>Ga0193729_1001962_pt1 | contig 10340 bp, 10 predicted proteins | sample U1c2metaG_FD_143036 | JGI IMG/M metagenome (GOLD analysis project Ga0193729, IMG submission 143036) | Soil microbial communities from a riparian zone of the East river system, Colorado, United States - U1c2 | ecosystem: Environmental > Terrestrial > Soil > Riparian zone | place: USA: East River... | reverse complement strand
GAAACCGGCGCTTCGCCCGCGATGGCAATCGTTTCGCCGCCGGTGGTGCCGATCCGCAAGGAGGGCACGCCGGCGCCCTTCATTTTCGCCAGCACCAGGCCGGCCTGCTCGGCCGCGACAGTCACGATATAACGCGCCTGGTCCTCGCCGAACCACCAGGCGTGCGGCACGATCGATCCCGGCGCAGCCAATAGCTCGGCGCCGATCCCGCTCGCCATCGCCATCTCCGCCAGCGCAATCAGCAGGCCGCCGTCGGATAGATCGTGCGCCGATGTCGCGGTGCCCGCATGGATCATGCCGCGCACCACATCGCCGTTGCGCTTTTCGGCCGCCAGATCGACCGGCGGCGGCGCACCCTCTTCACGGCCGCAGATATCGCGAAGATATACCGACTGACCTAGCCAGCCGTGGGTCTCGCCGATCAGCAGGATCGCCTCGCCCTCGGCCTTGAACGAAAGCGTCGCGGATTTGGTGAAATCATCGAGCAGCCCGACGCCGCCGATCGAAGGCGTCGGCAGGATGCCGCGGCCGTTCGTCTCGTTGTAGAGCGAGACGTTGCCGGACACGACCGGGAAGTCGAGCGCACGGCAGGCTTCCGCGATGCCCTTCAGGCAGCCGACGAACTGACCCATGATTTCCGGGCGCTCGGGATTGCCGAAATTGTCGGTGATGGCGAGCGGCCGCCCTCCGACCGCGGTGATGTTGCGCCAGGCCTCGGCCACCGCCTGCATGCCGCCGTGATAAGGATCGGCTTCGCAATAACGCGGCGTGACGTCCACCGTCAGTGCCAGCCCCTTCGGCCCTTCCTGCACCCGCACCACGGCAGCGTCGCCGCCGGGACGCTGCACGGTATTGCCCAGGATGACGTGATCGTATTGTTCCCAGACCCAGCGCTTCGAGCAGAGCTCCGGCGTCGCGATTAATTTTTCAAGCGCCGCCGCAACTCCGACCGGCGCCTCGACGTCGCGTGCATGGACCACCGGCAACAGCGGCGACGCCACATGCGGCCGGTCGTACAGCGGCGCTTCGTCGCCCAATTCCTTGATCGGCAGATCGGCCATCACGTCGCCGCCATGCTTCACCACGAAGCGCTTGCTCGGCGTGGTATAGCCGACGACGGCAAAATCCAATCCCCATTTCCGGAAGATCGCCTCGGCCTGTTTTTCCTTCTCGGGCTTGAGCACCATGAGCATGCGCTCCTGGCTTTCGGACAGCATCATCTCGTAGGCACTCATGCCGGTTTCGCGGGTCGGCACCGCATCGAGATCGAGATCGACGCCGAGATCGCCCTTGGCGCCCATCTCCACCGCCGAACATGTCAGCCCGGCCGCACCCATGTCCTGGATCGCGATCACGCAATCGGCCTGCATGATCTCGAGGCAGGCTTCCAGCAGCAGCTTCTCCGCGAAGGGATCGCCGACCTGTACGGTCGGCCGCTTCTCGGCGGAGTCGTCGTCGAATTCGGCCGATGCCATCGAGGCGCCGTGAATGCCGTCGCGGCCGGTCTTGGAGCCGAGATAGACGATCGGCATGTTCACGCCGGAGGCCGCCGCGTAGAAAATCTTGTCGGTATCGGCGAGGCCGACCGCCATCGCGTTGACCAGGATGTTGCCGTCATAGCGGGTGTGGAAACGCACCTGCCCGCCGACGGTCGGCACCCCAAATGAATTGCCGTAACCGCCAACGCCGGCGACGACGCCCGACACCAGATGCCGCGTTTTGGGATGCTCCGGCGCCCCGAAGCTCAACGCATTGAGGCACGCAATGGGGCGCGCGCCCATCGTGAAGACGTCGCGCAGGATACCGCCGACACCGGTGGTCGCGCCCTGATAGGGCTCGATGTAGCTCGGATGGTTATGGCTCTCCATCTTGAACACGACAGCCTGGCCATCGCCGATATCGATGACGCCGGCATTCTCGCCCGGCCCCTGGATCACCCATGGCGCCTTGGTCGGCAGGCCACGCAGATGCAGCCGCGACGACTTGTACGAACAGTGCTCGTTCCACATCGCCGAGAAAATCCCGAGTTCCGTGAAACTCGGCACCCGCCCGATCAGCTTGAGAATGCGCTCGTACTCGTCCGGCTTCAGGCCATGGCCGGCGACGAGTTCGGGGGTGATTTGCGGCTGGTTCATGAGGCTTCTTGTTGCAATTAAGGTCCCTTATTAGGGAGATCGGATGGGGTCGAAAAGGCCTTTTATGGCGCAATTTCCGGCTGTCCAGAGCTTTGCGGGCGCCCAACGCAAAACGGGGGTTTGCACATCGCCGCTGGATCGGATTTAAGGGCTCATATATCTGAAATGAAGGCCAAATCGCTTGGATGACCTGACCAAATCCGCATTCCTCAACCGCCCCGATCTGCACGTTCAAGCCGAAGGCGAATTCGCCGGCTGGCGGACCTGGAGCCGCGACAACTTCGAATCCCATAACGGGCCGTTCTGGCACCGGACGGAGGACGACGGCCAGATCCGCTGCGCCTTCCGGGTCGAGAACAAACACCTCAACGGCACGAGCAATGTCCATGGCGGCGCCTTCATGGCGTTCGCGGATTATTGCCTGTTCGCCATGGCAGCACCTGTACTGCAGGGGCCGGGGGTGACGGTGTCGTTCGGTTGCGAATTTCTCGATGCCGCGCGCGAGGGCGAGCTGGTCGAAGGCTCAGGCGAAATCATGCGGGCCGGAGGCTCGATGATTTTTCTGCGCGGCGTGTTGAAGTCCGGCGAGCGGCCGCTGTTCACATTCTCCGGCACCATCAAGCGGGTGAAGCGGCGAACGCTTCCGGCCGCTGGCAACGAGCGTAAGTAGCACTTCAAACCAGCGGCCTTTCCTTCTGTACCGGTAGCTTCCGTTTCACGTCACCGCGTCAACACTGCTACCCGTAGTTGCGAATTCCGCTGTTGTCTCTATAAGGTTAGCAAGGTGCTCTCGATCCAGAGGGGTTTCCATGCGCGTGCAACAACCGGTCCGTGATCGCAACATGTCGTTGTGGCAGTCGGCAGTTCGCCAGACCCTCGCCAACCGTAACGATCTTTCCGACAGCGACAAAAAACAGGCCGAATACGGCGTGTCGCTGCACGCGCAATCGGAACAAATCGGCAAGCCCCTTGCCGCTGCAACGGAGCCGCCGCCTGGCGCTGGCGAGTCGCCGATAGCATCGTCCACCAACATCGCGCAGGCTTCCAAGGCCGCGTTCGACGCCCTTCAAGCGCATCAGAATAACGACACCGCCACCCACGGTACGCTTTTCTCGGCGCTGCAGGGTCTCGTCACGAAATACAGCAGTTGGGATATTTCGGGCTGGGTCCAGTGCGGCTGGTATTACACCAAGTACTACGTGCTCGCGCACCTGCCACCGAGCTACAACGACTGGCAAGCCCACGCGCCGGCTGACATCAATTTCGGCGTCATCGACTATCGTCTGCCGAAAAACAGCCGTGTCCTGTTGATCGGCGATTGGGGCACGCATATGCCTGATAACGCGGCGCTGCTCCGCCAGGCGCTCAAAAAATTCAACCCGGATGCCATCATCCACCTCGGCGACGTCTACTATTCCGGCACGGTGGAGGAGTGCACCGCGAACGTTCTCGATGTGCTGGACCAGATTATCGCGGACGTGAAGCCGCCAAAACGGCCGGCATTCTTCACCATTCCCGGCAATCACGACTACTATTCGGGCGGCTCCGGTTTCTATCGCACGATCGGCAAGGTCAATTCCGGTGTCGCCGGTTGTACCCAGCAGGCCAGCTATTTCTGCCTGCGGACCGAAGACAGCAAATGGCAATTTCTCGGCATGGATACCGGATATGGCGATCGCAATCCGGTTGAACAACAGGCGCCAAGCCTGCAGGTCCACGAGGGCGCCTGGCATCGCGACAAGCTGGATACATTTTCGGGAACAACAATTTTGCTGTCGCACCACCAGTTGATCTCGGCAAAGGAGAAGCTGAACGGCGGCCCTCGGCCTCATCTCAACGAAAATCTTTACGCGACGTTCAAGCAATATTTCGACCGCATCGCTGCCTGGTATTGGGGGCACGAGCATAATTTTATCCTGTTTCAAAACGACTTGACGATTGGGAAGGGTGACCTGCCGTTAAAAAAGGGACGGCTAATGGGCTGCAGCGCCTATGAAGAAACCCAGAATGAAAATCCCTACGCGATCAACAATCCGGCTGCGAAATTCATGAAGAATATGCCTCGTCTGAACCTGTCGGACTTCAAGACCGATCTGCAGAGCTTCTACAACCACGCCTTCGCAATTTTCGATGTCGCGCCGGAAAGGATCACGGCCAGCTACTACGAATATCCGAGCTGGGGCGAGGCGAAGGCACCTGCATCTGATCCGCCGATCGACAAATTTCTCTATCAGGAGCAGTTAATGCCGATGCGCTGAGGGCACCGTCATCCCCGCCGATCTTCTCAGCTTCTATTGCACGCTGACCAGGGTCAGATCGACGAACCACGACTGCGGCGAGACAAAGCCCTTGACCTTCGGACTCATCGCGCGAGGGTTGAGATCGTGGACAATATAAAGCCAGGGAGGGTTGTCGACGAGACGTTCATGCGCCTTGCGATAGGCGGGCGAGATGACTTTCGGATCGGTCGCCTCCGAAATCGTCTTCAGCGCGGCTTCGAATTCGTCGTCCTTCCATTGCTCAAAATTGAAGCCGTTCGGCGAGAAATTGGCGGCTGAGAAATAGCGCGCCATGACGCCGGCATCTGACGATGGCGAGCTGATATTGAGCACCATGGCGCCGCGCAGATTTGGGCTGTCGGGCGTGGCGCGGGCCGCCGTCAAAAGAACCTGCCATTCGATCACGTCGAATTCCACGTTCACGCCGCAGGCCTCTTTCAGATTTTGCTGCAGGAATTCGTTCATCGGCAAGGGCAGCATTTGCCCCGAGCCTGAATTCGAGATCAACGCCTTGAACGACAACGGCTTTGCCGCTGTGTATCCGGCCTCGGCGAGCAGCGCCTTGCCTTTGGCCGGGTCGGATTTGTAGCGGTTGACGGGATTGCCGAAATCGGGATCGCTGGTCTTGAGCCAGCCCACCGAGGGCTCCGCGGTCCCGCTGAGCAGCGACACCAGCCCTTCCCGATCGATGCAATAGTTCAGCGCCTGGCGAACCCGGACGTCTTTGAAGGGGCTGTTGGCCGCGCCGATGTTGTAGAACCAGGGCCAGACATGCGGATATGAGCCGGTCACGATGGAAAAGCCCGCCGATTTCAACGAGCCGATGCCATCGGCCGGCGGCACTTCGATCCAGTCGACCTGTCCGGCGCGCAAGGCGGCCAGTCGCGAATTCGCTTCGGGGATCGGCATCAGCACGACATTGTCGACTTTCGCCTTCCTGGTGGCGTCCCAGTAGCTCTCCCAGCGCGCAAGATCCGCCTCCTGCCGCGGCACGATCCCGGTGATGTGGAACGGCCCGGTACCGGCAGCCGGCAGGGTCGCGACCTTGGCCCAATCCTTACCCGCCTTTTCGAACGAGGCGGGCGAGGTGAACAGCAGATAGACCGCCATATAGGGGAAATACGACGCCGGCTTGGTCGTGGTGATGGCGACGGTTTCGTCATCGATCTTCTTGTAGCTGCCCATCACGGGAACACGCGCCCGCGACATCGCCGAGCTCGGCGGTTCGAATTGCGGGCTCTCGCTGTTGAAATAGCGATCGAGGTTCCAGATCACGGCATCGGCATTGAAATCCGTGCCATCGTGGAATTTCACGCCGCGGCGCAGGTGGAAGATCCAGGTTTTGTTGTCAGCCGGATCCTGCTCCCATGTCTCCGCAAGCCCGGGACGCAATGCCGCCAACTGGTCGGTTCTGGTGAGATCCCACAGCACCAATCCTTCGAAGATCGGGTAGCCGAGGAAGCGCATTCCTTCGAAACCATTATTTGGCAGTCCGGTTGCGGTGGGGATATCGGACGCTGTCATGGCGATGCGCAGCGTAGTCTCGGCCAGCGCCGGTTGGTGCGACAGCAAAACGGCCGCGAGTGCGAGTGTGCAGGAAGCCTTGTGAATGATCATGATGTCCCTCCGTCCTATGATCGGACGATCCGCCTTTTCGCGAAATACAGGGATACCGGAGCAAGTTTCAGGCCAGCCGCAGGCGCCACGCTCCAGACAGTCGGCTGCCACTTATTGCGGCGGCGCCAGCAGCTTGCGGTATTTCTCGACGTCGCGCGTCACCAGTTGCTGGAGAATTTCGGACGCGTGCTCATTGGCCTCAGGTGCGACGGTCGACAGATCGGCAAAGCGCTTTTTGACCGCGTCGCTTTCCACCGCCGTGCGAGCCGCGGTATTGAGCTTTGCAATGATCTCCGGCGGCGTGCCCTTCGGCGCGAACAGCCCGTTCCAGCCCTGCGCCTCGAATTCAGGCAGGCCTGCTTCCGCCGACGTCGGCAAATCCGGCAGCGTGGCCAGCCGCACGGTCGAGCCCACCACCAATCCCTTCACCAGCCTGTCGCCGATCGACTGCGAGACGGATGCGGCGGCATCGCAGACGCCATCGATCTGGCCACCGATCGTATCCGTCAGCGCCGGCGCAGCACCACGATATCCGACCAGCGTCACATCGATCCCGGCGGCCTGCACAAAACTCTTGCAGATCAGGAAATTCGAAGAGCCGACGCCGGCGTGACCGAGATTGATCTTGCCCGGATTGCTTTTGGCGTAGGCAATGAATTCGCGCACGGTGCCGGCGGGAAAATCCTTGCGCAGCGCGACGATGCCGAATGTCTTGGCCACGACAGCGATGGGCACGAACGCATCGGGCTTGAAGGGGAGCATCGGATAGATCGTGTAGGCGGCGGCATTGGTGCCGGCATTGCCGATCGCGATGGTGTAGCCGTCAGGCTCCGCGCGCGCGGCACGGGTGAGCGCCGTCGAGCCGCCGGCGCCGCCGATATTCTCGATCACGATGGTCTGCCCCAGCGCCGTGCCCATCTGTTCGGCGACGGTACGCGCGATCACGTCCGAATTGCCTCCGGCCGCGAATGGCACGATCAAGGTGATGGGGCGTTTTGGAAAATCCTGCGCGCAGGCGGCGGTAACAACGAAGGCGGTAACAACGAATGTGAACGCCGCAACAACCGCGAGCAGCCTCTTCGCGAAAGAATTCACGCCGCGCGTTCCAGATGCGCCACCAGGCCTGCGAACAGGCCGCGGCCGTCGGTGCAGCCCATGATGTCTTCGACGTGATTTTCCGGATGCGGCATCATGCCGAGCACGTTGCCGCCATCGTTAACGACGCCGGCGATCGATTGCGCCGCGCCGTTGATGTTGGAGTGCTCATCGACCACGCCCTCGGCGGAGCAGTAGCGATAGAGCACCCGCCCCTCACCTTCCAGCCGCTTCAGCGTCTCTTCATCCGCCTCGTAATTGCCCTCGCCATGCGCGATCGGCACCCGAATGATCTGCCCGGCATTGTAGCCGCGCGTGAAGGGGGTATCCGAACGTTCGACCCGCAGATGCACATCATGGCAGATGAATTTCAGCCGCGCGTTGCGCATGAGAACGCCGGGCAGAAGGCCTGCCTCGCAGAGAATCTGAAAACCGTTGCAGACCCCGAGCACCAGCCCGCCGCCGGCAGCAAAATCGCGCACCGCGTCCATGATCGGCGCGCGCGCGGCGATGGCGCCGCAGCGCAGGTAATCGCCGTAGGAAAATCCGCCGGGCACCACCACGAGATCGGTACCCTTGGGCAGCGATGTCTCGGCGTGCCAGACCATCGCAGGTTCCTGCCCTGAGATGAGCCGCAGCGCGCGCGCCATGTCGCGCTCGCGGTTGATGCCGGGAAAGACGAGAACAGCGGATTTCATGTCAAGTTCGGCGCGTCGCTCAGTTCGAGCCGGCTCTCGATTCTCTCGAGGTGCGAATCGTGACGACCCAAAATCCCATAAATATTATGGACGTCCTGCTGCAGCGAAATCATATGGCCTCGAAGAGCATTCAATTCAGTCTTAACATCACCAATGCTGCTCTTCACCTCACCAACGTCGCGTTGGAGGATTTTCAGAACCTCATAAATCAACTCATTGCTGACTTCGGCCATCTCCGATTCCTCAGCCATTCACCTCGATAGCGTAATTCTCGATCACCGTGTTCGCCAGCAGCTTGTCGGCGGCGTCTTTCAGCGCCGCCTCGGCCTTGGCCTTGTCGGAGCCCGAAATCTCGATGTCGAACACTTTGCCCTGGCGCACGCTGGCGACGCCATCGACGCCGAGCGATTTCAGCGCGCCTTCGATGGCCTTGCCCTGCGGGTCGAGGATGCCTGACTTCAGCGTAACGGTAACGCGCGCTTTCACGAGTGCCCTCAGCTCTTCACCAGCACCGGCCCCGAACCGACGGGCCGCTCGTTCTCCATCAGGATACCCAAGCGCTTGGCGACTTCGGTGTAGGCCTCCAGGAGGCCGCCGAGGTCCCTGCGGAAGCGGTCCTTGTCGAGCTTCTCGTTCGACTTGACGTCCCACAGCCGGCACGAATCAGGCGAAATTTCGTCGGCGACGATGATTCGCATCATGTCGTTTTCGAACAGGCGGCCGCATTCCATCTTGAAATCGACCAGACGGATGCCGATTCCGAGAAACAGCCCGGTGAGGAAGTCGTTGACGCGGATCGCCAGCGCCATGATGTCGTCGATTTCCTGCGGCGTCGCCCAGCCGAACGCGGTAATGTGCTCCTCGGAGACCATCGGGTCGTTGAGCTGGTCGTTCTTGTAGTAGAATTCGATGATCGAGCGCGGCAGCTGGGTGCCTTCCTCGATACCGAGGCGCTGCGACAGCGATCCCGCCGCCACATTCCGCACCACCACCTCCAGCGGCACGATCTCAACCTCGCGAATCAGTTGTTCGCGCATGTTGAGGCGGCGGATGAAGTGGGTGGGCACCCCGATATCGTTGAGGTGCTGAAACAGGTACTCCGAAATCCGGTTGTTGAGGACGCCCTTGCCCTCGATCACCTGGTGTTTCTTGGCATTGAACGCGGTCGCATCGTCCTTGAAGTGCTGAATCAGGGTTCCCGGTTCGGGTCCCTCGTAAAGCACCTTGGCCTTGCCTTCATAAATGCGGCGTCGACGGCTCATTGGGATGTACCGTGTGTTGTTGAAATCCATGAATTTGGTGTGCTCCGGATGACAAGGATGCGACCCACGACGGAGCTGCCGTGAAGGCCAGGAACGGGAAACAGAACGAGAACCGAGCCCAAGGTTGAGCCTAACTGATTGGTCCACCCAGCACAATCGATCCGGACCCCTGGGGGCGAGTTTTACCGCTCCGGCTGCGGCTTTGAGGGTGTTGTTTTAACCAATCCGTCCAGTTATCTAGGCGCGCAGGTGAGTTGCCGCAACGAGCCACCGTCACCATTTCGGCATAGGATCGGAACCTTAACCATGACCACATTTGACAAGCGCGAGGAAGGTTTCGAGAAGAAGTACGCCCTCGACGAGGAGCAGAAGTTCAAGGCCGAAGCCCGCCGCAACAAGCTCCTGGGATTGTGGGTGGCCGAAAAGCTCGGAATCACGGGCGACGCCGCCAATGCCTATGCCAAGGAAGTCGTCGCGTCCGATTTCGAGGAAGCCGGCGACGGCGACGTGGTCCGCAAGGTATTGGGCGACCTTACCGCCAAGGGCGTTGCCCTGACCGAACCGCAGCTCCGCGTGAAGATGGATGAGCTGATGGCGCAGGCCGTCATGCAGGTGAAGGCGGGGACGTAAACGCCCCGCACCACGACCTACTTCAGAGTGATTTGGAAGTTCACCGATCCGTTGACGGTGTACCCTTCCGGCTGCTGCTGACCGTATTGCCGCCCGACATTGCTAGACACCGACTCCATTCGGCAATCCTTTGCGAGAACTTCGCGAAGACCGCCGTGCAGGTGCCCCGTACCCGCCGTCATTGCGAGGAGCGCAGCGACGAAGCAATCCAATCCTTCTTCTTGGCTGTGGATTGCTTCGCGGAGCCTGTCATCGGGCGCGCATTCGCGCGACCCGTTGGCTCGCAATGACGAAGAAGGTTTGCGCGTCTCACCCCTCCTTGAATCCATATTCCGGCACGTTGCCGCTGGCGTCGTAATATTTGTAAGGCAGGAATTTTCCCGACATCGTGATCTTGACCCGGTCGCCCTTGGGATTGGGCAGGCGTTCCATCACCATGTCGAAATCGATCGCCGACATGATGCCGTCGCCATATTCCTCCTCGATCAGCGCCTTCCAGGCCGGGCCGTTGACCATCACCAGTTCGTAGAAGCGATAGATCAGTGGATCGGTCGGCGGCATCGGCGTGCCCTCGCCGCGCATCGGCACCTCGTTGAGCATCGCTATTTCCGATTTGGACAGCCC
>Ga0193729_1001961_pt1 | contig 10340 bp, 9 predicted proteins | sample U1c2metaG_FD_143036 | JGI IMG/M metagenome (GOLD analysis project Ga0193729, IMG submission 143036) | Soil microbial communities from a riparian zone of the East river system, Colorado, United States - U1c2 | ecosystem: Environmental > Terrestrial > Soil > Riparian zone | place: USA: East River... | reverse complement strand
TCCGACTAACGGCACCCCGACAATCGCGGTGCAGAGCCCGACCAGGCCGATGGAAAGTTTTTCAAGAAAGCGCCGCCTGCTAATCTCCTCGGCAGTTTCGGTCGGCGGCGCGGATGACGACTCAGTGAGACTTGTATTCATGGCGAATTTCCGTGATCCAACCGGCAAGCGCTGCGATGAACAGGGCAACACCGACCAGCCAAACGACCCAGGTCGTGATCAACCCCCAAAAGATAAAGGCGATTCCCATGGCTAACCCGGCCGGGAAGTAGGTTGGGTGCGGCAGTGGCTCATCAGGTAGCACCTGCCAGCCGGGCGGCACTGCATCCGAATGTTGGGTGGGCGATTGTTCGTTAGGCATTTGATTGTGTCGGTTGTGGAGATGAATGCCAGCGCGCCATCTGGGCCAGAATTGCAGTCGCATAAATCGCACACATCGGAACCCACATCAGCAGTCCACCGATTTGTTGATCGCGATCGCTGGTTAGGCCCCAGTCGCCGCGGATCGTGCTCAGTATTCCCAATCGATCCACCGGGTGTTGGTAAACCGGGCAAATCGAAACGGGTGCAAAGGTCAGGATAATGCCGAGCACGCTGCAGGCAGTGCAGGCGGTAAAAAGATAGATAATTCCGGCGGGCGGTGAAAGGCGTTGCTCTTCGCGCGGCGCGAGCACCTGCCACCAGAAAAGACTTCCCATCAACAGAAGCGAGGTTGTCTGGATAACGGAGACAGCCCGCGACGTTGCCGCCGCGTTACAAAGCGCCGGCGCATGCCACAACCACATTGCACCGACTCCTGCAATCCATCCGATAAGTGGATGAGTGAGTGGAGAACTAAGTGAAAACGATCGGGGAAGACTTAGAAGTAGTAGCGCGGGAACGACCAGCACGAGAAGGATGTGCTGAACCATGTGCGCACTGAAGAGATAACCGTTAGCCAGCGCGCTGAACGGCGAGACGAAAGCCAGCAGAAATACGATAAGCGCGGCTGCGAAATAGAGCGGCTTGCCTCGTCGGCCGAAGACGAGCCAGTAACCCACTGAAGCAAGGATACAAACACCTAGAACAATCGAATTCCAGGTCCAGGCGGTAGTAAAGAATTCGTAGGTAGTCATCGCATAAGTGGAAGGATGTAAACAGTGAATAGAACAACGACCCAGACGACATCGACGAAGTGCCAGTAGTAACCGACAGATGTAAAGGCGGAGTCGAACCTGGAAGAAACGAGATCGCCTTCCCACGCCGCCCAGAGAAAGATCAGCAGCACGATGAGGCCAATGAGCACGTGCAAACCGTGGAACCCAGTCAGGGTAAAGAAGCTGGTCGAAAACATATTGGTGCTGAGATCGACGCCGCTCTGAAACAGTTTCCAGTATTCGTTCGCCTGGCCGCCGAGGAAAATTGCGCCCAGCACGATCGTTAGGCCGAGCCACGCCAGCATCGATCCGCGATGTTGTTTGTGCAGCGCCACCTCCGAACGCCAGAAGGTGAAACTGCTCGCGAAAAGACAAACGCTGAACACCAGCGTTCGCGGAACATCCAGCCCTTTCGGTCCGGGACCGGCCTGCGGGTGGGCGTAGAAATATAAATAGGCGAGGATGAGGGTGCCAAAGAACCCGACTTCGGAGAAAATGAAGGCGAGGATGCCGGTCTTATTGTGATCGGGAAGGACGACCTGATCGTCGCCAACGACTGGATCTGGCCGATCCGGATTGGCGACGTCCCACAGCGGTCGGCGGCTGTGGATCGGTGGCAGCGCGACAAAGTTTTCATGCGGCGGCGGTGAAGTGGTCGCCCATTCGAGCGTCCACGCGTTCCATGGATTGTCGCCCGCTACTCTTCCTCGGAAGAACGAATGCGCGATGTTCCAAACCAAGACCAGCGACCCGGCGCTCATGAAGAATACGCCGATGGTAGAAACCATGTTCATCCAACCCCAGCCAGGTATGTCCGGGTAAGTAAAGATGCGACGCGGCATACCGTAGAGGCCGAGGACATGCTGGATGATGAAGGTCATGTTGAAGCCGATGACCCATAGCCAGAACGTCCAGCGGCCTAACGATTCCGACATCATCCGGCCGCTCATTTTCGGGAACCAGTATGGCAGCGCACCGAGCATCGCGAAGACGATGGCGCCGACGAAGACAAAGTGGAAATGGGCGACCAGGAAGTAGCTGTTCTTAGTTTGCCAATCGAGCGCCGCGCTCGCATGGCTGACTCCGGTTAGGCCGGCGAGTGTGAACTGAATAAGAAAGGCGATGCAAAAGAGCATCGGCACGTCAAACCGGATGCGCCCGCCGAACATAGTCGCGCTCCAGTTCAAGACTTTCACGCCCGTCGGGATTGCGATCAGCATGGACGTGATAATGAAGAACAGGTCCATCGGCCGGCCCATGCCGACGGTGAACATATGGTGGCCCCACACCAGCGAGCTCAGCACCACGATGGCGACAGTAGAGGCAGCGACAAATTCGTAACCGAAGATCGGTTTACGTGAAAAAACCGGAATCATTTCCGAAATCATGCCGAATGCAGGAAGCACCACGATGTAAACTTCCGGATGTCCAAAGGCCCAAAAAATGTGTTGCCAGAGAACGGCTGAACCGCCGCGGAACGGCAGGAAGAAATGCCCCTCGAGCTGGCGATCGATCAGGATCATGGCCAGTCCGGCGTTCAACACCGGCAGCGCGATCAGAATGAGGAATGAGTTAACGAAATTCATCCAGGTAAAGAGCGGCAGACGTCGCATTGTCATGCCTGGCCCGCGACAGGAGATCACGGTGACGAGTGTGTTAACCGCGAAACTAATCGTGCCCAGACCCAGGACGAAAAGCGCTACCGCCCAATAGTCGATCCCCGGAGTAGAAGAATAGGGCGTCTCACTTAATGGCGCATAGGAGAACCAGCCGACCGCCGGAGCGCCACCGGCGAGAATGCTAAAGTGCAAAAGAATTCCACCCATCGGCTGGCACCAATATCCAAAAGCGTTCAGACGCGGGAACGCCATGTCACGCGCGCCGATCTGCAATGGTAGGATGTAATTTACGAAGCCGAACAGCAACGGCATCGCGACGAGGAAAATCATCGTCGTGCCGTGCAAGGTGAAAAGTTTGTTGAAGGTGTCCGGGTCAAGTAAGTGGTTGTTAGGCACTGCGAGTTGCAGGCGGATGAAAAGCGCTTCGACTCCGCCGACGATGAAAAAGAACAGGCCGGTCAGCATGTAAAGGACGCCGATGCGTTTGTGATCAACGGTGGAGAGCCAGGCGAGCTGATAGTGTCTGCGCTTGGCTGGGTCTAGGAGTACGTTTCGCAAATCTGTGATAGTAGGGGTGCCGTTCATTGTAGGGTCGAGAGATAGCCCGCTAGTTGATCCAGCTGCTCGTCGGTGAAGTTAAAGTCAGGCATGAGCGCACCCGGTTTGATGTGCTGCGGGCTCTTCAGCCAAAGCCGCATGTTCGCCGGCGTATTCTCCAGAATACCGGCGCCAAGTTCTTTGCGGCTGCCAACGTGTGTCAGATCCGGCGCGACTCGTAAATCCGCTCCAGCTACTCCACGGATAGCATGACAGTTGATGCAGGTGGATGTTTGAAACAGCGCCAATCCTTTTGCGGTGGTATCACTTGCTGCCGCTTGGCCTGGTTGTAATTGAGCGCGTTGCCATTCTTCGAACTTCGAAGGTTCGTCCGCGACAACGACAATTCGCATCCAGGCGTGTTGTGTCCCGCAAAATTCCGAGCACTGGCCGATGTAGGTGCCCGGTTTGTCGGCTTGCAACCAGATGTGGTTAGGTTGGCCTGGCACGTTGGTCATTTTGCGGGTCAACTTCGGCACCCAGAACTCGTGCAACACATCCTTTGACTCAAGGCGCACGGACAACGGTTTGCCGGTCGGAATGTGGATTTCATTGGCTGTGATAACTCCGGAGCCCGGATAATCCACCTGCCACCAGAATTGATGTCCAGTGACTACCAAATCGGGCGAAGGCGCCGGCGGCGGATCGGCACGATTCATCGCGCTAAGTGTCATGAGTAAAAGCAAAATGACGATCAGGAACGGAATGATGGTCCACGCGATTTCCACCTTCCTGTTACCCGGGATTTGCTTCGGGTCGGGCTCACCCGCGCGCCCGCGAAAGCGCAGAATCGCGTAGATGATTGCGCCGGTTACGATGACGAAAATCAGAGCGAAAATGATCGTCGAAGGGATCGCCAAATCGTAAATCGCGCGCGCCTGCGGCGACTGCGGATCGAGCGCACTGGAGGTGTTCATCGCCAAAAAGCTTACATTTTCCTACCTCATCCCGTAAAACCCTGCCGCTTTGCGCGCTCGCGGATTTGACGAATCAAAAGCGATTTGCAAAACAAGCCCGTGAGCAATGGCATGGCCTTTATTCCTCGTTCAAGCAACCAATTTCACTGTTATCGTTTTCGCCTGCGGTTCGTAAAGCGCAAAAGAAGAAGCCGATACACTGACCACTAAAAACCAAAGTCTCTCAGTCATTGCAGTGGGCCAGGTTCACTTTGAGAATTCGATCAACTTCTTTAATTGCTTCCGGATTCGTCTGCGCGTCGTGACCTGAATCGACGATCAGTTCCGACTGCGCGCCGTCGAGATGGGAACTCCAATACGGAACGACGCCGTCCGAGCTATTCGGCGTGTTGCCGCGGCCGCGATCGCCCATGATCGAGTCATATGGAATACCGCGCGTGATCCTAAGCTTGTCGACTGCTTGCACAAACCGGTCGTTAGGCTCGAGCGTATCGACGCTATTCGGCATGCGCTTCAGCGTTCGCGCAGCCGGATCGGCGACGAGGAGCGGTTTGGTCGAAGTGTAGACTGATGTGAACAGCCGCGGAGTTTTGACTAACGCGGCGCCGATCCGGCCGATCCAGCCCGACGCTAATTTGCTGCCACGATGCGGTGTTGAAATAAATATGACCCTTTGAACGTCCGGTCGATGATTGAAGACAAGTGACTCCTCGAGAAGTTTACGCGTATCGCTCGCCAGCGGTGTCTTGGCCGGCGGCGTGGAAAAGAAATCGCGCCAGATTTTTTCGCCCGCATCCGTGATCATTAACCGGCAAATCATTCCGCCCATGCTGTGGCCGATCAGCACGACGCGTTTGTGGTTGGGAAACGCGCGATCGATTCCATCGAGGTCGTGGCGGAACAGCGCGGCTGAGTACGGATACGGATAACCGCTGGGGTAACTGTAAACCCAGAATTGATAATGCTCCCTGATCCATGGGTCGTTGCGCAATGAGTCAATCATCGGTGTCCAACTCACCGGCGTTTCCTGCAAGCCGTGCACGAAAATCACTGGAGTCCGTGCCGGATCGAATGGCTGCAGTCGGGTCAGCCTCGCCGTGTCCGCGTACTTTTGTGGATTTATTACACTTGCAAATCCGAGCCGCTCCGGTCGCTCGCGCGCGATCAACATCGCAGTTGGCGCGCTAAGATCGACAGCCAACGGAAAATTGCGTTTGTCTAGAGCAACTCGCTCCGCCTGGAATGGATCAACAAACGTAAGGTCCGCTCTCTGGCCTGAAAATTGGATGACTGCCGTGGCGGGCGCGTAAACGCGGCGAAGTTTGTACTGCTGACGAAATTGCGGATTCTCTCCGCGGCCGACTGCAACCAGCGGGGCTCCGATTCCAGAAACGCGCGAACTCGTTTTGAAAAAGCGCCCGCTGATCTTCAACGTGTCTGTCGGAAACAAATCGTATCGACTTGGATCATGTTCCGCGTCGACAGGGCGGGCAGTACTCAGAAGAAAGCTTCCCTGATTGAAAGGAATCCTACTCGCCTGCCGCCACGGTTGCAGGTTCGCGAGGTCAATGTTCTGGACCGCGCGCGCGACGGAAAAGTTGTAAATGCTTTGCGCCGACGAATCGTTCGGGCGCTGTTCCAAAACCTGCAACGAGAGTTTGGCGGCCGAGAGATCTTCGCCTAGCGATAGCAATGGCTGTGCTCGCTCGGCGTGAGCCAGATGTTCAGTTGCGGTCCGCAGTTGATCGTCCCCAGCGATGATCGTCGGGACGCGCGGCTTCGTTGTCTTCACCGTGGCCAGATGGGCGCACCCGCAGCTCGCGCAAACCGCGGCGCCGGCAAAAACCATTTGGACTCGCCGCAACCTTTTGAGCCCTGAGTGCTGTGATTTCATCGAAATCCCATGACGGGCCGAGATTGATTCGCCGTCTCCACGATCCCAGAGATCCAAGTCAGAAGATTTGTGATCACGTCACTCCGGGTTTAAATGAATTTGAACTTCTGCAATTCAGCTCGGCACGCTTCGCTAAAGTCGCGTAGCGCATCGATCGAGCCGCTATCCACCATTTGGTGTAATTCTTGCAAGCTCTTGTTAGCCGATAGATAACTGTCTGCGATTAAGCGGACCAGGTGGTTTGCGCTTTCAAAAATGGGTGTTGAAGAAATCACCCGCATCATGCTGACCAGGGCGTAGAGATCGACCAATTGCGTGATCTGCGCCAGATCCGACGCCTGGCGAGCAAGCGAATCGGCGTAGGCCCTTGAAGCTTTTTCGATGAAACTTTTGTATAGTCCCTCGCGTTGCGAAAGCTTGTGCGCTCGCGCCTGGACTTTGGCTTGAGTTTGCTGACTCAACCACGACGTGCCAAATGAAGTGAGCCCGCCAATGGTCGCTCCAGCGAGGGCAGCGAGAGCTGAAATCGTAGCGGAGTCCATGGCGGGCTGCAGTTTCAGCTAACTTCCTTTGAATTTTTGATCCGGTCAGCGGCGCGCTCGGGCCAGATGTAATGGAAGACGAATGCGGTGACGATGAGGCCAAAGAGAATTCCAACGACACGATTGCGGACGTTATCGAGATCCGTATCGGGCGCGTAACCTTGAAAGACGCTATAGAAGAAAGCGAATGCGAGTTGCAGCCCAGCATAACTGATTCGTTGGCTTCCGGTCGCGACCCAGCCCGCGATGGCCGAGGCACAGGCAACGAGCACAATGAGGGAGGCGATCGATTCCATGTGTGGCATAAGGAATACGATGGAGAAGAGCGCGAGCGCTCCGCCAATCACGCAGCCCACGATTCGCAGAGTTCCCTTGTAGAGCGTTGCTTCAGTGCTCTCGAGCGCAATGAACGTGCAGGTGATCAACGCGGTGTGGATTCCCGACCAATCGATCGCCTCATAAACGATGTAGCAGAACATCGCGGCGAAAGTGACTTTGAGGGCGAAATGCACGTGCGCGGGGTTCGTGAACGCGTCCGGCACAAATAAACCACGCCCGTCCCGCTCGGACCCTTTCGGTTTCGGTGGATGTTCAGCGGCCTTCGGCGGGTCCGGCAGAAACAGCAAGTTCAGCACGACGGTTAGCGCGATGGCGTAGGCCAGTGCCACCCATAGCCACAGAAGTCCGCGAACCAATAGTTCAGGTGACGGAATCGCTTCACCAACGGATTGCGAGACAGCGACGACAAAGCCAAAAAGGAACCCAAGCGGTCCGAGCACAAGAACGCGGGACAACCACATTCCCAGAAACAGCGCGATTGCCATTCCGGGAATGCGCAATTCCGGATGACCATAAGTGAATTTGTAAAGTAGGAGAGTGGCGCCAATGCCGATGGTCAGAGCAATAACTCCACCGACTCCGGTAATTGTCGTTAGTAGCTTGTCCTCCTTAGAGGCGAAGAAAACCATGTAGGCGCTGGTAGCCAGCTCCGGCACTTGAAGCGTCATCGAAATGATGACGCACAAAACGGCGCCCGCGACGATGATGGCTGTTCTAATCTTGCGCGCGCTCGTCGGCGCGAGCTCGCGTTTGAGCCAGCCAAGCCAATCGGAATCGATCGGGTCCGAGCCGGACTGGCGGAACGCTTCGACAGACGTCGCGCTCATAAATTATTTCCGCGGCGGACCTTTGATAATCGCGGCCGCGGATGCGCCCATCCGGAAAAGATCGACATCCGGATTCTCAACCTCGATGCGAACTGGAAAGCGTTGCGCGACTCGGACCCAGTTCAGTTCGCGCTTCACGTAAGGCACGCCGGCGGGCGGCAAATCGATCTCGCCTTCGGGCTTCACTGCCCATCCGATTCCCTGCACTTTTCCACGAAAGCGTTGGTTAGGCGCGGAAGAAAGATAAACGATTGCCTCGCTTCCCGGAGCCATATGCCGAATCTCGGCTTCGCGAAAATTCGCAATCACATACCATTTGCTCGTGTCCAGCAACGAGAAGACGGGAACCCCGGCGGTAACATGGGCACCGGCCGAAATGTTTAGATTGATGACACGTCCGGAAAAAGGTGCGACGACCTTGCAGTAGGCGACATGGAGTTCCTCGAGATTGATGGCCGCGATCGCACCTTCGCGCTGAGCTTGTAGAGTTGTCACTGCGGTTCGGGCTTTGTCGACAGCGTCGGCGGTCGTAAAGCCATGGGGCAGGAGTGGTTCCAGGCGGTGCAAAGTGTCATGGGCTTGTGCGAGCTGTTGATCCAGAGTGGCCAATTCAGCTTTAGCCTTTTCCAGGATGAGTCTGTAATCCTCCGGGTCGATTTCGAAAAGCACGTCGCCTTCCTTCACCGCCTGGTTGTCCTGCACATTCAGCTTGAGGATTTGACCACTCACACGCGGCGCAATGCCCACGACATTCGCGCGGGCAGTCGCATCATCCGTGCGCGGGTGTCGTTCGATGATTCCCCAGACGTAGAGTGTGATCACCACCGCGCTGGCCAGTACGATTAGACTGACGATTTTACGGACAAATTTGTGCCGTTCGATGTCGTCCCTCGGCGGCACCGGATTCGCTGACTTCACAAGATCTGAATCAGGCGCTTGCTGGTGCATCATTGGTCAGTTCTGGTAAACCAGAATCCAAGTTGCGAACGTGAAGATGATCATCAGGCACGAGTAGATCAGCGGAGCCGGACCGAGGTACGATTCTAGTTTGCTAATCTGAACAATCCAATGCGCGACGAATGTCAGTGCCAGACCGCTTAAGATACAAACCATCCAGGCCGGGAAATATGAGCCGAGAACATCGATCGTCGGTGAATGATGACTGGAGATTCGCACCGCGACAAAACAAAGAAAGACAACTGCGAGGCCGAAGGCGGCAAATTTTAAAACTGTTCGACTGGTTCTCATCTGTCTAACGGCCTCACGGCGCGTGGGGAATTCTGTATTGGTCCGACTGTCCGCGTTGAAGGCCGTGCCAAATCGCCCGTGCTCAATGCAAGCGCGGTTGCGGTTGTAAAAATGGCCGACTGCGTGTCGTGACTGACACTGCGCGCAGAGGCAAGGTTTCGCTGCGCGCTAACGATCTCCGGATACGTGCTGAGCCCGTTCTTATAAGATTCGAGGACTGCGTCGAACGCGTTTTGCGATGCGGTGACCAGCTTGGCCGCGGAATCCTGTTTGCGCAGCGCGGTCTTGAAATCGGTGTACGCTTTCCAAACTTCGCGCACGGCGGAATCGCGCGCGCCAGCAAGCTCGTTCTCGGCACCGTGCAATTCAGCCTCGGCCATTTCCATTTTGTGGCGACGAGCGAAGCCGTCAAAGATCGGAACGCTGGCGGTGAGAAAGGCACCGAATGTCGGCCTGTTGTCCCCGAAGTATTTTGAATTGTTGATGCTGACATCGAGCTCGGTCTCGCTCACGTGCGCGTCGATCGCTACTTTGGGATAATACTCCGCGCGGACTTTTCGAATTTCGTTCTGCTTCGCGTGCACGTTTGCCAGCTTTGCCACCAGGTCCGGCCGTTGCGACAACGCTCTCCCGATCAATTCATCTACCGAACCGTTCGCTTGCTCCGATGTCGATCTTTGTCCGAGGTCGGCCACGTTCAGTGGCACGGTTGGCAACAGTCCGATGCTCTCGACTAACGCAACTCGCGCGTCACTCTCCAGACCGGTCGTTGCTTCAACGTCGAATGCGGATTGCGCGCTCTGCTGTTGCGCCTGGAGAAGCTCGGGCTTTGTCGCGAGCCCGTTGTCGATCCGCGCCTGCACCGCTTGCTCGACTGTTTGAGCTGCTTCGAGCGAGCTTCGCGCCACGAGGACTTTTTGGCGCGCAGTTCCGAATTGATAAAAACGATCCGTTGCCTGGAAAACGATTTTCTGATGAGTCGCGTTGAAACCGACGTTCGCCATCATCAATTGTTCTTTGGCCGACGCGACCACCGCGCTTCGTTCGCCAAAGTCGAGCAACAACCATTTCGCGTTCAACTCTGCGCGGTAAAGGCGGGACTCGGTCACCAGTGATCCACCGCCCGTGATCGAGACAGCGTTGAGGCTCGGGTTCATCAACAGTTTCTTTTCGTTAACCGCCAATGTGGGAAACGGAATGAAGGCGCGATCGTAGCCTGCG
>Ga0193729_1001960_pt1 | contig 10344 bp, 8 predicted proteins | sample U1c2metaG_FD_143036 | JGI IMG/M metagenome (GOLD analysis project Ga0193729, IMG submission 143036) | Soil microbial communities from a riparian zone of the East river system, Colorado, United States - U1c2 | ecosystem: Environmental > Terrestrial > Soil > Riparian zone | place: USA: East River... | reverse complement strand
GGAGGGTTTGGCGTGAAAACGCTCGTCGCCGGGGCGCGCTGGTCGTTCCCTGGCAAGGACGCAGGGAGCGTCCATATCCATAGATATGGGCGCGACCGAGGACGCCGTCAGGGGGCGAGCAGCGCGTTCCGGCGGCACAGACTTTTTTGCGCCAAACTCTCCTAGTCCCGCGCCGGGGTGGGCGCGTCGATTGCTTCCGGGATGACGGCCACTCCGGGCAGTTCCTTGCCCTCGAGCAGCTCGAGAGCGGCGCCGCCGCCCGTCGAGGCCCACGAGACCTGGTCGGTGAGACCGAGCTCGTTCAGCGCGCGGATCGAATCGGCCCCGCCGACGACGGAGAATGCGTTCGCGCCGGCGACGGCGTCGGCGACCGCCTTCGTCCCGGCCGCGAAACGCGGCCACTCGAAGACGCCCATCGGGCCGTTCCAGAAGATAGTGCGCGCATCTTCGATCCGCGCACTAAAAAGGTCGCTCGTCTCCGGGCCGATATCGAGTGCCAGCCACCCGTCCGGAACTTGATCAGACGCGACTACCATCGCGTCCGCGTCCGGCTCAAACGCCGCCGCCGCCACAACGTCGACCGGCAGCTCCACGTTTACCCTCTCTAGCGGAGATTGCGCAGCAATCTCTGCTGCCATCTTGCCGCCGATCAGCACGGTATCGGCCTTGCCACCGAGCTTGCGAAGGACGCCGAGCTTGTCCTCGACCTTGGCGCCTCCGGAGATCAGCACGAACGGACGCTCGACGTCGTCGAGCAGCTTGCCGAGCTCCTCCAGCTCGCGCTCGAGCAGCAAGCCTGCGTAGGCGGGCAGAAGCTCGGCCACGCCGACCGTGGAGGCGTGTGCGCGGTGAACTGAGCCGAACGCGTCCTCGACGAACAGGTCGCAGCCATCTGCGAGCTCTCGAGCGAAGACGGCATCGTTCGTCGTCTCTCCCGGGTTGAAGCGCGTGTTCTCGAGTACCTCGATTCGCTCGTCGGGCAGCAGCTCCCGCAGGCGCTCGCGCACGGGCTCGATCGAAAAGGCCGGGTCCGGCCCCTTCGGGCGACCGAGATGCGAGCAGACGCGAACCTGCGCGGCGCCCCGCTCGAGCAGCAGCCGGAGAGTCGGCAGCGATGCCTCGACTCGTGTGTCATCCGCGACCCGTCCGTCCTCGAGCGGCACGTTCAGATCAGAGCGCACGAGCACACGTTTCCCGGCGACGTCCGCGTCGCGAACGGAGCGGGGCTTGTGCACTTAGCGCCCCATCCAGCAACACATGCCGGCTTCTGGCCCGCTATCACGCGGCGCCAGGATCCACCACCGCTCTTGCCAAGGCCGCCAGCCCTGGCTGCGAGCGAGTGCGGCCCCTGGCTTGGTGCTCGCGACCCAGAAACTCGGCGGCATTACTGGATGGGGCTAGGCGGTCGCAGCTGCCTCGGCCTTGGGCAGCGAAGCGCCCATCTTCGCGACGAGGTCGACGAGCCGGCAGCTGTACCCCCACTCGTTGTCGTACCAGCCGAAGACCTTGACCATCCGGCCGTTCACCATCGTCAGCTCGCTGTCGAACGTGCACGAGAGCGGCGAGCCAACGATGTCCTGAGAGACAAGCGGCTCGTCGCTGTACTCGAGGAAGCCTTCCAGCGGTCCTCGCTCGGCAGCTGCGCGGAAGAGTTCATTCACCTCGTCCTCTGTCGTCTCTCGCGAGACCACAACGACGAGGTCGACGACCGAACCGTCGGGAACCGGAGCCCGCATCGACATTCCGTCGACCTTGCCCTTGAGGTCGGGCATCACGACGCCGATCGCGCGCGCGGCGCCCGTCGAGGTCGGGATCAGGTTCAGCGCGGCTGCACGGGCACGACGGAGATCCGAGTGCGGCAGGTCCTGCAGGCGCTGGTCCGCCGTGTAGGCATGGATCGTCGTCATGAATCCTTGCTCGATCGTCAGCGCGTCGTGGAGCACCTTCGCCATCGGCGCCACACAGTTGGTCGTGCAGGAGGCGTTGGAGATGATCCGGTGCGTCTCGGGGTCGTAGTCGTCGTCGTTGACGCCAAGGACAACGGTCACATCAGGATCGGTCGCGGGCGCCGAGATGACCACCTTCGCTGCCCCGGCGTCGAGGTGCCCCGAGGCACCCTCGCGGTCGGTGAAGAGCCCCGTCGACTCGAGAACGATGTCGACGTTCAGATCGCGCCAGGGAAGATCCTTGGGATCCCGCTCGGAGAGAAGCAGAAGATCGTTGCCTCCTACGGTGATCTTGCCCTCGCCGACCTCGACGTCCTCGTCGAGCCGCCCTAGCACGGAGTCGTGCTTGAGCAGATGAGCCATCGTCTTGGCGTCCCCAAGATCGTTCGCAGCAACGACCTCGAAGTCCCCACCCCGCTGCAAGTGAGCCCGAAAAAAGTTGCGCCCAATCCGCCCGAACCCGTTGATGCCTACTTTCGTCTTGGCCATGGTCTTCCCCACTTTCTCTTTAGAAGGAATTTAACGGAGACGCTCATGCGTAGCCCTGTACAAGAAAAAAATCGGGCCGCTAAGGCGCCGCTTTGCGGCGCCGACCATGAGAGGCCCGACGGCTTTGCCGGCGGGCCGTTTATGCCCTCCGGCCCGCCCGCAAAGCGGGCGGGCCGGAGGGGAAGCTCCGAGGACGACCTCCCCCTCCGCAATTGTCGCGCTCCGGACCTTGGCGACGGACGGGGTCTGAATCCATCACCGGACGAGCGCGAACCCGCCTCTAGTAAGTATTAACTAATCATCGGGGGTCGTTTCAACTGTTCGGAAAGCCATACGAGGACATGTTCCAGCCTAGGTTTCGGCCATCCTGATCAGCTTTTGCAAGCGCCGGTGAACGGCCGCCTTGGTCGCTGCTGGCCGGCACTTGAGCGCGAGTTCTCGCAACGGAAGCGAGGGGTGACGAAGCCTCAGCTCGGCCGCCTCCCGTAAACGCGAAGGAAGCTCGTCGAGGCTGCGATCGCGCTCGAGCCGACGAAGCGCCTCCAGCTGCGCGTGAGCTGCCCGGCTCGTCCGAACGAGATTCGCGTGGTCGGCATTCGCGAGGCGGTTGGCACGGGCCTTCGTCTCCCCCACCACTGCACCCTCGTCGAGTGCCAGCGCGGCGTCGCTCGCCCCGGCGAGAGCGAGGGCCTCGGCGATCCGTTCGAGGCCCTTCGCGTAGGCCACCGCGTGATCCCGACGCTCCAGCACGCTCAAGGCGACGCCCTCCTGGGCGACGGCTTCCGAGAGAAACTGCGCTGCCTCCCTGGTCTCGGTCCTGACCTCGAGGTGAGGCGACGGGGGCGCCGAGACCGAGCCGGCCGCCAGCAGGGACCCCCTCAGGTAGGCGGCGCGGCAGCAGCCGCGACCAACGATCCGTTTCGGGGGCCGGGCGAGCGGCTGCAGCCGCGCGCCCAGCACGCCACACTCCTTGAGAACGCCGAGCGCGTGCGGCGTTCCCTCCACGTGCAACTGGTACCGCGTCGCACGGTCGAAGGAGCTACGCCGGTAGGTCCGGATCTCCGAGTCGACGCCGAACGAGCGAAGCAGACTGAACGCACGCCGCGCAACCGCCGAGCTCGACAGGTCGAGGTGAACCGACACCTCCCCGCCACGCATGTGCCATCGACCCGCGGAGTGAAAGAGAGCCGAGAGCTCGGCCTCGCGGTCACATTCCCGTGGAGGCGCGATCGCCGCGAGCTCGTTGCGGACGTCGTCAGAGAGTGACACCTTCGAGCTCCAGCAGCCGGCGCTTGTATCCGACGCCGCTGGCGCCGTAGCGACCGATCCCGTTCGCGGCGACCACGCGGTGGCAAGGGACGACGAGGGGGAACCGGTTGCTCGCGCAGACTGAGCCGGCGGCGCGCTGGGCGTTCGGGCGGCCGGAGAGCGCCGCAAGCTCGCCGTAGGTGACGACCTCGCCCCAAGGAACGTTGCGCAGTGTCTCGACGACGACGCGCTGGAAGGCCGTGTAGCCGTCAAGGTCGATCTTGACGTCGGCGAACGAGTCCCGCGCCCCCGTGAAGTACGAGCGCAGCCTGACGGCGAGCTCGCTTGGGGGGTCGTCACCGCCTTCAGTAGCGGACCCTGATGGGAGCTCGTGCCAGAGCAGCGTCTCTCCGTGGAGCCAGAGCTCCCCGACTCCCCAGCCTTCGACCTCGTAGCGAACGCTCGCGGCCACGCCCCTAACGTATCGCTAGCGACGCCGTAGAATCTCCCGAGATGAGCCGCCCCGCAATCGCACTGCCACCGAAGCCGCGCAACGAGCCGGTGAAGGACTACGCGCCGGGCTCGCCGGAGCGCGCCGAGCTGCAGGCGCGGCTGCGCGAGCTCGAGCGAGACCGGATCGAGATCCCGCTCGTGATCGGCGGCAAGGACGTCAAGACGGCCGAGACGTTCGAGTCCGTGATGCCGCACCGCAAGAGCCACGTGCTCGCCGACGTGCACTCGGGCGGACCGGCCGAAGTCGACCAGGCGATCGCCGCCGCCCGGGAGGCGCGCCCCGACTGGGCCCGCATGCCCTGGGAGGACCGCGCCGCGATCTTCCTCCGCGCCGCCGAATTGCTGGCCGGCCCCTGGCGCGCGACACTCAATGCCGCGACGATGCTCGGCCAGTCGAAGACGGCCCACCAAGCGGAGATCGACGCCGCCTGCGAGCTGACCGATTTCTTCCGCTTCAACGTCGAGTTCATGACGCGCATCTACAAGGAGCAGCCGAATTCGGCGCCGGGCACCTGGAACCGCTTGGAGTACCGGCCGCTCGAAGGCTTCGTCTTCGCGGTCACGCCGTTCAACTTCACGGCGATCTCGGGCAACCTGCCGAGTGCTCCGGCGCTGATGGGCAACACCGTCGTCTGGAAACCCGCCTCGACCGCAGCCTTCTCCGCCTACTTCTTGATGCGCTTGCTCCAGGAGGCCGGCCTCCCGGACGGGGTGATCAACCTGGTCTACGGTCCTGGTGCCAAGATCGGCGACGCCGCGCTGGCGAGCCCCGAGCTCGCCGGGATCCACTTCACCGGCTCGACGGGCGTCTTCAACTCGATGTGGAAGACGGTCGGCTCGAAGGTCGGCGAGTACCGCAACTACCCGCGGATTGTCGGCGAGACCGGCGGCAAGGACTTCATCGTCGCCCACCCCTCCGCTGACGTCGACGCCGTTGCGACCGCGATCGTCCGCGGCTCGTTCGAATACCAAGGACAGAAGTGCTCCGCCGCCTCGCGCGTCTACGCACCCTCGAACCTCTGGCCGGCGCTGCGCGAGCGGCTCGCCGACGAGGTCAAGGAGCTGAAGATGGGCGACATCAGCGACTTCTCCAACTTCATGGGCGCCGTCATCGACGCGAGCGCGTTGAAGACCCAGCGCGAGGCGATCGAGGAGGCGAAGGCGGCAGCCAAGGCGAAGGTGGTCGTCGGCGGCGGGATCGAGGACGAGGAAGGTTTCTTCGTCGAGCCAACGGTGATCGAGACGGAGGACCCGGAGTTCCGCACGATGCGAGAGGAGCTCTTCGGTCCCGTTGTCACCGCGTACGTCTATCCGGAGAAAGAGTGGGACGACACGCTCGAGCTGGTCGACCGCACGGCGCCGTATGGGCTCACGGGCGCTGTCTTCGCGCGCGACCGTTCCGCGATCGAGGACGCGAACGAAAAGCTCGAGTACGCCGCCGGCAACTTCTACGTCAACGACAAGCCCACGGGGGCGGTCGTCGGCCAGCAGCCGTTCGGAGGTTCGCGCGCCTCGGGCACCAACGACAAGGCCGGCTCGATGTGGAACCTGATCCGCTGGGTCTCGCCTCGCACGATCAAAGAGACCTTCGTGCCGCCCAAGGACTACCGCTACCCGTACATGGCGGAGGACGGCGCGGGCAGCGACGGCTCCGGGCCGCCCGACCGGCACTAACGGCCTGAGCCCTCTGTGGGCGCGGTTCTTCACGACATCCGCGTCTTCTTCGAGCATCTGGCCGACGTCGGCTGGACCGCGCTCGGGATCGCGCTCGTCTGCCAGTTCGTCAAAGTCGGGTGTGTCAGCCGCGCCTGGAGGAACATCATCGCCGCCTCGTACCCGGGCTCGGTCGTGCGCTGGCGCTCGATCTGGGGCGCAATGCTCGCCCGTGTGGGCGTCAACGCGGTCGTCCCGGCTCGCGGGGGCGACGCGGTCGGGCTGTTCATCGTCAAACGACGCGTCGAAGGCTCGACCTACCCGACCCTCGGCGCGACGCTGATCGCACTGACCCTGTTCGACTCGGTCGTCGCTTTGTGCTTCATCGTCTACGCCCTGTCGACCGGCGAGCTGCCCGGAAGCTCCGTGCTCGCACACCTGAAAGCGTTCGACTTCCACTGGTTCTTCGCACACGTTCGGGTGACCCTGATCGCGCTGGGCGCGATCCTGCTTGCCGCGTTGCTGCTGCTCCTGTGGTTCGCAGAACAGCTCGTCGGCTTCTGGCACCGCGTCGGGCTCGGCTTCAAGGTCTTCTCGGACAAGGTGAGCTACCTTCGCCACGTCGCTGTCTGGCAGGCGGCCGACTGGTGCCTGCGGCTGACCGCGATCTACTTCTTCCTGCGCGCCTTCCATGTGCCCGCGACGCTGCACAACGCGATCCTCGTCCAGGCGACGCAGAGCCTCGCCGTGCTGTTCCCGATCAGCCCTTCGGGGATCGGCACAGAGCAGGCGCTCTTGCTCTACACCTTCGCAGGCAAGGCTGGCAGAACGACGCTCCTCAGCTTCAGCGTGGGCATGCGCGTAGCGCTGATCGTCTTCAACGCCCTGCTCGGCTTCGGTGCGATCCTGGTGATCCTGCGAACCCTGCACTGGCGGCGGCAAGTCGCCTCGGACCGCGACGCCCTCGCAGAGCAATAGCGGCCCGGCCGGCGCGACGAACGATGCCTACGCCGGTCGAGGCGACGCGCGAGCTTGGAGCCCCTTCCACAATGAAGCACTGAGCCGCCGGGCCGCGCTGGTCGGCCCCTGGCCGCGTCCTCGGTCGCGCCCGTATCTGCTGATACGGGCACTCCCTGCGTCCTTGCCAGGAACCGACCATCGCACCCCGGCGACGAGGCCCCATTATGAAAGGGGCTCTAGGCGGTGACGTGCTGAGGCGTGCTGTGCTTGATCACCTCGTAGCCCTTGGCGTTCGGAGCGGGCATCCCCGCGTCCTGGATCGCCTGGCGGATCTCCGGATCCTCGGCCATCCGGTGGCGGCCCTCCGCGCTGTCCCAGAGGTTGATGATCATCACACCGTCGTCGGTCTTGACGATCGTCGACGAGATACCGCCGTACTCGGCCGCTTTACGGCCTGCGATCTCCTCGACGCCTGACATCTTCTGCCCGATCTCCTCCGGATTGCCGGAGAACTCCATGATCGATACGACCACGGGCTCAGTCATTGTGCCCTCCCTCGTAGCGGTTGTTCGAAACCTACCCGCAACCTGGCCCGATTCGCCTACGCGCGGCCTGCCTTGTGAAGCTGGGCATAGATCGAGCGGGCCGTCTTGGCAGGCACGCCGGGCACGCCCTCGAGTTCCTCTTGCGACGCCGCGAGCACGCGCTCGGACGACCCGAAATGACGCAGCAGCGCCCGGCGGCGCGCCGGACCGACGCCCTCGAGCGTGTCGAAGATCGACCCCCGTGCAGCCGCCGCGCGGCGCTGACGGTGGAAGCCGAGCGCAAAGCGGTGGGCTTCGTCGCGGATCCGCTGCAGGAGCTGAAGCCCGGGCGAGTGGGGATCGAGCCGGACGGGATCAGGCCGGCCCGGCAGGTAGATCTCCTCGACCCGCTTCGCCAGCGAGATCACCGCCACCCGGGGCAGGTCGAAGCGCTGCATCGCGGCCAGGGCGGCCGAGAGCTGGCCCTTCCCGCCGTCGATCACGACCAGGTTCGGCACTGCCGCGAAGCCGTCGTCATATTCTTCGTCGTCGGGGGCGCTCATCCGCGCGAAACGCCGCTCGATCACCTGCGCCATCGCCGCAAAGTCGTCCTGGCTGTCGAGGCCGCGCACCGCGAACTTGCGGTAGTGCGCTTTTTTCGGCGTCGCATCCTGGAAGACGACCATCGAGCCGACCGGCTCCGAGGCCTGGATGTTCGAGATGTCGAAGCACTCGATCCGCAGCGGCAGGCTTTCGAGGTTCAGCGCCTCGCGCAGCTCCTCGAGCGCCTCGACCCGCCGGAGCCGCTTCTGCTCGGTCTGGTAGCTCTCCGAGTCGAGGGCGAGCCGCGCGTTCTGTGTCGCTAGCTCCTGCAGCCGCCGCTTCTCGCCGCGCTCGGCAGCCCGCACCTCGACGCGGGAGCCGCGGCGCTCGCTCAGAAACTCCTCGAGCGCAGAGACGTCGCCGGCGTCCCGCGGCACCACGATCTGCGGCGGGACGGACGGCGCCGAACCGTAGTACTCGAGAGAGAAAGCTTCCAGCAGGGCCGAGGTGTCCTGGCCCTCGACGTTCTCGAGATGGAAGCCGTAACGGTCGATCATCTTGCCGCCGCGAAGCGGAAAGATCTGCACGGCGGCCTTGTCGCCGTCGACCGCGAGCCCGATCACGTCGACGTCGCCGACGCTGCGCTTCTCGACCGCCTGCCGCTCGCTCAGCCGGCGGATCGCGAACAGCCGGTTGCGGTAGCGCGCCGCCTCTTCGAAGCGTTCGCCCTCGGCGGCGCCGTGCATCTTCTGCTCGAGCTCACGCTCGATGGTCCGCGTGTCGCCGGAGAGGAAGTTGATCACCCCGTCGATGATCTCGGCGTAGGCCTCCTTCGAGATGTAGTCGACGCAGGGTGCGTGGCAGCGCTCGATGTGGTAATCGAGGCAGGGGATTCCCGAGTGCCGGCCCGGCTTCGGACCCTCGCAGGGCCGGTACTGGAAGACGCGATTGAGGACATCGAGCGTCTCGCGCACCTTCTTCGCGTTCGCGTACGGCCCGAAGTAGGTGACGCCGCGGCGATGCCGCTCGCGCGTGAACATGACTCGCGGGAAGTCGTCCCCGACCGTGACGGCGATGTACGGGAACGACTTGTCGTCGCGGAGCCGGACGTTGAACGGCGGCCGGTGCCGCTTGACCAGGTTCTGCTCCAGATGCAAGGCCTCCACCTCGCTGCCGGTGACGATCACTTCGATGTCGGCGACGCGCTCGGGCAGCTGCGCAATCGCGTGCCTGACGTCGGCGGAGGCCTGAAAGTAGCTGCGTACGCGCGGCCTCAGCGACTTGGCTTTCCCGACGTAGAGAACCTGGCTGCGGCTGTCACGAAAGATGTAGACACCGGGCTTCGCCGGCAACCGTTTGAGCTGGTCTTCGAGCCGTTTCTCCACGGGTTGCAAGCGTAGATGCAGCCGGTGGCCCAACCAGACCACTAAGGTGCGCGCCCGTGAGATGGAAGGGCCCTGTCCTCGCGGTGCTCGGGGCGGCGGCCGCGGTGATCGTGATCTGGTTCTCGGTCTGGGGCGGCACGATGATCGGTACCACCGCGCCGCCGACGCGCTTGGGCCACCCGCTGTTGGTCGCGACCGTCGACGACGCGCTCAAGCAGGCCGACCCGGTCACCGCGGCCTCGCTGATCAAGGTCTCACACGATGCGGGCTTCGACGCGGTCCTGGTCTCGAGCATGTGGGAGCCGGGAGCGAAAGCGCCGTCGGCCGAGGAGCGGCTTGCGCTTGACAACGTCGTCAAAGGCGCGGACGCCGTGGGAATGCGGGTGTTCGTCTTCGTCTGGCACGGCCTCAGCGGCGACACCCCAAGAACCGTTGCGGCACGCCGGCAGTTCGCGGCCTACACGGCGGCCCTGGCGCGGGCGTTTCCGCAGATCCGAGACATCGTCGTCGGGAACGAGCCAAACCTGAACACGTTCTGGCTGCCACAGTTCGGGCGCGGTGGCAGCGACGTCGCGGCCACGGCCTATCTCGACCTCCTGGCGAGGACCTACGACGCACTGAAGGCCGTCTCGCCCCAAATCCAGGTGATCGGCGGTGCACTCGCCCCCCGCGGCTCGGACCGACCAGGGCTGAAACGAGCCACGCACTCCCCCACCCGGTTCATCGAGGACCTCGGCGCCGCCTACAAGAAGAGCGGCCGGTCGAGGCCGATCATGGACGCGTTCTCGATGCACCCGTACATGCGGACCTCGGAGCTCTCGCCGATGGACACTCATGCGGCGTCGACGACGATCACGATCGCCGACTACCCCAAGCTGGCAGCGTTGTTGACCCATGCCTTCGCGGGTACGAGGCAGCGGGGGCGGGGACTGCCGATCTACTACACCGAGTTCGGTGTCCAGACCCGCATCCCCGCGGAGCACCGGCACGCGTATACCGACCTGAACTCGCCGTCGGCCGCCGATGCGGTCGACCCACAGACGCAGGCGCGCTACTACCGCGAGGCGCTCGAGCTGGCGGCGT
>Ga0193729_1001959_pt1 | contig 10345 bp, 10 predicted proteins | sample U1c2metaG_FD_143036 | JGI IMG/M metagenome (GOLD analysis project Ga0193729, IMG submission 143036) | Soil microbial communities from a riparian zone of the East river system, Colorado, United States - U1c2 | ecosystem: Environmental > Terrestrial > Soil > Riparian zone | place: USA: East River... | reverse complement strand
CAATGGGTGAGAAAAGCGCCCCGGGCGCGCCGGACGAAATCGGTGGACCGCGTGGAACGCTATTTCGAAATGGCCGCGCAGGAAGCGCCGGAGGCGGAGCTCGACGTCGAGTTGATTATCCCCACGCCGCCGAAGCTCGCGAATCGCATCATCGAATTGCGCGACGTGAGCGTGGAGCTGGGCGGCCGCACGCTCTTTCAACACGTGAATCTCAATCTCGTTGCCGGGGAACGCCTTGGGGTTGTCGGCCGCAACGGGCTCGGTAAATCCTCGCTCCTCAAAGTCATTCTGCAGGAACTGCCCGCCGCCAGCGGTGCCGTGGAGATCGGCGCGCGGACCCAGATCAATTACGTCGATCAAAATCGGCTGCTCCTCGACGATGAGAAAACGGTTTGGGAAGAAGTCGGCAGCGGCGGGGAACACGTCACGCTCGGCGAGCAAAGCATCACGTTGCGTGCTTATCTGAGAAGGTTTCTTTTCAGCGAAGACCGCATCAACACGAAGATTTCGCAGCTTAGCGGCGGCGAACGGAGCCGGGTGCTGCTGGCAAAAATCCTGAAGCGCGGCGGCAACGTTTTGATGCTCGACGAACCGACGAACGATCTCGATCTCGGAACATTGCGCTTGCTCGAGGAAGCGCTCGTCGCCTTCGGCGGCTGCGTCATCGTAGTGAGTCACGATCGCTATTTTTTGAATCGCGTTTGCACCTCGATTCTCGCTTTCGAAGGCGAAGGCCGCGTGGCCTATAGCGTCGGGAACTACGATTACTACCTGGAAAAACGTGAAGCGCTCGCTCCGGCTCCCTACTCAACGAGAGATCAGAAGTCAGAAGTCAAATGCCAGTCCGGTCGAAGACTCGCCGTGGCGAGCTCGGACCCCGCGACGGCCGGAGTCGCCGCCGAGTCAAAGAAAGCCAAAGAAAAACCGAGAAAACTCAAGTGGAAAGAAGAGCGTGAATGGGAGTCGATGGAGGCGAATATTCTCGCGGCGGAAAACGAGGTATCGGATTTGGAAGCCAAGTTTGCCGCACCGGATTTTTATTCGAAACCGCGCGCGGAGATTTTCGATCTGGAAACTCAACTGAAAGCCGCGCGCGACAAAGTCGCACACCTCTACGCGCGGTGGCACGAACTCGAGCTTCTGCAAAGCGTCCCGTCTCCCTAGATAAACCTAGAGGGAGGTAGACCGAGGGTCTGAAGCCGAGTGATCGTGTAGAGGCTTGCACCGGCTTCAGCGAATCTCTTCACTAACTGTTGGATGGCGTCGCCTCCTAATCCATCGAATACCGACATCGCGGAGCGGATGCGCATCTTCCGATCCCTGGTTCCATACTTCGGGACTGTTCAACCATCGGCATTCTTCCAGCGAACCGCCGCGGTAGTTCCTGCCATTGAACGCATTCATCACTTCATTGAAGGGATTTACAAGCCTGCGAACTCTGCCTACACGCTGAGCATTGCGTCGATGCTGAAAAGTCCATACCACGACGAGGTATTTTACAATCCGGATCGAACATGGTGGATGCAATACAGCTCGAAAGCAGGTGCGATGGACCACGCCATGAACGCCAGTCTTGTGCGATGCATGACCGATGGCCAGCCGGTACTTGTGCTGCGGCAGGTATCGGACAAAACCAGTCGCGAAGGATCGCGTCACCGATTGCTCGGACTTGGTGCCGTGGAGAATTTTGATGTGGCTACGAACCTCTTCCGTATTCGCGGACTCGAATGGAGCGAGATCAGCGCGCTCCTTGGAATTGGTTTGTCCGACGATTTGTTAGAGACGGCATTACGACTCGAGTCACTCGAGCAATGGACGCCGTTTGTAGCAGAAAACCGTGCGGTGTATCAGGTATCACGTGAGAAGCGAGACGCCGCATTCCGCGGAATCGTTTTGGGAAACTACGGATACACCTGCGCCGTCACTGGTCAGCGGTTTCACTCTCCGCGACATGTCGAAGCGGACGGCGCGCATATCATTGGCAAGGACGTTCGCGGAACAGATGATCCTCGAAATGGGATCGCATTATCAAAATCTGCACATTGGGCATTCGACCGGGGGCTTTTTACAATCTCTGATCAATACGAAGTGATCGTTAACCCGAAGATATCAGGCGCAAGCACGGCTCGCTTCCCAGCGTTGGAACTCGACCGCCGCAAGATTTCGCTGCCGATGGACTCCTGCTATTGGCCGCATCCGGATGCGTTAGCTTGGCATAAGCAGGAGATTTTCGATCGATTCTTGGTTTGAATGTTCGTTGGTCCCTAGCTCGCCGTAGCCTTCGTCGAAGGCGGCTGCGCCAAGCACAATCTGGAGAAATCGGATAAGATTCTGTCGATCGCTCCATGGATTTTCACGGCCGCTGTGGCTACGCCGCACATTGAGAAGCTCTCCGGTTGAGGCGCGAATCTCTCAGCCCAAGTGCCTGATTTCGACCTTGCCCCAATGTTGCTTGAGATATTCCGCTACTAGGCGCCGGTGGCAGTGATGAGGTTTGTCTTCACTGCAAAGGAGACAGCCATTGTCGATGATCTGCGGATCAACATTTCGTTCGATCTCGCGCTGGGACATCAAGTCGAGAAAGCGTTTCTCGTATTCTTGCCAAGAACCTTTCTGCTTCTTGTAGGCCGACAACATATCCTCAGTCGGCGCGAGTATTGGGAGATGGATGTAGTCAATTCCGAGAATTGCTTTTAAAAAGTAAGCTAAGTCGCGTTTCTTCGCGAAACCAGCCAACTGGCCCTCATTGTTTAGCCGGACATCAACGACGCGTTTTACATCTGCGTCTCTCAGAAGAGAAAAGAAGCGTTCGGCGTCCTTTTTCGTGAAGCCGATCGTTGCAAGGTGGACAGGTGTCACAACAAATTTGGTTCGATTGACAGAGGTGACGAGTGGTCAATGCTGCAACAATTACGCTCGTCGGCGTACGCAATCTTTTCCGCTTGCAGCGCGTACGCTTGTTCCAGCACCACGTAGTTAGCGAAAGCAGTCTTTAACCCGAGGGCAGTAAGTAAACGCTTCTCAGCATCTTCGTTTGTCTCAAAAGCTCCCTCGCGCCGAATGTGGCGGATTTGATTCACCTCGTGACGCAAATATTTGCAGACGAGAATCATTCGGTGACATGTGATCGGATCATGTTCGGCACACAGCAAGGCAACATGAAAACGTTGCAGCCCCGCTTGAATGCGTTTCACGCCGTTTTGGAAGCTCACCGTCCGTGCAATCAAATCGTATCTTGCTTTGCCATTCACGTAACATTCGGTTTCTTGGCGTCGGGCGCCGAGTTCATGGCCCATAAAGACATAGCGTATTCGCGCTTCTCGCAGCGCGAGAATGAGGGCTTCCCGGTTAAACTGCGGGTTTCGCCGACTGTATGGCGATGATCGCACGTCAGCCACTACGTCAACGTGATGATCACGCAGAAGTTCGACAAAGCGTTTCTGCTCGCAATCCGAATGACCTATCGTTGAAAGGGGATAAAGCATTTACGGTGGCGATATGAATGCTGCTGCCAGTTTGTAATGATGCCCTCTAAATTCTGGTGTTAAGCTTGCACACACCAACGTCTCGTCAGGCTTCGCGAGATTGATATTTAGTTTGGGAGCGTTAGCGGCAGGAAAATTTGGAAAATACTTCCGCGCAAATTCTGGATCGGTGATATCGAGGTCATGTAATACGTTGCCGTAACGAAGGTGCAATTGACGATGACGCTTCACTTTACCGGATTCAAATGGATTCGGTTCTGCCCAGACCTCGATCGAAACGAACTGCTCCGGTCGTACCAAATACAGCGAAGCGGGCTTCTGCATTGTGCGCGGAAAACCTTTCTTTAAGCGACGATTACCGGTGTTATCCCAAAGCATCGGAGGAGAATCGATAAGATCATCGATGTCTTGCCATGGAAAATCGCCAAGCGATTTCCAGGTTTGGTTTCTTTGGATGAGCCAGTTCTCCGGCTGGTCTGGCAGTGGAACAGCCGACTCAAAACGTATTTCGATGATCTCTAGTAACCGGGCTTCACGACCTAAACATCGATTCATTAACGGCAGCGATATTTCGGCGCCGTCAGAGTCTGCAACTGGCCGGATCCATTCACGAACCTGCCAGTTTTCGCCAACGCGGATAGCTTCCTTTCCTGCAAGGCATCGCCCCCTCTTCTTAACGGAATTCGCGAGAACAACCATCGCCTTTGTCTCCATATAGGAGCTATTCAAGATCGAGAGCTTTGAAGAGTTCCCTATTTCGATCGCTGCTGTCTTTTAACAACTTGTCGTACGATATGATTTCAACATACGCCTTAAAATTGCGGTTGAAGCCGAAGTAACCGCACTCGTCAGGCGTTGGATCGAGGGAAGCCATCTGGGCCATTGACTTCAATTGAGGCGTCAAATCCGCGATGATGTAACAATAAAATACCGCGTTTGAGTGTACTTGAACGCTGCGGCCGCGGTCATCTTTTACTTTAGCGCCTCGAAGTTTCGTTACGTATCGCAAAACTTGCTCGATCGGATTTTCGTCGAAACCAGTTCGCTCAGCTCGTTTGAATTCAACTATGATCGCCGAGTTCAACGGCAGTTCACCCGACCCAACAAAAGCTGCCGGGTTGTTTAATACGAAGAGATCGGGTTCGTCGCGATCTCCCTTTACGTTCGAAAAACTGCCGATTGGTTTATCAGAAGCCAAGAATCGGTGATACGCGAGCCGCTCATCAATTATCCAGAGATTTTGCTTATCCCACGCAACCTCATGAGAAGTCTTGCGCATTGGGAATATCAACTCGTGAACCTTTTCTTCTTTCGGAAACTTGCCATTACCACTAACGCTGATCTGGGCTTCAAGAAGGTCGAGAATGATCTTTCGATGAATCACGCACTGCGCCAACCGGCTTTGCGCAATATCGTGCGCTTTTTCAGTGTAAGCTTTCTGTAACTGTAAGTATTTCTGGCTCGATCTTACATTGGGATCTCGCTCGGCAATTAATTTGCGTGCCTGTTCGCGTGCATCGAGATCTTCTTGAAACTGTATTTCGTTAAGTTTGGAAAGGATCTCTGAGTCGTTGGCAGTCTCCTTAAATTCCCTAAGATGCGTATCAACGTTCTTTAGAATCGTCCGGTACTCGGGGTATTTTTTGGCGACCAATTCTTCGACACGGTTCTTGATTTTCTCCTCAACTTCGGTGAGCAGCGGCCCGAGTTCGATCGCAGCGGCATCGACAATTGAATTAACTAATTCCTGTTCGGTTGGCTCCGATTCCGATTGGAGTTCTCCTTCGCGTGCCAGATCGAACGCAGTTCGCTCGGCATTAACCCGTTGATCCAGAAAGTCGCCCGACACGTAACTTTTGTACACAAAAGACTTGCCGTCGGATTCCTTGAAACGCTGCGGAATATACGGGATGTAATTTGCGAGCGGCAAATGCTGCACATCTCGGTCGTGCGCGCACAAATGAATAGTGTGCTGCGAAAGCTCGCCTGCAAAAACGCGTACGTGTTGAACGGCCAGCTTGATATTGCGACATTTTACTTCGGATCGTTTCGCTTTCGCTTCGATCTCACGTCGATAGAGATCGACGAGATCAACCGGCTGCTCCTCATCATTATCCTCCAGGCACATCGCCGGGGAATTCGGTCTCAGTAAGTATGACAGACAGTGTTCTATCGTTCGTTCGGCAATAGTGTGTGAAAGACGAGGGCATTCCTGCTCGTAGCGCGCCTCGAAATCCACCAACTCAACCGTTGTGCGGTTTTGTCTCGCATCAGTCTCACGAAGTGTATGATTCGATGTGCCATTGGCTGTTAGAGTAAAATCGAATTTCCGCTCCCAAAACTTACCGTTCTCTTCATATACACTCGTTACACGCACGATCTCGAAGGCTTTCAGCCAAAGAAATCGTCCGATGCCTTTCGCACCACGGGACTTCTTAAAGTCCGTATCCGATGTCTCGAATGCTTCGTAATTCGCCGTTGTGAAACCGCAACCATTATCCTCAATCGCGAACCCGATTATAGAGCGAGATGTTAGGCGATTTTCGGTTAGGTGTTGCTGCCGTGCTTCTGCCTTATTGCGACAGATTCGAATTCGGATTTCCCCGCTAGAAGTGCGAATATCCTCAATGGCGTGGATACTGTTGATGACAGCTTCGAAGAGCGGCAACAACGCGCGGTGATATGCGAGCGTTACGTTCGAAATGCGCCCCTGGAAATTTAGCTTCATGCTGAGCTTTCACCGCAGACCGCGCCCCGCTATTCTGACACCGGAATTGCCAAAACTGGCTGTCGCGGAATAGGGAACTAACATCAACCGCTATTTGATACCGTCGGAAGTTTCTTAGAGCAACTCCAAAAAGTGACGAGTGACCCGCCTCGTTCGCTTCCGCCGACGCTGAAGCTATGGTGTGACCAGTCGGCGTGGCAGGCAAGATCGACATCACCTCATTCGGCATCATGGCCGGCTTGACATCGCCCGGGGCGGCGGGCGAAATGAGCGCTTAGTGAAATTTCTTAAACGCCGTTTACGCTCCCTGGCGCTAGCCGGCCGAAAGTGTGCTACGCTCCCTGGCGCTAGCCGCTGGAAGTTAGTTTACCCCGCTAAAAGTTGTCGCTCCGCGACGCAGCGCCCCGATGCTGGATTGTCGCTATCGCGACGGGCCGCCTCCTTAAACTCAAAGACATGAAATTCTTCAAACAACGCTTCTCAGCGGCTCCGGAGGGAACGGCCGTGCTGTTCTTTATTGTATCTCGGCTGCTTCCCGCAGCGCTCGACCGCTACCCGCGCGGCTTAACCGGCCATGTCGCTCACCCCAGTCGCTCCATTCAGATTTTTTCGAAGCTCGGCTTCGCTGCTCTCTATTCAACATCGGTCTGCTGAAGGGAAAATCCCACGTTATGTCCTCACGCAATCGTCTTTTCAGCAACGCCGCAGAGGGAACAGCGGTCCTGTTTTTCATCCAAATTTTCGCGACGCTCGGCTTCGCTGTCCTTTACTCGACACTGGTCCGGTTTTCACCAAAACCGAATCGCCGGCTTCCCTAGACCGACTTGCATCAGCGCGCGGCCTCCCGCCGTAAAGTTCGCGCCTGCGAACCGTTTTACGCGACGAAGCATCTCCAACTCCCGGTTAAACCGGCGACGGCGTTGATTGGGCGCGCGAGCCACCTCATCACTTGACATCCGGCGGCGCCAAGAGCCAAATGGCCTCCGCATGAAGTTTCTCACACGCCGGTTCGCTGCAGCTCCGGAAGGAACGGCCGTTTTATTTTTCATTCAGATTTTTGCGACGCTTGGGTTCGCTGTCTTGTACTCGACGCTGGTTCTTTACGCGACGAAGCACCTGCAGCTCTCGGTGAAAGTGGCCACGACGTTGATGGGCGTGTTTGGCGCCTTCAACTACGGCCTGCACCTCTTCGGCGGTTACCTGGGCGGCCGCTTCCTCTCGAACCGGAATCTCTTCGTCGGAGGCATGGCGTTGCAGGTCATCGGTTGCGGATGCATTGCCGTCGGCACCGCCGCGCTGTTCTACGTCGGTCTCGCTTTCTTCCTCACCGGCAGCGGCCTGAACGTCACCTGCATTAACATGATGCTTACGCAGCGTTTCACCCCGGAGGACCCGCGCCGTGAAGGAGCCTTTCTCTGGAACTACGCTGGCATGAACGTCGGGTTCTTCGTCGGGTTCGCCGTCGCCGGCTACTTCCAGGCCACCGAGAGCTACTCGAGCCTCTTCATTTTCGCTACCCTCGGCAACTTTGTCTCCATTGTCCTTGCCCTGTTCAACTGGAAAACGCTGACTGACCGCAACACACCACTGCTCGACAAAACGCCGAAGCAGTTCCGGTTGCGCCAGCTCGCCGGCATCGGCATTCTCCTCGGCCTTGTGCCCGTTGTGTGGTTTCTCCTCCAGCGGCCCGGCGGGACCGAAATACTAATCAAGGGGATCTGCGGCGCGGTCGCGCTGACGCTGGTCTACCTCACGCTGCGTCACCCGGATCGCCGAGAAAAGCGGAACATGACGGCATACCTGATTCTGACCATCGGCTCGCTCATGTTCTGGTCGCTGTATCAAATGGCGCCGAGCGGCCTGATGCTGTTCGCGGTCAACAACGTCAACCTGATGGTCGGTCCCGTTCAGATTCAGCCGCAATGGATTCAGAACATCAACACCGTTTGCATCGTGCTCGGCGGACCGCTGCTCGCGTCGTTCTTTACCCGGATGCGCGCGCGCGGGTGGAGGATCGACATACCGCGGCAGTTTGCGACGTCGCTGCTCTTGATGGCGCTGGGCTTTCTCATTCTCCCGTTAGGCATCAAGCTGGCCGGCATCGACGGCAAGAGCGCGTTCGGGTGGCTGTTCATGAGTTATGTGCTGCAGAGCGTCGGTGAGTTGCTCATTTCTCCGATCGGATACGCGATGATCGGCAAGCTCGCGCCGAGGCAGTATCAGGGTGTGATGATGGGCAGTTGGATGCTCGTGACAGGCCTCGCATCGCTCTTCGCGGGTGACTTCTCCGGCATGATTCCCGAGCCGAAGGGGACGACGGCGGTCGCGACCAACCCCGAGTATGCGAGGCTCTTCGGCGCGCTCGGCGCTGGGAGCCTCGTGGTCGGCGTCGCACTCGTTCTGCTCATTCCGTTCCTGCGCAAGCTGATCACCGACAAGGCCGAGACGTCTCCCGCTGAAGAAGCGCCAACGGTCGTTGGCCCTGCCGTTCCTGCAAGTTGAGGGTTGAGAGTTGATCCACCTTCGCCTGGCTTCGGCGCGACAGGTTGTTGAGGGAAGAACAAGATCGACATCATTTCAATCGGTCGGTCGAAAGTTCTTGGTTGAGAGTCGATCCGCCTTCGCCTGGCTTCGGCGTGACAGGTTGTTGAGAGGCAGAGGCAACAGCGGTTGATTCTGTTTTACGGTCGGAACAGCGACGAATACCGTTTGGTAATTGGAGACTGCGTGATTTGCCTCGGATCCAAAATCGAGTTCAGCCACGGGTGTGTGATTGCGTTTGTTCTAGCTTTGACCAGCGCCGCCTTTGGACAGGACGTAATTCCGATCTCGCGCACGAACCGCTCGATCCTTCAGCCGGAGATGGAGGCGCAAATCCAGCAGCCGGGCGGGTTCACTGCCGCCGATCATATGATGGGTGACTGCGGCGGATGGCGCGAGCGGTTGTTCGCGGCGGGCGTGGAGGTGTTCGCGTTCGACAATAGCATTTACAACGGCAACGTGAGCGGCGGAATTCATCCCGGTCACGCGACGATTGTGAATGACGCATTCGCGGGGTTGAAATTCGATCTCGAGAAGCTCCTTTCCTGGAAGGGGGGGCTGTTCGTGGTCAGCGGGATCGATCGCGCCGGCGAGGATCTGACCAGAAAGTACGTCGGAAGTATCTACTCGGTGCAGCAGATGGTCGGCGGGCAGAGGCCGTGACGCTGAAGCTCGGCCGCTTCAGCGCGTCGGACGATTTCAACGCATCGCCGTTCTACGGCTACTCGCTGAACAACGGCATCGACGGCGATATCCGGAATGTGCTCTTCGATACGCGCTTTTCCGCCTATCCGTTTCCGGTCTGGGCGGCGGCGCTCTTCTACGATCCGTCGCCGGAGTTCATTGTGAAGCTCGGGCTGTTTCAGACATCGAAGGACATGTTCGACAACACCGAGCACGGGCTGGGCTGGAGCATCCGCGGCGAGGACGGCTACACCGCGATCGTGCAATTCGGCTGGTTGCCGCAGTTCTTCAAACAACCGGTTCCGTCAGGCGCAAGCGACGGGAAAGGGACTGCGGCACCGGTATTGAAGGGAATGCCCGGGCATTACCACATTGGGGTCACTTTCTCGCAGTGGGATTTCTACCCGCGATTCGGTGGCGGCTTCGAGGATCATTCCTATGGCTTCTATGTTCACGGCGACCAAATGGTTTATCAGGAGGCGCCGGGCAGCGACCAGGGGCTGTACGTGTTTGTCGATTCCGGATATTATCCGCAGACGGAGATCTCGATCGTGCCATTCCAGGTGAACGCCGGCCTCCATTACAAAGGCCTTTTTCCAGGGCGCGATGACGACCGGACGGTGCTGCATTTTATCTACGGTGATCTTAGTGATGATTACGCGCGCAGTGTTCACGTCCCCGGGCGCCACTTTGCGGATTCCGAGAAGGTGCTGGAAGTCGGGCATCGATTCCAGGTGACCAAGTGGAGTTATTTCCAACCGGACCTGCAATATGTGATCGATCCCGGCGGCACCGGTGATATTCCTGATGCAGTCGTGATCGGTGCGGAGATGGGCGTCACATTCTAACCAGAGGAGACTAACGAATGGCTACTGGAACCTCCCCCTCCGTGCCGGCCGCGCGCAAA
>Ga0193729_1001957_pt1 | contig 10352 bp, 8 predicted proteins | sample U1c2metaG_FD_143036 | JGI IMG/M metagenome (GOLD analysis project Ga0193729, IMG submission 143036) | Soil microbial communities from a riparian zone of the East river system, Colorado, United States - U1c2 | ecosystem: Environmental > Terrestrial > Soil > Riparian zone | place: USA: East River... | reverse complement strand
CGCCGCGGGTGTTGATGAAGTAGGTGCGGAATACCTGGTCGCCGTTGCGGAAGAACACGTTGTGCCCGTGCCACTGGTCAACGCCGAAGTCGGCATCGAAGCTGTCCGTCAGGGTGTACCAGGGCATCTCCCAGCCCATGCGCGCCTTCAGGCGGGCAATGTCCGCCTGCGGCGCGCGCGAGGCGTACGCGAGGGTGGTGTCGCGGGCGTTCAGATGGGCGAGGTGGGCGACCTGGTCGGCGCCAAGCGAGCAGCCGCGGCAGGCATGCTCGGGCCAGCCGAACACGCCGGGCTCGAAAAAGGCGCGGTAGACGATCAGCTGGCGGCGACCCTCGAACAGGCGGAGCAGGCTCACCTTGCCCTCAGGCCCCTCGAACTGGTATTCCTTGTCCACGGCCATCCACGGCATCCGCCGGCGCTCGGCGGCGAGTGTGTCACGGGCGCGGGTCAGGGCTTTCTCCTTCACGAGCAACTGCTCGCGCGCTGCTTCCCACTGCTGCGGCGACACGATGGGTGGCGTTTTCATTGTGCGCCGTCCGCTGTTCCGGTCCTTCTTAAGTGATGTATTCATGGCTGGCAACCTCGTTGTTCGTTGGTCGTGAGATAGTTATAGCGCCAGGCTTCGAAGGGGTGGGAGTTACAAGTGTGACGGGATTGCGATGGACTCACTGATTACGGCCGCAGCGCGCGCACTCGCGGCGGGCGATCCCCTCGGTGCATTGAAGCGCGTCGCCCTGCGTGACGACGCACCGGCGCTCGCGCTTCGAGGCATGGCGATGGCGCAGCTCGGTGATCTCGTTCGCGCGAAGGCGCTGCTGCGAAGTGCGGCGCGTGCCTTCGGTCCGAAAGAGGCCGTGGCCCGCGCGCGGTGCGTGGTCGCCGAAGCCGAGATTGCGCTGGTGTCGCGCGACTTGAGCTGGCCTACGAAGTCGCTCGACGCGGCGCGCGTGACGCTCGAAGCGCACGGCGACCGGCTCAATGCGGCGCATGCGCGGTATCTCGAGGTCCGGCGTCTCCTTCTCATTGGACGCCTCGATGAGGCCGAGCGTACGCTCGCCCAGCTGGACCCCACACCCTTCCCGCCCGCATTGAGGGCCGCCCACGAGCTGGTGGTTGCGGGAATCGCGATGCGACGCCTCCGGATAAAGACGGCGCGCGCTGCGCTCGCCCGGGCCGAGCGGGCGGCGCGCCACGCACGTATCCCGGCGCTGACGGCGGAGGTCGAGAGCGCATTCCTCGTCCTGAACACGCCCGCTGCCCGCCTGATTGCCGGTGGCGAGGAGCGACTCCTGCTGCTCGAGGAGGTCGAAGGCTTGCTGGCGTCGAAAGCGCTCGTCGTGGACGCGTGCCGCCATGCCGTGCGAGACGAAAGCAAGCTGGTCTCGCTCGCAAAGCGTCCGGTGTTGTTCGCTCTTGCGCGCGCGCTGGGTGAAGCGTGGCCGGGAGACGTACCGAGGGACACGCTCGTCGCGCGAGTATTCAGATTGAAGCTGGCCGATGAATCGCATCGTGCGCGATTGCGAGTCGAAGTAGGGCGGCTGCGCACGGTGCTGCGGAAGCTGGCCGACGTGAACGCGACGAAGCGGGGCTTTGCGCTGTCGCCGCGCGGTGCACGCAAGGTGGTTGTTCTGGCGCGGCCCGTCGAAGGGGAGCATGCGGCGGTGCTCGCCTTCCTCGGCGACGGTGAATCGTGGTCGAGCTCCGCGCTTGCACTTGCGCTCGGAACGAGCCAACGCACCGTGCAGCGGGCGCTCGACCTGGCGGCGGCAGCAGGCAAGGTACAATCGTTCGGTCGCGGGCGAGCGCGACGTTGGATGACCCCGCCGGTGCTGGGATTCACGACGACTTTGTTACTCCCCGCTCCCCTGCCGATTGACTAAGATGTCAGCATGAGCCGAACAACCGCCGAGATTATCCGTGAGTACGGTCCCTTTGCAGGTGCCAACGTGGGTGGAGTCACCTATGACGGCCAAAACGTCTGGTTTGCCGCGGGAGACAAGCTGAGCGCCTTCGATCCTGCCAGCGGCAAGACGCTACGCTCAATTGATGTGGCCGCGCATGCAGGAACGGCCTTCGACGGCGAGCACCTGTACCAGCTTGCCGAAGATCGCATCCAGAAGATCGACCCGAAGACCGGCCGTCTGCTCGCCACGATTCCGGCGCCCGGCCGCGGCGGCGACTCGGGACTCACGTGGGCCGAAGGGACGCTATGGGTGGGGCAGTACCGGGACCGCAAGATCCATCAAATCGATCCCCAAACAGGGGCGATTCTTCGCACGATCGAGTCCAACCGCTTCGTCACCGGGGTCACTTGGGTCGACGGTGAGCTTTGGCACGGCACCTGGGAAGGCGACGAAAGCGATTTGCGGCGCGTCGATCCTCAAACGGGAGAGGTGCTGGAGAGGCTCGAGATGCCGCCGGGTGTGAACATTTCAGGTCTCGAATCCGATGGCGGCGATCAGTTTTTCTGCGGAGGAGGGAAGAGCGGCAAGGTGAGGGCCGTGCGCCGACCCAAGCGACGCTCCGCGACGGGCAGCGGTTCAGGGCAGAAAGCCTAATTCCGTTTGATGACTGGATCGATTGCTCGAACTCAATAACCCGTTCCCAATGCTGTCGATTTGCTTGCGGCGAACATGCCGCAGCAAGTTTCAAAAGTCCAATGTTCCAACCTACCGCCGGCAGCGCCGCCGCTCTACCGCACGCCGTCGAGTATGTCCCTGGAACGTACGGGTACGTCCCCGCAGCCACAACACCCGCAAGCGAATCCCCTGTTTTGCAGTTATGCTTTGCCGATCATTAGCGTACCCAGGCACCTCAAGAATCGACGATTAGGGGTGCATAAAAGCAATTAGAAATGGAGAGTCGCATGAATTCACGCGTCAAGTTGTGCATGCTCCTGCTCGCCGGTTGCACGGCGTCGGCAGCGCAGGCGGCCACGGAATATCGATACACCATGCTTTTTTCCGGCCAGGCGAGCGGTGAGCACATCACGCGAATCGCCGATGACGGCAGCATCGCCACCGACTTCAGCTACCGCGATAACGGACGGGGTCCCGACTACAAGGAAAAACTCACGCTGGCGAACGATGGCACGCTGCGGCGCTTTGCAATTACCGGCAAGTCGACCTTCGGCTCGCTGGTCGACGAACGTTTCGAGCGCAAGGGAGATCGCGCGGAGTGGGCCGGTAAAGTCGATCACGGTTCGATGAAGATCAGCGGCAAGGCGCTGTACGTGCCCATCGAGTCGACTATTGAAGTCACGGGCATCATGGTGCGAGCGCTGATTCATGAAACCGCTCGTAAGCTGCCGGGAATTCCAGGCGGCGAATTGTCGCTCGTCAAACTCAGCGATACCAATGTGACTAACGGCGAAGAATCGCGTGCATTGACCTTGTATGCCGTACGCGGCGCCGACCTTGAACCGAGCTACGTCTGGATGACTGCGGATGGAGAACGCGCCTTCGCCACGATCTTCCCCGGCTTTGCGCAGCTGATTCTCAAAGGATGGGAGACGCAGGCGGACGCGCTCGAGAAATTGCAGCTGGAAGCGCAGGCCGCTTACCAGCGCGATATCGCCAAGCGCGATCGCCACGAACTGGCGCAGCCGGTCCTCATCAAGAATGCGCGAGTGTTTGATTCCGAGCATGCCGTGCTGGGTCCCGTACAGGATGTGTACCTCAATCATGGCCGGATCGGCGCTGTCTATCCGGCCGGCTCGCCGAGCCAGACTCCCGGCACGGTCATCGATGCGAAAGGCCGCACGCTGCTGCCGGGTCTGTTTGACATGCACGCGCACGTTTCCCCGGGAGACTACCTGCTCAATCTCGCAACGGGCGTGACGACGGTGCGCGACATGGGCAACGACAATGCGGTCCTGGCCGATGCGATTGGCCGTCTCGATCGCCACGAGTCGATCGGACCGCACGTGGTGCCTGCCGGCTTCATCGAAGGCAAGAGCCAGTTCAATGCCAACGGCGGCATATTGGTGGACAGTCTGGATGCCGCCAAGCAAGCGGTGGATTTCTATGCGCAACGCGGCTATCCGCAGATCAAGATCTACAACTCCTTCAAACCGGAATGGGTGAAGGAAACGGCCGCGTATGCGCACCAGCGCGGCATGCGCGTCAGCGGCCATATTCCGGCATTCATGAAGGCCGAGGATGCGGTCAAGGACGGCTACGATGAGATTCAGCACATCAATCAGGTGCTCTTGAATTTCTACGTCAAGCCCGATACCGATACCCGGTCGCTGCAGCGATTTACGCTCATCGCGGAAAATGCGAATTCGCTCGATCTCGATGCGCAGCCTTTCCAGAATTTGGTCAAGCTGTTCGTCGCACACAAGACCGTCCTCGACCCGACGCTCACCGCATTCGAGGCGCAATTCACGCAGATGCCCGGTGAGATGAACCCGTCGCTTGCCTCAATCGGCGATCATCTTCCCATCACGCTGCACCGGCAGCTTTTCAAGAGCGAGAGCGAGATCACCAAGGAGATGGCGCCGCGATGGCGTGCCTCCTTCGCCAAGATGCTCGCGGCGGTTGCGAGCTTTCACCATGCCGGCCTGCAAATCGTCTCGGGCACCGACGATGTCGCCGGGTTCGCATATCAACGGGAACTCGAGTTGTACGTCAAGGCGGGAATTCCCGCGAACGAAGTGCTGCGAATAGCCACATGGAACGGGGCGACCTATGCCCGTGTGCTCGCCGATCGGGGTTCCATCGAGCGTGGCAAGCGCGCCGACTTGATACTGATCGACGGAGATCCGACGCAAGACATATCGACCATCCGCAACGTTGCGCTCGTGATGCAGGACGGCGACGCCTACTACCCAGCTGAACTGTGGGGCGAACTCGGCGTGAAGCCTTTCGCGCCTGCGCTCATGCCTGAGCGAGGCGCTGCGCCGGGGCATTGAAGGCCCAGTCGATCAACGGGCCCAGGATTGCGGGCCTGGTGGCTTGTTACATAAACCATAACTGAATGGTTATGAATTGCCCAAGCACCGCAGGGCGGTCTGGGTTGCGCCGTGATTGTCCTCTGGAGATGTGATTTAGCGCACAGGGCGCGCATCTTCGGGGTAAATGCGCCGTTTTTGTGCGGATCGGTATTCAGTCTTATGGTCACTAACGATGTAGGCTCTGGCCGATAAATGGACCTCAACAGACACTCATGACGCAACAGCGGCGTACTCCGATCGACGACTCGATAGATCCGGACGATCTATTTCATTCCATCCGATCCCGGATCGCGGAGAGCGAAAGGGCGGCCGAGGGCGACGGGATCTCGGTGGACCTGCTGTTATCCGCGGTCACAGAGATTCCTAGGGACCCGCGAGCGGCCGTACCCGGAGTACCACCGTCCGCATCTCCGCCGTCCGCATCTCCGCCGTCCGGACCTCCACCGTCCGGACTTCCACCGGAGCGGCTGGGCAGCGGCTATGTGCTGCGTGGACGATACGTCATTGAATCTCAGGTGGGCAGCGGCGGGATGGGCGCCGTTTACAAGGCGCTCGACCGATCGCGCAGCGAGCACAACGAAACCGAACCCCATGTGGCGATAAAAATATTGCACGAGCAGACCCAAGGCCGGCCAGAGGTGGTGTCGAAACTGCGGCGCGAATTTTATTCGGCCCAGGTTCTCTCGCACCCCAATGTCGTCAAGGTCTATGAGTTGGATCTCGATCACGACTTCTCGTTCTTCACCATGGAGTTGATCGAGGGCGAAAGCCTGTTCAGCGTGATGCAAAAGCTCCATCCGCTGCCGCGCCACTACGTCTGGGCGGTCATTCGCGAGGTGGGAAGGGGTCTTGCGCACGCGCATGACCGCCGTGTGATTCATGGCGACCTGAAACCGCAAAATGTGATGGTCACCAACAATCGGGAACTGCGCATTCTCGATTTTGGAACGTCGTCTGAGTCGGCCACCGCATTGACGCCTGCATATGCGTCGTGCGAGATCCTGGAAGGCCGCGAACCTGATCCGCGCGATGACCTTTTTGCGCTCGCATGCCTATCTTACGAATTGTTGGCGGGACAGCACCCATTCGAGCAGCGACGTTCAACCGAGGCGCGCTCGCTGAAGATGACGCCGCGGCGTCCCCCCGGCCTTTCGGGGCGGCAATGGAAGGCGCTCACCGCGGCTCTTTCGTGGGATCGCGCAGATCGTCCGCGTTCGGTGCGAGACTGGCTGGCAGATCTTGCTCTGGACAAAGCACCCTTGGGAGCCATACCGAAGGCGCAGGATTCGAAGGCGCCGCCACTGGCCAAGGGCCATGGGCCTTCTGTATTGATCGCAGTGAGCGCTGCCATCCTGGTCTGCGGCATCACCTGGGCGGTAATGAGTCGGCCCAGGGTCCCGCACGTCGCCGTCGAAGCGGATACCGCTGCAGCCAGTGCGCCCCTGAACGTCGCGCGCGCGATTGCAGATGCCGAGAAGGAAGAGTCACAAGCGCCTGCCCAGGCGGCGCCGGCACCTTCCAAGGCCGTCGTGAAGAGCCGGGCATCCGGCGCGGTGGCCGCAGCCCGGCCGATCGACAAGACCGAAAAGATCGGCGTCGTGTCCGCTTCATACTTGATTGGGCGCGGTGGAAAATTCGCTGAAATCCGCGTCTACCGTTCGTCGGCATCAAAAGGCGGTACGAGTGTCGAATGGTGGACGGAGCCCGGCTCCGCACTTGCCGGCACCGATTTCGTGCCGCAGACGCCCGCGACGATATCTTTTCGCGCCGGCGAGCGCACGGTGAGTATTTTCATCAAGCTTCTTCCGAATGCATCGCGCAAGCGGAACGGCGTGTTCTACGTGGTACTCGGCAACCCCAGCAGCGGCAGTTCACTGGGTGCGGTGTCGAAAGCGGCGGTGTCCCTGCAACCATGAAATCGAAGTCGCCTCGATACGGGGTGGCGCGGATGATCTCGAAGTTAGGCCTGGGCTCTCGCACACAGGCCGCAAAGTGGGTGAAGGACGGGCTGGTTCGCGTTAACGGCAGGCTCGTCAAGGATCCCGAATTTCCCGTAAATCCCAGCTCCGATCGGATCGCTGTGGCCGGCCAGGAAGACGCGCCGGCGCGATTGGTCGTAATGCTCAACAAGCCTCGAGGCTTGGTCACCACCACGAGCGATGAGCAGGGCCGCGAAACCGTTTATAAATGCTTTGCGGGTGCCGACCTGCCATGGCTCGCACCCGTCGGGAGACTGGACAAAGCCAGCGAGGGTCTCTTGCTATTCAGCAACGATCCGATGTGGGCCGCGCGCGTTGCGGATCCTTCTTCCGGGCCCGACAAGACCTATCATGTGCAAATCGACCGCTTGCCGGATGCGGCCTTGCTCAGGAATCTCGAGTACGGCATGAAAGTTGACGGCGAGCATCTGGCTGCAAAATCCGCGCGCTGCCTGCGCAGCGGCGAGAAGAATGCGTGGCTTGAAATTGCGCTCGACGAAGGGCGCAACCGGCAGATACGCCGCCTGCTGAGCGCCTTTGACATTGCCGTGCTGCGCTTGGTGCGCGTGCGCGTCGGCGCGCTGCGATTGGGCGATTTGCCCAAAGGCGGATGGCGCGCACTGACCGAGCACGAGATTGAATCGCTGGCCGCCGACGGTTAGATCCGCGAGCGTAAGCGCCGTATCCGTGCGCGCTTTTCGCGCCCGTTTTGTTAAATCGCGCGAAGTGTGACGGATTTCATCGGAACGGCCCGATGCATCTCAAAGCCTGCGCTCAGATTGAGATCTACAACTAAATTTCCAAGTCCTCGTTTGGCTAAGGTGGCTTCCTCATAACGAGTAACCACGCAAGCATATGTCAACTGACGCTTTGAGCAGTGCGCATTTGGCAACCGGCCTGGAGAGGCGCTTTTTCGCGCGTCCTGACCGTTTCTGTTTCTGGTTGCTTGCGCTCTTCGTCTCCTTGTTATTCGGGCTCGACGGGCAGAGCCACGCTCAATCAGTCTCGCCCGCGCAGCGCGCGGATACTATTCTCATCGTCAAACACGAGCGCAAGCTGTACTTACTTCGCGATAATTCTCTGCTGCGCAGCTATCGCATTGCGCTGGGCTTGAGTCCGACCGGTGCCAAAGAGCGCGAATGGGACTTCCGCACGCCTGAGGGCAGCTACATCATCGATTTCCGCCGGGAGCACAGCCGCTACTTCAAGGCACTGCACATTTCCTATCCAAGCCCCGCGGACTTGAAACGATCCTCGGCGCTGCACTTACCCGCGGGCAGAGATATTTTCATTCACGGGGAACCCAATCAACCGACCAAGCCGGTCTCGTATTACAAGACACGCGATTGGACCAACGGCTGCGTTGCACTGTCGGATGAGGATTTGCAAGATGTCTGGAACCTGACCGCCGGCCAGACGCGCGTTGAGATCGTGCCGTAATGATCTCCTGGCCGCATGATGTCAACGATGTCATCAATCGATGCGCAGCAGCAAATTTCGCTATCGCAATCCGCCGCGATTTGGCGTAGAAAAAGCGGCTCGTGTCGAAGTCTTGCCGTCAATTCCACGACAGAGGAGCACCGTCATGAACACGCAACAAATCGCCGCCCGTTTGACCGAACTTTGTCGCCAAGGCCAGTTCGAGGCCGCTCAGAAGGAGCTATTCGCCGACGACGCGGTCAGCATCGAACCTCGTGAAACCCCAGACTTCCCCAAGGAGACAAGAGGACTGCGCGCAATCATCGAGAAGGGTCACAAGTTCGAGTCGATGGTGGAAAGTATGCATGGAGTCAGCGCTTCCGCACCGCTGGTAACAGGCAACGCCATCGCGCTTGCGTTGACCATGGACGTTACGATGAAGGGACGCGGGCGCATGAAACTCGAAGAGCTGTGTGCCTACGAAGTCAAGGACGGGAAGATCGTGTTGGAGCAATTTTTTATGTAGCGTGCGCTGGTGAGCGTGCCGCCGCAAAATCGGGATTTTATGCACGCCGCTATCGTGCGCAAAATCCCGATGCACCTTAGGTGCATGCCTCCAGGCCTCAACCGATTCGAGCGATCGCGCGCTTCGGGCGACCTGCTGTGAAAACGAAAAGGCCGCCGATCAGCAAGGTCAGTGCGCTCGTGGCCGTCGCGGGATCCATCTCGGGGACCTTTGTCACGGAATTACTGACGGTAAGTTGACTAACCAGGGTCAAATCCGGGTTGGTAATGGTGCCCGGAAAGGCATCGCTCGTACGGATGTTAACGGTTGAAAACCTCACGTCGTTGACGCCGTCCAGGTTGAGCGTCAAGAGAGTGCCGCCGCCCCACGCGTAATTTTCGGTGAGAGTCTGTACGAGCGTGCCATTGAGGTAGCCGGAGATCGTAGTCATGAAGTTGCTGGTCTCACCGGGGCTGGGGACGGATGAATTCAATTCTTGAACCACCATGCTGTTGAGATCAAAAGGCGCGGTCCGGCTCATCTCAGTGATGAAGAGGCTCCCAAAGAAACTGGATGTGGTGTCCGCGAAGACGGCGTTCTGCGCTCCGTGCCAATCGAATCCCGCATAACCGTCGGGCACCGTTCCCGCCGGCAGGTTTTGGCCGAAGTCGAGTGTTTGCGTGGCGTTCGCGCTCAACAGAGGTAGTGTCGCAACGACCGCGGCTAGCGTCAGACGAAGTTCCGTTTTCATGACGTTCCCCTACATGGCGGATGCTTCGGGCCAAGAAACCATAATTGAATAATTGGTTGGCGGCAAGCTGCAGTGCGCCAAAGTGCGTCCGCATTTGTTGGCGGGGTTTACGACGTCAGCTGTAGTTTACAGCAGACGATTCCGCTTGAGCTCGGTGCACGAATTCGAGCAGTAATTTGTTGACCCGTTGCGGCTGTTCCTGCCCAAGCGAGCGAGCAACGTGAGGAATTCGCGTCGAGTAAGGGCTAGAGTCGGCACTTCATTTAGTCTACTGCGCCGGTGGACTGGGGTCGTGGCCGCTGGTGCGCCCGCCGAAAGGTGAGATTCACGCGCTGGCGCCCCAGCACGAGGTGGTTACCGTCCTTCAGAGGCAATACGCCATGGTGAAAGAGCCGTGCGGCTCCGCCCCAGACCACGACGTCTCCATGCTGGAGCGGTATTCGACGTTGCTTGTCCTTCCGGGCGTTGCCGCCGAATAAGAAAACGGCGGACAGTCCCAGGGAAACGGAAACGATCGGCGCGCTAAAATCTTTCTCGTCCTTGTCTTGATGCAGGGTGAGTCGCGCGCCGGGCAGGTAGCGATTGATGAGGCAGGCATCGGGCTTGAAGCCTTCGAATCCCGCTGCTTTGGCGGCGGCTTCGGCAAGCGTCGAAAACACCGCAGGCATCCGTGGCCAGGGCTGACCACTCAAAGGGTCGTGGGTGGTGTAGCGGTAACCGCGACGATCGCTCACCCAACCA
>Ga0193729_1001956_pt1 | contig 10356 bp, 14 predicted proteins | sample U1c2metaG_FD_143036 | JGI IMG/M metagenome (GOLD analysis project Ga0193729, IMG submission 143036) | Soil microbial communities from a riparian zone of the East river system, Colorado, United States - U1c2 | ecosystem: Environmental > Terrestrial > Soil > Riparian zone | place: USA: East River... | reverse complement strand
AATCAAAACTGCCGCTCTCAAGTTCTTCTCGTATTTGACGGTACAGTTGTTGGTAAAGCGGCTCGGACGACGCGCGATCCAGCCGCACCATTTCGAACGACATGACTAAATGACGCCGGCGCTGCTTTGGGACCGATGAGACTTTGCGCCCGTAGATCGCGCCATTCATTCTCACGACGCGACTTTCGCATCCAGAGAATGCTTTCTCAAGATGAGATGCTGCATAATTCTCCGATGCTGCGCAGCTCAGGGTCCTTGGTTCCCGCGACAAGCGAAACTGGTCAGCCTTTTTTGCGCGATCTGGTCATAGCCAGCCTCTTTCCAAATGAATAACCTGATTAATTAACAAAAACGAATTATGAAAAATACCCTGTCTAACACTCCCACCAAAATCTTTAAATCTGTTTGCACGTCCAACGTTTACCCGCGTCTACCAATGGCGCTTTGCCTGGTCCTCTGCATGTTGGGGCTGGGCCTTTCCGTGAATGCCAGCGGAACGACGACGACCATCACCACATTCGATGCACCGGGCGCGGGCACAGCGGCAGGCCAGGGCACCATCGCTTTTGCCATTAACCTTTCAGGGGCGATTGCGGGATTCACTCGGGACGCCAACAATGCCCGGCACGGCTTCCTGCGCGCTCCCGACGGGACCTTTACCATCTTCGACGATCCGAACGCGGGCAGTTGTTCAGCATCCTGTGGAAACATCGGGAACGGCCAGGGTACGCGTGCTTTCGCCATCAACCCATCTGGGCAGATCGTGGGATCTTACACCGACAATATCGGTCGATGTCACGGCTACGTGCGTGCTGCTAGCGGCACGTTCACCCAGATCGATGCTCCGGACGCGGGCGCAGGACCTTTTCCCCAGGGGACATTCCCCTCAAACATCACTCCAATGGGCATTAACCCAGCAGGCGCGATCATCGGATTCTACGTTGACGCGAGCTCAGTACAGCACGGCTTCGTGCGCGCTCCTAACGGCATCATCACCGAATTCGATCCCACTGGCTCGGTATTCACTGACCCCAACGCCATCAACGCTGTGGGCGCGATCACGGGATTCTACTTTGACGCAAACTTCGTGGGTCACGGCTTTCTGCGCGCTACCGACGGCACCATCACGTCGTTCGATGCCCCGGGCGCCGACCATACCCCGGGCAGCTTCAACGGCACATTCGGCGTAGGCCTCACTCCGAACGGAGGGATCGAAGGAGTCTTCGTCGACGTAAACGGTGTGCTTCACGGCTTCGTGCGGTCTACCGATGGCACCTTCACCACATATGATGCTCCGGGCGCGGGCACAGGGGCAGGCCAGGGCACCCTACCTGAAAGCAACAACACCCCGGGGGCGATCACGGGACAATTCATCGACGGAAACTTCGTGAATCACGCCTTCGTACGGTCTAATCAGGGCATCTTCAGCACGTTCGATGTTCCGGGCATGGGCACAGGCGCAGGCCAGGGCACCATCCCCGTGGACAACAACGACCCCGGAGCGATCGTCGGAGAGGCTATTGACGGGGGCACCGTAATACACGGCTTCCTCGCGACAGGCTTCTAAGCCTACCTAGAAGTGGACAAAGCTGCACCGCAAATAAGCCGCCAACAAATCAGCAAAGCCTAACAAGCGGCAGCATTTCACAATGAGCCATCACGTTTTATTGCGTGGTGGCTTTTTGGTTCGCACGACATCGAAAAACATGATCGCGCTTACGGCTCGTTGAAATCGCCCTTGTGCTCATGCGTCTCAATCACGTTGCCCGCTTCGTCGTAAACGCGGATCACAGCGTCATGTAAGCGACTCTTTACTTTTCGGCCCCTGGGACTGGCTCGTTTTCGCCATCCTTGCTCTGGTGAATCGTTGTTGTTTCGTAACATTTTGGCCGCTTTGTAAAGAGTGGGTCGACTCACGCAATGCCTGCTGCGCAGGCACTGGCGACGCTCTTCATCACTTTGGTTTGATCGAATGTGGGACGGAAGGATTTGAAACGTTTCCGGCGAATTCATCTGACGCGAGCCTCCTGCTAAACTCAGCCACGTCTGCCGCCAAGATGTATGCGACAGATGCCCAGGCTTAAATTGAGATTTGCGTTTCCTTTGCTTCGTCGCTCATGATCAGTTCCAGCGTTTCGAGCAATCGCTCTAGCACAAATCCTAGTACAATCGCGCAGCAGTTTGGCGTGGCCGATCCTCGTGCCGAATTCTGCGACGCACCAGACTTACACGCTCAGCCGGACGGGAATCGATCTATTGAGGCCGGTTGAGCAACTCTTCCGGGTTCGGCGGCATCAACGCGTCACGCTTTCCCGCCAGCTGCATGATGACCCCCGCTCTCGTGACTGTTACGCATACGCGCGCGGGGGGGGAACCGGCCGCGTTGGCGAACACATAGATCACATCATCAAGTCGCCGCCGTTGATGTCGAGGGACGCGCCGGTGATGTAGCCGGCAGCCTCGGAGGCGGCGAAGCAAATCAAATCGGCGACTTCGAGCGCGGTGCCGAGGCGCGGCACGGGATAGCTCGCGGCGAGACGTTCGAGCAACTCGTCCGAGGCATGTTCGCGCGTCAGCTCGGTATCGATCATGCCGGGACAGATGGCGTTCACGGTGATGCCGAACTTGCCGAGCTCCTTCGCGGCCGCGCGCGTCAATCCGAGGAGCCCGGCCTTCGACGCCGTATAGTGCGCACCGCCGAGCGTGCTCACCATCCGGCCGCCCGAGGACGAGATATTAATGATGCGGCCGTAGTGCTGGTCGCGCATTGCCGGAAGAACGGCTTTCGTCATCAAGAACGGCGCGGTGAGGTTGACCTCCATCACTCTTCGCCATTCCTCGGCGGTGAGATCGGGGAAGCGTGTCGACAGCGGAAGCGCGGCATTGTTGACGAGGATGTCGATTCGTCCGAAGCGTTCGAGCGTGCGGCGCGCGATCTCGCCGGGGACGCCGTCCGCCGCGACGTCGCCCGGCACGGCGAAGGCGCGCTCGCCGATTTCCTTCGCCAGCGCCTCGGCGCGCTCGCGGTTGCGGACGTTCACCGCGACCGAGGCGCCGCGCTCGTGCAGGCGCGCTGCGACAGCTCGTCCGAGGCCGCGCCACGCACCGGTAACTACGGCGACGCGCCCTGCAAAATCAGCGTTTTCCATCCGGAGAATTGTTTCACCGTGCCTGAGGTCCGCGCACGTTCACGAACGCCGCGATCAAAGCACCAAGGATAATGATGCGGGACAAGGCCCTCGATTTTGCCTTGGGGTAAAGAACGCCCGGACTTAACTGCGCTGGAGTAATTTTGCTATTCATAGGATAAACTTTTTCGCCTAACGAGAACAAGATCAGCTACGCCTTCCGAAATGAAGCGACGAGTGTCGCTGCTGCAAGGTCTCCGGTGGTGTTGAGCACAGTCGCAAAGGTATCGGGAATAGCGTCGACTGCGATAAGGATTCCGATGCCTTCAGCAGGAAGACCGATGGCCAAGAAAAGCGGCGTCAGCATGATGAACGCGCCGCGGGGGATGCCTGGCCCCGCAAAGCCGAGGAACACGGCCGCGAAGGTGATCGTCGCAAGACTACCCATATGCAGTGGAATGCCATAGAACCATCCAACGAAGAGAGCGCCTACGCTCCAGGCAACTGGCCCCCCAATGTGGAATGTTGAGACAGCGAGCGGCAAGACAAATCCGGTGACTTGCTCGGGAAGGGTGAGTCGTGTTTCGGCGCTCTCGATGAGCGCTGGCAGCGATGCAATCGACGAGCTGGAGCTAAAAGCGATGAGCTGGGCTGGAAGCGCGGCTCGGGCAAAGCGGCGCATCGGAATCCGGGCCGTGAGTGCCACGACGACATAAAGCAGCAGCGTAACCGCGATGCAGAGGATCGAATACGCTAGGATGTAGAAACCGATTGCGCCAGCGACCACGGTGCCGGCGTGCGCAGCCATCGGCAGCACCAGTGCGAATACGCCGATCGGTGCTATTAGAATCACCCACCGCACGAGTACCAGCATCGCGTTACTGAACGCGCGAAAAAATCCGGTTAGCGTCTCGCGCGTGGGCCCAGGGCTGCGTGCGATCGCGAGTGCGAGCAACAACGTGAAAAGAATCAATGGAATCATCTCGCCTGTCGCCGCGGCAGCGATCGGATTAGAAGGAAGAAGCGAGGTGAGCCAGCCTGAGAACGTTTGTGCCTTTCCTCCGGTCGCGATTTCGCCCGCTGCGGCAGCAGCGCCGGCGGGAAGTTGCAGCGTGCTGGTTTGCTGCGGAAGCAGCCGAAAAAGCACAGGTGCAAGAGGCATCACCACGATTGCAGTACCGACCAAAAGAAACAGGAACACGAGCAGCGTTCGCCCGCCGATGCGCCCAATTGATTTCATGTCGGAGGCCGAGGCGACACCGACGACAAGAAGCGATACGACCAACGGGATCACCGTCATGCGGATTGCATTGACCCACAGCGTGCCAATCGGAGTGATGAAATCGGCCGCGCAAACCAGCGTCGGGCTCCCCGCAGCGGCGATGGCGACGCCGCCGGCAATGGCCAGGGCGAGGGCGACGAGAACACGCGTGCTTTCTTTCAAGATCAACTCCGATTGTTATCATTCGGCATTGTTCTCAGCACTCTTTAAATTCGCCCGCTTGCTCATGGGTTTCAATCACGTTGCGCGTTTCATCGTAAACGCGGATCACAGCGTTATGTGAGCGACTGCGATAGGTGCCGATGAAAAGCTGACAGCTTTTATGGCATTGGAATCGGCGATCCGAAAGCTGAAATCACGTCGCTACAGGACTGCGATTTGATGCGTCCACCTGTCAGGACAACGCCCCGGCTTTCATCGGCGATTCCTACGCGCCTGCTGTACCGCTGTTTGAAAATCGCGTGCTTACCAGATGAGCGTCACGTTACCGGCCCGCGTTGCGCCAGCGGCATTGTGGATGAGGATCGTGTCTATGCTGGCCGTCTTGATGTCCACCACGTGGCTGGTGTCGATATACACGATGTGAGTCCCTGTTTGGTTACTGATTCCCACGGTCACGGCCGCGGCGCCCGACCACGGCGATTCAAAGCCGGCCCAATCGCTCGATTATTCTTTTTTCTGCACTTTTGATTCTCGCTCTAATGCTGGTCTCTTGCGCGAGCGAATCCGACGAGTACAGGAGACCAGCGCCACCTCCCCCGGAACCGTATTACGGGGGCATGGTCCCCCTGGATCGTAAACGCGAATCACAACATCATGTAAGCGGCTGAAAAACTTCGCGTAGTTGATTGCGCGCTCGACGTGATGCCTTAAATGGCCGACACTACGTAGGCGACGGGGGCCAAAATGAACTCGTTCTTCCGTGAGTTAAAACAACGGAAGGTCTATCGCGTCGCGCTCGGCTACGCAGTAGTTGCCTGGCTCGTCGTACAGATAAGCGCGACAGTCATGCCCGCCTACCACGCGCCCGAGTGGATCTTGCCGATCTTCATTACGGCGGCAAAGCGAGACGTTCTGATAAATGCCCGTACCGCCAATGGTGGCACGCCTGTCACGGTAGATATGCCGCCGCTAACATAGTAACGTGGTTGATTATGCTGGGACGATTTGGTCGCCTGCTCTTTTCGTTGGCAATAATTGGGATAGGCGTAGAGACATTGATCTGCTCGTACGTTTCCAGTCATTCGCTTGGCCCACACTATAAGGTTGTGCCAGTAATTCCGTGGCTGCCGGCTATTCCGAGTTTGGCCTACCTCGTCGGAGCAATCTTAGTCCTCTGCGGGGCAGGCCTTCTTTTTCAACGCACCTTGGTAATGTCTTCCATCACACTCGGTGCTCTGATGTTACTCTGCGGACTCGCGTTTGACGTGCCGCGGCGTCCCAATCTCATGAGCGCCGAGTGGCGGACCAATGTGCTCGAACCAATCGCCATTGGCAGCCTGGCGTGGCTCGCGCCTGGATTGGGCGGCATTCCGAGATGGCTTCACAGGGCGAGCCGCTATCTTCTTGCATTTGCGCTCATCGTCTTTGGGATCGCCCATTTTCAGGTTCTCACCTTCATTGCCAGCCTCGTGCCCGGCTGGATTCCCTGGCACTGGTTCTGGACTGTTTTCTTCGGCGTAGCCTTCATCTCCGCGGGCGTAAGCTTCGCCACTGGATTTCTGCAGCGGTGGGCGGCTTTAGGTGTAGGACTGATGTTCGCGCTCTGGACGGTAACAATTCACCTACCGGCTGTTCTCAACTTTTTCCGCATCCCCGGCGCAACTCAAGACCCGGACAAGTGGTCGGACGTGTTCATTGTCGTAGCGCTATGGGGGGGCTCGTGGGCGCTCGCGCGCATGCCCCACGATCCGAAGGAACCACAATGAATACGAACACTAAGGCACTGACTGTTGCTTCTCTAATACTGACATGTATCCTACCAGGCATTACTCACGGTCAACCGCCGACGTCTAGTTTGCTTTCCGACGCTGTGCAAAAGCAGTTGATCGGCACTTGGAAAATCACAGCGGTCGAAGACCGGAAGGATGAACACGATCCAAATAGCGAATGGACGTATCCGTACGGAAAAAATCCGAAAGGATACTTCGTCTACGATAACACCGGACATGTGATGATACAGATTATGAAAACTCCTCCAGGTCCTCCCTTCGCTTCGGGAGACGATGAAAAGCCCACAGCCGAAGAAGCGAAAACGGCGTTTACCGGATATTTCGCTTACTTCGGGACATACACTGTAGATGCTGTGAAGAATGTCGTCATTCATCACGTTGAAGGGAGTTTGAAGCCGAGTTTTATCGGGACAGATCAACCCCGCCCTTTCATCTTGGCCGGCGACCATCTTATTATCGGCGATGACAAAACGTGGCGCAGGGTTTTGGAGCGTGTAAAATAACCTGTTCGCCTAACCAGGCGATGCTCACGCCTCGGGTGGTCGCTTGTCGAGCGAACGCGCTACCGAGGGACGGATGTCGTAGTGATGTCTTATGAATGTGCGGCCGAACAAAGGCGCTGCAACCATTGCCGGAACGCGTAAATAATTAATTTGCGTCGGGAAATTGATTGTCCTGATTTGTAGAAAGCCTATTCTGGCCTCATCGCCTGCTGAACGCCGATGAATTTTCCAAATTCCCGCCAATATTGAGAGCAACCAACAAAAGGCAGTCCATGTGTGTGATAGACTGCGCAATGCGGTCGAATCCTTAGTTCGGCAGATGCGCATCAAGATTCTCTATAGGTCTAGCCAAGAGTCATCGCCTGAATCACACTACTTCCCGTTAGAATCCCAGAATGAAGGGGTTTTTTGGATAGAGGAGCCCCAGGGTATTGTTCGCGCTCTTCTAGTTCCTCAGCCTCGCTTCGTTCTTTTACACGACTTGGGAGTTGCTGCTTTTCTCGACGGTTACCATCGAGAGGCAGTCATAACCTTGGCTGCCTCTATCGAGAGATTCTACGAGTTTTACATTCATGTGGCGTCCAGTCATCTCGGTATCGATCCTGGTCCTCTCGCTGAAACATGGGAGAAGACAGCGAAACAGTCAGAAAGACAACTTGGCGCATTTTTATTCTTATACTTGGCTGTTACGAAGCAGGTGTGTGATTTGCCCATACCCATGTTAGCGAGGCTGAGAAACAAAGTTGTTCACAATGGCTACTTCCCAACACAAGCGGAAACAATTTCGTATTCATTTCAAGTTACATGGTGGATATCTAAGCTCTACACAGATGCGTTAACCGTTTTTAAGAACGAGATCGTTTTATATCAGATGAGCCTTCAGAACTTATCGCGGTTGCCGGCCCCTCCAATTTCCATTCACTCACTCCCTGTCGGGAGGCCACTTAATCATTTTATGAGTTTGAGTGATTTTGGAGAGGCGGATTTTGCGACTGAGTGTTCTAAGTTCCATGCCCATCTTAACGCAATATATGTTCCCTAAAATGCCGAACCACGCGCTGCACCCAACGGCCGAGCTTGAACGTTCGGAGACGTAAACGCGCGCCTGATCTTCTGGCACGTTAGATGGCGACGATTCGATTATTGAGGTCCGCCCGGCTCGTGTGTAATTTCATTGAACAGTTGCAGTTTTTGTCGGCTAATACGCTGGATAAGCCGACAAATTATCGGCATAATAACATGTTAGGCTCTTCATCGCTATATGACGAATCCTCTCTCTGGGCTTAAACTTGAACATTGGTGGCACGCCTTCACTGTGCTCGGAGGGTGTGGCATGGTCGCCAGCTTGGCGATTCGCTCCGATTGCATCGCTCAGCGGGATGCCTTTCTATTCTTCCTCGCGATGTTCCTCTTCGGTGTCGGACAGTGGATCAATCACCCGATCCAACAGCGCTTTATCCCAGGAGGGATCATCACGGGGTATCGCCGTCATGCCACTTTCACTGGCGTATCCCTAGAGTTCGTCGGGGGCGTCATCTTTCTGATAGCAATTGTTCGTATCGCGTTCGTCAGATAGCATCCGCGCGCCCAGCCTTTTAAGTCGATGCAGCTAACGCTCCGACGAGAGTCATGAAGGTTATCAGACATCGATTGCATGAGGTCAACCCGGTCATTCATCTATTGGAATGACGACGGCCAATCGGCTGTCACCGTGATCCATTCACGGAGCCGGATGGCATGAAGCCTTCGCAACTTGTCCCGACGTCGATATGTTAAGTTGTCAGCTGGAGGCATTCAGACGAATCTCGAACAAGGCCGTGAACTCGCGATGTCTGATGCAGCGTAAAACACGGCCACTATCTTATGGGTAAATTCTGGGACCATTACATCTCTGACACTCTTTCTACGAAACTGGATGTTATGGAGTATTTGAAGGAGACGAGGAGCCCTGCGTTCACCAGAATATGTGAAGCGTATGCGGAGGATTACGGAGAAAATGCGGCGCGTTACATGGCTTCAACTCTTGGAGCTTGGGGAAGGGGGGTGGAGATGAATAGCTCAAGCCGCTATCGGATTAAAACGCTGGCGTTTCCAGTTATCCCGGATTCGGAGCAAAATCGGATCGTTAGAGCGCTGTACGAAGATTATCGCGAAAGAAATCCGGAGCGGCAAAACCGACTGATCGTCATTGGCCATGAGGAGGATAAAGCAATAAATGAGTTAAGAATGCTCGTCGAAAAGTATCGTTCCAATCCATATGAAATGGATATGCGGTGGTGGCCCTGTTATAAGGGAATTATGTGGGTGTGCCGGGAAAGCTCGTCGACCGCAACAACACTCCTTCAACCAATTGTAAAAGAGGAAGGCGAATCTATGTACGGGAACGCCCACTGGCGGGTGGAGGCCTTCATTACTCAGTTTAGGCGGGGACAATGCGTGCCAGGCAAATACGAGATTCCACTTTCCCACACTTCGATTGTGATAAAGGTCCGATATCCTATCCTGGACAAAACAAGGCGCAGAATCAGACAAGCAGCGGCTAATCTTCGCTCGCGCTGGAGAAGCCTCTTACCTCGAAGGCAGAGCCAAGTCGACCTCGCTTCATCTTCATTTCCGGCGAAAGCTTCTTTGTGTCTTGCGTGACGAGGTAGACAGCACGAGGAAGGTAATTTCCCTGTCACGCCTCGGCCATAGGAGATTCGGTCAGAGAATCGAATGATTCCGCTTCCTAAATTCCGAATAATTCGGCACAATTCTCGGTCATGCGCGCCGCAGCATGAAATCCATTATAAACGCACTAAAAGATGCAGCGCTGGTACCTGTCGCGAGAAAGATCATCAACAAATACCTTATCAAATACCACCTCCAACAAATAGTACAAATGAGCACACTGCGACTTGACAGCGAAAAACAGGAAATCTTCGTGGCGTTGGATTTACAGGGGGAGCCGACTTCAATCGAGCTGACGATTCACTACCGTGTGCTTAGTTCCACCTGCATAGAGATTACTGATGTGCATTCGTCCAGAGAGTGGATCACGACGCTCCTTAATGACATCCTGCCCGCCGAAAAAAAGCAGAGGACTGTTCCAGCGATCGTCACTACCGTTCTATCGAAGTTAATTCACTGAAATGCTTGTTACACTTATGCCAAAGAAAACAGCACTCCCGGAACCCGTCGGAACTAGAATGCTCCCCCGGATCAGCTCCACGACGGCGTTTGCTCCATTGAACAACGGCAGCACGGTCGTCATCATGAGCAGGCGCTAGCCCGCCCCTGAGTGGCGGCTTCCACAGCTGTGAATATTCTCAGCGAAATGCTGATCTGTCTTTTGCAGCTTGTGTGGGAGCCGCCACTCAGCGACAGGCTAGCTTTACGGCGGGAGCCACCGAGACTTTGAGTGTGGCTAGGGAAGCCGGGCAACCGACATTAATTTCTGACGCTAATGGGAAGCCGTAAAGCGCTCCGCTACGCCTGCACGCGACCCTCGC
>Ga0193729_1001955_pt1 | contig 10358 bp, 17 predicted proteins | sample U1c2metaG_FD_143036 | JGI IMG/M metagenome (GOLD analysis project Ga0193729, IMG submission 143036) | Soil microbial communities from a riparian zone of the East river system, Colorado, United States - U1c2 | ecosystem: Environmental > Terrestrial > Soil > Riparian zone | place: USA: East River... | reverse complement strand
TGATCTCGACGTCTCCTCCCCTGGGTTTTTGTCCCTTGGGTGCAGCTGCGGAACTCCCGCAGTCTCTGCAACGCTCGGTCCAGCAGCGGTCTCGTCGCCTGGAACCCTAGTTGCCACTCAGTCGATGCCGAAGCCTACCCCGGACCAATGGAAGTGATCAAGGGTGTCGCGCCGGAGGCAAGGTCGGTTGCTGGCACAAAGCGTCAGTTATTTCGGGTGAGCGACATGTCCGGAGTCGGGTGCACACCGGAAGTGACCGGCAGACGGCCAAAGTATCGCTTTGGACCCGAAGCGGGCGAATCTGGTGTGACAACTTCGACTCTCTTCGGCCGCGCATTCCCCACGGATGGCCTTCTCGTGTAGTGATATTCGGCTCGTGCGCCGCCGAGCACGCCGCAGACGATCGCATTAAGACCCGAAAGGAGAAGGACATGCTAAAGGATGCCAAGGTGGCAACCCGGCTCCCAGCCAAAGACCTGAATCGCGCACGGGCGTTCTACTCGGAGAAGCTCGGACTCGATCCGGTCGAAGAGCGCGAGGGCGGCCTCCGCTACATCTTCGCCGCCGGCGAGTTTGCAATCTTTCTCTCGATGGGAGTGCAATCCGGCACGCACACGCAAATGGGCTGGGAAGTCGACGACATCGAGGGGACCGTGCGCGAGCTTCGCGCGCGGGGAGTCGAGTTCGAGGAATATGACCTGCCGGGCCTGAGGACGGTCGATGGAATTGCGGAGATTCGCGGAAACTACCCCAGCAAGGGGATCGGTGAGCGGGGCGCATGGTTCCGCGACAGCGAAGGAAACCTGCTCGGTATCGGAGCGCCGGTTCGAGCTTGAGGTTTGGTTCGGCCGCGGAGAATGGAGTATGTGCTCTAGTTTCTGAGTACAGAGAGCTGATCCGTATCGTACCGCACGCGCAAGCGCGCGATCTTGTCAGGATCCGCCGCGCCGCCGCGTGCCACCGTCTCGGCCCAGCTCCTCGAATTAGTGCTCGTGACCGGGCGGCGACACCGTCATCGAGGCGCGCGCCGCAGCGGCAGGCAAATCGTCCTATAGATTGGGCTGGGAACAGGTCAGAGCCGCTGTCAGTGGGTGTTAACAAGGTCTGCGACTTGGGCGTGGATTTGCTGGGCATCGGCGATCAAAGTTTTCTTATGAGTTTTTCAGCTGCGAGCTGGGCGTCTGTCTCGGAAGCGAAGTCATCAGGCGTCACGACGCTGCGAACAGTATTGCCCTGAGCGCTCTGGGTGCGCGCCTCGGGGAAAATGGCCGCGCGCCAGTGCCCCGGTTTTCGCAGGTAAGTGACAATCGAAAACTCCGAGACATTAGCTATGATCGCCTCGGAGGACAGGCTCGCCTGCGATGCTGTGATGTTAACGGGATGAAGCCGGGGAAGGCGGCCTTGACGCCACCGGTCGGCGGCTTGGGCCGTGGGTAGCGCACACGACAACTCCTATTCAACGCAATCCGGATTCAGGCATGTAAACTGCGGATCGTTCCGCACGGAACACCAAGGGGTGTTCAATCGCGGTCTCCGGGCGGCCCAAGCCGCAGCTTTTTCGGTGCGAGCGCCCGATCAATGGCGCGCTCAACTTCCGCCGCCGCCTCAGATTTGGTCGCCGCTTGGCCCGCTATCACGACGCCAGCAACCGACGCGGACCATTTCCACAAGTGCCGCCCGATGCCTTGAACGACGCTATATTCGATGTCCCGATATCTCATCATGAGCCGCACTTTTGCGGAAAACACTTCACCGGCGCTGGGTTCCCTTGGCCGGTCTTTCAAAGAGGAACAACCGCGCGGGTCTTGATCCGACCTGGCGCACCACGGTGTTCCTTCGGTGGAACCGAGCGAAGTTCCACGTGTTCAATTTTATACATCCGGACGGAACCAAAGCCCGGCTTCTGCGTGATGTTTTCGGCTGGGCAACATGGGGAACCAGCGTGATAGGCAGGGATTATTTCGTGCGTCAGGCGGCGACGCTTCTCAAGTTCGCCAAGGCAACCACCAACCCTCAGCTTGCTGCCGTCCTGATTGAGAAAGCAGCTGACCTTAAATCGCGAGTGGACGAGTCGAGCACGACGCCGGACCCGAGTCCTCAAGCGCCGGATGCTCAACCCGAAAATTAACGGCAGGTGCCTGAGCCGCGACCACCGTTTGTCGGCCTCTCTCGGCTCGGCCCATCTGGACTAATAGCTATCTTAAGATTGCGGCTCTCGGCGCTGACCATAGCAGCGCAGGGGTCGGGGCGGGAACCTTGTTCGGACACCCCGAAACGTGCGGACCATCGCCGGTCGAGGCGACGTTGTAGTTCGAGTGGCAAGTTCATCGGACCGTCTCCCGGTTGAGAATCTTTGATCCCATAAACGCCGCCGCCGATATGGTGTTCCATCCGCATAATCTTGGTGATTCTGGACTTTTTTGCGCCTCGCGACACTCGTGAAACCTTAGAATGGCATACCCACCGTCAACAATGACGGAGTGAGATATGAAGGCCTATGCCGAGATAAGGCACTATTACCAGAAAAGAAGGCGAAAAGGTCAGTCGCGCGTCATGGCCCTAAAGGGCGCGCTAGACGATTATTGGTAGTGTCGACGGCCCCGGGGCGTCTGCTGGCAACTTACACCCCCTTGGGCGCTGTCGCCAACGTCAAGGAGTGGCTGACGTCGCCGGGTTGAGGCCGCCTTCCTAGTTCCGATCAGGCCCGCGCGGGCAGACGGAAACCAATTGACGTTCTTCACGTTGAGTTGCTGGGCAGGGGACCGGAAGCGAGAGGTCTCGGGGCTGCCGGGCCGCTTTCCGCACTGGACTGGAGAGCGGCCATGACCGGCTACGACTTCAAAGCAGACCAAAAAGAAGAACTCGAACGGCGTCTCGCGGCGGCCCGTCGCGTTGCAGCCCTGCCTGTTGACCCTCTCACCAAAGAGCGGGTTGACGGGTTCATTCACGAATTAGAAGTGGAACTCGGCAGGGGATCAGCGGAGATGGGACGATGGCAAACTTGAGCAGGATGGACCTGAGCGGTACGCGGTGTCCCCGCTGTCGGTCCCGCGCCACCGTGCAGAGTGCAATCGAGCTTCGGCCCGGCGTCGAATTCCTCACCCTGCGATGCGTCTCGTGCGGCCTTGTGTACGACGCGCAGGTGCCGTCCGATCCAACGAAGTTCATGACGTCGGCAAACGAAAAGCCGCGGCTGTTGAGATCAGCGGCGGCTCAAGACTGATCGTCACGAAAACTATCGAGTTCCAGAAACATAAGTCCGTCACCTGACTTGGACTCTCAGGAGGACCGTCAGATGGACCTAACGCCGGAAGACCTTCATCATCGGCTGGATCAGCTACGGCTTCTCGCAACCGAGACTGATGACCCATTGGCTGAGCGGCTCGTGCGAGACCTGATCGTCGAACTGGAGGATCGGCTGACGGCTGACCCAAGGCTGGTAAAGAATTCTCCCGGTTGAACTTTATTTGGAATGGACGAGTCGCCGTTCTGGCGGCAAGTTTACGTCATGGGGAAGGCTGAGCGACTCACTTGCCCGAAGTGCGGGGCTAATCTGACTCTAGTACCCGGGATCAGAGCTGAGTGATGCGCGATCCTCTGCGAAAGAAGGGCTTCTCTTGCTCTCAGAATCATCCTGATCTTGAATCGCGACTCACGTTCCAAGGAAAGGGGGTACTAGTGCTGCCTCCCGGTGGCGAGGGACAGCGCACGTTCCGGTGTTGCGATTGCGACCGGTCCGATCCAATGAAAACCGATAAAGCGATGCGTTGGATCAAGAGCGGGCTACAGCCGCCGACGTAAGGACTACCTCGGCTAACCCGGCCTCCGAGGGGGACAGGGGATTTTTAGGGCCAAGGCCGTGCAGGCCATACAAGGCTGGAATTCTGCCAGCCGTTCCGCAGGCAGCGTCAACGTGCGCGTGGTCGGCGGCCAAACGCGGGGCTCCGGTGGCCCCGGTTCCGTGCCATGGACACCCGTTTGCCGCGCCGAGGTCAAGACTTGCGCGCCTTTCAGATGCAAACTCCCAAGGGCGATCAGCGTTTGATCGAGGTTGCCCATGCCAGATGTGAAACTCCGCGCGTCGACGATTATGGGCGCGTTCGAGGAGGCCCGGTTTGAGCTTGTTGGTAAGGCCGTGATCCTGACCGATGGAAAAGCCGGGACGGTCGAGAACGTTTGGCTCGACGAGCTTCACGGTCTGCGAATCTCCATCAAGGGCCATGACGGAAAGTGGCCGATCTCAACGATCAAGTTCTCGGCCTGACGTGAAAAAGTCAAAGTCGAAAAAGGTCGCGCCCAGAAGCGCAACCGCCGTTGACGCCTATATCGGTGCGCGAATGCGTGATCGTCGCCACGAACTTAAAATGAGCCAACTTGCCCTTGGTAAAGCGCTAGGCGTCACGTTCCAGCAAATTCAGAAGTATGAACGCGGCAAGAACCGCGTCAGCGCGGCGCGGCTGTTCGACATCTGCAAGGTCTTGAACGTGTCGCTGGCGTCAATGTTTGAACCGATCCAAAGGCGTGATCACTTGGCCAAAAAACCGGAGCACGGCCCCGCGTTTGGGGTTGGGGCGGAGCCGTGTAGGCCGCTTTTAACCCCGCAGCGGTGCGCAAAACTAACCGGGGTTTCTGACGGTCGTTCCTGCTTACGGTGGAACCCGGCATCCCCTTTTTGCTTTTTGAATCCATAAGGTTGTCAAGGAGGCGACAATGGGACGAGGACTTCTGCTCTGGCTGCTTGGTGTGCCGATACCGATAATCATTCTGCTGTGGCTGTTCTTCGGCCGCTGACCAGTCGCGACCACTGGCGGCGCGCGTCGCGCCGTCCGACGGAACAACGGGCCCGTTTTTGAAATTGCACTAGCCAAGGGATTGACGCGAGGCCATGGAATATCGAGGCATCGAATATTCGGTTGTTCAGGGCATCGGGCGGAACTTGTGGATTTGGTCCGCGTCGGTTGCGAACGTGGCGATCACCGGCCAATCGCAGAGCAAATCAGAGGCCATGGTCGAAGCCGAGAAGGCGATTGATCGGGCGCTCGCTCCGAAAAAGGTGCGGCTTGTCCCGCTAGGCACGTCGAACGGGTGTTCGATCCGTCGCGGAAAGACAAGCACTGGGGACGCCGCCAGCTGGCGCGGGATCGATGACGGACATTCCGCGCAAGCCGTTTGGCGGCAAAGGGACGATGGACGGCTACCGGTGCGAGTTCTGCGGCGCGTGGGTTGAGTACCGCAATCTCAGCAAGGTGTTGGCACATGAAGGTCCGCTGCCGCACGTTGAACAGGATCGGCTCGCCGGGGAAAATGGCAACGACTGCGACCGCAAAATGCCGCCAAGGTCACATGCTCAGCGGGGCCTCGTAGTGCGCGTGAACTTGAAAGGCGCATTGTCCCGCGCTCATTGCGCCGACGCTGCGCTGATGAACCTGCGACGCTACGGCACTTGATCGCATGCCGGATGGGGCAGGGGCTCCTCTTGGTCGTGCACCGGGCCGAGATCGAGCATGTCTGCGCTTGCTGCGACAAACGTCAATGAAGCGAACTTTTCGCCTGACGTTTGGTCGGCGAGCGGTAAGCTGCCGCGTAAAGCTGTTGAAGTTCGGACTCAAGTTCCTCGTTGACGAGCAGCAGGGCTTTCACTGCGCTAACCATGTCGCCGCTACAGGCGGCCACAATCTCATCGATAACAGCGTCGGGACGATCTAGGTCGCAGCAAATCACGGTGCGAGCCATGGCCACATCCTCCGCTTGAAGAAGTGGCATGCTACACCCTGTGCAGCACTGATGTCGGGTTATGCACGCTATTCACACAGGGCGAACCAAGCAAAAATATCATTACCGAGCTTCTGAAAATCTGCGCCGATTATGAAGGCGGTTCGGTAGTAAAATCGTCGGAAAGTTCGGTTCGGTCGTCTCGTTTCGCGTGTCAGATTTGGTTTCGCATCGAAAAAATGCTCTGCCTCATCGGTCGGCTGCAGGCCGATACGCTTGCCGATGACGCGCGGGGATCGACGGTGTCATTCTAGCAATTTTGGTCACGCTGTTCTTTCCGGATCAAACCACCGTCCGCAGCTCGGACATTTGGCAAACTGATCCGGCTTGGTTTCGGCGTTGCTGTCAGGCGACACCTTGCCGGGGTCCGCGCTAAGCGACGCGCCGTATAGCTGGCACCGGTAGCCGTCGTCTGCTGGCTTCTCGACTTCTGTCATTTTATTTTCCCCCGCTTCCGATCATACCTCGCCGGAAAAGAGTAATCCTATATAGCAAAGTGATGTTGCTGGGGGCGCCAACATGGAAGAGCTTAAGAGACTTTGGGTGGAATTCTCACTCACGAAGTTTGAAGTGGCAATTCACAACATGCTGCCTTGGGATGTTGGCGACTCCCGTTTTCTACTGTGGGCCAGCGTTGCCGCTTTCGTTATCGCGGCGCTGATCGTTTCTCAAATTTTCGGCTGGTTTTGCGGCTGGCTCGCTAGCCGCGCTTTGCGTTAACTACTAGAAAGTCACCGCGCCGCCGATCATGGTGACGCGTAGGGCGATGGTTTCGTAGTTGTCGGTCATCGGCGGATCAAAGTTTTCTTATGAGCTTTTCGGCTGCAAACTGCGCTTCCGCCTCGGACGCGAAGTCATCAGGCGTCACGACGCTAAGCACCGTCTCGCCACCGACCCTCCCAATCCGCGCCTTGAAGAAAATGGCCGCGCGCCAGTGCCCGTATTTTCGCTGGTAGGTGACTATCGAATATTCGGAGATGTCGGCCATCATGGTATCAACTGAGAAAATGATGTTGAGGCGCGTCACGCCTAGGGCTTCAATCATTGGGCAAGGTGCTTGATGGTTCACCGTGCCTTCGGTCATTCCAATCCATTATCCACGTTACACAGCCCCTGCTCGACGCAAACCGAGCAGGGGTTTGCTTTTGGACGGCGACTTCTCGGCCTTCCTCGGTTTAGAGAAAATCTCGCAGCCTGACAATTTCAATAATATGTATCGCTGACAAGACGGCGCTGACTAATTCGCCCTGCGGAGCAGTATGTATTTCATACAGGTGATGCTGACTTGTAGGCTTCGCCATGAATTGCCGGATGCAATCATCCAGCGTGCCGTCAACTATTAAATAAGGGCCGTCGGCGGCGCTAGCGCGCTCATTCTTGATCGAAGGCCATTTTCGAAGAGTTGCAGGAGCGTTAAAATCGATGTGATTGTTGTCGTCCATAGTGGACTCCAAACTCTTTCACACAGCCTAGCGGGTTTTGCGGACGGCGGAAGAGAGAACCCGTTCCTCGCCAGCCATCAGCAGGTCGTGCCCGCGACAATCCTGCCGTCAGATATGGACGCATTTTAATCTGTTTCAGAGGTTGCTTACCGATTTGTCACTGGAAGACACCGGTCGCCTGAAATAATGCGGCGCGATGCGCTATTTTTTTCACATCTTTGATGGTTCAGAACTGCATCCTGATGATGTGGGAAACAACCTACCAAGTCTTGAGTACGCAAGACGTCTGGCCGAAGTCGTTGCTGATGAATTAAAAAAGGGCGGCGAATTTTCCCGGTCGAGTCTCGTGATCGTTGCGGACGAGAATGATAATATACTTCTTGAGTGCGGAGTTTCCTAAAAGAGTCTGCGGCGGTAAGACACCAAGGCTTCCACGCAATGAAGAAAAATGCTAGCGATGACGGTGACCCCCGGGAGGGTTGGATGTCGCGGGCGCTGTTCCTTGGAACGCTACCGTTTGCTGGCCCATTCTTGAGCATGTCTTGGGCTCAAAATAAAACTGAGCCGACCCAAACCGAGCCCCGCTTCCCGTTTACAAAAACGACATTTCAGTGGGATTATTCCTGCCCCGTCGGCAAAACTTGCTCATTCGCTTGTCCTCCCGGAGGAGAAGCGACTCACGTAATCAAGTTGCGCTTGTACCTGGGAACGGTACTCTTCGATACCAGCCAAAACGCTCCGGCTGTGTTCTACGAATTCAACACGAGAGAATATCCCCACGCGAGCGGCTTCAGCATAAACCCTGGGCTCACCACTTTATCATGCCAAGTTAATGGCATGACGTTAGATTATTCTGGTCAACCGAAATAGAAGATGCACTCGGTGGGGAGCTGCTTGCCGCCCGAGCGACAACGACTGCACCGAGGCGCACTTTGGCGGGCGACTGCTCGGGGCGGGTCTTGAAAACACTTGCTAGGAAAACACTGCAGGATCGCCGTAGCCCAACAGCCGTTGCCATAACCTCATGTTAAAATATCCAGATCAGGTCGCCGCGTTCTGGCATCGGTCGGGTCATGTCGGGGAGACAACAGGCGCGGGAGCCATTGCAGGGGACGTTGCCGATGGCGGTCAAAGGGTGGTCCTCAATGAGTTTTCCAATCGCATGATCCTTCCGCGCGGAGCACTCGTGAAAGGGGCATCATCGGTTTTACCTAAATCGATGCGACGCAGCGAAAACGCCGTCCGCCGACGCCGCCGTAAGTCTCCCAAGCGAGGCCCTACTGGGATTTGGATTCAGTTTAACTTGCATATCTTTCTCGTTCATGATATGTTCTAACAGCGGCACGCCGTTAAATACATCCTCCCAAGTGGGCCGTCATGGCAGATCAGATCGTCATCACGGAGAAAACCAGCCAGGCCAAAGACGTCCGCGCCGCAATTGGTTCTCGCTACGGTGATGTTCTTCCAGCTGAGGGCCATTTGTTCGATCTCCTCGAACCGGAGGACGTTGTTCCGGCCTGGAAGCGGTGGTCGCCGATACTTCTACGACCTGAAGCTCTTTACGGTACTCGCCCGGCAGAGGGTGGCAACAAGGCCGCTAAGCTCAAGGCCATTCGCGAGGCATTGCGCACTGCCAAACGAGTTTGGCTTGCAACCGATTGTGACCGCGAGGGTCAGCTGATCGGTCAGGAAATTCTTGAGCATTACGAGTATCGCGGTCAGGTGATGCGGGTGCTGTTCACCGCTCAGGATTCGCAGACCATCCGCGACGCATTTGGCCGCGCAAAGCCAAATGCCGAATATGCCAGCCTTTACGCCGCTGCCGTAGCCCGCCGACAAGCCGACCAGATTTACAACCTGTCACTCACTCGCACCGCAACCGTCATTCTGGGACAAGGCGCGCGGAGAGTGATTGGAGTTGGTCGTGTAAAGACGCCGACATTAGCCATTGTATGCAAGCGCGAGCTGGAAATCCGAAATTTCGTGCCGCTTGCCTATTTTGAAATTGTCGCCATCGCGAAAGTCGCGGGTGGGCAATTCCAGATGCGGCACGCGCCGCAGGACCGAATTGTTAAGCGCGAGATTGCTGAGGCCGTTGCCAATGCGGCTCGGGACTTCGAGGGCGCGCTTGCCGTGCGCGTCGAGGATAAGTGGCAAGGGCCACCCAAGCTGCATGATTTGCCATCGTTGCAGAAACTCTGCGGCTCGCGCTTCGGCTGGTCAGCCAGCAAAACGCTCGAAGTAGCGCAGGAGCTGTATGACGGCCAGGGCAAGAAGATTGTCACCTATCCTCGGGCAGAGGTACGCTATCTGCCGCAGAGCTTGATATCGGACGTGCCGCGAATCATAGCTGGACTGCGGGTGGGCCAATCGTTCAGTGCCATCCCTGTACCCGAGCCGCCGGTGATTCGTAGAGGTGCCAGTGGCACCTTCTACGACAAGGGGCTGGAGGGTGCGAGCCACCACGCCGTCATTCCCAATGTCAACGCCATCGACAAACTGTCGGAGGTCTGGCCTCGTCTGTCGTCTGACGAGAAGAAACTCTTTGACGTAATCGCGCGGGCATATATGGCCGCCCTGATGCCCGACTTCCGTTACCGGCAGACAACCGCAACGCTCGATGTGCACGGCTTCGAATTCCGCGCAGCCGGTCGCCAGCCCATTGATCTCGGCTGGCGAGCAGCATTCCCGGAGTGGCAACCCGCCGACGAAAAGGGCGATGAGGCGCAATTGCTGCCGCCGCTGCGCAACGGCGAGACCGCGCAACTGCAAGATCCAAAAATTGAGAACAGGGAGACCCGGCCGCCGCCGCGTTATAACGAAGGCACTCTGATTGAGGCTATGCAGAATGCCTGGCGTTTTGTTGATGACGAGATTCTGCGGAATCGCTTGAAGGAAGCCAAGGGTATTGGCACGCCTGCGACCCGAGCCGAGATCATCGGTGGGCTGAAGAAGCAGGGTTTCCTGATTGCCCAGGGAAAGAATATTGTGCCGACCGAGACCGGCCTATCATTGTTCGGCGTTCTCAAACAAGCCGATCCGGCGCTAGTCGATCCGGGCGTGACAGCGCAACTTGAATGCCTGCTCGACGACGTCGTTGTGGGCAAACAGGAGATGGTCGGCGCGATTGACGCCGTGTGCGAT
>Ga0193729_1001954_pt1 | contig 10359 bp, 8 predicted proteins | sample U1c2metaG_FD_143036 | JGI IMG/M metagenome (GOLD analysis project Ga0193729, IMG submission 143036) | Soil microbial communities from a riparian zone of the East river system, Colorado, United States - U1c2 | ecosystem: Environmental > Terrestrial > Soil > Riparian zone | place: USA: East River... | reverse complement strand
GATTCCATGTTATTAATGTATTCATTTTTTTGCCTTTCTGAATTGAGTTAACGCCATCTCGGGGCATCGCACTCACCGCTTATTGTCAGAGTCGACCCTAATGTTGCGTACGTTGAGGAAAACGCGGATCCGCGACTGAATGAAAGAGATCAGCAGTCAAATGTCCCGCCTTCGCCAAGGCTACTCCGAAAGCTTTCGCGAGCAGGCGGCGGGGCAGGCAGAGATCAGACGATTGACATCAGGGAAAACAAAACGCCTGGCGGCGAGCGTTAACTCAATCCGCCAGGCGTTGAATTGCTAGCTTGGCTTAAAAATCAACCAAGCAACTCGTGCCGGGACTTAGTGCCGGTCCGGCGTGAGGGTAACTTTATCAACTACCATGTCGTCGCCATGTCGCACGTAGTGAACGTGAACCTTCGAATCTTTTCTAATTTTTGAGGCTTCGATCACTTTTCCGTGTGCGTTCACGAATTCGACCGTCTTGCCGAATTTGTAGTGCACGGGTTCGGACGCTTCGGTTTTCAGGATCAGGGAGTCACCCGGAGTAAACTCCGTGACCGTGCCAAAACTTTCGGTTGTCGTGGTGGTGGTTTCAGTCATTCCATTGGGTTGCGGGACAACCTTGGTGGAAGACGTGTGTGTTTGCGCGAAAGCCACCGAACCCATCAGGGCTGTGGCAAAGGCGACGCTAACGATTGACTTAATCATAGAAACTAACTTTCTAGTTTACTGAGTTGCTGCAGTGATCGCAGCGAAAGGCCATCCGGTTCGTGCTTCCGAAGGAATTCGGCAAACCAGGGAGGTAAATAGATGCGGCAGTTACCTAGTATAGCCCAATAAAGGCTCTCGCACCTTAACAATCTCCACCAACGGATCGAATCCAATCCGGTGTACACAAGACGCGCCTTTCCGCTTCGCGTGAAACAAATTCAGCGAAGCAGAGAAGGCGCGAATGTTAGTTGTCGAATTTAGCTCTTAATCCTCGTCGAGGACCACGCGGTCGACGAGCATGTTGTCGCCTTCACCCACGTAGTGAACGCGCACCGGCGCGCCCACTCTGACTTTGGTGCGCACGGTCGCTTCATCGAGTTCCTTACCGCTTCTGGTCACATAAACGACCTTTTTCCCGAAGCGATAATGTCTCGGGCCGGCACTTTCCTTCAGCACAATCGTGCTACCCGGAGAAAACTCCGTGATCGTGCCGCTGCCCTCAGTCGTAGTCGTTGTAGTGGTGGTTTCAGAAACCTGTGCCCACGCGAACGGAGCCGCGACTGCCAATGCCATGCTTAGTATTAACTTCTTCATTTATACTTAGACGCGACGCAGCGCGTGCATATTCGGATTTCCGTTTCTCGGCGAATTGCCGAGAAAGTCGAAACGGTAACATTTTCAGACTCTCTGCTTTAGACTTGTCTTCAAAACTGTCGGCTATCACCCTACCCGACGCAGGCCTGCTCAGAAAACCGAAGGACACTGAGTTTATGTTTGGTCGATTCATCGCGTTTCTTTATGGATTGGTTTGTTACCTCACCTTCCTGGTCGCATTTCTGTATGCGATCGCTTTCGTCGGCAATATTTCGCTCGCCCCGAAGACAATTGATTCGGGACCGGCGGCGCCGCTGACAAAAGCGCTCATTATCAACGCCGTCTTGCTGAGTCTGTTCGCTGTCCAACATAGCGTGATGGCACGGCAATGGTTTAAGCGCGCGTGGAAAAAAATTGTGCCAGAACCAGTTGAACGCAGCACTTACGTCTTGCTCGCGAGCCTGATCTTGTTGCTGCTCTACTGGAAATGGGAACCGATGAAAGGAATCATTTGGGACGTGCGCAATCCAAATGGTCGCATGATCCTGATGGGTTTGTTTTGGATCGGCTGGGGTTTGGTGCTCGCTTCAACTTATCTGATCGATCACTTTGGCCTCTTCGGGATGAAGCAGGTCTACAACTATCTGGTCGGCAAACACAACGAGCCGCCGCCGTTCAAGACGCCGACCTTGTACAAAATGGTGCGGCATCCGCTTTATCTCGGATTCATCATCGCGTTCTGGGCGACGCCACGAATGACCACCGGTCACCTGTTCTTCGCGATCATGACCACGGCCTACATTCTCGTCGCCATTCAATTCGAAGAGCGCGATTTGATCCGGTTCTACGGCGATAACTACCGCAGATATCGCGAACAAGTCTCGATGCTGTTCCCGCTGCGGTTGCGGAAGCGATAGCGACGTAAACCGCAAGTCCCCCTATAAAGCGATCAGCTCTGACTTTGGCTCTTTGCGCTTCAAAAAGGGCGAAACAGGAAAGCAGGAACTGAGGAAAATTGTTAACTCACTAAGTGTCTAATTCGCTAAGACCCTTCGAAACTATCGAGATATTTGATGCCGGAGCCGGTATTGAAAATCACGACGCGCTCGCCGATGTCGATCTTGCCGGACGCGCGAAGTTTTCTGAGCGCGGCGAAACAGGCCGCGCTTTCCGGCGCGACAAAGAGGCCTTCCTTCGAACCGACTTCGCGCACCGTTCGGATCATTTCATCGTCATCAATTGCGATCGCGCCGCCTTTTGACTCGCGAAGAATGTTCAGCATTAAAAAATCGCCGATCGCTTTCGGAACGCGCAAGCCCGACGCGACCGTACGCGCGTTCGGAAATTCGGCCGCGAATTTCTCGCCGGCTTCGAAGGCGCGAACGATCGGCGCACAACCGCTTGCCTGCACGGAAAACATCCGTGGCCGGCGCTTGTTCGCCACGGCGAATCCGTCCTTTGGCGGATCGATCCAACCGAGCTTTTCCATTTCATCGAACGCTTTCCACATCCCGATCAGCCCCGTTCCGCCGCCCGTGGGATACAAAATCACGTCCGGCAATTTCCAATTCAGTTGCTCGGCAACTTCGTAGCCAAGCGTCTTCTTACCCTCGATCCGATACGGCTCTTTCAACGTGGAAAGATCAAACCAGCCCTCCTTTTCTTTGCGGCGCGCAATCTCCGCGCCGCAGTCCGTGATCAGTCCGTCGACCAACGTCACGTGCGCGCCGAGCTCTCGGCATTCGATGATGTTCGCGCGCGGCGTATCGCGCGGCATAAAGATGTGGGCTTCGAGACCAGCGCGCGCGGCGTAAGCGGCTAGGGCGCCGCCGGCGTTTCCAGCGCTCGGGACCGCGAGCTTCTTCGCGCCAAGAAATTTCGTCATCGAAACGGCCACGCTCATCCCGCGCGCTTTGAAACTTTGGGTCGGATTGAGCGATTCGTCTTTGATCCAAAGATCGACATCGTCGGAGAACGCTTTCGCGCGCAACAACGGCGTTCCGCCTTCGCCTAACGAGATCGGCTCCGCATCTTGCGGCAACGGCAACAGTTCGCGCCATCGCCACAATGATTTCTCGCGTCCGCTGAAACTTGACCGCTTTAAGCGGTCAAGTTTGCGCAGCGCGGCAAGGTCGTAGACGGCAAAGAGCGGTTTACCGCACGCGGTGCACAGATTTTGAAGGCGAGACCAATCATGCCTGAGGCCACACGCGGTGCATTCAAGATGCGTTAGAAACATAGAAGGCTGAATCTGGAAACCAGGAATCCAGGAAAAGGAATTACGAGCAGAAAAACAAAAAAGAAACTTTTTCCTGGTTTCATGGCTTCCAGATAAATCTTTCCTTTTTTCCTGCTTTCCTGATTCATCTGAGATCTGCGAAATCCGTAGATGCAATGAATGTTTCGTCACCTACCCGGCTTCGTCGGCCGTGGTATCGCCCGTCGCTGACCACGCAGATCATGATCGGTCTTGTCGTGGGCGCATTGGTCGGATGGCTCCAGCCCGACTGGGGGAATAAAGTTTATTTCCTGCGCGACATTTTCATCAACTTGATCAAGTCGATCATCGCGCCGCTGGTGTTTTCTACGATCGTGGTTGGAATCGCAGGAGCCGGCGCGCTGAAAAAAGTGGGCCGAATCGGAATCAAAGCTCTCATATTCTTTGAGATCGTGACTACGGCTGCGCTTTTCATTGGCCTGGCCGTAGTAAATTTCATGAAGCCGGGCGTGGGAGTCACGTTGGCGGCGGCTAACATCGACATCGCCAAAACGATCGGGCAAACGCACGCCCAAGGTCTGGTCGAAACGATCGTGCACGCGTTTCCATCGAGCGTGGTCGACGCGATGGTGCGCGGCGACGTTCTCCAAATCGTTGCCTTCAGCGTCTTGTTTGCGCTCGCAGTTTCGGCCGTCGACGAAAAAGGCCACCCGATTGTGCGCGCGATGGAGAGTCTGGCGCAGATCATGTTCAAGTTCACGAATTACGTCATGATGTTCGCGCCGATCGGCGTCGGCGCGGCCATGGCGCACACGATCGGCACACAAGGACCGAGCGTGCTGGTCAATCTCGGCAAACTGATTCTTTCGCTTTATCTCGCGCTGATCATTTTCGTCGTCCTGGTTTTTGGAATCGTGATCTTCATTTCACGCGTTCCGTTGCGGCAATTTTTCCGCGCGGTGCGCGAACCAGCGACGTTAGCGTTCGCGACCACAAGCAGCGAATCGGCGTTGCCGAAAGCGATGCAAGCGATGGAACGCTTCGGCGTGCCGCCAGCCATCGTTGGCTTCGTGATGCCGACGGGTTATTCGTTCAATCTGACAGGATCGACCTTGTATTTGGCGATGGCGTCAGTGTTCGTGGCGCAAGCAGCCGAGACGACGATGGGCTGGCACATGGGATTTGGTCCGCAAATCACGATGATGCTGACGTTGATGCTCACGTCGAAAGGAGTGGCAGGTGTGCCGCGGGCTGCCCTCGTCATTCTGCTGGCCACACTGAACTCATTTGTTCCGTCGGGTTTGGGTCCCATTGGCGTCGCGATTATTTTCGGCGTGGATGAGCTGATGGACATGGGACGGACCTGCGTCAACGTGATTGGAAATTGTCTGGCGACGGTTGTGGTCGCGCGCTGGGAAAAAGAATTCGACGAAAATCGCGCACGCGTTTTCGGCACGCCGCAAGAAGCGGAACTGGATTTGAAATCAGGCGACGTCGCGTTTGCCGATGCGGTCGGGGAAGGCGACTAGTCCGAGGCGGACGGGCGGTAAACATCTACATCTTCAAAGCGGCGCGCAGATGCGGAATGAGGCGCTTGCTAAATTCGACCGAATCGCCGGCGGACAAATGCGACCACTCGGGGCAGTTGAACCCGGAAAGCTCCGGAAAATCCGAATAATAAATGCCGGGCGCGCCGGTCATTTTTAAGAGCGGATCCCAGGTTTTTTCGCGCGGCGTATCGCGGTCTTCAAGTTCTTTCAATCCGCCACTGTGCGGAAAGCGGACGAAGACGACCTTGCCGCCGCGAGCGCGGATTTTCTCGATGGCAACGGCCGTATCGTGAAAGCGACCTCCAATCGCCTCCCCAATTTTCGCCATGAACTGTTCTTTTGGAATGTATGTCGGCGGCGGTGGCGGTGTGAAAAGCGGGATCCAAATTTGCTGAATTCTTTTGGCAAGCTCGCTTCCCGGCCGCGCGCATTCTTCGATCATTCGTGCCCGCCGTTCGCGATCGATTGTCCCGAAATATGGCGGAAGTCGTGGCGGGACGAGCGCTCCCGGACGATTTGGAATCGGCAAACGTTTCAAGAAATCGTCGAGAGTCAGCTCCTCCTGCTTGAGAAACGCAACATGCTCTTCCAATGGAAAAGCGAGATACTGGCTGGCGCGCTGGGCCGGGGTTTGCGAATGAAACCGCTTCACCGCCTTTTCGCCGCGCTCCATCGGCGGCGTTCCTGGCGGCGCAAAAAACAATCGCGGAACGAAACTGCAAATAATCGTGCCGTGGAAGCTTTCATCCTTCGCCAAGTCGGCCAGCACCGGATAGCCGCAGCCGCCGCCCATCGCGAGTTGGATTGGACGCTTGCCCAAACCTTTTTCCATTTCATCAAGATCGACATCGTACCAACCGCGCGAGTCACCGATGATCACGACCGATTCCGGAGTGACGCTTCGCCGTCTCAACGTCCACAGATCTTCGCCATCATTAAGAGTGGGACCGTAACCGATCGAGCGGACGTACAATTCCCACGCAGTCGTCGCGGCAATGACAACGAGCACAACAATGACAGTGATCCCGCGCCATTGGATTGGCGGAATCGGGCGCTCAAATTCCATCGGCGGCCCGCCGTGGATTTGTTCGGCGCGCGATGGTTTCCGGAAAAACAATCGCGGAAGACGGAGTCGCTCTTTAAAATTGGAAATAAATGAAGGCATTGCTGCTTCCTTGAGTAAGAATAATTGCGCAGGCCATCAGCGCCCAGGCCGCAGTCACGACCCAGCGTGGCAACCGCGTCACGGCCGTTTCAATGTTGCTGTCGCGAAGTGAGCAGTGGACTGAGATCATGCCCATCGTGACGAGCGCGACCTGAAGCATTTCGCGCGTGGAAAGAATTGCATCGCCATGAGCGTGTTGGCCGAACATTCCAGCGAGCATTCGACTGGCAATCGTGAAATCAGACGCGCGAAAATAAACCCAGGCGATGCAAACCGCCGCGTAAGTGGCGACGCCGGCCAAAACGCGCGTGGCGAGATTATTCGCCCATGCTTTGTCCTCGAAGAGGATTCGGCAGACGCGCTCGATCACTAAATAAGAGCCGTGCAACAAACCCCAGACGACAAAAGTCCAGGCGGCCCCGTGCCAAAGGCCGCCGAGGAACATGACAATGACAAGATTGAGCGTCGCGCGAAATGGACGGACCTGATTGCCACCAAGCGGAATGTAAAGGTAATCGCGCAGGAACGTGGAAAGCGAAATGTGCCAGCGTCGCCAAAAATCCGAGAAACCGATCGCGGCGTAGGGAAAACGAAAATTGTCCTTAAGGTGGAAGCCGAGAGTCAAAGCCGCGCCGATGGCACAGGTCGAGTAACCGGCGAAGTCGAAAAATATTTGTCCGGCAAATGCAATCACGCCCGCCCAAGAATCAAGCGCGACCAACGGACCGGCATAACCGAAAACGCGATCGGCCGAGCCGGACAGCAACGTGTCTGCGAGAACAATTTTCTCGAACAACCCGAGAGTCATCAGGGCCAGTCCCCAGAGAAATTGACCTGTGCGCAGTGGCTGCGACCTGACCAATTGCGGAAGAAAATCGCCCGCGCGCACGATTGGACCGGCGACGAGCTGCGGGAAAAATGAGACGGCGAGAATAAAGTCGCGCAGCGACCGAGTCGGCTGCAATACGCCGCGATAAATGTCGAGGGTGTAGGAAAGCGAATGGAACGTGTAAAACGAAATGCCGACCGGAAGCAAAATATCGAGATGTGGCGGTTGATAAATGATACCGATCCGCGCAACGAGCCATTGGAAATTCTGAAGGAGAAAATTTCCGTATTTGAAGAAGCCGAGCATGCTCAGATTCATGCAAACGCTGGCGACGAGCCAGCGGCGCTTCGCGGGCGAATCTTTCGCTTTGGCAATTTGCCGGCCGAGCCAGAAATCCATCGCCGTTGTGGAAAACAAAAGCGCGGCGAATGGCGGGTTCCAGGCGCCGTAAAAAAGGTAACTGGCGACGACGAGCAGATTTTTCCGTGCCGTCCACGAACCGATGCTCCAGTAAAGCGTGACCACGATCACGAAAAAGACGATGAAAGTGAGCGAATTAAAAAGCATGGCGAAAAGCCGAAAGAATTAGTCTGCCGCACCGAGCAGTCGATTTACGCGAGCCATATTGAAGGCAGTTTTTTAGATGTTGTTTTGTCACCCTGCAAGATAAAGAAGCGCATCGAGTGGCGGCCCAACGTTCTATGATCCCCCTCACCTCCCGCCTTCGCTACGCTACTGCGCGGCAAGCAATCCTCTCCCTCGGGGAGAGGAAGCCGTCTGCGGCAGGCGAGGGTGCTTTTGTATTATGAGGCCGTTCCTTCTTTTCGCGCCAGGCGCGGGTGCACCCTCCTCGCATCCATGGATGCAACGTTGGAAGCAAAGACTAACGCGAATCGGCGAGGTCGAGACGTTCGATTACGATTACTTGCGCGAAGAGCGAAGACGCCCTGACCGTTTGCCACAATTAATCGCCGCGCATCGTGCGGCTCTCGCCGAAGTGCGCCCGAAAACATCGGGACCAATTTTCTTGATCGGAAAAAGCATGGGTGGCCGCATCGGTTGCCACCTTGCGCTCGAAGAGAAGGTCGACGGGTTGATTTGCCTCGGGTATCCGCTCTGCGCAATGGGCGATCGCTCGAAATTGCGCGATCAAGTTCTGCGCGATTTGCGCACTCCGATTCTTTTCGTGCAAGGCACGCGCGATTCGCTTTGTCCGCTTGATTTACTCGAAAGCGTTCGCCAAGAAATGAGCGCGCCAAATGTTCTTCAAGTCGTCGAAGGCGGCGATCATTCTCTGATTGTTCGAAAAAAAGATCTTGGGAGCGAGACGCAGGAAGATGTCGATCAAAGAATTCTGAAGGCGATCACCGAATTTGTAAACCGCCTCAATGCGCCGAGACAACAGTAAGAGATTTGACTCGTTCGTCTCCCGACTCTCTTGCCGCTACCCTCGCGGCTCTAACCGTCCATGTCGCTCGTCCCACTCGCTCCATTCTCGACTTCGCTCGAAATGACAAACTTAAGTCAACTTAGCGGGAGCCAGTTGCCCGGCTGCGGCGCAGGTTTGGTGCCGTTGAGGGAGAGATAAGTGTATTCCTGCAAAAGCCGCTCGTAATCGGCGAGAAGCTTCATTGCGTCGCTCGGCTTGAGAAAATCGGTTTTGATCGCGGCGTCGACTTGCGTTTTGAGCAATCGCATCAATTCGATTTTATCCCACTGCGTCATGGCCAGTACTTCGCCGATGGTGCTGCCTTCAATAACTTCCTCGATGTACCAGCCCGATTCTTCATCCGGATCGAGAAATACGTGCGCCTCTGTGACGCGACCGAACAAGTTGTGCAGATCGCCCATGATGTCCTGGTAGGCGCCGACCATGAAGACGCCGAGATAATAAATTTCGCCGGGAATGACCCGATGGAGGGGGAGCGTATCGCGCACGTCCTGAAGATCGGTAAACTTGGAAACTTTACCGTCGGAATCACAAGTGATGTCAACGATCGTGCCCTGTCGATCCGGCGGAGTCGTCAGGCGATGAATCGGCATGATCGGAAAAAGCTGACCGAGCGCCCAATGGTCGAGCAACGATTGGAAGACAGAAAAATTGCAGATGTATTGATCACTAAGCGAAGTCTCGAGTTCCTTTACTTCGTCAGGCACGTAGCGCAGACCGCGATGCATGTTGACGATTTGCTGTGCGAGCTGCCAATAGAGGGTGTCGATCTTCGCTTTCGATTCGAGTTCGAGCAGGCCGAGGTTGAACGTTTCCTGCGCTTCTTCTTTGATCTGTTGGATGTCGTGCAAACTCTCGATCCGATTGCTGCGCTTGAGACGCTGTTTCACGTCGAGAATGTCGCCAACGAGCTTGTGATCCTTTTCTGTCGCCTCGACTTTTAACCGGGGCACGGTTTTCTCGATGGAACTGAAAGCCTCCATCACCAGCACGGAATGATGGGCGACGACGGCCCGGCCGCCTTCGCTGACAATGGCCGGATGCGGGACGGCTTCGGAATCGCACACGTCCATGATGTTCCAGACAACGTCGTTGGCGTATTCCTCTAGTGAGTAATTTGCCGAGCTGTCGAAATCGCTACCCGACCCGTCGTAATCGACGCCGAGGCCACCGCCGACATCAAGATAACCGAGTTCGTGACCCAGCTTCGACAGTTTGGCGTAATAGCGCGCGGCTTCGCGCACCGCGCGTTTGATCGTGGAAATATCCGGCACCTGGGAGCCGACATGAAAATGAATCAGCTTGAGACAATGCGCGAAGCCGGCGTCTTTTAACATTTGGCTGGCGGCGACAAGATTGGTGGTGTCGAGACCGAATTTCGCGTTCTCACCGCCACTAGGCGACCATTTGCCGGAACCCTTACTGTGAAGCCGCACGCGAATGCCGATCACCGGTTCGACGCCGACTTCTTTGGCGGCCCGGATGGTTTGCTCGAGCTCCTCGAGTTTTTCAACGACGATGACAACCAACTTCCCGAGTTTGCGACCGAGCAGCGCGATACGAATAAAAGCGGGATCTTTGTATCCGTTGCAGATGATAAGGCTCTCGGCGTCCTTGTGCATGGCGAGCGCGGCGACGAGTTCCGGTTTGCTGCCGGCTTCCAATCCGAAATGAAATTGCTGGCCAGCATCGACAATTTCTTCGATGACTTCGCGTAACTGATTGACCTTGATCGGAAAGACGCCGCGATACTGACCGCGATACCCGAATTCCGTGATCGCGTTTTGAAATGCGAGATTGACCGATTCGACGCGGTGGCGAAGCAGATCTTGGAACCGAATG
>Ga0193729_1001952_pt1 | contig 10362 bp, 11 predicted proteins | sample U1c2metaG_FD_143036 | JGI IMG/M metagenome (GOLD analysis project Ga0193729, IMG submission 143036) | Soil microbial communities from a riparian zone of the East river system, Colorado, United States - U1c2 | ecosystem: Environmental > Terrestrial > Soil > Riparian zone | place: USA: East River... | reverse complement strand
CCGCGGCCCTGTGGGCTGCGACGCGTCGCGGAGCGAAGCAACTACAGCAGCTTTGCATCGAGGTTGATTTGGGCGCCGGCCAGGACAACGGAAACCGGGCACGTCTTCTTCGTCTGCTCGGCCGTCTCGCGAAATTTCGCCTCATCGATTCCGGGAACGGCGGCTTCCGTTTTTATGTCGATGGTGGTGATCTTGGGTCCACCTCCGACGATCTCGAGCTTAACGCTCGCGGTCGTGCTGATGCGCTTGGCAGGATGTCCCGCCTTTTCGAGATTAGCGGAAAGAGCCATGGAAAAGCAGCCGGCCTCGGCTGCGCCGATTAGTTCCTCGGGGTTTGTACCCGTGCCGTTCTCGAAACGCGATGAGAACGAATAAGGCCCTTCGTACGCGCCGCTCCCGAGTTTCATGGTGCCTTTACCTTGTTTCAGTGTGCCTTCCCAAACAGCCGATCCAGTTCGTGTAGCCATAATCGGTAAGGTGCGGCGTGCGATTCCAACATGCAACCAAATCGCCTAAATCCAGCAACCGTGGCCGCTCACTGCATTTGCGATGGCGCGTCTGACAGAGAGACGCGGCTACATGTTTTTCTTATGCCACACTGCCAGCACTTCGGCTTCGCGTTCGGGAGTTAGGCCGGCTTTCAAATGCGATTGTCGATCTTGCGGCAGCTTTTTAAACCACGTGAGCGTTTCGCGCGCGGTCTCGGGGAGAGGACGGAATGTCAGACCTTTGGCGAGCCACGGCGCCACTTTTTGTGCTTCTAGAAAATCAGCGCTCACCCAGGTAAGCTTCGCGTCGGAACTGAGCGTGCTTTTCATCGTCTCGAGCATCTCGCCGATGCCGAGTTTCCGTTCCGGGCCGGTGGCATTGTAAATTCCAGTCTCGCCGCGTTCGACCATGCGAATCGTCCATTCGGCGAGATCGCGTGCATCGATGAACTGCACCGGATCGCTCGGCTCGCCCGGCGCGAGCATTTCGCCGCCGCGATCGACCCGCACCGGCCAGTAAGTGAATCGGTCGGTTTCGTCGCCCGGCCCGACAATCAATCCCGGGCGAATGATTAACGTTTTTTTCGGAAACCATTTCTCAGCTTCATGTTCGGAGAGCGCCTTGAGCGGGCCATAAAGCGCGAACTTGGAAGCGATCAGGCTGTCGCGTGTTTCCTTCATCGCATCCGGGCCATTGTACTTCGCGAGGGGCGCGCTTTCATTCGTCCCTGGTTTACTCGTATCGGCATAAACCGAAATCGTGGAGATAAACACATAACGATCGACGTTGCCATTCAGGATTTGTGCGGCATCGCGCACCCACACCGGCACGGAGGTCGGGTTATCGATCACCACGTCCCATTGTCGATCTTTCAAGGCGTCGAGTTTGCCGTTGCGATCGCCAATCAATTGTTCAACTCCTTCGGGCAATTCGCCGGGGTGCGTCTTGCCGCGATTAAACACCGTGATCTTGTGCCCGCGGCTGAGGGCGTAGCGAACTTGATAAGGACCGGTGAAACCCGTCCCGCCTAAAATAAGAATGCGCAGCGGCTTCGCGGATTTCTCGGCCAAGAGACGGCCGACGCTGAGCGCGGTGCCGGCGGCTGCGGAAAGTTTGATGAACTGGCGCCGAGTTGTTTGGTTCATGGTTTGGCGGCAACTTTCTTGTCATTCCAAGCGAAGTCGAGGAATCTCTTACCGTTGTCCGGATAATGATGAGAGACCTCTCCACTACGGTCGAGATGACAAAGATTACCCGTCGTGAAGCTACCAGACTGATCGGCGCAACCACGGCCAGTCTGCTCCTGCCGATTGGTGCGGCACAGGCGCAGGCGCCGAGCGAATCATCAACGATGCTCACGCGCGCTATTCCTTCATCCAGCGAGCAGCTTCCCGTGATCGGGCTCGGCACCTGGCAAACGTTCGATGTCGATCCTGCGTCGCCGGAACGAAAGGCGCTCGATGAGGTCTTGTCGCTTTTTGTGAAACTCGGCGGCAAAGTAGTCGATTCGTCGCCCATGTATGGACACGCGGAAGAAGTGGTCGGCGATATCGCAACCAAGCTCGGCTTACGCGACTCGCTTTTTCTCGCGACGAAAGTCTGGACGCGCGGCAAACAAGCGGGCATCGAATCGATGGAGCGTTCGCTCGCCCGTTTTCAAACCAAGCGGCTCGACCTGATGCAGGTGCACAACCTTGTCGATGTTGGCACGCATCTGACGACGATGCGCGAGTGGAAGGCGCAAGACCGCATTCGTTATCTCGGAGTGACCCATTACAATTCCAGTGCTTATGCCGAGGTGGAGAAAGTTTTGCGCAACGAAAAGTTGGATTTCCTTCAGATTAATTATTCGATCATGGAGCGCGAAGCGGAAGCGCGCATTCTTCCGCTGGCGCAGGAACGCGGTGTCGCGGTGATTGTGAATCGACCTTTTGGCGGCGGCGATTTGTTCCGGCACGTGCGCGCCAAGCCATTGCCAGAATGGACGGCAGAATTCGACTGTCGATCCTGGGCGCAATTTTTATTGAAATGGATTATTGCGCATGCTGCCGTCACTTGCGCGATCCCTGCGACGAGCAATCCCAAGCATCTTGAAGATAATATGCATGGGGGGATGGGCCGGTTGCCGGACGCGAAGACGCATCAGCGAATGGTCGAATTCGTGTCCGCGATTTGAGAACCGTTTAACTTCGGCGGCGGGCCACGCGCAGTAACGGAGTGAAAAGCAGTAAGGAGGCGAGAGAGGCCTCCAGGGTTTGCAAACCGGCAGACGCCGGAATCGCCGGCAGATTTCCAGGAGTAATCGTCGATGTTGCATTGGCCTGCGCCAACATTGTGCCGCGGTGCAGAGTGTCATTGTTCTCTTTCTTGGACCCAGGCGTGACCACCCGAAGTGTCATGAAATGTGGATGCGTACTCTCCCACGCAAGTGCATCCTTGCGATTCTCAAAGAAGCGATCGACCACGATGGCATTGCGCTGCGCGGCGGTGTGACCAGTCAGCCGGGCCGCCTTGCGATTGACCACGGCCGGACCGCTATCGACCGCGACACAAGTCGTGTCCGCGAATATTACTTTACTGCCAAAGGGAATTCGCTGCGGATCGACCGCGCAATGTCCATCGCGCAGACGCGCGCCATTCCAAGAGGCGCGAAATTGACCTTCGCTTCGCCAGTAAACCGTGACACGTGCGAGGACGGTTTGTTCGCGCGCAAAAGCGGCCGGGACAATGAAGACGGCGAGGGCAATTGCGGCAATCAATCGCTTCATTTTTCTGTTTGGCTGCAACCCTGGTTTCGAGATTCGGTCGAGGAACGAAGTTCGACGACGAACTCTCAGGCAGCAGCTTTACTTAAGAATCGAATCCGCCGGCCCGTTCGGTCGCCGCCGGACATGAATTTTCGGCTCTTCTTAGCTAGAGATTCTGCGCCATCGGGATCGGCGGGATGCCGTTAATGATGACCAGATTATGGCAGACCGTTATTAGAAACTGGCCAAAGGCGGTGGATGTCTCGATTCTGGGATCATGGCAATTCGGATAGCCATGTGGTCGGGGCCGAGGAATATTTCGACGGCAATGATGCGCTCGTGGGGTAATCGAGCCGACACCGCGGTAATCGACGAGCCGTTCTATGCGTACTATTTGAGAGCGACCGGCAAGAAGCATCCCGGCGCCGACGAAGTGATGGCGGGCGGCGAGACCGATTGGCGGAACGTCGTCAATCAGCTCACCAGGTCGGTTCCGAACGGAAAGAAGATCTTTTTTCAGAAACAAATGACGCACCACTTGCTCCCGGAGGTGGATCGGCGATGGCTCAGCGCGGTAACCAATTGTTTCCTCATCCGCGACCCAGCCGAGGTGATCACCTCTTATATAAAGAAGAACGATCTCGATCTTGCGCTGGAAGATCTGGGCTTGGTGCAGCAGGCCGAGATCTTTAATTGGGTGAGCCGAAACATGAAGCAAGAAGCGCCAGTCATCGATGCCAGGGACGTACAGCAGAATCCCAAACGAATGCTGGAGATGCTTTGTGATGCCATCGGCGTCGAGTTCGACGAGGCGATGTTGTCGTGGCCACCCGGATTACGCGAGACCGATGGCGTTTGGGCGACCCATTGGTACAGCGAAGTGGCCAAATCGACATCGTTCCAGCCGTATCGTCCGAAGAACGAGCCGGTGCCGGAACGCATGCGCGAAATTCATGAGCGTTGCCGCGAATGTTATGACCGGCTTTACGCGCAGCGACTGCATTAAAAACTTTAGCCACAGATCGACACAGATTTCACAGATCTCGAAGAGCTAGCAGCAGCAAATCAATTCTCTGAGTCTGGTGTAAATCTGTGTAAATCTGTGGCGAAAAAGATTATGAACATGAGCACAATCGCAGGCAAGAGATTGTATGCTGCAGCAATTTAACGAACGAAACCACGATTTGATTGTAAACATCAACGGCCGCCTTGTTCATCGGGACCAGGCGGGGATCAGTCCGTTCGATTCGGCGGTGCAAGGCGGCGACGCCGTTTGGGAAGGACTGCGACTCTACAGCGGCCGTATCTTCAAGCTGCACGAACATCTCGACCGACTGGAGCGATCGGCGCGCGCGTTATCGATTTTCGATCTTCCGCCGCGCGCAAAGATCATCGATGAGATCAAGCGCACGCTTGCCGCGAACAAAATGGGCGACGGCGTGCACATCCGCCTCACGCTCACGCGTGGAGTAAAGATCACTTCCGGCATGGACCCGCGTTTGAATCAATCGGGCCCGACTTTAATCGTGCTCGCCGAACACAAGGCGCCGGTTTACGCCAAGACCGGCTTGACCTTGCTCACGAGTACGTTTCGCCGTCCGCCCCCGGAGATTCTCGACCCAAGAATTCATCACGCCAATCTGCTCAACTCGATCCTGGCCAAGATCGAAGCGAACAAGGCCGGCGCGGACGACGCCCTCATGTTCGACATCCACGGATTGATCGCGGAGACGAACGCGACGCACCTCTTCATCGTGCGCAGGAACAAGGTGGCGACGAGCCGCGTCGTCGCTTGTCCGGAAGGAATCACACGCGCGACTGTGCTTGAGATTTGCGCGGCGGAAAAAATCCCGTGCGTCGAAACCGATCTCAAACTGAACGACGCCACCCGCGCCGACGAAGTCTTTTGTAGCGGGACGATGGGCGAGCTCGCCGGCGTTGTTAAAATCGACAATCAAATTATCGGAGACGGCGCAGTCGGCCCGATGACAAAGCGTTTGAGCGAGCTTTACGCAAAGCGCACCGCGACAGAAGGCGTACAGGTAGTTTGAAGCGAATCCGATCAGTAATTTCGGATCAAACGAATCACGGCAACGATCATCGAAATGATCGGCCAGGCTGAGAGGCCCGCAATCAGGACAAACAAGACGAGCTCGACGATATGATTGCGGATCGCTTCGGCGCCAAAGAATTCGCCGCTTAACTTGTGGAAAGCGGGCGATTTCGGTGCCGAAAGAACAGTGGAGGAACTTGTCTGCGTTTCCGCGCTCGCATGGAAGTTATAATCCGTTAAAGGAAAACTCCGATGCGCGTGTTCAATGGGATCGATTTGAGGTGTTGGTTTCATAATTTTCTAGAAATGTTGAGTTTAGTTCCCAAATGCGGTTTGGGAGACCGGCGCAAAACCTGCGCGTGTTAAGATTCGACCACTGGGGTGCCGGGAGGGGCGGGCTCCAACTTGGTGAGATCGAGCGGCCTTTATGCGACCTGCCCGACCCGGCGGGCGAGCCAATTTGGCGCGTTGATCATTTTCATCTAGGCCCTCATTTACAGCCGATTCTGTGCCTGTCCAGGATGACAACGCGATTCGAGTTGTAAGTCGCTCTTGTTGTGATGGAAGCGGTCGAGGAAATCTTCTGCTTTCGCCCTCTCCAGAGGTTGATCGCGAAGATCGACAACCTCACAACAGCCAGGAAGCAAGACCCAGAAAGATGCCCAGCGTGCTCACGTCGGTGATCGTGGTGAGAATGATACTCGAGGCGTTGGCCGGATCCGTGCCGATTTTGCGGAGGACGATGGGAATAGCTGACCCGAAAATGCCGCTGATCAAACAGCTGATGGCCATGGCGAGAAACACGACGGCGCTCAATTTGAACGCGACCGGGCTATTCTGCATCGAGGCAAAAATGTACATACCGATCGCGGCGGTCACGCCGGTGAGCGCGCCATTTACAAAACCGAGAAGTGTTTCTTTGGTAACGACGCCCAGTTCTCCACCGGATTTTAGCTCGCCAAGGGTCATGCTTCGCAAGGCTACCGCCAGCGTTTGACATCCCGTGTTGACAGATTGCCCGATGAGCACTGGCAGAAACACGGCGAGCGCGACAAACCGATCGATTGTTCCTTCGAAGTAACCGACCACCGCGGCGGCGACGAACCCGAGGAGCAAGTTGCCCTGCAGCCAGGGATGACGAAAGACAAAGCTACGCGACCACGGTGTGTTGAGGCGCTCTTCTTTTTCCAAACCAACCATCGTGCCAGCCTGCAAACTGAGCTCGACGGCTTCGGCTTCGAACAGCATTTGTCCGCGGATCAAACCGATCAATTTGCCGTGCCGCTCGCACACCGGATACACCGGATAGTGACGCAACATGGTGGCCCTCATGGCATCCACGATTGGCATCTCCGGCGTGAGATAGAACGGACGCGAAACCATAATCTCATCGAGTTTCTGACCAGGCTGTGCCAGCAACATCTCGACAACAAAGAGGTAGGTAATGAATGCAGTCTTAACCAGGTGCCGCAGTTCTTGTGTCGCTTCGGCCACCGTGGTCTGCGGGTGAAAGACGGCGAGAGCCGGTTCCATCATTCGGCCGATCGTGCTCTCAGGGAAACCCTCATTGCGCACCCATTGCTGGCGCATTTCGGGCGGAGCCGCCGTAACGATCTTCTGGCGGCGTTCGCTCGGAAAGCGTTCGAGGACATCCTGGGCGAGCGCTGGATTCAAAAGCGTCAGCATCTTGGCAATGAATTCGTTCGGGTAGGGTGCCAGCATTTCCACCGCTTGTCCGGGAGCATGCACCACAACCTTTGGAAGCAACGTCTCGATCTCGGCTTGTTCTTTCGCGATTGAATCAGTGTGTTGGTTAGCCATGATTGAGAAGATTGCGCTAGCCGCTTGCAGGTTGGCAAGACCACACGTCCTGGAAAATCCAAACTCGCAATTCTTTGCCACTAATTCCAAGCTAAAAGGGTGACAGACGCGCTTACCCCCATGATGCAGCAGTACCAGCGGTTGCGGAAAGGCATTCCGGCGGACACGCTCTTGCTCTTTCGATTGGGGGATTTTTACGAACTGTTTTTCGAGGACGCCAAAGAAGCGTCGGGCTTGCTCAATGTTGCGCTGACCAAGCGCAATCACGTGCCGATGTGCGGAGTGCCGTATCACGCGGCGCAAAGTTACATTGCCAAGTTGATCAAAGCGGGGAAACGCGTCGCGATCTGCGATCAAACGAGCGAACCGCAGCCCGGCAAGATTGTCGATCGCGATATCACGCAGATCATCAGCGCGGGGACGGTGAGCGAGTTGAACTTGCTCGAAGCGAAGCGCGCGAATTATCTCGGCGCAGTTTACATGCACAACGATGAATACGGATTTGCCTACGCCGACCTGACGACGGGTGAGTTTCGGCTGACGCAGTTGCAAGATCGACAATCACTCTTCGACGAACTGGCGCGTGTCTCGCCGTCGGAATTGTTGGTCAGTGACGAGCAAAAGGAGAAGATAGAAGTGCTCGAGCACGCGATTGGATATGACAGCTACGCGTTCCTGCCCGAGCAGGCGGCGTTTACTTTGTGCGAGCATTTCAAAACGAAATCGCTCGACGGTTTTGGCTGCGCGCAGATGCCGGCAGCGGTCGGCGCAGCCGGCGCGATCGTGCATTATCTCAAACATCAGCTGCGCCGGAAGATCGATCATCTGGCCTCGCTGCGCTGCGACACGCCGGCTGAGTTTGTGGTGCTGGATGCCGCGACGCAAAACAACCTCGAGTTAGTCGAGTCGCGCAGCGCGCGGGACATCAGCTTGCTCGCCGTGCTCGATCGCACGCTCACGCCCATGGGTGGACGAAAGTTGCGTGCCTGGATTTTGCAGCCATTGCGCGACCTGACCGAGCTCAATCGCCGGCAACAGATGATCGCGGACTTGTTGCACGAACCAGATTTGCTCGCATCGATCCGCGCCGAATTGAAATCGATCCGCGATCTGGAACGCGCGGCCGGTCGGTTAAGTCAGGCCTCAGGAAATGCGCGTGACCTCGTGGCGTTAAAAACATCGCTTGAGCAAATTCCGAAACTGAAGGGCGAGATTGGTAAATTAATTGAGCGGATCGGCTTTGGAAAAAGTGACGGCGGCTTCCAGCCGGTGGTTAAGAATGGCTCACAGGCTGGAAGCCTGTGCCACGACTCGCAGAACGAATTGCGCGAGATGCCGGAGCTGGCGGACAAGCTGACGCGCGCGGTGGTGGACGATCCGCCGTTTGTCTTGAAAGAGGGCGGAATTTTCCGCGACGGATACGATGTCGACCTTGACCAGCTGCGCCAGGCATCGCGTGATGGCAAGAATTGGATTGGCGAATTGCAGGAGCGCGAGATTGCGAGCACCGGGATCAAATCGCTCAAGGTTCGGTTCAACTCGGTGTTCGGTTATTTTATCGAGATTACGAAAAGCAACCTAGCGAGTGTGCCGGAGCATTACACGCGTAAGCAAACGACGGCGGGCGGCGAGCGTTTCATTACACCGGAGCTTAAGGAAATGGAGGCGAAGATTCTGGGCGCGGACGAGCGGGCCCGAAACCTCGAGTATCAGCTCTTTCAGAGACTGCGCGATGAGACCCTGCAGGAGATCGGCTCGATCCAGCAAACAGCCGCGGCCATAGCGATTGTCGATGTGCTCGGCGCGCTCGCCGAGACGGCGCGGCTCTTTCATTATTGCCGGCCAAAGCTGAACGAATCGCTGCGGCTCAAGATCAAAGACGGCCGACATCCGGTGCTCGATCAAAATTTTGTCGAAGAAAAGTTTGTCCCGAACGACACGACGCTCGATGGCGAAATGCGCCTCGCCATTATCACCGGCCCCAACATGGCGGGGAAATCAACTTACATCCGACAGGTCGCGCTCATTGTGCTGATGTCACAGATCGGGAGTTTTGTGCCGGCGGCGGACGCGGAGATCGGAATCGTCGATCGCATTTTCACGCGCGTGGGTGCGAACGACGATCTGGCGCGCGGCCAGTCGACATTCATGGTGGAGATGAACGAGACGGCCAACATCGTCAACAACGCGACCGAACGCAGTCTCGTGATCCTGGATGAGATCGGGCGGGGCACATCGACGTTCGATGGATTGTCGATTGCCTGGAGCGTCGCGGAATTTCTGCACGACAAGATCAAGGCGCGCACACTTTTCGCGACCCACTATCACGAGCTGACGAAACTGGCGACAGAGCGGAAAGGCGTTTGCAATTTCAACGTGGCGGTGCGCGAGTGGAATGAGCAGATCATTTTTCTGCGCAAGATCATTTCAGGCGGCGCCGATAAGAGTTATGGGATCCAGGTCGCGCGCCTGGCCGGTTTGCCCAAAGAGATCCTGGATCGGGCCAAAGACATTCTTGCACACTTGGAAAAACCGGATGGCGCGTTGGCGCACGCGCCTAAAGCAAAGAAGACAAGATCGACAGTCCGAGCCGGACGGGCAGCGGCCGCGAAAACGGAGAAGCCACAGCTGGATTTATTATGATAGAATGTTTTCGCGATGGCGGTTAAGACGGAAAAAGAGCTGAGCGAAACGCAGCGCAGTCACTGGCTGAAGGCGGTCGCGGCCGTTGAATTGCGGAATTTCGGCTACGCCATTTCCCTTCTGCAGGGGATCGTGAAACAGGAACCGGAATTCTTGACTGGCCGGCAATTGCTGCGCAGGGCGGAAGCGACCAAGAGCAAGACGGCGAAGCGAACGCTCTTTAACATCTCAACGGCGCCGCTGGTGGTGATGAAGGCGCAACGCGAAGTGAAGAAGGACCCGAAACGCGCGATTGAAATGATCGAAAAGGTCTTGGAAGAGGAGCCGTACCATCGACAAGCGAATCTGTTGCTGAAGGAAGCGGCGGTCACAGCCGGCTGGCCCGAGATCGGGGTCTTCGCCCTGCGGACTTTACTCGAGGAAAATCCGCGCGACGCGAAAGTTCTGCGCGATCTGGGCCGCCTTTATCACGATCTCGGGAAGAGCGACGAGGAAGTCGAAGTTTACAATCGTATCAGCAAAATCGACCCGCTCGACGCGGAAGCGCTGCGCCTGGGCAAAGATGCCGCGGCCCGGGCCTCGATGACAACGGGTGGATGGACCCAGGCA
>Ga0193729_1001951_pt1 | contig 10364 bp, 10 predicted proteins | sample U1c2metaG_FD_143036 | JGI IMG/M metagenome (GOLD analysis project Ga0193729, IMG submission 143036) | Soil microbial communities from a riparian zone of the East river system, Colorado, United States - U1c2 | ecosystem: Environmental > Terrestrial > Soil > Riparian zone | place: USA: East River... | reverse complement strand
CATTATGATCTACCCAGCGACGCGGGGAAATCTTTAATGTCTCACAAAGCACGTAAAAAGGGAGGCTGTGTCCACGAGCTGCCCAGGCTAGCAATGCCGTGCCTGCTTTGTTGAGTACATCTCCATTGATTAGGACACTATCAGCCCCTACCACCACACTCTGACACTCAGGGAGAAAGATATTAGCCTGTGCATCCGTAATCAATGTTACCGCAAGTCCCTGCTGACTCAATGCACGCGCCATCTCACGGCCTTCATAGCGTGGACGCCCCTCCAACACAATGACCCGCTCAATCTGCTGGCGATTAGCAACAAGCACCTCTAGCACAGTACCAGAAATACTACACGTCATCACATTACCCTGCAGCCGGGGTTGTGCATGCAAAACAATCTGCTCTACTGCAATGTCATACTCGGCCAGGAGTTGTTGCGCCTCTTGCATAATGGCCTCTGGCCCTCCCTGCACACACACAACTCGGCTGACGGCACTAGCAAGTGCTGCCATAGCTGGTCTGGATTGAGCAATTTTACGCGCATATTTAAACAATAGTGGCATTAATGTATCTTGTGATATTTGTGGAGATTGGGCTACATCACGTAGGATAATTACAGCTTCCCTGACGAGCCAGCGCGATCCATGCTCACGATCATTACATACTTGCGTAATACGTTGTTCTATCTTTTCCATGGTATTCATCATAACGATTTTCTTGCTGAATGGCAAACTTCACATGAGAAGTTGAGCTTCCAGGGCCGCGAGATAGGCAACCGGATCTTTGCGGAAGCGAAACTGGAGCAGATGACCTTGACCCGCTTTTGTGGAGCCAGAGAACGGATTTCTCCTGACTCAACAGTGACTGCAACATCGAAAATAACCTCAGTAGAGGGCTAGTTTTTTTGAGAGGGCTGCTTTTGCTTTTCATAGCCAGATAAGTACTCCTCAAAACGTGCAACCGTTGCCGGGCAAACACCACGTCCTTTTAAGTCTGTTATGAAACGTTCGTAGGAGCTGGGAAAAAGAACACTAAATTGGGTGCTTACACTTGACGAACGAAATTCGCTTTGACTTGCTCTAAAATTTTCAGTAATGGTGTTTAAGAACCTTTCAGCATCTCTATCCTCTTTAATAGTTTTATCTCGCGTTTCCTTTCGTATCTCTTGCACCATCCGACAAAAAGGCACCGATTTTGTGTTATTGATCATCAGTTCTCTAATATGATTATTATAACGTAAATTACTATATTGATCAGGAATATCTTTAAATTTCGATATTTCTTTTATTGTATTAGGGTGAGGAAGACTAGTGTAGTTACGACTCGTAGTAAAAACGTACGCTTGATCTGCAGGAAAACGGTCCCTGGCAGTTTCGGGGGACTTTGAATACTTCTTGCATTCCTTTTCCATTTTCCTTTGCCATTCTTCAAAAGTTACGAATTTATAGGAATCTGGACCTTTACCTAGCTTCTCCATCCACTCCTCAACAGTCCATTGCCGATCAGGGTTATCAGGGTCCAAGACAGGGTCCACTACGCGTCTCTCGATTTTTCCTGATCGAGTTCTAACCCATATACAACAAGCAGTATGATATGTGATTGCCGGAGGATCGCTAGGCGTACTAGAGTCACGGGCCAAATCAGTGCGTAGGTGCAAATCAGCCACCTTCTGTTTACGCTTGTTGAAACGCAGGGAATGAGCATATATCTTTTCCGATGCATATCCCAATTCCTTAAAAGCCTGAGTGATGATATGGGCTCGACCAAAACATCCCTCGTCTACTTCCTGATGTGGCACCGGAACTCTCACGCCATCGTTTCTTTCAAACGTCTGTTGTGAGGCCACCTTGGCGAGACGCTCTGCTTCAGAGAGACTACTGACTACTTTCGTTTCCATAGCTCTATCCCCTATCAGGAAGAGAGCAAACTTTAAGGGATCTCCTACGAGATACTTTTTCATATCTGCTTGCAAACCAGTCCCATCTGCTTGCAAACCAATCTTATATTGGTTATACCACCCATTGAGCCGACATAGTAATTCAGTATTGCGCTGAAAGGGGGTCAGTACTGCGTAGACTGTCTCGAAATCCCTATGTGTGAGAGCATCGTGAATACGCTTTGAAAGAGCGATGCATTCTTCTTCGGATTTAGGCCCTCGGTTAATGGTTTGATCAGTACCAGCATCCTCTTTTCTGATGAGTTGAAGGGCAAACTTCAGTTGAGGTGTGCCATTGCCAAATCGTTCCGTCAGTGCAGTTTCTAAGCTTCTGTCACCTTTATCTTTCTTCTTAAACGCGTCGTTGAGTTTCTCGATTGCCTCTTGTTCACGGAGTAAAAAGTACAATACTCGGTAGGCACGTTCTGGCGGCTCTCCTGGTTCCAAGGCACGATGCAAGTTGTGAGCTAGTTCTTTAAAATTGCGCACACTAGCCACTGTACAGTCACGGAACATAAGAGGCTCAGGTGTAATATGGTTAATGACAATCTGATCTCCTTTTTTGGACGAGTCGTTATTTTTATGTATTCTTTGTATCTCTAGAGATGAGGATGAGGGATCAGCCGATAGGCCCTCTTTAGGCTTTCCTGGTGTATCGGCTTGGTTTGTCGATGAGTTCATTGATGATACATATGATTCCCAATCCTCTATGCTTTCCTCCTCCTCACCGTGTTTATTGAATTTCTTTAGAATCTTGCTTAGATCGCTCTTGCCTTTTGGGGTAAACATCAGATGCCGCTTGCGAAGCAATTCAAGCTTTGATTTATTTACTTCAGGTATAGCTCGTTCTATAGAATCTTTCTTTGAATCCTGTTGTATTTTCCCTGTTGTGATATCTCTGACTTTCTTTTTAATTCACGAAACATGATGTTTTACTTTTCTCTCTGCTTTATCTCTTCTCACATTTCTAATTTGAGCTTTTGAAGAGAAATCATCTAGCTTTCCTGTTGTAAGGTTGTCAGTTTAAACAGGTGCCGATTGGTAACGAGTATCCTTGTTATATACACTCTACACTCACGTAAGAGTCGTGTCGACGGGAAAAGGGGGACAGAAAACATATGAGTGAGTAAATTTCTGTCCTATCCTGCGCATAGATTGATTTGTTGCATGCGAGAAGGCAAGTTAGTATCAGAGGCTGTGTGCAAAGGCTTCGGAGGCCGAACTATATTGATGAGTTACTTCGTCCTGCTCAGTGCTTTCGCCAGCAAGCGATGTGCGTTTCCGTTAAGCTTGAGCAATGAGTTGGCCTGGGAAGCCAACTGAATCTCAAGGGAACAACTTCCGCTCACAAAGGCTCTGTTTTTCTGAGTTACGAAACGCCCTCTAGTAGGAAAGAGGGACAGTTTAAAGAGTTTAGAATAGCTATGGGGGTCCTTATAGAGACCGACGCAGTCTAGTGTACCATAACTCACTCTCTAGAGACCACCCTTTTATAATCCTAGCAGCAGACGACTAACACATCATGATGGGCTACCACAGACGCGATAAATGATTCTGACAGCAAATTTTATCAGGATGTAAGGTGGCCTTTGTCACTGGTGAGCCATTTCACGTAGATGGCGGTGGGCATCACCACATGCGGCTCAGTTTCGCCTCAGCAGAAGAGCAAGATATCACAGAAGGTATTCGACGCATTGGTAACGCAATGCAGCGTCTTTTACAACGCCGTACAGGTCACGAAGGACACGATCAACTCCATGTCGAAAGGCTCTCCATGATCTAGCCAAAAATAAAGAGAAGACAGGATAGTCCCATCTTCTCTTGCTTCTGCACTGCTGGATTCCTGACATCACGGAGCCCAGATGAAATGAGTACCAGAAACAGGGTACTTGAAATTCACATACGATACTACACCTACATAGGGCCAGTGCATGTTGCTAGTAGTGACCGTCCCATCACCATTTATCTTCTCAACGACACCCACATGACCATAGGCGGAGTAGCTACTTTGAACATACGGACCTAATACCATAATCGAGGGTCCACTTGGATTCGGATAATCTGATGTATGCCAACCATAACTGATTGCCTGGGAATACCACTCATAGGCATTGCCTAGCCAGGGAACCCAAACACCCGTCATTTGATGGTAACGATAGTTAGCCCAGTATGTACACTGCCCATAGAAGAAACGATTCAGGGTACTGCCACTTGCACTAACCGCAGCAGGGTGAAAACTAGCTGGGTCAAAGCCATCGGTTGCCGCAGCCGTCGCTTCTGCTTCCTGAATGGAGATAGAACTCCCATTATTACTTTTCGAAGTGACTACATTTATCAGAGGGTTCCATAGCTTCATAAGACCTAGTTGATGGCCCTGGTTATCTGCAGGGACAACAGCTGCTAAGGCAGTCACTGTAAGTAATACACACAAACAGACCGCAGATACAGAGAGCACAAGACGTCCGTTTTTGGATAGATGACGTGATGGAGGTAGTTGACGTGTTTTCCTGGATCCACGGATCACCATCGGCTGTCGCAGAGATGTTGTGATATTTCTGGAAGCAACTGGTGCAATTGTCATAGTGGGCAAATTACCCGTCTGCGGTTCTACCAGTTGACCAGTAACACTTGGCGATAGAGCACTACCAACGAAAGGACTGGTTGGCATTTGCGCTCCCCCAGGAGCAACCAATGAGGTCGGCACTTGGGGCATAGCCCCTATAGCCTCGCTAGGCAACATGGGATTGGGGGGAAAGTCCATTTGCTCCTGTGAAAATCCCTGAACTGCATTTACAGGTGGTTGAAATGATGGGGTACTCTGTTCCTGTTCTTCTGTAGGAAGCCTACGACGACGATCAACAAATAGCATATCTAATCCTTCAATACAAGTAATGCTGTATCAGAATGACACCTTGCAATACATCCCTGAGAAACATATCTAGAAATGACTTTACATAATTTCAAACATCATCGTCAATTGATTAGTCGTGTTTTAGGACTATAGGACTACGATAACACTGCGCTTGGACGAAAGAAAGTCCAGCGACTTCTCAATCTATGAGTTGAAATCTGGCTTGTTGCATTCTATTGGGTTTTGTAGTAAAACTGCTATCATGGAAAAATACCAGCCAACTAGCATGTTAAGAACCCCATCTCCAACAAGGGATGGGAAGAAACGCTGCGTGTTTATGCTACATAGCACCCGCATGCCTATTCTACTACTCATCGTTTGCTTGCTCCTCACCAGCTGTAAGTCGACGCCTAGTGGGATGAGAGCCACTTATAATCCTACTTCTACCATAGATCCTGTAGCCAGCCCATCGCCACTACCATTAACTGCGGTTGCAGATACTTGCCCACCACAGACGCAAACGTGTCTCACACCACATGCTATGCGCGTCGCTTACGGAATTGACTCGCTTGTCCAGAAAGGCTTTACAGGCAAAGGGCAAACCATTGTTGATCTTGTCTCCTTTGGCAGTCCCACCCTCCAGCAGGACCTGAATGTCTTTGACCAAGCATTCCATTTGCCCCCTATTGACCTGCAAGTCATTTCGCCACTTACTGTTCCCGAATACGATCCTCGTCATGATAAAAATGGATGGGGACAGGAGACTGAGATGGATGTGCAAATTATTCATGCCCTTGCGCCAGAGGCAAAAGTGGTCATCCTGCAAAGCCCGGTTGCAGAAACAGAAGGCATCGTTGGTCTACCAGAGTACCGTCAACTGCTCCAATATGCTATTGATAACCAGCTTGGCGACATCGTCTCTATGAGTTGGGGTGCCTCCGAACTGACACTACAGGATACGCAGGGGCAGCAGGAATTGCAGCAATGGAATGACCTTCTCCAGCAAGGGACAACACAACACCACATTACCTACTTCTCTTCTTCAGGTGATACTGGTGCTACTGACTACGTAGATGATTATCATATTGGGAAAGTTCCCACGACCAGTTTTGCGGCAGACTCACCATGGGTTACCGGCGTTGGTGGTACAAGCTTACAGAGCAGTGGCTCAACCTTCCAAGAAAAGGCATGGAGCAGTAGCGGGGGCGGCTTCAGTAGCTTCTCCCAGATGCCCTCCTACCAGAAATTGCTCCCCACAGAGGTACAGCAGCAATTCAACAACCGTCGCGGGGTTCCTGATGTTTCAGCGGAGGCCGATCCGGCTACAGGATTACCTGTTTACCTAGCTGGTCAGTGGTCACTTGCTGGCGGAACGAGTGCCAGCGCACCAGTCTGGGCAGCAGTTGAGGCCATTGCCAATCAGATGGCAGGGTATCCCCTAGGCTTTATCAATCCCGGTCTCTACAAGTTGGCAACCTCTGATACGTATCAACAGGACTTTCACGACATTACTCAGGGAAACAATAGTAACGTGCAGACTGGTGTAAAAGGCTATCCCGCCACTGTGGGCTGGGACCCAGTCACTGGCCTAGGCACACCCAATGCTGAAAAATTGATCCCTGATTTGATCGCAGCGTTGAAGTGAGAAAGTTGTCCCTTTTTCCCCCTAGAAAAATCCTCCCTCATTAGCTATGCTTCACACAGCAAATTAGTAGCTGAGAGATAGGAGTATGACGAAATTATGCTACGTAGCACTCGCGCACTTATTCCCCTACTCATCGTTTGTTTGCTCTTGACCGCCTGTGGGCCTGCAAACAATGAGGCAACAAATAAAACAAACACTCAGACGCAAACTTCTACCCCAGAGGTCTGCCCAGGTGATCTGACAAAGGTTCCAACTTGTCTCACGCCGCAGGCTTTGCGCGTGGCTTACGGAATTGACTCGCTCATCCAAAAAGGCTTTACGGGCAAAGGGCAAACGATCATCGATATTACTTCCTTTGACGGTCCTACCCTCCAGCAGGACATGAAGGTCTTTGACCAGACATTCCATTTGCCCCCTGTTGACTTGCAAGTTATTTCGCCGATCAAGGAGCCTGAAGCCGATCCTCAGCAGGACAAAGAGACGTGGGTAGAAGTGACTGTACAAGAAGTTGAGGTGCTTCATGCTATCGCACCAGGAGCCAAAATTATTGTTCTAGAAAGTCCGGTAGCAGAAACAGAAGGCACTTTTGGTCTACCAGAGTTCCGTAAGCTGCTCCAATATGCGATTGACAACCAGCTTGGCAACATCGTCTCTCTGAGATGGAATGCATCTGAAGCGACACTGCAAGACACACCGGGACAGCAGGAATTGCAACAATGGAATGACCTTCTCCAGCAAGGGACAACAAAGGATCATGTCACCTACTTCGCCACTTCAGGTTCCGCTGGTTCCACCAATGTTACAGTTGATGGTCAGCACTTTATGAATGTTCCCACGGTCTGCTTCCCAGCAGATTCGCCATGGGTCACGAGCGTTGGTGGTACAAACTTACTCTTAACTAGGACTGGCTCAACCTTATCCGAAACGGGATGGAGCGCTAGCGGGGGCGGCTTTAGTCACTTCTCCCAGATGCCCTCCTATCAGAAATTGCTTCCAGCAGCAACACAGCAACAGTTCAACAACCAGCGTGGGATTCCTGATGTTTCAGCAGACGAGGACAGCGTCACAGGACTAGCTGATTACGTCAAAGGCCAGTGGGGGCAGGCTGGCGGGAACAGTGGCACATCAATCTGGGCCGGACTTCAGGCCATTGCTAATCAAATGGCAGGACATCCCCTGGGCTTCATCAATCCTGGTCTCTATAAGTTGGCGACCGCCGCTAGCTATCAGCAGGACTTCCATGACATTACCCAGGGAGACAACACTAACGTGCAAGCCGGTGTCAAGGGCTACTTAGCAGCCCCAGGCTGGGACCCAGTCACTGGCCTAGGCATACCTAACGCAGAAAAACTGATCCCTGATTTGATCGCAGCGTTGAAGTGACACATTTTTCTTGTTAAAAAAGGAGAGAGTACCTTTAAGGCACTTTCTCCTTCCAGTCTCGCTCTATTAGCCCCTTGCTGAGGCACAATTCTGCATTGAGTACAGAGCCACCAGCAGCGCCACGAATAGTGTTATGCGCAAGTATGACAAACTTGTAGCTCAGAATAGGACAGCGGCGCAGACGCCCAATGGTGGTAGTCATACCATCACCTGCATCACGGTCATGTAATGTCTGGGGACGATCAATCTCACGGCGGTAAATCAGGGCACGCGCAGGTGCACTCGGTAGCTTGAGGTGTTGGGACTCAGGAATATAGCTTTCCCAGGCCGCAATAATCTCTTCAGGACTAGCATCGCGTTCCAGTTCGATGCTGGCGCATTCTAAATGGCCCTCACGAGTTGCGACACGATTACAGTGCGCACTCACTACCATCGGTGCATAGACAAAGCCCTGGCCCTCTTTCCACAAACCCAGCATCTTGAGCGTTTCACTCTCCAGCTTCTCCTCTTCACCACCTATATACGGGATCACATTGTCAAGAATGTCAAACGATGATATTCCCGGATAACCCGCTCCCGAAATAGCCTGCAAGGTTGTGATCACGACCTTACGCACTCCAAATGCCTGTTGCAAGGGCTTCAATGCCATCACAAGCGGTGTCGCAGAACAATTGGCGTTGGTGACAATGGAGCCAGACCAGCCACGTCGTTTGCGCTGCTGCGCTATGGCCGCGATGTGATCGGCATTAACTTCTGGTATGAGCAATGGTACATCATGATCCATACGGTGATTCTTGGCATTACTGAAAACAGCCACACCAGCATGCGCAAAAGCCTCTTCAATATCACCAGCGACCTCGCCAGGCAGGGCAGAGAAAGCAATCTTCACGCTAGGCATAGTCTCTGGCCGACATGGAACCACTGGCAATGAGGCAACATTGGCTGGCATCTCACTATTGGGAAGCCGCCAGCGGGTCACTTCAGCATATGTGCGGCCACCATGTCTCTCCGATGCTGCCAGCGCAACCAATTCAAACCAGGGATGCTTCTGGAGCAGTTCGATGAAACGTTGACCAACCATTCCCGTCGCCCCCAGAATGGCAACAGGAATTTTAGCTTGTATTTGTGTCGTTATGGCAAATCCTCCCTCATACTTAGCACAATCATGCTGCTCCCTCATGCAGCCAAGCCTGGGATACGAACATCTACGTAGATAGGCGTCAGAGTTGGATCGTTAGCAATTTCAGGATCATCGGGAGACGTATGCGGCTCAGGAAGTGGATCACCATCCTTAAGCATTCCTTCCAGATGGAATTCAAGAGCCTCTCGCATGCGTTTCTCAACTTCTTCTCGCGTTTTCCCCGTTGTGGCACACCCAAGCACATCAGGCGAACATGCACTGTAATTTTTCTTTCCTTCGGCAACAACAACAAGATATCTCATGGTTATCTCCTTTTACTAATCTGTGCCTGTTTGAACACAATATTGAGGACAAAGGGGGCCATTTCATCGCTTGGATGTCCAGGAATCGTCACTTTCCCCTTCTTGACTGAGTGCTTGTATTGGCGATGATCCCCTCTTGTCTCTACGTGGTACCATCCATCAGCCTCGACTAGTTTGATCACGTCACGAACTTTCACTACCAGCCTCCATGCAATCTTCAAGAGAAGTCGACTTCTCTCCTGAAGGCATTCTACCATCTTTCCCTCATGCAGCCAAGCCTGGAATACGAACATCTACGTAAACAGGTGTCAGGGTTGGGTCGTTAGCAATTTCAGGATCATCGGGAGACGTATGTGGCTCGGGAAGTGGATCACCATCCGAGAGCATCCACACAATGTGCGCTTCCAAAGCACTCTGCATGCTTGTTTTGCACTCCTCGAATGTGTCCCCCACAGCGGTACAACCAAGCACATCAGGAGAATATGCACTATAGTTCTGCTGGCTTGCTTCTTTTCCAATTGCAATAAGGTATCTCACGGTTTTCTCCATTTTTTTGCGGTATATTTCCAGATGTCCACCAGATCGTCTTCTGCGACGGGAATAAGCCTGTATTTCATAGCTCCGCCGCATACTCGGCTTCTGCCCTCTCCGCTATTTGCGCCATTGTGCGGGTGGAAAATTCTCCGCGCTCTGCCTGGGCAATCCGGGGAGCAAGATACGCCTTAAGATCTTCCAATGCTTCAAGTTCATCTTCTGTCATAGGCAAAGCCTTTTCAAGAATGTAGTCCTTGATACTTAAACCCTCTAAAGCGGCCAGTGCCTTTATCTTCTGATGCTGGGACTCGGGTATTTCTATGGTAAGCCTCATGCTTTAGCTCCTTATTGCGGTATGCCGCGTTTGGGGATACTCAATCGACCATTCACCTATAGTAATTTTAGTACCAAACCTTGCTCCTGTCAACTGTGCATGACCTGTGGGGTGTACACAGTATTTTCGCGTCGCTTCTCCTTTACCGGATTTTTAGGCGCATGGCGCACCAAGGGGATAACAGGAGCAATCAAGTCACGATGCAGGCAACGTAGAGCACACTCGCTATCCTTATCTTCCACAAT
>Ga0193729_1001949_pt1:5000-10373 | contig 10373 bp, 1 predicted proteins | sample U1c2metaG_FD_143036 | JGI IMG/M metagenome (GOLD analysis project Ga0193729, IMG submission 143036) | Soil microbial communities from a riparian zone of the East river system, Colorado, United States - U1c2 | ecosystem: Environmental > Terrestrial > Soil > Riparian zone | place: USA... | reverse complement strand
GAGTTGTCGATCGCGTAGCGTGCCGCCCAACACAACGTGGCTGCATAGGCCTGGGAGCGCTGTGGCAACAGGTCTGCGGCGGCGGCTGCACGATCGGCGGCGATGCCCCGGTAGTGGAACCTTGTATCGGGCTTGGGTGCGCTGGCGGCAAAACGGCTCGCCTCGTCCGGTCCAAGAAGTGCGCTCGGCGACTGCGAAAGGCCCTCTGGCCTGGATTGGCCTACACCTCCTGGGAACGATCCGAATAGCACCGTCTCGTCGGGCGGTCCTTCCGTCCCCATCAGCCCCATGCCCTGCTGGCGGGTAAGCGTGGCCATCTGGAACAGGGCTTCGGCGCGAGAGATTCTCTGCCACGGCCAGTCGAATGGCCAGCCGGGCCGGGCGGCCTCGACTGCGGCGAGATAATCGCGAGCATCGTCGACAGTCGCACGATCGCCGTTAGGCTGGTCCGACGTCGATCCCGCCACCGGCGGCGGAAAGTAAGCGAGTGCCTCACCAAGCCGTCCGTCGCGAACCAGACGCCGCGCCAGCAAGGCGCGCAGGTTCGCGACAGGGGAAAAAGACGAACTCCAGAAGCCATCGTCGGTGCTCGGCGCAGCTTCACGCGCGGCAGGCAGAGCGTCGACGAAGGCCTTGAGCTCGTCGACCGTCAATACACGCTCGGTGATGTACGCGACGTCGCCCCAATAAGTGCCGGCCACGGGAAACAGCAGCCTGAGCGAGTCGCGGTATTCGCCCTGGCTCAACCTGACAACCGCCAGTTCCCCGCGCAGGCGGGTTTTCGAGTCCGTGTCCAGAGTGGGCGCGTCGCCGGCGTTCTCTGTCGCGGTGAACGCGGCGGTCCAGTCGCGGACAGCGGCGGCGCGATCGCCGCGCCGCAGCGCCAGCTTCGCGCGAACCCACAGGCCCAAAGGCTGGTTCGTCGCGACAGTGAGCCTTTCGGCAAGCTCGTAGCGGCCAGCCTGGTAAGCCAACGCCGCCAGACGGTCGAGATCCTTACCGGCCGCAGGCGCCGGCTGGGACAAGACGGCCTCGCTCACGCGGACGACGACGGGGTCCTTGGCGCCTGTGTTCTCATCCCAGGCGTAGTCGCGCTCGCGCGAGGCCACATAGGCCACGAGCAGGCGGCGCACGAATGGATCGGCGACGGCGCGTTTGAGTTCGTCCCGGGCGATGAGCCGCCGTGCCACCTCGTTCAGGGACAAGAGCGCCATCTTCGAGCCGCGCGCCGCCTGATCGGCGTAAAGCCGGACGGCATCGGCGATGAGCCGGGCGAACCTCGCCTCATCGGCGTCCGCCACCGGCACCGGCCACGGCACCTCGATCAGGCCCGCCTCGACAAGATCCGTACGCGCCTCTTCACCGAGGCTCGCTACCGCGAGCCCCATCGGATCGGGAGCGCCCGCCTGTGCGTACTGACGCGCGGCCTTGAAGGCAGCTCGCGCCAACTCCATGGAGCCCAGGCGTTGTTGGATGCGGCCGCGCATGTAGGCGGCTGCGACGACCCGGATCTGCCGCTGATCCGACGGCAGCCGATCGATCGCCTCGAAGTAACCCATCGCCGCGTCGAGACGGCCGGCGCGAAATTCGATGGCGCCGGCGATATAGGTGACGACCGCGACGGGAAGGCCGGCACCCGCCAAGAGGGCGGCATCGCCGTCGTTGGCCGCGCGTGCCGCGTCGAGTTTCGACTCGAGCCTGTCGGTGTCGATGGCGCCGGCCAAAAGGCCCCGCCAAGCGCCGGAACGCACTTCCTCGCGCTCGCTGGCCACCGCTTCCGGCGAGTTTGTGTCATCGTACTCGACGGCGCGCGGACCGTCGCCGGGCACATCCACCAGGTGCGTGGCCTCGAACGCGAAGTTGAGTTCCACCCTGTCGGACACGGTTTGATCGCGATTGTTCAACAGCTGCCAGGGGAAATTCGGCCCGCAGGCGAGCGCGCCGCCGATGCCGGCGACCACCAGAAGCGCGACGACAACCATCCTATTGCACGACATCGAGCTCCTTCCCCGGCTGCGCGCAGCGTGCCCAGCCGATGATGCGCTGGCGGTTGGCGCGAAGCCGCTCATTGCCGGCCGCCTCGAGAACCAGCGGCCGCCCAGCCTGCAGACTGGCCGCCGTCAGCCGGAATCCGTTGGCACCGTCAGCCGTCTCGCACGCCGGATCGAGCCGGACCTGCCGTGGCAGCGCCACATCGACAGGCCCGTCATTCGACAAGGTGACCGTCCAGACATCGGGGCGCTGCGTTGGCACAAGCATGGCTGTCAGCTGGGCTGCCGGCAGCGCGCCGGCGATCACGGCTCGCCAAGTCTGCAGGCTCCAGGAACGGGCATCGACGTCGGTCGGCAGCCGGAACCAGACGACGCCGACCAAATTATCCGGCGCAGCGCGATCGAGCGACCGAAGAAACTGTAGAACGGCCTCGGGTGCCGCCCCCAGCAGCTCGCCACTGGCGGCGCCGGAGAGAAGCGGCACCTCACCTTCGACGCTCGCCAATCGTCCGTCGGCCCGCCAGCTCACACGCACGTCATAGGCCGGAACCGCGACCCGGAAGGGCCGCCGGATGCGTCGCCCGAAATCCTTCACCCAGCGCTCCGCCTGTTCGGGATTGAACAGGCCCCGGCGCGGATCATCGACGGCATGGACCTGCAGGACGACCTCGTCGAGATCCCTGGTGAGCCGCTCCAGTTCCGCTGAATTCATCCAGGTGGGCAAGGCGGTGATCGAAAGAGCGATGCGACGCGCCAGCCGCGATCTCAGCTCGGCGAGGAAGCGGGCGTAGGCCGGCAGCTTGGAGGTCGGGCAGTCATAGTCGATTTCGACCCCCGCCAGGTTTGCACCCGACGCCTCGACTCTCGACACGACTTGGTCGAGGAGCGCGGACATGCGACTTTCATCCAGCCGGCCGTCGATCCGGATCACACCGATGACTGGCCGTTGCGTGGCCAGGATTGCCGACCACGGCACGGAAACGGTCGTCCAGCGGCCGGTTTGGCTGCTCTCGGCGAGGAGGATGCGCCAGGCGCGCACAATGTCCGACGAGCGGCGGGCGGCGGCGATCACAGGCGGCGTCCAGGCCTGCTGCCAGATGTAAGCGTCGTGCGGCAGCGGCTCGGCCGTGGCTCGAACCCGCGGTACCGATCCCGACAACGCGATCACGCACAACAACAGCGCGGCAAGCAACCGCATGATGGCTTCCTCTGGAAACCGCCGGCCGACCCGGCCGACAGTCTACACCAGATGGCGCGCCAGTAATCGTATCGGCGGCCGAAACTACACACGCCGCGGATGAGGCAGACAACAAAAAAGCCGCCCTCTTGCGAGGACGGCTTTTTGAATGGTTGCGGGGGCAGGATTTGAACCTACGACCTTCAGGTTATGAGCCTGACGAGCTACCGGGCTGCTCCACCCCGCGTCAAATCCATGCGCGTTTCATTGATCGTGTCGGGCGAAGCTTGCTTCGCCCTTTATCGGAAGAGGCACCTTCGCGCTTGGAAGACCTGGCAGCGACCTACTCTCCCGTGCCTTGAGACACAGTACCATTGGCGCTGAGGGTTTTCACGGCCGAGTTCGGAATGGGATCGGGTGTTCACCCCTCGCTAGAGCCACCAGGTCGTCGAAGCGCGAAGGAAGAGGTCTAGTCCGGGCATCGCCCATCGAAGGGCATGAAGGCCGGCAGCGGATGTCGACCGCTGCACGGAACGAATGAAATCAAGCCGATCGAGCTATTAGTACCGCTAAGCTGAATGCATTACTGCACTTGCACATGCGGCCTATCAACGTGGTGGTCTACCACGACTCTCAGCGAGACCTAGTTTCGAGGCGGGTTTCACGCTTAGATGCTTTCAGCGTTTATCCCTCCAGTACATAGCTACCCGGCGCTGCGACTGGCGTCACAACCGGTACACCAGAGGTACGTCCATCCCGGTCCTCTCGTACTAAGGACGGCTCCTCTCAAGTCTCGAACACCCACAGCAGATAGGGACCAAACTGTCTCACGACGTTTTGAACCCAACTCACGTACCACTTTAATCGGCGAACAGCCGAACCCTTGGGACCTGCTCCAGCCCCAGGATGTGATGAGTCGACATCGAGGTGCCAAACACCACCGTCGCTGTGGACGCTTGGGTGGTATCAGCCTGTTATCCCCGGCGTACCTTTTATCCGTTGAGCGATGGCCCACTCACGCGGAACCACCGGATCACTATGACCGACTTTCGTCCCTGCTCGACTTGTCAGTCTCGCAGTCAGGCGGGCTTGTGCCATTGCACTCAACAGCCGATTTCCGACCGGCTTGAGCCCACCATCGCGCGCCTCCGTTACTCTTTGGGAGGCGACCGCCCCAGTCAAACTACCCACCATGCAGGGTCCCGGATCGGGATAACCGACCGCGGTTAGACATCAAAGAACAAAAGGGCGGTATTTCAAGGTTGCCTCCACACTAGCTAGCGCCAATGTTTCAAAGGCTCCCGCCTATCCTACACATCCATTCTCTAATGCCACTGCAAAGTTGTAGTAAAGGTGCACGGGGTCTTTCCGTCTAACTGCGGGTACCCCGCATCTTCACGGGGAATTCAATTTCGCCGAGCCTGTGTTGGAGACAGCGGGGAAGTCGTTACGCCATTCGTGCAGGTCGGAACTTACCCGACAAGGAATTTCGCTACCTTAGGACCGTTATAGTTACGGCCGCCGTTTACCGGGGCTTCGATTCAAGGCGTGAACCTCTCCTCTTAACCTTCCGGCACCGGGCAGGCGTCAGACCCTATACTTCGCCTCACGGCTTAGCAGAGCCCTGTGTTTTTGTTAAACAGTCGCCACCCCCTAGTCTGTGCCCCTCCGTCGAGACCGACGGAGGCCCCCTTATCCCGAAGTTACGGGGGTAAATTGCCTAGTTCCTTCAACACAGTTCCCTCAAGCGCCTTGGTATACTCTACCAGTCCACCTGTGTCGGTTTAGGGTACGGTCTATACGCTGGAGTTATTTCCTGGAACCCCTCCGCCGCCCTAGCATTCGCCAACGAGCTAGAGCCACTTATGGGATCCGTCACTTCCAGCAGGCCCAGGAATATTGACCTGGTTCCCATCGGCTACGGCTGTCGCCCTCACCTTAGGGGCCGGCTAACCCTGCGCGGATTGACCTTGCGCAGGAACCCTTGGACTTACGGCGGGAGCGTCTCTCACGCTCCTTATCGCTACTCATGTCAGCATTCTCACTTCCGATACCTCCAGGGCGAGTCACCTCTACCCCTTCGCAGGCTTACGGAACGCTCCGCTACCACTCTTTCGAGTCCGCAGCTTCGGTGCATGGCTTGAGCCCCGGTACATCTTCGGCGCAGGCTGGCTTATTTAGACCAGTGAGCTATTACGCTTTCTT
>Ga0193729_1001948_pt1 | contig 10385 bp, 8 predicted proteins | sample U1c2metaG_FD_143036 | JGI IMG/M metagenome (GOLD analysis project Ga0193729, IMG submission 143036) | Soil microbial communities from a riparian zone of the East river system, Colorado, United States - U1c2 | ecosystem: Environmental > Terrestrial > Soil > Riparian zone | place: USA: East River... | reverse complement strand
CGGCCCTGGATGTTGAGGCAGAGGCCGAGGTCATGCGTGCATTGGATAGTCTAGCCGAAGGACGGACCGTTCTCATGATTACGCACCGTCTGAGCACCGTTGGGAAGGTGGATCACATTATTGTCCTCAAAGATGGTCGCATTGCTGAACAGGGCCATTACAAAGAGCTAAAGAAGCAAGGCGGCATCTTCGCGAATTTACTCAAAGTCCAGAATGCCTTTGACATTAATGATGATCCGAGCGAATCCTTTATCCTGACAGCATCCCAACCTCCCGATAGATCTACTTCGGAAGCCGAACTAGCGATGGAACTGGATGGCCAGATTATCAGCAAACGTCAGCTCGATAAGGCTCTGCTCACGATTGGTCGCATGGTCCAAAACGACATCCAGGTTCCCCTGGATAACCCTGCCGCCCAGCACGTCTCGCGTCTACACGCTAAAATTGTCTGGAAGAACAACCGATGGGTAATCCAAGATGCAGATAGCAAGTATGGACTCCACTATAATGGACAAAAGATCGATGAGCAGGTTCTCAAGGATGGCGATCGCATCTACATAGCGCCAAAGATAGCGCTGATCTATGGACAGAAGGGTCAACAGCCCCTCTCCCCCATCCCAGTATCACAGAAGGTACCAGCAATCCAGTCCTCTCCACAGCACGTACAGCCTCAAAAGGCTCAGGTGCTCATTGAGGCAGGTGGGCAATTGATCAGCAAACGCGAACTTGATAAGGCTACGCTAACAATCGCTTGTAAGCAGGAGAACCCTAACTCCGACATACAAATACCTGCCCAGTTTATGGGACAAGGGATAAATGCACAAGTTGTCTGGGAGAATGGGCGTTGGGTTGCGAAAGCGGAGCATAGAGTACGCTATAACGGGCAAATGGTCCCGCAGCACACACTTGCCAATGGAGATCGCGTCTATCTTGCTCCCACAGTGGCCTTAACATACCAGTTAATCCCCTAATTCTAGGAAATGCTCTCTATGACCTTATCATCCAGTTTCATCACTAGTTCGGCTTCCAAGCTGGATGTATTGGGACGTTCGAAATCTGCCAGGATGAACGATTGGCCCACCTCATCATCAATGTCGCAGGCATTTTGGACTTTGAGTAAATTCACAAAGATGCCGCCTTGCTTCTTTAGCTCCTTGTAAGAGCCCTGTTCAGTAATGCGACCATCCTTGAGGACAACTATCTGATCGACTTTCCCAACGGTGCTCAGACGGTGTGTAATCATGAGAACAGTACGTCCTTCAGCCAGACTATCCAATGCACGCATGACCTCGGCCTCTGCCTCAACATCCAGTGCCGCTGTTGGCTCATCCATAATAATGATTGGCGTATCACGTAAGATTGCTCGGGCAATCGCAATACGTTGACGCTGACCACCGGAGAGATTTTTTCCCTGATTGATGATTTTGGCATCATACCCTCCAGACCTCTTCATAATCGTTTCGTGAATACAAGCCTGCTCAGCTGCCTTGAACATTTCTGCATCGGTCGCGCCAGGGCATCCGATCTTGATATTGTCGCGAATCGTGGCATCGAAGAGGATCGAGTCCTGCATCACGATACTGATATTGCTTCGCAGGACACTTAAGGGATAGTCATTGATATTAACGCCATCGATTTTGACTGCTCCCCACCACTGAGGGATCTCGTAGAAACGCAGCAGCAGATTGGTCAGCGTCGTTTTGCCACTGCCAGAAAGGCCTACCAGAGCGACTTTCTGGCCGACTGGAATATGCAGATTAATCCCTTTGAGGATGAACGGTCCTGAATGTGTATAAGAGAAATACACGTCTTCATAGGTGATAGTCCCTTACAAGCGCATTGGACTTTTGTAGTCAGATGCTATTTCAAACACTTCTGTCTTCTCGTCCAGGACTTCTTGGATGCGCTCTGATGCCGCGGAGGCTCCAGTGGCAAGTGTTGTTAGCTTAGAGAGATTGCGCATCGGCTGATAGAGCTTGGTCAGGAAACCAAGAAACAGGACCAGTGTGCCCAGCGTAATCACCCCAGATGAAAGAGGATCAAACTCGAATGGCTCGTTTGTGGTGGCTGAGATAGCACCAATGGCAATAATCACTGCAGTGGCAATGGTTAGCACCGTGTCAACCAGCGGCGTAAATTGGGCTTGCAAGTTGCCAGCTTTTCTTCCTTCACCAAGCCGCTGATCGGAGTTCTTGAGGAAGACTCCGAACATGAGGCTTTCAAGCGTAAAGGCCTTGATTTCCATGATCTTGCTCATGGCCTCTGTGGTGATACTCGAGACTTGGCCTTCGGCTTTCTTCTGTTTTTTTGCAGCAGCTTTAATCTGACTGGTAAGCGAGACAAGCTAGTGCTGATCGTGCATGGTTTGCTATCTCGCGCTTCTATGAGAACTGCCGCGAGCACAAACCTGGAAAGAAGGGTTATCCCACTTTTCAGCACAACAACCGATCGGTTGAATACAAGCAAACTGGCTGGAAGCTGGACGATGATGGCAAGCATATCACCTTCACCGATGGCTGTGGCATTGGCCGACTCCGCTTGGTTGGCAATAAGAAGCAGAAGATTGAGACATTCCCGGTGAAGGATATGAAACGGGTGCGCGTTGTCCGCCGTGCAGATGGCTACTACGCTCAGTTCTGCGTGAAGACCGAGCGCAAAGTCGAGCATGTTCCCTCTGGGAAAGATCTGGGTATAGATGTCGGGCTCAAAAGCTTCCTGACTGATTCCGAGGGAACCACAGTTGAGAACCCACGGCATTACCGCAAAGCGGAGTCGAAGCTCAAACGTCTCCAGAGAAGACTTTCTCGCAAACAGAAGAAATCGGCCAACCGGAAAAAGGCGAGGAAAGCCCTCGCCAAGCAGCATCTGAAAGTGCAAAGGCAGCGCGAAGATTTTGCCCGCAAACAGGCAAACGCGTTGGTCTCGTCTCACGACTTGATTGCCTATGAGAACCTTGCTATCCGCAACATGGTCCGTAACCGCAAACTGGCAAAGAGCATTCATGATGCTGGCTGGGGCATCTTCCTGCAATGGCTTGCTCGCTACGGCTTCCTACATGACATCCCCGTGATTGCAGTCCCACCGCACTATACCAGTCAGAAATGCTGTGAGTGTGGCACCATCGTCAAGAAAAGCCTCAGCATTCGGACACACATCTGCCATGGCTGTGGCGTGGTACTGGACCGGGATCATAATGCGGCCCTGAACATTTTGCATAAAGCCCTTTCTCCTGATCAAAACGGTACCGAGGGGCACTCGGGAACCAGCGAGCCCGTCTCGCAAAACGCTTCTGGACATTGAACCTCTACTGTTTCTCCCCTCAAAAGGAAAGTGGCAAGCTCGATGGGCGAAGGAAGAACCTCCGCTCTTTTAAGGCGGGGAGTGTCAGCCAATAGTCCTGAAAAAGTAGAAAAAAAAGTCATCGTTTGCTAGAATGAGAAAAGATAGAAAATCCTTAGGGATGGCTGAGAAATACGTCCCGATCTTCTGTGGAAGACCTAGGTTAAGAAAATCCGAAGTTAAAATTCGGCTATCCCTTATCAAAGCAGGAAATGATTTCGATGGCTTCTGGAGATCTTGGATTGTTCGAGCAAGGGGAGTAAATCAGCCAAGAGCCTCCGCTGGTAGTTTAGCTTGGAATTTACTTCATAGATAGGATGTTATAACGACTATGCAAGACAGACAAAATAAAGTCTTAGCTGCGGAAACAATTGACGAGAAATGGTCTTTGTGGGCAATTCCTCTCAAATCAGAGAATCTTTCTTTAGAAGAGACGCTAATTCGGGAAAACATGGAATATCTCCATTTGACACGAGATGAAGTTGTTGCATGTTGGCGAGAAAAAGGAACAGAAAAAATTAAAGAGAAGTGGTTAAGGGAAAATCCTCAAACAGAAGTAGAAATTCATCATTATTATAATGCACTTGACCTCTATATTCCGGAACTCAGCAGTTGGCACTGTATAGAAAAAAATGAAGCATTATTAAAAATAGTAGAGTTTTTACAATTGTGCGTTAAGAATAATTTTACGACATTTCTTGATTTTGGAGCAGAGATAGGTTCAAGCGGTATAGTTTTTAGCTACTATGGTTTTGATATAACTCTGGCTGATATTTCTGATGCGATGCTTGATTATGCAAAATGGAGACTTGCAAAACATAATGTAAATGCAAAATTTGTTGATCTCAAAATAAAGTCCATCCCAGATCAGATTGTAGAATGTGCAACAGCTATTGAAGTACTTGAGCATGTAACTGATCCTATTGGAGCAATGGATAAGATTAGAAGGGCACTGAAGATAGGTGGATATGCCTTTGTTACCACTCCATTCTATGATGATGTAGAGCGTCCACAGCATATAGTCCGTGATATCGAGATTGCAACAAAGTTTCAAGAGCTTGGCTTAGAACTTGTGTCAGAAGAACATGACGAATTATTTAGAATATATAAGAGGATTGATTGACAATAATATCTTTGCTTGATCTGCAATAGATTAGTGACAGTGCATAAGACGACTTTATTGTATTTTCATCCAGTTCACCTAGGAGTAAAGTATGAAGCTGTTTAATACTCTAACACAGTCTCTGGAAATATTTACGCCTATCAGTGACACTGTGCGTATTTATGTATGCGGAATTACCCCATATGATACAACCCATCTGGGACATGCATTTACGTATATATCGTTTGATACGCTCATTCGGTATCTGGAGTACAAAGGCTATGCCGTAAAGTATGTACAAAACGTAACCGATATTGATGACGATATCATTCGTAAATCACATGAAGTTGGTATGGCCTGGAACGAGCTAGGTCAACGTGAGACCGGACGCTTTTTAAGCGATCTGAATGCTCTGAATGTTCGTAGCCCCGATGTCTATCCACGTGCATCCAATGAAATTCCGCGCATTATACTGATGGTGCAGACTCTATTGGAGCGTGGTTATGCCTATGAAAGTGAGGGCTGTGTCTTCTACAGTGTGAAGCAGGACCCCGAATTTGGGATGATGGCACGAGCTATTGGTCTTGCCAATTATCAGTCTATGTTGATCACCGCCAATGAACGGGGTAATTTCCCTAACGATAGCCGCAAGAAAGATCCACTGGATTTTGTGCTCTGGCAAGCGCAGACTCCTGGAGAACCAGCCTGGGATAGTCCCTGGGGACCGGGTCGTCCTGGCTGGCATATTGAGTGCAGTTCGATAGTTATGCACTATCTCGGTGAACAGATCGATATTCACGGTGGAGGCGCGGATCTCGCCTTTCCCCACCATACCTGTGAGATCGCACAGTCTGAGCGTTATAGCAATACAGTGCCTTTCTGTCGTTGCTGGATGCACACTGGCACTGTCTACCAAGATGGCCAAAAGATGAGTAAGTCGCTCGGCAATCTGACGCTAGTAAGCAATCTACTAAAAGACTACACTGCAGACACGATTCGTCTGTTGCTACAGAGCCATCACTATCGCTATCCCTGGGAATGTTTCGCTGAGGATCTAAAGATTGCCGCCGAAACCGCCGAGAGCCTCAAACGCGTACGAGAACTGGTTGATGGTAAGATATCCAGCACCGTTAGCATGCTACACAATCGTTTCCATGCAGCCATGGAGAACGATCTCAACACACCGGAGGCAGTCCTGCTCCTTAGGCACGCGGCACAAGATTGTCTGGAGAATAGCGACCTGAGCCTCGGCGCTGAAGTGGTAAAACTGAGTAAAGTCTTAGGGCTACGCCTGTAAGTTTCAGCTCACATACATTTATTTCACCTTTTATGCGTTTCGATGGAGCCCAAGGTTCACAGAAAAATTGAATCATCATAGTGCGTAAACCAATAATCCGAACCCCTACTCATGTCAACTATGGTGTGCTATAATCTGAACTGGATATTTGTTTTCTGCAGACGTCAGCAGGGTATCCGTTAACTCTTCCATCTGAAATGAGATTCGCGCTCAAGATCTCAGTTTAGATGAGCAAAGATTCCCAGTTTCCTTGACACCCTGGTCAGAAATTTTTTATCAAGATTTTGCAGAAAGGTTTTTTTATGGGAGATAGAAATGTGCCGGGTGCAATACAAGCCAACACAACACCTGATTACGAAGCAATGGTGATTGGTGCGCACCCCGACGATGCCGATTTTAGTTCCGCAGGTACCAGCGCATTGTGGGCTAAGCAAGGCAAAAAGATTGTATGGGTTTGTATGACAGATGGGACTGAAGGTAGTGAGGTTCCTGATCTTGCAGATAACGAGTTGATGCTTACCCGCGAGCAGGAACAGCGTATGGCATGTGATGTACTTGGCGTTCAATCTGTCGAATTTCTGCGCTTCCCTGATGGTGCTCTGGTCAACAACCAGTCGACACGTAAGGCTATCGTTAGACTTATCCGTAAATATCGCCCACGTGTTGTCATTACTCATGACCCATCTATGCATATGTATGCTCCTGACCCTGATGAAACCCCCACTCATACGGCCTACCTCAATCATCCTGACCATCGAGTAGCAGGGCAGACCGTCATTGATGCACTTTTTCCAGGAACAGTTAACCCTCGTGCATACAGAGATTTGTTAGTAGAAGGACTGCTCCCCCACCAAGTCCATGAACTCTACCTTTCCTTTTCAGAGCATGAGAACACCTACATCGACATAAGCGAGACCATTGAGCTAAAGATCAAAGGCTTACAGTGTCACATCAGTCAGGTTGGCCCAGAACCAAAGTGGCTTGACAGGATCTATGAGCGGAGTGCTGCAAAGGCGAAAGAAGCAAAAGAAAAGAAGGGCTTGACAATGCAGTACGCTGAAAGTTTCCGCAGAATTAAGCTATATGTCCCTGACTGATGCCTGCTTGAAGATTTACAATTAGCAGCAGCACGACCATCGGTACGAATGTCGAAAACACAGGAGTATATATCCAACATGGCTTATGCTATAGCTATGCTAAGCATTCACACATCCCCACTAGATCAACCTGGGCGTACTAGGGATATAGGGGGGATGAGTGTCTATATCCGTGAATTAGCACAAGAACTTGCACAGCACGATTTAAAGATCGATATTTTTACCCGTTGGACCAACGAAACCATTCCGCAAATTGTTCAATTGACTCCGAATGTTCGCGTTATCCATATCAAAGCTGGTCCGGTTGCAGCCGTCCACAAGAATGATCTTTATCAGTACATTCCAGCATTTGCTCGGCATATTGAAGATTTCAGCCGATATGAAACCACTCGTTATGACCTTATCCACAGTCATTATTGGCTATCGAGTGTCGCCGCAATACAGCTTGCCCGTCATTGGCATGTTCCTCATATTACCATGTTTCACACACTAGGACTCCTAAAGCAACTTACCAATTCTAATGAATCTGAACTTCAATTACGCTTGAAGATGGAGCAGCGATTGACTCATCACGTTGATCGCATCATTGCTTCTACTGCCGATGAGTGTATGCAAATAATCTGCAATTATGGAGTTACTGCGAGCCAAGTTGAGATCATTCCTGGTGGTGTCGATCTCAAGCTCTTTGTTCCTTATGATCCTCAGGTAGCACGGGAACAGTTGGGGTGGAAAGCGCACGCACCTATCTTGCTCTTCGCTGGTCGCTTGGATCCCTTTAAGGGACCCGACCTCTTGTTGCGTGCGACAGCCATGATGCAAGAGAAAACGCAAGTTGTGATTGTTGGAGGCAAACTGACCGATGATAAGGATGTCCAACAACTCCAGACACTAGCAAATAATCTAGGTATCAGCCATCGCGTGCATTTTCTGGGAGATCGCCCTCATGAAGAAATGCCGCTTATCTATAGTGCCACCGACATTACCGTCGTCCCATCCTATTATGAAAGCTTTGGGCTAGTTGCCGTCGAATCGCTTGCTTGTGGCAGGCCTGTCGTTGCGACGCGTACTGGTGGTCTGAACACGATAGTACGTCATGGCGAAACTGGTTTTCTTGTTTCACGCAGTCCTGACTTCTTTGCCGAGCAGCTTGATGTACTTCTGCGTGAGACTACTCTGTATACGCAGATGTGTGCCGCTGCTCGGCCATCAGTGCTCCAATTCGGCTGGCACAAAGTTGCTCACCAGATTCAGCGTATCTATGAAGAACTCATTATCCTTAATGAGGACAATGTCCTCAATGCTCCTCAGAAGCTGGTTGATCTGCAATGTTCATCCTCTACAAAGGTATCGACCCCCATGGCAACATGCCCATTAACTTGAGGATCGGTTCCTTTCTTGTCCTGACATATTTACGAAATTTTTCAAGCTGTGAAATTGCTTTTCTCGGTGGCCGATTGTCCGTTTTTACCTAAAGGTTAGCTACCTCGACATAGCGCTTGCTTTTAGTGATGGTTGGCTATAAGGGACTCCCAAAGAATAAATCATCCCAGGAAGACCTATAGGCCAGCCAGTCCAGATGGGATAATTAAAAACTTGGAGATTCCTTAGATGAGACAGTGTGTGCGTGCATCTGAACTATGCCTAAAGTTCAGCACATGTGCTCACTCAATGCGCAATTAGGAATGGCTGACTCGTCACCTCTATTCCACAGTTTGAATCTGGCAGAGCTTCTAAGGGACTTCGTAAAGCAGAGATTACGATCATCTCTGCAATGTATATCAGCTTCGGAAGCAACCTCCCAAAAATAGCTGCGGAATGTGGGTCGTCAATAGGAAATCGCGACTGTACCGAAATTGGTCATGAATCGTGATGAGTAAGGTGGTCACGACTCCATTATTCTCCTCTTTTCTCTCCGAAGGAAGCATTAATAATTGCCTGTAAAATCTGCACGAGTACTGGTCCAGTTGAGCGAAGTTCGCTACGATGAAGCAGAGAAAGTCTATGGAGCACTTCCTCTCCATACGGAGTCAGCGTAACCAGAACGCGTCGCTGATCCTGCCTATCACGGTCACGTTGGATGAGGTTACGCTCACTCATACGGTTAACAAGCTCAACCGTGCTATGGTGCTGAATTTTGAGTCTCTCTGCCAGATCGCCAATTGTTACCTTCCCATATCCAGAGAGACCCTTTAATGCCAGCAATAACTGATGTTGCTGCGGCTCAAGGCCCAGAGTACGAGCGGCCTGCTCGCTAAATGCGAGAAAGCAACGCAACTGGTAGCGAAACTCGGCTAGAGCTTGATAATCAGTGATGTCCAGATCATAAATTTCGTCCAATGCTCTCACCGTTTACGTCAAACTTGGTGTTTCCTGTAGACCGGGTTTATACCCCTGGGAAAAGATCTCAAGTGGCTTCTCTCTAGCTTTGTAAGCATTTCGAGGGCATTTCCTAACCCTCAAAAAACTCTGCTACGACAGCACTTTTCTCTACTAAGGATACCCAACACAAGAGTTTTTTCCCAGGACATCTAGGGAACAACTTGAGGGATAAAAGGAACAAGTTCAACTCAGGACGGCTCTGTTTTTCTGGGTTAGGAAACGCCCTCATACCCGCTATTGAGGGGCCACGCAAAAAGATGACGTGCATCCACCTCTAGCGCACAATCTTTGTGCCAATAGGTCGATTGTCCTCCAATTCGTATAGTAGAACATGAGCTGTGCCCCCATTGACAATGTGGACGCGAGGCACATTGACCAGGGCATCCAGGCAGGCAGTCACTTTTGGGATCATCCCTTCACGAATGACGCCCTCATCGATTAACGTGTGTGCTTGCACCTCGTTGAGTTCTGGAATGAGTAAGCCATCTGCACTGCAGATGCCATCTACATTGCTTAAAAAGATTAGTCGGTCTGCTTTTAGCGCTCCAGCGAGCTGTGACGCCACCAGATCAGCATTCATATTAAGACATGTTCCATCTGGTGCCAGTCCAACCGGGGCAATAATAGGAATAAATCCGTCATCCAACACCTGCTGCACCAGCATAGGATCGACGGTCTCGATCTCACCAACAAAGCCAAGACGCTCGTTCGTTTTGTGGCACCGCACCATGTTGCCATCGGTGCCAGCGAGACCAACAGCTTTTCCTCCTAGCTGTGATGCCATAGCAACTAGTGCTTGGTTAATCTGGCCACATAAGACCATCCGAACGACTTCTAATGTTTGAGCGTCGGTGACACGCAATCCATGTTCAAAGCGCGTTGGGATCTGTAATTTGTGTAGCCACTCAGTAATGTAAGGTCCACCACCGTGCACCAGGGCTATGTTTGCTCCCAAGGCATGTAGCCAGATGATATCCTGCAAAACAGCACGTTGATGCTCCAAAGTGCTTCCACCTAATTTCACGACAAACTTTAGACTTTATTCCGGTTCGGGGATGGGAGGCCAAGGATCGACCCGAAGACGGAAATTATGTAAGGCACAACCAATTTCGATGACTATATCACGCATTCCAGAGATAAGGAGGCGGCAGACGTCTTTGAGGATACGAAG
>Ga0193729_1001947_pt1 | contig 10391 bp, 5 predicted proteins | sample U1c2metaG_FD_143036 | JGI IMG/M metagenome (GOLD analysis project Ga0193729, IMG submission 143036) | Soil microbial communities from a riparian zone of the East river system, Colorado, United States - U1c2 | ecosystem: Environmental > Terrestrial > Soil > Riparian zone | place: USA: East River... | reverse complement strand
GCGATTGACGAGCACAAGACGTTCGCAATTCTCCAGCGCGCATTGCCACGCAATCGCATGGCCCGTTCCGCCGCCAGCGCCAATCACCATCACCCGCAGATCGCGCACATCGACTGAGAATTCGCTGCGGATAGCACGCAGGAACCCCTGACCGTCGGTATTTGAACCGATCAGCTTTTTCTCGCGAAGGCGAATCGTGTTTACGGCTCCCGCGCAAGTTGCACTCTCCTCGGCCTCATCGATCTGTGCGAACGCTGCAATTTTGTGCGGCACGGTCAAATTGATCCCAATAAAATCGAGCTCGCGCAGGAAACGCAGTGCCGATCTCAATTCGTTCACTCGAATATGAAAGCGCGCGTATTGCACGTCGATCTTGCAATGTTTGAGCGCGGCGTTTTGCATTTGCGGCGAGAGCGAATGCGCGACCGGATCGCCGAACACGCCGAGACGGGTTGGTGGTTCGACATCACGCGCTGCTTCTCGCCAATTCTCGAGGTCCGCGAGTGTATACCGCTCGGTCATTTGCTTTTCCTTCATTTGGAGAGGCACGCGCTGTTGTGCCCCAAAAGACGGACGCGACGGCGCGCGTCCCTCCAGTTCGTATTCATTTCGCGCCGAGCTGCGAGATCATCCGGTCGAACCGCGCGAGCACGCGCTCTTTCCCCATCACCTCCAACATGTGATAAAGGCTCGGGCCGACGCTGCGACCGCTCACGCCGACGCGCGCGGGATGAACGAGATCGCCGGTCTTACAGCCGAGTTTTTGCGCGAGCGTTTTGAGAGTTGATTCGATTTTTTCCACAGTCCAATTCTCGATTTTAGCGAATTCGTGGCGTAAGGCGACCAACCGCTCCGCGGCTTCCGGTTTGCCAAAAACTTTCTCGACCGCCGCCGGGTCGAACTCGTACTGCTCGGTGAAAAAATAGCGGGTCCACTCCGGCACATCGCTGAGAAGCTTAATTTTCTCTTTCACGATGGCGAGCACCGCGCGCAGATAATCTCGGTCGGACACCTCGATATCGGCTTTTTCCAGGAACGGTCGGGCGAGTTCGATAAATCGATCGAGCGACATTTGCGCAATGTATTGGCCGTTTAGCCAAAAACATTTATCGAGATCGAACGCCGCATTGCGCCGATTGATTTTTTCGAGCTCGAAGAGTTTCACGACTTCGTCGATATCGATCTTTTCGCGATTGTCTTTCGGCGACCAGCCGAGCAGGCAAAGATAATTACGCACTGCTTCGGGCGCATAACCCTGCTCAATGTAAGCGGCGACGCGGGCCCCTTCGTCCCGCTTGCTCATCTTCGAGCCGTCCCGGTTCAGGATGAGCGGGATATGCGCAAAATGTGGTGGCCTGGCCCCGAGCGCGCGATAAAGCTCGATATGCTTCGGCGTGTTTGAAAGATGGTCTTCACCCCGGATGACGTGCGAAATTTTCATTTCAATGTCGTCGATCACGTTGACGAAATGAAAAATCCATGAGCCGTCCGGCCGGCGGATTGTCATGTCGGGATGCGTTCCGGGATTCGTAAGATCGAAATCGATTTTGCCGCACACAAGATCGTTGACGACCACGTGTTCGCGCGGCGACCGAAAACGCAGTGCGCCTGCATCTTCGAAAATATGGCCGCCGTCCTGAAGTTTCTTCAGGTAGCGCTCGTAAATATCTGTGCGTTGACTTTGCAAATATGGGCCGAAATCTCCACCGACATGCGGACCTTCGTCCCAATCGAGGCCGAGCCATTGCAAACCCTCGTAAATCGCCGCGGCGGCTTCTTCGGTGTTGCGAGTCCTGTCAGTGTCCTCGACGCGCAAAACGAATTTGCCGCCGTGATGCCGGGCGAAGAGCCAATTGAAGAGTGCGGTGCGCGCGCCGCCGATATGCAGATAACCCGTGGGCGAAGGGGCGAAACGGACGCGGACTTCGGGATTCATTAAAATGAAGCTAGCCACAGATTGACACAGATGAAACACACATTGCTGTAGCCACGGCTCTATGAGCCGTCCTTTTGTTGAATTGAAAACGGGCCAGAGGCCCGTAGCTACAAATCATTCGATAAAAATTTTTCCAGCGCGTCTCCGCACATGTCGATCTTTGGGGAGATTGATCTTTGCGATCTTCGGATCCAAAAGCGAACGGACACGTTCGATTACTTCAAATCCGATGTCAGCGATGTCTTGTTCGCGAAGCCATGTCATGATTGCGCGCCGTTGCAATGCAGTCGGTAAGCCGCGGAGTTTTTTGACCGCCAGGTGCTGATTTCCCCCAGCGGAACGTGCGGTCATCCCCTCGATCCAAACTTTTTCTTCGGCTGCGATGGTCGCGGCGCGCCAGATGCTCGTCCGAATTTTGCGACCGAGCGTGTTTTCCAAATACGGAATGATGCGACGCCGCAGCCGATTGCGCAGTGGAGCGAGATTTTTGTTCGAGGCATCTTCGCGGAATTTCAGGCGATTCTTTCGCACGTACCGGTCAATCTCGTCGCGCCAAACTCCGAGGAGGGGGCGGACAATCGTGAGACCGACGTTGTCGATTCGCCGGATAGAAATCTCGCGCATGGCGGCGAGACCGGTGAGACCGGCGCCGCGAAAAAGGTTAATCAAAAACGTCTCGACCAGATCGTCGGCGTGATGCGCGAGAAAGATTGTGCGACAGCGTCGCTGTTTCGCGATTTCTGCAAAGAACCTATAGCGCGCCTCACGCGCGGCGGTTTCGATCGACATCTTCTTTTCTCTCGCGACCGCGCGGACATCCGCGGATCCGATTTCAAGATCGACATCGTATTTCGCTGCGAGTTTTTCAACAAAGCGCGCGTCGGCTTTGCTCGAGCGTCCGCGCAACTCGTGATTCAAGTGACAGATGATTAGCTTCTTGTAACCAACATCGACAAGGTAATGAAGAAGCGTGACGGAATCGCGTCCGCCGGAAACGCCAATGAGATGGCGCGCGTCCGGCGAGAACCCGCGAAACAAGATTGTCTTAGTTTGAATCCAATCCATCCGGTCGTTGCATCCAACGTTCAAAGGTTAACGATGAACGATCGCCGGCATTTAGACAAAATGAGAAGTCGGCGGCGTCCTCATCATAAAGAAGGGTCCCATATTATGAACAAAGAACATGAATCTACATACACACTCTTGGTCCGCTCGGAAGAGACGGGCCGGAGCATCATGGAAACTGTCGTTTACGCGCTTTTCGGTTTGAGCGCGATTGTTTCGATCTGGCAGTTTGCCCAGCAACCAAATCTGCTGCCGATCGATAGAGAAACTTCCCGACTACACCCGCCTCTCCATATGTCGCATCGTCAGGCAGCGTCGGCATTAAATCGGGGATCCTGAGTGGGAAAGTTCGCCAGCCGTCTGCTTTTGAGTCGCCGCCGCGACTGCCTCCCGAATTGAGAAATCCATAGAGCGATTTGACAATGAATGAACGTTCATTCATTGTCCTAGACTTATGTCACAGCCCCAGATAGAATCCGTTCCAGACCGACGTTCCCAAATCCTCGATGCCGCTCTAATCTGCTTTGGTAAGCGCGGATTTCACCAGGCCAGCATGCACGACATCAGTGCCGAAGCCGGTATCAGCGTCGGCCTGATTTATCGCTACTTCGAAAACAAGGAGGCGGTCATTTCTGCGATGGCGGATCGACACAAGAACGAGATTGGCGAAGTCTTGGACCGCGCGCGGCACGCGGCGACCCTGCTCGAATCGCTCGAAATCCTTTTCACCGCTAATTGTTGCGAGAACGAGCCGCGAGTTATCTCCGCGTTCGTTGTCGATCTTTACGCCGAAGCATCGCGGAATCCCCGCGTGGCGGATCTGGTGCGCGATGTTTTGCAGACGGCGATTGACGGCGTGACCGATTTGATCGCGCGCTCGCCGGAGGCGGAAACCGCTACTCATGGTCTTAGGCCTTATGAACTGGCAGAACTTATTTTTGCTGTCTCGCGCGGAATGTTGATGCGCGACGTTCTGCAGCCGCAGGAGATGACCGCGGCTGAAAGGCGCACCCGCCAATTGGAAGTCACACGGAGACTGTGGGGGCTCTTGTTTAGAAATGAAGGCGAACCAGCGTATGCATGATATCGCCAAACCTGTTTCGACTAAATCCAAAGTGAGATCTGTCAGAGGAGCATGGGGGGTTGCGATCGGAGGCCTGGTTGCTCTTGTCATCCTGCTTGTGGGAATCAAGGGGCTGCAAATCGGCAAGATGATGTCCACGCCGATGCTAGTGCCGCCGACTACAGTCTCAAGCGTGACGGTGAAAGAGGAAGATTGGGCGCCGATGCTTTCGGCGGTTGGCTCAATTTCACCGGTGGAAGGCGCAATCGTAGCCGCTGAGCTGGGCGGCGTGGTAAGTGACATCAAGTTTGAGAACGGCGGATCGGCAAAGAAGGGCGATGTTCTGATGAGACTGGACACTTCGTCTGAGGAAGCACTTTTGCGATCCTCAGAAGCCGAAGCCGAGCTGGCGCGCACGGATTTGGAACGAACTCGGGGCCTTGCCTCACAAAAGGTGATTTCAAAGTCTGAACTCGATGCCGCCGAATCGAAATTCAGGAGACTGACTGCCATTGTCGATCAGATGCGCTCTAATATTCGGAAGAAGACGATTGTCGCTCCATTTGATGGCCAGCTTGGCATTCGCCAGGTGAATGTCGGGCAGATGATCAATCCTGGTCAGCAAGTGGTGCCGCTCACTTCGCTCGATCCGGTCTTCGCCGATTTCGCCTTGCCGCAGCAATATCTTGGTCAGTTAACTCCAGGCTTGGAAGTGCACGTGACGACGGATGCCCTTCCTGGCCACGTGTTCAAAGGAAAATTGACCGCAATTAATTCGATGGTCGATTCGAGCACACGAAACATCACGCTGCAGGCGACGTTGGAGAGTCCCGATCACGCGCTGCGGCCCGGAATGTTCGCCAAAGCTGAAGTCACATTGCCTGAAAAACACAAGACCCTTGTCGTTCCGGGATCCGCAATCTCGTACGCACCGTTCGGCGACTCGGTTTTTGTGATCGACAAAAAGAAAGACGAAAAGACCGGCAAAGAATCGCAAGTGATTCGGCAACAATTTGTGCGTGTCGGTGAAGCGCGCGGCGATTTCGTCGCGATCACGCAAGGGTTAAAGACCGGCGACATGGTGGTGAGCACGGGAGTTTTCAAACTGCGAAACGGAATGACGGTAACGATCAACAATGATCTCGCGCCGAATCCGCAGGTAAATCCGAACCCAGTGGATTCGTAATCATCGAAGATCGACATGAAATCGTTCACTGACCTTTTCATTAAGCGCCCGGTGCTGGCGCTAGTGGTCAGCTTTGTGATCCTCATCGCTGGTTTGCAGGCGATGAAGACTATCAACGTGCGCCAATATCCGCGCAGCGATATCGCGGCGATCACGGTGCAGACGGTTTACGTCGGCGCAGATGCGGAGCTCGTCAGGGGATTTATCACGACGCCGCTCGAGCGCGCGATCGCGGCGGCCGATGGAATTGATTACATCCAATCGCAGAGCACACAGGGCCAATCGCTGATTACTGCGCGGTTGAAATTGAATTACGACGCGAACAAAGCGCTCTCGGATATCAGCTCGAAAGTCGATGCGATCCGGCGCGATCTGCCGCCGGACGCGGAGATTCCGGTCATCAGCATTCAGGCCGCCGATTCACAATTCGCGTCAGCTTATCTCAGTTTCACTTCGGACATTCTTCAGCCTAATGAGGTGACTGATTATCTCGTGCGACTCGTGCAGCCGCGTCTCACCGCCGTCGGCGGCGTGCAAAAAGCCGACATTCTTGGCGGGCGCACCTTCGCGATGCGCATCTGGATGAAACCGGACCGAATGGCGGCGCTAAACATCAGCCCAGCCCAGGTTCGCAATATGCTCGCGCGAAATAATTTTCTCGCGGCCGTCGGTAACACCAAAGGTTCGCTGCTTCAGGTCAATCTCACCGCGAACACCGATCTGCATACGGTGGACGATTTCAAGAAACTGGTCATTCGCCAGGAGAAAGGAAACCTCGTCAGGTTGAGCGACATCGCGGACGTGGTGCTGGGCGCGGAAGATTACAACACCGAAGTGCGATTCTCCGGACAGAAAGCGGTGTTCATGGGCATTTGGGTTTTGCCAAACGCGAACTCGGTGGACGTCATCAAGCGCGTCCGTGTGGAAATGGAGCAAATCCAAAAGGAACTGCCAGCCGGCATGAAAGGCGAAATCGCTTACGACGCCACGGCTTACATCAACGACGCCATCCACGAAGTCGTAAAAACTTTGATCGACACATTGCTCATCGTGATGGTCGTAATCTTTTTGTTCCTAGGTTCGTTCCGCTCGGTGCTCGTTCCGGTCGTCGCGATTCCAATTTCGCTCATCGGCGCCTTGTTTCTCATGCAGCTGTTCGGCTTCTCGCTGAATTTGCTGACGCTGCTTGCGATTGTGCTCTCAGTCGGATTGGTTGTGGATGACGCGATCGTCGTAGTCGAAAACGTCGAGCGTCACATGCGCGAGGGACTGTCACGGATGAACGCGGCGCTCGTCGGTGCGCGCGAATTGATCGGGCCGATCATCGCGATGACGATCACGCTAGCCGCCGTTTACACGCCGATCGCTCTCCAAGGTGGATTGACCGGCGCACTCTTTCGCGAATTCGCGCTGACTCTTGCTGGCGCGGTTTTCATTTCCGGCGTCGTCGCACTGACGCTTTCGCCAATGATGTCGGCAAATCTTTTGCGCGCCGGCCACTTCGATAAAGGATTCAGCGGCATCGTCAATCGAACGTTCGACCGCTTCCGGGATTGGTACGGAAGTCATCTCGATCGCACGCTGAATGCGCGGCCCGCGGTGTATGTTTTTTGGGCCGGCATTTCGCTCCTCGCGCTCTTCATGTTTGCGGCGCTTCCCAAACTCGCGACCAAGGAATTGGCGCCGAAAGAGGATCAGGGCGTGATCTTTGGAATCATTACCGCGCCGGCCAACGCGACCATCGACGACACCATCCGTTACGCGGATGCTGCCGGAAAAGTTTTCCAAAGCATTCCCGATACGCGGTTCACATTTCAACTTACGTTCCCAGACAACGGATTCGGGGGAATGGTTTTGAAGCCGTGGGGCGTCCGCAAGACGCCGACAAAGGCCTATCTGCCGGAAGTCCAGGCCAAACTCGGTGCAATTCCGGGAATCCAGATGTTTCCGATTATGCCTTCGGCGCTTCCCGGCGCGGATAATTTTCCAGTAAGTTTTGTGATCACTTCGACTGCCGACCAGGAACGCATTCTCGAATTCGCGAAGCAAATTTTCGGGAAAGCGATGCAGGCGCACATTTTCCAATTCGGCGACATCGATACGAAGATCGACCAGCCGCAATCGGCGATCGTTTTTGATCACGACAAAGTCGCGGCGCTCGGCCTCGACATGCAGCAAGTGGGCGCCGATCTCTCGGCCAGCATCGGCGGCAATTACGTCAACCGGTTCAACATCGAAGGGCGCAGCTACAAAGTAATTCCACAGATCAAGCGCGTCGACCGGTTGAATCCGGAGCAGTTGGAAAATATTTATGTGAGCGGGCCTAACAATCAGCTCATTTCGTTGAGCACAGTCGCTTCGATTAAACACAAAACCGTCGCGCGGTCGCTCAATCGGATGCAACAACTCAACGCGGTAACCATCAACGGGGTACCGGCCGTTTCGCTCGATGCTGCGCTGAAATTTTTGGAGAACGAGGCGCGTAACGTTTTGCCGAAAGGTTATGTGCTCGATTACACGGGCGAGTCGCGCCAGTTGCGCACCGAAGGCAGCAAATTTCTCGGAGTGTTCTTGCTTTCGCTCGTGCTGATCTTTCTCGTCCTGGCGGCGCAGTTCAACAGTTTCCGCGACCCGTTCATTATTCTGTTGGGATCGGTTCCGCTCGCCATGTTCGGCGCGGGTCTCTTCATGTTTTTGAAAATGCCATTCGGACACTTCTTCACCGATAATTGGACGACTTCGTTCAACATCTACTCGCAAGTCGGTCTCGTCACGCTCGTCGGTCTCGTTTCGAAAAACGGAATTCTGATCGTTCAGTTTGCGAACCAACTGCAACGGGACGGTTTGGAGAAACTGGCTGCCGTCGCACAAGCTGCGCGTATTCGTTTGCGCCCGATCATGATGACGAGCGTTGCAACTGTCGCCGGTCATTTTCCGCTGACCTTGGTCAGTGGCGCGGGCGCAGCGGCGCGAAATTCAATCGGTCTTGTCCTCGTCGGCGGCATGACTATCGGAACGATCTTCACCCTGTTCATCGTGCCATCGCTTTACATGCTCATCGCAAAAGAGCATCACGAGAAATCCCTGATGGACCCGGAATTGGAGGGCATCACCGAAGATGTCGATCTCACGCCAGAACCCGAGCCCGCGCTCGCGCGCGACGGCAACGGCAACGGCTGGAAGAAAGCCTGACCAAGGTCGATGTAGAGGCGGCTATCTGTGTATTCTTTCGCGACGCATCTGTTCCCGTAGTTCAACGGATAGAACAAGGGTTTCCTAAACCTTAAATGTGGGTTCGATTCCCGCCGGGAACGATTTGTTTAAATCTAGAGGGGTGCTCTTCGGTCTCCCGAGGGACGCCAGGTCAGTGCAAATATTTTCAAAGATTTCGCGAACTTTGCCCCGCAGATATCGTAGGACCTTATGAAGAACATGCGGTCCGCAACGCGCCACCGAAAAAACCGGCAGCGCCGTAACCCTCATTTAAAAAATAGTATGAGACAGAAATGGCCAGATATGCTTCGGTGGTGTCTTGCTCCGGCGGAAACGCTAACAAGCGGCTCGATAGATGAATCGGATTTTCTCACGCCGCAGGCTCGGCGAGGACAGACTGGGCTGGGTCGTTCGCCTAGCGGCTTCAATCCTTTTTGCGGCTGGCCTTGTCCTGGGGATTTTTGCAGTCGGCGCCGATACAATTTCGCCAAGTCCGAATCATAATCCGGGCGCGCTGCCTGAATTCCCCGCCAACGCAGGCACGCACGTGACGCCGGCCGATTCAGAAAGTGCGCTCAATTTTCAAAACGGGAAGGAAATTCCAGCGCAAACAGAGGTCGGCCCGCCGCAAATGCCGGTGCCGGCGACACGCAGCGGCTTTATGGCGAGTTGGCTGAGCGTAAGCGGCGCGGTCGGCTACCGGCTGGATGTCTCCACAAGCAACTCGTTTAGCAGCTATGTGAACGGTTATCACGACCTGGACGTGGGCAACGTAACTGGGCAGGTTGTGACCGGACTGAACCAGGGCACGACCTACTACTACCGCGTGCGCGCTTATGATGCGACCGGTACCGGCGGCTACTCGAATGTAATGACGGCCACGACGTCGGCCACTATTGGGCTGATCATCAACGCAACGTTCGACAGCTCGATTACCACCAAAGCGAATGCGGCGACGATCGAGGCGATGATCCACCGAGCGATCTCGATTTACGAGTCGCTGTTCAGCGATCCGATTACCGTCAAGATTCTTTTTCGCTACTCAACTACTGGACCAGACGGCAGCCCATTCCCCTCGGGTACTCTTTCCCAAAGTGACTGGGTTTATTACGTGGTCGGTTGGAACACTTACATTCATGCCTTGGTAGCGGATGCAATTACTGGCTACGATACTACCGCGAACGCGAGCCTGCCGACGGCTGCGTTATCCACTTACATCAGGCCGTCGAGCGCGAACGGGCGAGCGGTGAGTTTGAACACGCCGCCGGCAATGTTCGCAAACGGCGTGGTAGGCAGCAGCGGCACATTTGATGGAATCGTTTCGCTTAACTCCGCGGCCCCGCTTCAGCTCACCCGGCCTATCAGCGCCAGCAACTACGACGCGCAGCGCGCGACGGAGCATGAGATGGACGAGATCCTCGGGCTTGGGTCCCGTTTAGGTGTCGGCGGGAATGATCTCCGGCCGCAGGACCTGTTCAGCTGGTCGTCGGCTGGCGTCCGAAATATCACTTCGAGCGGGACACGTTATTTGTCGATTAATCGCGGCACGACTCACATCGTCAATTTCAATCAGAATTCGATGGGCGACTACGGTGATTGGCTGAGCACGTCTTGCCCGCAAGCGCACCCGTATGTCCAGAATGTATTTGGTTGTTCCGGCCAGTCTTCCGACGTCACCGTTATATCGCCGGAAGGGATCAATCTCGATGTCATCGGTTACAACCTGGTGAATTCGCCCGCGCCTGCGCCAACTGACTTTAACAACGACGGGAAGCCCGATTATCTCCTTTACAATGGGAGCACCGGACAGACGGTACTCTGGTACCTGAACAAGAACGTTCTCATCGGCGCCGCGTCGGGGCCGACTCTTCCAGCGGGCTATAGCGTGGTGGGTGTGGCGGATTTTAATCGGGACAGTCATGCGGATT
>Ga0193729_1001945_pt1 | contig 10392 bp, 6 predicted proteins | sample U1c2metaG_FD_143036 | JGI IMG/M metagenome (GOLD analysis project Ga0193729, IMG submission 143036) | Soil microbial communities from a riparian zone of the East river system, Colorado, United States - U1c2 | ecosystem: Environmental > Terrestrial > Soil > Riparian zone | place: USA: East River... | reverse complement strand
TTCAATACTGTTTTTAACAATCCCGCAGTAGTTCAGACACCGTCCGTTTCCGCTAACAATATTGCGAATCTTCCCTTCCTGTCGACATCTTCTTCCGAGATTCCGACACAGGGCGATGGTGGCGTTCTCGGCGCGGCGCGAGACGGAAAAGTGCCGACGATTTACAGCTTCAGCTTCGGCGTACAGCACGAACTTACCAGCAGCATGACGTTAGATCTCGCCTACGTCGGCTCGCTGTCCCGCCACCTAGTAACTTCGCGTGACATTAATGCAATCCCGTATGGCTTCGCGTTTACTCTCGCAGCCCAGGATCCAAATGCTTGCGGTTGGGGCGGTACCGTGGGAACAGATCCTTATCTTCTGCCCGAATACGCCGCCGCTGGTTACAGTTTCAGCGGAATCTGCGCGTTGGGAAGATCCTCGTACATCAATACCCCCTTGGTACCTTTCAAGGGTTACTCACAGATCCCATATCTCGAATTCAATGGCACCTCCAATTACAACTCGCTGCAAGCCTCATTGCAGCGCCGCTTCGCCAAAGGGCTGACCCTAGGAGCCGTCTACACCTGGTCGAAATCCTTGACCACGGCCACCGCAGATCAGGACACGCAGGATACCTTCAATCCTCGCGGTCTCGATTATCGGGCAGCGGGGTGGGACCGTACGCACGTGTTTGCCCTGAACTACGTGTACAACCTACCCAATGTTACGAAGCACTTTCAGGGACCGAAATGGCTTTCCTATGTTACCGACAACTTCCAATTGAGCGGCGTGACCCAGGTCATGAGCGGAACCCCGGTTGACTTGAACAATGCCTGGCATGGTGAGCCAGGAGCGCAGAACGGCTCCAACATGTGGGGAGCGATACCGCTTTACTTCACGCTCAATCAGAGCTTAAACCCCATTTATCCCACGATCGGTGCTCCTCTACGCGGAACGCGCGACTTCCTCCGCAACGGTGGAATGCAGAATTGGGACATGTCTTTGTTCAAAAACTTCCCCTTGGGCGGCAACCAGGAGCGCTATATCCAGCTTCGTTTGGAAGCCTTCAATGTCTTCAACCACCCAAACTTCAACGACAAGATATATGGCTTTGATGAGAACGGGCCATACCAGTGGCAGCCCGGCACTCCGTTCAGCATTTCGAGGATCTCCAACTGGGGAGCGAACGCGGATACGTACGGCAGCGGCCCCGGAGGTTTTCGTGTATTGCAGTTGGCCGCGAAGATCTACTTCTGACAATCCCGCCTTCAGCCCGCGGTTTCGGCCGCGGGCTTTTTTGTGTCTGACGAGTGGCTAGCAGAAAATGCTAATCGTGCGACCAGGCGGGTGACATGCCGGACACCAGCGGAGATTATGCTAGTCTGAACTCGCATGAATGCCGTTTGGTTCGTGACTCTTTCCTGGCTGGCTATGGCTGCCAGTTTTGCTGCTGGATCTCCATGGAAAGACGCAACATCCCCTGACGTTTTCCTGGTGACAATCGATACCCTTCGCGCCGACCACGTGCGCTGCTACGGGTATGAGCGCATCCAAACGCCGGCTTTGGATAGCTTGGCAACGGACGGCTTTCGCTTTACGCAGGCCTTCACCCCTAGTCCAATCACCAATTCATCCCATGCGACTATCCTGACGGGACTGTTGCCAAGTTCGCACGGAGTGACCGATTTTGCGGTACCGCTGTCCACAACTCATCCGACCTTGGCGGAATTGCTGAAAAAGAAGGGGTATCGGACGGCAGCGTTCGTCGGGGCAGTGATTCTCGACAGCAAGAGCCTGGCGCCGGGATTCGATCGTGGGTTCGATTTCTACGATAATTTTCCGCAGCACTCGCATTCGAATGTGCGCTGGGGACGCGTGGAACGCCGCGGCATGGATGTGGTGCATCGCGCGCAGGACTGGCTGGCTGCTCATCCTGCCGGTCCACATTTCGTGTGGGTACACCTATATGATCCACATGATCCGTATGAACCGCCTGCGCCCTACTCTCTTACCTACAAAGATCGCTTGTATGACGGCGAAATTGCTTATGCCGACTCAGCGCTAGCAACTTTTGTAGCTTACATAAAGAAGCAGGGCTGGTATGAAAACTCACTGGTCATTGTTGTCGGAGATCATGGAGAAGGACTGGGTGAACATCACGAAGACACGCACGGGATATTTCTCTATGATTCCACCACGCACGTTCCTCTGATCGTCAAACTGCCAGGCCGAACAAACAGCGCCAAAACCGTGAAGCAGCAAGTCCGGACGACGGATATCCTGCCTACTGTGCTGGACGTTTTACGCGTCCCATTGCCGGAGCGGCGGGATGGAGAGTCACTCAAACCGTATTTTGCCAGCACGGAAATCGCCGGCCGGACTGCCTTGGGCGAGACTGATTATCCGCTTCGATTTGGCTGGGCGCCATTACGCTCGGTGCGTCAGGAAGGATTCAAGTTCATCGAAGCTCCTCGACCCGAACTCTACAATCTGAAAGCTGACCCAGGAGAACTGAACAATATTTACCAGCCCTGGGATCAGATGGTGAAGAAGTATCGGGCAATCCTGACGACGGTAAGGTCAAAGGCCGCGCCCGCACCAGCGTCGGCGGCGACGGTCGGGCAGGGCACTCTTGACGAGTTGAAGGCCCTGGGCTACCTCGGTCCTGCCGATGCGGGAAGTTCCACGAATGCTCCAGAACCCTCGTTATTGCCCGACCCCAAGGATAAGATTGAGGAACAGAATCTGCTGCATAGCGCGATGATGGCTTCGGAGGACAACCGTCCCGACGATGCTCGCAGATCTCTCGAAAAAGTCTTGCAACTCGATCCCAAGTCGCCTCCGGCACTGCGACAGTTGGGGGAGTTGGAGTTCCGGGCCGGCGATTACAGCAAGGCCGCCGACCATCTCAAGCTTGCGCGCGAAGTTAGTCCAACGGATGCCACTGCCGCATTCCAAGAAGGGCAGGCATTGCAGAAGTTAGGCAATCTGGCAGGTGCACGCGAGGCGTTAGAGAGCAGCTTAAAACTTATTCCCGGACAATTCCCCGCACGCCTGTTGCTCGGTGAAGTCTATTTGGGACTGAAAAACACCGCAGCCGCCGAAGATCAATTTGAAGCTGCGCTCCTGTTGCAGCCCGAAAGTGTGGAAGCACAGCTCGGTTTGGCGAGAGTGAAGATTGCCGGCGGCCGCTTCAACGATGCGGTCGAACAACTTGAGACTCTCTCCAAGTCGCAGTCGAACAATGCGGAAATATTTGAGCTGCTCGCGCAGGCCTACCGGGGGATAGGAAAAAACGACGCTGCGCAGAAAGCCGAAACCCGTGCAAGGCTGCTGCGTGAAAAACGCTCCCAGCCCTGAATGGCAAAGCCGGAAAGGCCTATTTTTGCGCCACCTTGTTGGGAGAATTCTCGAAGATCTCGCTCAGCACGTGTCCCCGCATCTGCGTGGGCTGTTGAATGCCGTACAGATGCAGGATAGTGGGCGCGACGTCGTACACGCTGGCTTCGAAGCCCATCAGACGAAGATCGTGTTTGATTCCCGGACCCATGGCGAAGAAGGAACCAGGTACGTCGTCACCATCGGCAAAGTCGTGCTTGGCGATCACAGGGGTGGTCTTCTCGTGGTCCATGTGAGCGTGTGGATCTGTCTGTTCAAATTCGCGCAGCGGCTTGATGCCATGGTCGGAAACGATAATGAGGTAGGTATTATCGTCGACATGTTTCAAGATGCTGCCAAGCACCTTGTCAAACGCGATGTACTGGTCGGGGAAGGCTTCTGTGCGCACCGCATTGATCTTAGGGTTGTAACCGACGTTATAGGGCGCGATGGGATAGAGCCAATGTCCGGTCCGGTCTTCGCAAGATTGCGCCAGCCAGGTGAAGTCCGTGGGATGTTTGCTCATCAGGTAATCGAACAACTCAGTTTGTTGCTGGCGAATCACATCTACTTTTTTCAGCCAGGCGTCAATGACTTCGGTCTCGTGACCTCTCAATTGCTCGGCGGACGGCATGCGCTCGCAATCAACATAGAAATCGCCGACGTTCTTGAGCAGCTCCGCCTTCATGGCCGCGGGATAGACTGGGTCGCCACCTTGCACTTCTGAGAGCTTTGGAGCGCAGAGCACGCCGTCCTCGCAGTTTTTACCGCGGGTCAGCATCCCGCTCACCATGTAGCCATTCACAGGCATCACCGGGAAAGTAGCCGGAACGTTGGCCATCCCGACGGTGACTCCGTTCTTGGAAAGAATCGACCAAATGGGCTCTTCCTTCAGCATATTAGTATTCGCCGTGATACCACCCACGATGAAGCCAGTAACGCCATGCTCGTCGGGCCTGGTGCTGGTAAATAAAGTGGAGTAAACCCGTGGGCAATTAGGAGCGTCGACTGTTCGGAGCTTGCCGTATGCGCCCTTCTTGATGACCTTAGCCAGATTGGGCATCTCGCCTTTGACCAGCAGGGGCCGGATCACGTCCAATTCCATGCCGTTTACGCCCACGACCACTACCCGCGGCTTGGCTTTGGACGCGCTCTCGGCCTGACCGAAAAGGGGCAAAGGCAGACAGGAAAGTAACAATAGAAATATCGGGACTCTTCGCAAAACCATAAAAACTCTCGCTTCGGCTATTTTTATTGGATTTCCGTCGATAGGTAAGTAGCGCCATTATACTCGCAGAAGCCGTACCAATCACCGAATTAGGGCACAAGTCCGCGCCCTTGGTTCTCGCTGAACAGGAGGAAAGTGTTTGCACTTCAACACCATTCCCCAAGACCGAGCGCCTTCAGCGACGGCGACAGCCGTTCTAAAAGAGATAACCCGCGTGCCGATCAAGGCTTGGCTCGCCAAGACATGACTTGCCGGGAATGAACAGGCGATCCCGGAACACTAAGGTATTGGGGTTGTTCGGAAATCCGAACAACAATCGCTCACCCGCGGAATGCTGTCCCATTGTGATAAGAAATCGCGCGTCTCCAGTCAGGAGGAGAGCATGCGTGTGGGAGAGATCTTGTCCGATTTAAGGAAACAGCGCCGGCGCATCGATCGGGCGATTGCCGCCTTGGAAATGCTTAAGCCACAATCGGCACGGCAGAGGAAACAAAGAATTAATCGCCAGAAACCGACGTCTGGCACCGCGAGGTCTGGGAAGGTTTACCGCCTATCCAAGAGAAGGAAATCTTTGGCAACGAAAGGAGTGGTCAGCCCGGCGAGAGTAATTCCGTTCGGTCGCTTGCGGCAGCGTGCATGAGCGGCTTGCGCCCTCGTCCTTGATGATGGGTTAGACAGGAAGCCTTCCGACTTTTCCAGCGAGCAGATTGAGATCACCGAAGAGACAAGAGCGGGTTTCTGCCCGCTCTCGTTTTTTCGAGGGCATGCAATTCATGCAGCTTTCTTCGCGTGTTTCAGTTTCCACTTCGCCCAGCGCGCTTTCTGCGCGTCCGCGATTCTTCTGCGCGCCGCCACGGAGAGCTTTCGCGGTGCATGTCTTCCGTTTTTCTGACCGCCCGAACCTGACACGACCTTACCGAGTACTACAATAGCCTCATCCAAGCGCTTGAGTTGGTTTTGAATGCGACTTCGTTCCTCGCGTAATTGCCGCAAGGCTTTAGTTAGATCCGCCATGAACCCTCCAGTTGTCTGTTACGGCTCTTATATCCTAGCACTCCTTAATTGCCAAGGCACTTAATGACGTACCAGAGAAATAGGTCAATGTTGCTGGTCGCAATTTGGAGATCCACGTCGCCCCCACGCCCCAGCGCATGCCATCGAATGCATCTGTGTTTTGCGCAAATCTTTGCACCTTCGATGGCGCTTCCCTGGACAGCTCGCATCCTTACGTTGGTTGGGACTTGCTAGGGCTCAGTTGTTGATGGGTCTCCTTTGGTGAATTGGTGGGATGAGAACCACAAGAAGGCAGCCAAAAAAGGGGAACTGCTCCACGAGTGATACTCGAGCGGACGGGGAGATCTATCGCGTAAGCAAAGCCATAGTGGGAGAGGTCGCCTGGTTCAGGCCCCGACTGCTCCTTGGCGGAGGCCACAGATTCCCATTTCATCTCAGCGGCTTTGAGCTTGGGTGTACTTTGTCTAACTTCAGTGAAAATCCTGTTTCCCATTGCTCTCAGCACGCATTGCGGGCAGACAATGTCGCGAAAACTACCGGTTCTTCGCGATAGGGCTGGAAAACGGCGGCGGCTAACACGCCGAGAAGTTCGGTGGTAGGAAGAACGTCTGCAATAGAAACTGGCAAACGAGCTTCTCGGCCCTGCAGGAAGTTGATGAAATGTTCAAGAAATCGGAAGTGCGATAAGGCTTGTCGCGAAACTCCCCAAGTTCGCAATGCTGAGGCAGCAAAATTACTGCCAAAGGCAGCGGCTCGGACGCAGTCACTCCAGAGTTCGTGAAGCGGCGTGATTACGCCACTATAAGAAGCGAAACCGTCGGGAAAAAACTTTAGCTCCACATGCCTGCGTGATCCGTGAATCTCCACTCGAGCTGATTCGGCACCGCTGAAGGCTCGCAGATCGATCGATCCAGTGACTCCGCTGGAGTGCTCGATCAGTGCCTCAATGGTTCGTGAGCTCTCGTCTGCATCCCGGTAGTTCGAGCGCACGGACAGAATCTTTCTAATCGGTCCTGCGAATGCAACTTCGAGATCGAGAAAGTGTTCTGCCCACTCGTAGAGGAGCATGCGATGAGTCTGCTGTTCCCCTCGCCATGGTGCCGGCTCCGATGCGGGTACGCCGCCGTGATAGACGCAGTCAATCCGGCAGCAGTTTGCCGATTTCTCCGCTTTGATAGAGTGCCATCGCTTTTAGCATCGGCAATTTGAAGCGGTAATTCTGCATCACCGCGATGGGAACTCCGGTCTTGGCCGACCGGTCAGCTAAGGTTTTGGCTTCAGCCAAGGAAAAGCAGGCTGGCTTTTCTACTACCACGGCCACGCCATGATCGAGTGCCAGATTCGACAACCCGGAGTGGCTCGCGGGCGGAGTTGCGATTACGACGAAATCCACAGCGCAGGACTGCAGGAGCTCTTTGCATGAGGCGAAGCCTTGTTTTATTCGATATTTCGAGCAAAACTTGGCAACGCGATCAGGTTCGATGTCGCAAGCTGCCTCCACTTGTACCGGCAAGCCGCGAAACGCCTGCATATAGAGATCGGCAATATAGCCACAGCCGATTACCGCACATCGCAACGTATTGCGAGGTCGCTCATACTGACGCATTTCTTTTCTCCCAACTAGTTTGAATTCCGTCATCCACGCCCGTACGTGCCTGTCGACCTACTCCTTCTTTCGCGCCTGGATTCGAAAGATATGTGCACTGGATTCTGTCTGTCTGTGACGGCTGTCACCAACCATGTCCTTTTCTTTGCAAGAACCTAACTGATTCAGCAACGCATTCCTCCCTGGCTGAATGGCGAGGAGGAGTGGTCAAAGATTCAAGGATTGGTACCGCGGGTTGGGGCCGATGTACGATGGTGCCCTCAATTATGCGAATTTCCACGAATCGACTCGTTGTCTCCACTTTATTAGCCTGCTCGATGGCTAGCGTCCTACTCCTTTCGGCGAGTTCCGAAAAGAATCCGGCAAAACCAGAAATGTACGATTGGGCTGGGTATGGCGGTGGGCCGGCGAATCTCCATTATTCGCCATTAGCGCAGATCAACCGCACCAACGTGAAGCAACTCGAGGTGGCATGGAGTTTTGACAGCGGAGAGAGCGGCGGCCTGCAGACCAGCCCAATCATTGTTGACGGGGTCCTTTACGGCATCACACCTACACAGAAAGTCTTCGCATTGGATGCTGCACAGGGCAAACTTCTGTGGAAATTCGATTCCGGCATTAAAGGGACGCAGCCGGATCGTGGCCTGGCTTATTGGTCCAGTGACAAGGATAAACGTATCCTGGTGGGTGTCATGAACTTCGTCTACGCTCTGGATGCCGCGACCGGCAAGCCAATCCCTGCGTTCGGAAGAGATGGAAGGATTGACTTACGGGACGGTCTTGGACGCAGTCCTGAGTTGCAGTCGGTTGCATTAACCAGTCCAGCAAGCGTCTATAAGGACTTGATCATTGTTGGAGGACGCCTGCCTGAAACGCTGCCAGCACCTCCAGGCGACATTCGCGCCTACGACGTTCGCAGCGGCCAGCTTCGCTGGTCCTTCCATACCATCCCGCATCCGGGAGATTTTGGTTACGAGACGTGGCCTAAGGACGCCTGGAAGTACAGTGGCGGAGCAAACAACTGGACGGGCATGGCAGTGGACGTCAAGCGAGGCATTGTCTACGTCCCGACGGGTTCGGCGGCATTCGATTTCTACGGGGCTGATCGATTAGGTGACAATCTGTTTGCCGATTCCCTAATTGCCCTGAACGCCGAGACCGGTCAAAGAATTTGGCACTTCCAGGCTGTAAGACACGATCTCTGGGACCGGGATTTCCCCTCACCGCCGAACCTCGTAACTGTGAAACACGATGGCAAGAACGTCGATGCGATTGCGCAGACCACTAAGCAAGGCTATGTGTACTTATTCGACCGCACCACTGGCGCCCCCTTGTTCCCGGTCGAGTATCGTAAGTATCCTCCCAGCGCGGTACAGGGCGAAATCGCTGCCGCGGAACAGCCGCTTCCGACGGCGCCCTCGCCATTTGCTCGTCAAGTTCTCACGGAAGACCTGCTGACCAGCCGGACGGCTGAAGCTCATCAGTGGGCGCTGGAACATTTCCGAAAGTTTCGTAACCAAGGACAGTTTGTCCCGTTCAGCATTGGACAGGATACGGTCGTGTTCCCCGGATTCGACGGCGGAGCCGAGTGGGGTGGATCTGCCTTCGACCCTGAAACCGGAATTCTGTATGTCAATGCCAACGATATCGCATGGACGGGAGCCTTGGCCGAGAACACCGGAGCTGAACCCAGTGGCCGAGGGCTGTACTTGAGCCAATGCAGTGTTTGTCATCAAGACAATATGGCTGGTTCGCCGCCGCAGTTTCCTTCACTAGTGGGCGTGGCAGACCGTGTCAGCCGCGCAGAGATCACAGATGTCATTCGGCACGGCAAGGGCAGGATGCCCGGATTTCCCAACCTGGAAGAAGATCAACTCTCCGCTCTCGTCCAATATCTAACGACGGGTGAAAACAAAGAGCTCCCTGCTTCCGAGCCGGCGCCGCCACAGATGAAGTACCGCTTCACCGGCTATCACAAGTTTCTAGACCCAGAAGGATATCCTGCGATTGCTCCTCCGTGGGGCACGCTGAATGCAATTAATCTCAACACTGGTGAGTATGCCTGGAAGATTCCGCTGGGCGAGTATCCGGAACTTGCCGCCAAGGGCATGAAGAACACTGGCACTGAGAACTATGGGGGACCGATCGTAACCGCTGGTGGCCTTCTGTTTATCGGAGCGACCAACTACGACAAGAAATTTCGGGCTTTCGATAAATCTACCGGCGAGCTGTTATGGGAGACTACGCTGCCCTTTGCGGGGAACGCCACTCCTTGTACTTATGCTGTGAAGGGACGCCAATACGTGGTTATTGCAGCGGGCGGAGGTAAGGATCCGAAGTCGCTTTCGGGGGGAGTTTATCGGGCTTTCGCGCTTCCGAACAAAAGCCAGAAGTAGCGACTTTTCTTCATAGAATGCCACTCCTTCCCAGATGCCTGTCCAGGCGTTAACATAGGCGATTCCACTTCTTCTCTGGAGAGACTCAAATGCATCGCACTACACGGGCGGTAGGCGGGACGGCATGGCTGGTCATTCCGATGTTCTTGTGCGCGACAGGTCTCGGTTTCGCGCAGAGCAAGACAGAACGAGAAAGGAAACCCACCGAACAGGTGTCGCCAGCTCCGAACGCCGCAACCCAGAACATCGCAGCCCCCCCTAAAAAGGAAGATCCTGTCTTCAAGGGATTGAAATACCGCCCCATCGGTCCCTTCCGGGGAGGGCGATCTCTGACAGCGTCCGGCATCCCCGGAGACCCGAATACCTACTACTTCGGCTCGACTGGCGGCGGAGTGTGGAAGTCGACCGACGGGGCCATGACTTGGACCGCGCTCTTTGATAAAGAAGCTGTTGGGACCATTGGCAGCTTGGCTGTGTCGCCGTCGGAGCCGAACATCGTCTACGTCGGTACGGGAGAGGCTTGCATCCGTGGCAACATTTCGCACGGCGATGGGGTTTACAAGACTCTCGACGGTGGCAAGACGTGGAAGAACGTTGGCTTGCGGGATACGCGCGCCATCGGGAAACTGATTGTTCATCCCAGAAATCCAGACATCGTGTACGTGGCCGCGTTGGGTCATCCATTCGGGCCCAATGCAGAGCGCGGCATCTTCCGCACCATGGATGGTGGCAAGACTTGGGAGAAAGTGCTTTATAAAGACGAGAACACGGGCGGAATTGATATCGCC
>Ga0193729_1001944_pt1 | contig 10394 bp, 4 predicted proteins | sample U1c2metaG_FD_143036 | JGI IMG/M metagenome (GOLD analysis project Ga0193729, IMG submission 143036) | Soil microbial communities from a riparian zone of the East river system, Colorado, United States - U1c2 | ecosystem: Environmental > Terrestrial > Soil > Riparian zone | place: USA: East River... | reverse complement strand
AGGTCAAGATTATCGAATATAGCGATGAGCAGTATGCGGCGGAACTAACGAGAATTCGCCAGCGTTTTGCGCCGTTGGTGGAACTTTGTAAAGAGCGCGGGATCGCGATGCGGATCGGGACGAACCATGGTTCTCTCTCCGATCGAATCATGAATCGTTACGGCGACACGCCGCTTGGGATGGTGGAGAGCGCGCTCGAATTCGCCCGGATTGCACGCGATCTCGGTTATCACGCATTCATCTTCTCGATGAAGTCGAGCAACCCAAAAGTAATGATCGCGGCCTATCGTTTGCTGGTCGCGCGGCTAAGTGAAGAAGGAGCGGATTGGAATTATCCGATCCACCTTGGCGTGACCGAAGCCGGCGAAGGCGAAGACGCGCGGATCAAGAGTGCGATCGGAATTGGCTCGCTACTGGCGGATGGGATTGGCGACACCATCCGCGTCTCGTTAACGGAAGACAGCATTCATGAGATTCCAGTGGCGAAAGCACTGATTGCTTCTGTAGCGGCGGGCGTGTCGCCCGCAATCGCAACAGGTTCTGCAGCCGACACGGCTGCCTCTACACTACAAGAAGTCCAGATTTCGTTCGATCCGTTCTCATATCAGCGACGCACGACGAAGAAGTTGGAGCGCGAAGGCGTGCAAGTCGGCGGCGACGAACTCGTGCGCGTTGTCATTCGCAAAGAGCAGCATGAAAAGGTCGCGCACAAGATCGACAAGATGGGCGATTACAAGCCGGAGATCATTTTTGAAAACGCCGACGTCAAAGAACTTGATCCGCGCGATGACGAAGCCGTAGCGCGGATGAACGATTCCGCGGAGACTCAACTTGTCACGGTCAAAGATGGGATCGATCTGCCGATGATCGCGGGGTTTCGGTTGCTGGCGGCGAAGTTGCAGTCGCGGCATCCGATTTTGCTGAAAGATGTGCTTAGCCGCCGTGCGGGAAATGACGAAGCACCAACGACGAATGACGAAATAAGCTCCAATGCTCAAATGACGAAAAGTAGTTCGGATTTCGTCATTCCTTCGTCATTCGTCATTCGTCATTCGTCATTTCTTCACACCCTTCTGACTGCCTCCACCAACATTGGTTCGCTACTTTGCGATGGAATTGGAGATGCGATCCTAGTGCAAGGCGAAGAAGCACCCGGACAATCGCTGCGTTTAAGTTACAACATTTTGCAGGCAGCCGGTACGCGCATTTTCAAGACCGACTACGTCGCCTGCCCCAGTTGCGGCCGCACCTTGTTCAATCTGCAAACGACGACGGCCCGAATCAAAGCGGCGACAGTGCATTTAAAAGGAGTCAAAATCGCGATCATGGGCTGCATCGTAAACGGGCCGGGCGAAATGGCGGACGCAGACTTCGGCTATGTCGGAGGCGCGCCGGGCAAGGTAAATCTTTACGTTGGGAAGCAGGCGGTAAAATTTAATATTCCTGAAGCCGAAGCGGTAGATCGACTAAAGGATTTGATTAGCGAACACGGCAAATGGTTCGAACCGGTGCCGCAGACCACCGCGCTGGAAACTGTCTCCTCGTAACGTAGCGCGGGCAGCGAGCGCGGCGATAGCAAAGCCCATTCCGAGTTCTCAGCCTGGCTGCAACGCGGCCACAGTTCGATTGTAATTCGCTGCTTCGTTTACACTGAGCAGGATCATCCAAGGCTCAGCGCACGCTGAGACGGAAAAAAAGCCAGTAAATGGCCTTGACTTTGTCAGGTCGAATCTGACAGCCTCACTTTTAAAATCCAGTCAACGCCAACTTCAACCCATAATCGGAGCCTAGGAGCCTATGAAAACTATTCGTCGGTTTAGTCGGAGTCGTTTTTTCTCACATGCGCGTATCATAGCTGCGGTCATTCTGATATCGGCCGCGGCGGCAATGCTTTTCATGGCGACATCGCCGCCCGCTTCTGCTCAACCGACTGCACGCACGCACCCTCTAACTCCAAAATTCTCCACAGCGGTGGCTTTTGACATATCGCCTGCCATGCGCACTTTGCCGCTGGCGAAAAAGTACGTCGCCGACCCATCCAACTTGCTGGAAATCCGACCGGAACGCGGACCAAGGGCCCAGTCCAAAGGCTCTAAAAGCGGCGATAAGGCACTTCAGACGTTCAGCCCCGCCCTGGCCATAGCCGCTCCGCTGCTGGCTTTTGAGGGTTTGTCGAACGAGGACAATTTTAACATCTTCGGTTTCCGGGTGAACCCGCCCGACCCCAACGGCGAGGTAGGACCGAACAACTATGTGGAGATTATCAACCTGGTCTTTGGCGTCTATGACAAGGCCGGCAACTTGCTGGCGGGCCCAATAGACACCGGTTCGCTCTGGTCTGACTTCGCAGTTCCTGATTGCACCGATCCGTCGGGTGATCCGGTCGTGCTCTATGATCAGTTGGCCGATCGCTGGATACTATCGCAGTTCACGACCAGTGGCCTGTCCGACCCGAATAAGCCGTTCTGGAACTGCGTCGCGGTTTCGACTACGGGCGATCCCACCGGCTCGTACTACCGCTACGCCTTCGAGACGGCGCACTTTCAGTTCTTCCCGGATTATCCGAAGTACAGCGTCTGGACCAACTCGTACGTGCTCGCGACGCGCGAGTTCGGCCCAACTGTGGAGTACGGCATTGGTGTCTACGCGCTCGAGAAAAACAAGATGCTCAATGGGCTGCCGAACGCACGAGCAGTCAGCTTTTTCATCGATGGGAATGATCCGGAGATGCTGCCGCTGGTCGGCGATGGTCTGCTGCCGGCGGACATTGACGGCAAGCAGAAGCCGAAAGCCGACGCCAAGATCCCGATCGTCGGGACGCAGGACGACGGCGCGTCCTACGGCGCGACGTTCGACGCGCTCAACATCTGGGAGCTCGACGTCCACTGGAACTCGAAGACGCCCGCCACGGCGTCGCTGGAGCTCGCGACCCAGCTCCCGACTGCGGCGTTCGACTCGATCTTCCCTTGCGCGCCAACGAGCCGCGACTGCCTCCCGCAGCCGGGAATCACGAATCCTGACCAGTACCTCGATATTCTGTCCTATCGTCAGCGGCCGACTTTCCGACTGGCTTACCGGAACTTCAAGACCTACGAAACGATGGTGACCAACCAGTCGGTCGAGGCAACGCCCGGCGTCGCCGGCGTCCGCTGGTACGAGATTCGGCGGATCGGGAGTACCTACAGCATCTACCAGCAGGGCACATTCGCGCCGGGCGACGGCGTCCATCGCTGGATGGGAAGTATCGCGATGGACAAGAAGGGCGACATGGCCATCGGCTACAGCGTCGTCAACGGGACCACGGTGTATCCGGGAATCCGCTATACGGGACGGCTTGCCGGCGATACGCCCGGGCAGATGACGCTGGGTGAAGGAACGGTCATCAACGGTTCAGGCGTCCAGACGACGACGAACTCGCGCTGGGGTGACTATACCGACATGACGGTCGACCCGGTCGACGATTGCACGTTCTGGTACGTCAACGAATACTATGCCGTCTCCGGAACGGCGGCGAACGGTAGGCCTTGGCAGACGCGCATCGCAAGCTTCAGGCTACCAGGCTGCCAGTAGAAGATAGACGGACACGGCGTATTCGAGCGGGTCCAGGCTTGCGCGGACCGACAATCGAGGAATATCTCGAAGCGACCGCAAAATCCCTTTAGGTGCGAAGTTATCCGTTTGCCGTGCTAAAAGCCGGCATCTGATGGCAGCCTGGCGCATAGCCCCAGAACCTTCTACAGCTGATAAGTTGTGATCTCGATTTTGTGGCCGTCGGGGTCGCGAAAATAGATCGAGTGCGAAATTTCGTGATCCTGAAAATCGAACGGAATCGCCCGTTTCTTCAGCTCATCCCGCGCACGCAAAAAATTTTCGCGATCAGCGCGAAAAGCAAAGTGAAGTGTTCGGACCGCAGCACGATCGTGGGATGCCGATCCTGCTTCGTCGCGCGCGGGAAATAAGGCAATGGCGGCACCGCCGTTCCCGACAAAGATTGGGGCTCCATCCCACATTCCTTCGTGCTGTCGTTTAAATCCGAGAACATCAGCATACCATTGGGCCGAACGTTCGACGTCGCGGACGGCCAAAGCGACATGATCAAGAGCCTCAATTTTAAACATCGGCGCTTATTCTAGAACCCATTGGTCATCTCACAACATCGACGGCGCTTCTTGTGAAAGCGGATAGTCTGACGGCTGATAAGCCGGCTACCAGGTCTGTCTTTTCACGTTTTCCAAGTGAGTTCTGTTCCAGTTTTATTGCCAACCGATCAATCCCTGAATCATGAATACAGGCGTCCGGCGTTCGTCTTTATCCGATATAGAATTACAAGGTATGAAGCTAAAAATTGGGATAATTCTGGCTGTTCTGGCGGCAATGGCCCCAATGGCAAATGCTGTCATTGTGAATGTCGGGGTCGGTGACCGGCCTTATTATGTCTATGGACCGGGCTATTACGTCGGGCACGTTTACTGGGTTTGGATTCCAGGGCATTGGAGTTGGCGTCACCACCACAGAGTCTGGATCCACGGCCACTACGCACCACGCTAATCAGGTACGCTGACTTTCTAAGGCAAAGTTACTACGCTTTGTCCGACAATATTTTACGATATTGGTAAGAATGTCGTTCGACGCCGGGCCGCGCTTTCATCATCGTCGGTCCTCGGCCTCTTTTTAATGAGGAATTTCGCTCGGATTACATTGCATTCTGTGACTCCCAAGGCTATTACTTTCCATAAATATGAAAAAGTTCCTTACCCTATTCTTCTCCATTGCGTTGTCCGCGGCACTTAATGTGCATGCAGCCCCCGTCGCCAATAACACGCCTGGTTTCATCAAGAAGGCCACTGATCTGGGGCCGCTGGATCCGAACAGCGTGATCAGTGTAACGGTCTGGTTGCAGCTTCACAATGAAGGGAAGTTGGACACGCTCGTTAAAGAGCAAAAGCAAAAGGGCTCCGCGAACTATAAAAAGTGGATCACGCAGGATCAGTTCAACGCCAGCTTTGCACCGACGGCAAAAGAACTTGATTTAGTTCAGAAGTTCCTAACCTCGCGTGGCCTCTCGGTGGAGGCGATCGCCGAGGATAACATGTACGTCAGAGTTCAAGGCACTGTCGGAGATATCCAGAAGGCGTTCCACGTCCAAATCAATCAGTATAATTTCAACGGCAAAACCTATCGGGGTAATAAAGGGAATCCCTCAACTGATGACATCCCGGGTGCTCACATTGCGGCGATCACAGGGCTGGATGATTTTGGCTTCGAGCCAACGTTTGCCAGACCTAAGGACGCTAATGGAAAGCCGGCTCCGTTTACTCCGCTAAATAAGGTCGGCCCCGGCGGTGTGTTTTTCGAGGGTCACGCTTTTCGCCCCCCTCAGACTCATACTTTTACTGATACAACCGACACCGCCACCTATACGGGCAACCGATACGGATCGGACATAACGAACACGTCCCTCGGTCACCTCCCTCCCCAGGGATATTCGCCGGATGAAGTGCAGACTGCCTATAAGCTAAAACCGTTGTACCAGGCTGGTCTTGATGGAACTGGCGAGACAATAGTGATCGTCGATGCCTATGGCTCACAAACAATTGCCCAAGATGCCGCAGTGTTTTCGGAGATCTACGACCTGCCTCCAATTAATTTGCAAATCGTTAAGGCCCCGGGCCTGTCCCACAATCCACACGGGGTGGCACGAAACTGGGCGATCGAGACTACGTTAGACGTAGAATGGGCGCACGCCGTTGCTCCAGGCGCTAAGATCGCCCTGCTGGTTGCGACCGATCGGGCTTCTCTCGACGAGGCAATCAATTATGCCGTCATTCACCGCTTGGGCAATACGATTTCCAACAGCTGGTCGAGCATAGAAGGCCTTGGCAACCCAGCTCAACTCGGCCGCGTGGAGCGCATCCTTCAGATGGCCGCTGCCCAAGGCATTGACGTAAACTTCTCGACTGGCGATTTCGGAGATGAGACGGTTCGCGTTGGCTTCCTCTCGGTAGACTATCCAGCCAGCTCGCCGAACGCCACCGGGATCGGTGGGACCAGTCTGGCGCTGAATAACAACAACACTAGGAAATTTGAAACAGGCTGGGGCACGAATCTGACGCGCATTGCGGACATCAGCCCAAGCGGAGGCACGGTGCCGGATGACAATCCGCCGGTTGTCCCTCCGCTGAATGATCCTGCTTTAGGGTTGGGTTTCCAGTTTGGTGCCGGCGGCGGAACAAGTCTTACCTTTGCAAAACCGGCATTCCAAAGTGGACTTCCAGGTACAAAAAGATTGGTGCCTGACATTTCCATGCTGGCGGATCCGTTTACCGGGGTGGAGATCATCCAAACGGTAGACGGCCAATTATCGGTTGGAACGGTCGGAGGCACCAGCCTGTCGTGTCCCATGTTTTCGGGTGTAATGGCCATCGCGGCGCAAAAGGCCGGTCATGGCCTGGGGCAGGCGGCAGCACTGGTTTATAATTTACCGGCGGGCGCGGTGGTTGACATCGTCCCGGTGGGCTCACCGACGAATCCGACTGGCGTGATTGACGGTAACGCAGTTTCCGCAGATGATCTGGCGCAGCCGCTGGAAAATACCACCACCTATTACAGCGCCTTATATAATAGTCCGTTCTCAACACGCTGGTTCGTGATCACATTTGGCACTGACACGTCCCTAACAACTGACGTTGGCTGGGACAATGTGACCGGTGTCGGTGTTCCTAATGGCGTTAATTTCATAAACGCTATCGCGCAATAACCGGATTACTATTTTCGGGCCGGACATCTGTGACGGGTCCGGCCCGAATTGTTTACGGGTGAAGAAATTCGGACGTTTGACCAAGCCCGCCAGACTTGAAATGTTAGCAGAGGGCGCATCGCCTGCGATCTCACTGCGATCAAATCGTTCGACGAGGGCTCGGGAAGAAATGGATAAGATTCGCAACATTGCCATCATCGCGCACGTTGACCACGGCAAGACGACGTTAGTTGATCAACTATTGCGCCAATCGGGCACCTTTCGCGCCAACCAAAAGGTGGAGGAACGGGTAATGGATTCGATGGATCTGGAGCGGGAGAAAGGTATCACCATTCGCGCCAAGAATGCTGCCTTTCAATGGAACGGTTATCGAATCAACATCGTGGATACGCCGGGCCACGCCGATTTTGGCGGCGAAGTCGAACGCATCATGAAAATGGTCGATGGCGTCCTGCTGGTAGTGGATGCGCACGACGGACCGCAGGCGCAGACGCGTTTTGTGCTGCGAAAGGCGATGGAAAATAAAGCCAAGCCGATTGTCGTCATTAACAAAATCGACCGCGAAAACGCACGGCCGCATCAGGTGCTAGATATGGTCTTCGATCTGTTCGTCGAGCTTAAGGCAACCGATCAACAACTGGACTTCCCGGTGGTTTATGCCAGCGCGAAAAACGGCTTCGCACTGCGCGAGTTGCACGAAAACAATGAAGACATGACGCCACTTTTTGAGGCGATCGTGAAACATGTCCCGCCGCCAACAATTTCAGCGGACCCATTTTTTCAAATGCTCGTTTCCAATCTTGATTACAGCGATTATCTCGGTCGAATTGCCCTCGGCCGAATCGTAAGTGGACGGGTGAAGGTGGGCGATTCGATCGTTTGCATTCACCGCAACGGCGAACGCGAGCGTGCGACGGTGACGACGCTTTTTACCTACTCCGGATTGGAGCAGGTCGAAATCAAACACGCTAGTGCGGGCGACATCGTCGGGCTGACCGGCTTTGAAGAAATTTTTATCGGCGAAACGCTGACTGACCGCGAAGAACGCGCGCCCCTGCAATTTGTGGACATTGATCCGCCGACGATCCGGATGCGAATTCTGGTTAACGATTCGCCGTTCGCCGGACGAGAAGGAAAGTTTGTTACCGCCCGTCACATCAAAGAGCGACTCGTGCGCGAGACGCGAACCAATGTTTCGTTAGAGGTCAGTGAAACAGAAACAGCCGGCGCTTTCGAAATTAATGCTCGCGGTGAAATGCAAATTGCAATCTTGGTGGAACAGATGCGGCGCGAAGGTTACGAGCTGATGGTCTCGCGGCCGGAAGTAATTTTTCGCCGCGACGCTAATGGCAATCTGCTCGAGCCGATTGAAAATCTTTACGTCGAAATTCCAAATGACAATGTCGGGGATGTGATGCAATCGCTCGCCGGACGCAAAGGCGAAGTCGTGGGCATGGATCATCACGCGAACCGCGTTTCCATCGAAGCCGTCATTCCGACTCGTGGCTTGATTGGATTCGAAACGGACCTGGTGAACCTGACCCGGGGCGAAGGATTAATGAGCCACCTCTTTCGCGAATACGCACTGTTCAAAGGAGAAATCGAAGGGCGTAACCGCGGCGTGATGATTTCGATGGAGCCGGGGACAAGCACTGCCTATGCGCTCAACAACATTCAAGCGCGCGGAAAATTGTTCGTTGGCCCCCAGGAAGAAATTTATACCGGTATGATTGTGGGTGAGAATGCGCGGCCGGAAGATTTGCCGGTGAATCCATGCAAGGCGAAACATCTCACCAACATGCGCAGCCAGGGCGAAGGTAAAGGCATTCAGTTGGAAGCGCCGCTGAGGATGAGTCTCGAGCGCGCGATCGAATACATTGATTCGGACGAATACGTGGAAGCCACGCCAAAATCGTTGCGGATGCGCAAACGGATTCTCAGCGCAACCCAGCGCAAGCGCGCCGCGAATGCGCTCGCGTCGGCGTAACGTGATGAGCAGAGTGTAATTGGTTGTTTTGCAACACGAATGGCACAAACTGTTTTTGCATACGCGGCCCTTGCGCTTACTGCCATGTTGGCCGTCGCCCTCGCCGAAGCACGGCCGGACGAGCGTAAACAGACTGAGACTGAAATCGTCAGGTCATCCGCAATGGCCGACTCCTCCACAAAGAAGAAACTAATCGTGTGAAAGGCGAGGTGCCGCAGGCAATCTTAGAGGCAATCCTAAAGGAGGTAGCTGCGCTGGAACGGGTGAGTCCCGATCAAGTAGCGATCGCGCGTGCTGAGTCGGTGGTCTGGAGCGATGGCTCCCTCGGCTGCCCCGAACCTGGAATGGCGTACACCCAAGCTCTGGTTAAGGGCTATTGGGTAGTAGTCGAAGCAGCGGGTAAGAAGTACGACTTCCGGGTCGGTAGTGGTGGTACCTTCCGCTTGTGCCCGCCGGGACAGGGTCAGCCACCATCGCAGTCTCCCGCAAACTGATTCCGAGCGCGGCCGTTCGCCGTCGCGAACAGTTGCAACGACCGGTCGCTCGGCTACCCAGAGCCCGGGAGGATGTATGCCCAAGCGCTTCCCTGGCTAACGGCTATTGGGCAATAATCGAATGCAGCTGGTCAAACACATGACTTCCCCGCGAATCGCAACGGCAGACTCCTTTTTCTTTCGTCGCGCGATGTTTTCATTGGCACGGGGCAATCCAAAAACATTACAAAAAAGTAATGTTAAAACGCTTGCCGGCTTCGAAACAGAAGACGAGTCTGAACGCTCACACTTCCATATAAAATCTATGAAAACTTCTCGCAGTTTTACTCAGCCAAATCGTGTTCTCTCTTTTCTCCGCTTCGGAAGCGGACTCACTCTGATCTCGGCGGCTGCCGCAATGGCGCTTGTCGCCGTAAGACCACCCAGTCCATCCCTTGCGACATCGCGACATCCGCAATGGACCGAGCACGGCCTGGTCTCGCCAGCGTTTGCGGGACACGTCGAGGATGCTTTTGCGGATAACATTGGTCCAGCCGGCGAGAGCCCGACCTCGTGGGCGGATGAGAATTATCAGCTGAACGGCGGTGACCAGATTACTGCCGACGAGATCGCTGGCGCGAGGACCGCTTTCAGTGCGATTCAGAAGAGGGGTGTGGGCAACGGTAAGACGTCGACTGCGTCTTGGTTCTCGTTGGGTCCGAAGAATGCCATCTACCCTGCGTTTCTGAACCGGCACGGCAGCCAGTATGTCACATCGGGGCGAATCACAGCCCTGGCGATCGCGCCAAGCTGCACAACCAACACTTGTACACTTTGGGTGGCGGCCGCAGGCGGGGGTGTCTGGAAGACAGACAAGGCCCTGGGGGGTGGAAACTGGGTCAACGTTTCAGATGGGTATTTCGCCTCTGGTGCGATCGGCGCCCTGACTTACGATGCGGCGCATAATAGCCTTTACGCGGGAACCGGCGAAGATGCAGCGGCCGGGGATGCAGAAGCGGGTGTCGGTGTCTATAAATCGTTAGACGGCGGCAAGACCTGGACCGCACTAGGTGGCAATTCGAATTTTACGAATCGGGCGATTCGAACCGTTGCCGTCGATAATGTGAACGACCCCACCGGCAATACCATCTACGTGGCTGACGGCCGCGGCGTGCAC
>Ga0193729_1001943_pt1 | contig 10397 bp, 10 predicted proteins | sample U1c2metaG_FD_143036 | JGI IMG/M metagenome (GOLD analysis project Ga0193729, IMG submission 143036) | Soil microbial communities from a riparian zone of the East river system, Colorado, United States - U1c2 | ecosystem: Environmental > Terrestrial > Soil > Riparian zone | place: USA: East River... | reverse complement strand
TTTTCACACCCCCAATAGACCGAGACCCCCTGGCGTGTCTCGACTCGCATGTAGCGCCTTCTCCCAGGGGCAATTCGATGCTTCAAGATGTATTTATCGGGGTGCATGTCCGTCCTCCGCTTGGAGACTTAGGGGTCACGCAAAAATATCTTCGCACAATTGAGACGAACTATCCCAGTCGACTTGTATCCGTTTGAATGACAGATCACTGAAAAGCCCCAATTGGTGAGCGATTCGAACAGTGTTTGCTATCCGCAATATGGTATAATTCGTCTTAGTAAGCCTCAAATAAGAGGAACTATACCACATGCCATTCGACCAGGATGTTCTCCGAGCACTCTTGCAAAGGAAGAAGATCGCCACGCTCCGTGAATTGAAGGGGGCGCTGGGTAGTTCGGCCACCATGACGGTGTTTCGAAAGCTCAAGGCCTTGGGCTATCTCACAAGCTACTCGCATCGAGGGAAGTACTACACGCTCGCGGACATTCCGCGGTTTGACGAAGGGGGGCTGTGGTCATATGACGGGGTGTGGTTTTCGCGCGACAAAAACCTGCTTGCCACTGCCCAGCGGTTTGTGGAACAAGCCGAAGCCGGGTTCACTGCCGGGGAGTTGCAGGATCGGCTGAATGTCGAAGTCAGAGAACCGCTGTTGCAGCTGTATCGTCGAAAACGGATTGACCGCGACGACCTGGGTGGCCGATACGTGTACTTCTCGCGCGATCCTGGTATCGGCCGGGAGCAACGCTTACAGCGTGAGGGCCGGAGAGCAGTGCTGGAATTGGGCGATTCAACGATGCAGGCGGAGTTGTCGCCAGAACTGAAGGCCGCGATCATTCTGTTCTTCAGTATGCTCGACGAGCAACAGCGCCGGCTGTATGCGGGGTTGGAGGCACATAAATTCGGCCATGGAGGAGACCGCACGATCGCCGAGTTTTTCCGACTCGACGTACATACCGTGGCTCGGGGACGCCGGGAACTATTTGGAGAGCAGGTGCAACGGCAGAGCGTTCGCAAAAAAGGCGGCGGGCGCAAGCCGGCGGAAAAAAAACGCCGCAAGTGATTGCGTGTATCGCGGACCTGCTCAAGCATGACAAGGCGGGAGACCCCATGCAGGGGTTGCAATGGACCCGCAAGACGACCCAAAAGATCGCTGAAGTACTACGACGCCTGGGCATTCGCATCAGCGCCAAAACTGTGGGGCGCTTGTTGAGAAAGATGGGATTTTCGTTGCGGGTAAATCAAAAGGCGCTGGAATCGGGAAACAAGAACCCGCCACCGCGACGAGTGCGCAATCGGCAGTTCAAATATATCAGCGAAAAACGGGACGAATTCGCCTCCCGGGAGAGCCCCATCGTCAGCATCGACACGAAGAAAAAGGAATTGGTCGGGAACTTCAAAAATCCGGGCGTGTCCTGGGAGAAAAAGCCACCGCTGGTGAAAGATCATGATTTCCGCAGCGATGCCGAGGGAATGGCGATTCCCTACGGTATTTACGATACTCAGGCGAATCGTGGTTTTGTGGTGGTCGGGACCAGCCACGAAACGCCAGCGTTTGCGGTGGATTCCGTTGCGCGGTGGTGGAAAGAATGCGGCAAGGCCTGGTACCCGCAAAAGGCCGAATTGTTGATTCTAGCCGACTGTGGCGGGGGCAACAGCGTCCGGGCGCGTGCATGGAAATACCATTTGCAGCACCAACTCTGCAATCCTCACCGACTGACCGTGACCGTCTGTCACTATCCCCCTGGTGCCTCCAAATGGAATCCGATTGAACATCACCTGTTTTCCCATATCAGCAACAACTGGGCCGGCCAGCCCTTGGTGAACTACGAGACCGTCCTAAAATATGCTCAAACAACGAAAACATCTTGTGGATTACGGGTCCGCGCTCGTCTGGTGAGGAAAAACTACAACACGGGTGAAAAGATCTCCCGCGCAGAGATGGCGAAGCTCATGCTCACCGGTCACAAGACTTTGCCAAGCTGGAACTACACGTTGACCCCATCAAAAATGTGAAATTATTTTTGCGCGGCCCCTAAGGTAGTGCCCTTCGATTAGGAATGCTGCAAACGATATCCATACCTGGCGTACAAAGATATGCACACAGTGTTTGAAGGAGAGGCCGCTATGAACATTGGAGTTCAGCGAGATTCACGTAGAGCATCGAGCCACTGCACAAAGGTCTCACTGGAGTTCGAATCGACCTCTAGAGCCTGAAGGCCCATTCCTAGTTTCGGCTTTAACACACGAACTATGGCGAGCATCATCACATCTTGGTTTTTGTGCTTCAGTGTAAGGCGGACACGCGTTCCAACCTCCAGCGACTCCCGCGTACAGACAAAGCATCCATCGAGTGAGACATCCGAAGTCACGCCTCTGATGCGAGTACCGGATTTTAGATCGACAATCTCCGCATCGGCAGTAAAGGGATACCGAGGGGTATACCCCCGGTCACGCACATGAGATTCTGTGGCGAGCTGATCGCTGACCTGTGGGCGTTTGCGCGATAACTGAGTCTCGATGCGCGCCAGAGCCACAGGAAAATCGATCGGTTTCGTCAAATAATCGTTGGCGCCCAAATTTAAGGCCCTGACAATGTCCTCCCTCTGGTTCCTCGCCGTCACCATTATGATGGGCAGCTGGCTGGGCGAATAATCTTTGCGCAAGGCCTTCAGGGCATCAAAGCCGCTGACTTCCGGCATCTCGATATCCAGGAGCACTAAGTCCAATCCGTTTTCCTTCACGCGTTGCATCAGCTGCCGCGCGTTTTCCGCAAGATCGACAACATAGCCGCTGCGTGACAGCCGGCGCGCAAGCATGTCCCGGTTCATTTCATTGTCATCCACAATCAGCAGGCGGTACTGCCGCGGATTCATGAAGGTTCCTCGCAATCAGGCTCAACGGCTTTCTCGCTATCACTAATTTAAGCAAGCTGCCTGACGACCTTTACTATGCTCGCCTTGATGTTTTCGAGCATGACCTTTTCCCGTTTCCTGTTCCAGAGGCGCTTTTCTTCCGCCTTATAGTTTCCGTTCACACGTTCACATAGTCGCGAGGTATACCCAGTTCGTCTAAATCATGGAAGCAAGTATTGATGTCGCACCAAGAGATTCCGTGTTTATCCGCGATGGCGTGGGCGCTCGTTATGCAAATCAATCCCCATTCTTCAGCCATGAATTTCGTTTCATTTGTCTTGACGCTTGCTTCGATTAGTTCCGCGAAATGCCTTTTCTGTTCTGCTGCCTCGGGTGTGTCACCCGCCAGCCAATCCGGGTCTTTAGGTTGGATTCCGTGGTTGCATCCGAAGACGTAGATCATAGTGCGACAGTACCTACGGCGCAGACCGAAACCAGGGATGAGCGCCGTCGAGCCGCCCGTTGACTAGTCCTTTGCCCTTCCTACTGAAAATCTGCGCCTGGACCGCCAAATCTACTTGCTTCCAAACCCTCTTTCCTAAATCGGCCGTTTAATTTCTTAGTGCAAGAGATTTGGAAACCGCACGCCACATTACTAACGCCAGCTCTGATGGTTCAGAGTGCTTCCAACATTCGAGAATCGAGGCGTCCGTGCGCCACGGTGCCGGTCCAGTAGGCCCGAAATCACTCGGCCGTTCCTACTCAATCTCTTTTTCGCTTCATTTCCAGATCGAGAGTGGCATAGCGATGCGCTTGAACGGGGTAGCAAGCACGCCGGTAACTGAAGTAGTAGGTGGAAATTTATATCGCGCTGCGATAGCCTGCGCCGTAGTCGGGAGGTATTCATGATTCTCAATCTCAAACACCGTCAGGTCCTTGTCGCTCTCACATTGGCATTGATCGCTGGTGGCGCCCATGCCGTTCAGGGCCAGCAACAAACTCCTGTATCTACGATCCGAACGACTCTGCCCTCGGTCGATCCACAGAAACAACCTGCGGTTGAGCCGCAATGGCCTCTTTATGAGACGCGAGCCATTCATGACCAAAATGGTACCGGGAAGTTCTACATGGGTCGAGAAATCGCTCAGGTGATGGGACCGGGAGGCATCCCCTGGTTAGACCGCCCCGAGCGCGATCGTGGACAACATTCACCACAATCTCGATTTCCTCAACCTTCTACGCAACTCCGAATGTGAACGTGGTGCGCTCCTGGAATGCCTGTCCGATTGCGCCTTGTTTGAGAAGACAAAATCCAGCGACACGGCGCGATTCTCCTTGATCGAAGCCGGAGTCAGAAAAGTACGCACTGGATTGTCCTTGAGTGCGCAGCGCATTGACTGTTCCTCGAAGTACATATCGCTGCTGCTCGATAGCTTCGAGGGACACCGGTACCTGGACGTGTTTCTCATAAAATTCGGAAGTCTTCTGTCCGAATTCAACGACCGCCAGGATGATGGTTCCGGCCACAATCACCACGGCGATCAGCCAGTTATTCTTGAGTTTCTTTAACCACTTCTCCGCAAGCGGATCGGGCTGTTTCGGGAATTCGGGAGAGGCAGTATGTTTCGCGTGCGCCAAAAATCGCCTCCGTCAAAATGCCTGTGCATTCGTGTGAGGACTGTCATCTTCATACCACAATCCTCAGTAGCTCATCTATTGCCAATGACATTCACAAGGATTCCAAACACGGACGTCACTTGTTGGGATCGACGAGCTGCCGGAACTGATAGGCAACGCCGACGCGGCGCTTCGCCGTTACTCTGCGTCGGAAGTTCTCCCGCACGAGTTTCCTCGCAGCGTTCTCGTTCTCCACGGCGTAACGAAACAGAGGTCGGTGCATCGATGTCGATAGGCAGCCACAGAATCGCGAGCGTGATTACGCTTCGTCGGCGTGCTCCTTGATTACCTTGCGAGGATCCTTGTCGTCTCGCAAGCCAGCAAACTTTGCATGGCGCAAGTGGTCCGCCTCCGTCCATTCTAGGAATTCGATCTGAGCGACGGCTCCCGGCCTCAACCAAACTGCCTTCTTCATCTTCTCAGCGTTCAGTTCTTCACCAAATTGTGATCGCCTCGTCTCCGGCAAATTCACGAATGGGCACGCGGACGTCACGAGATGCTCCAATTTCGAAAACACGTGTCGCCGGGAAGCCGGGACAAATCCGTTTCGCGTTCTCGCCACATACATCAACTTGTCTCCGTCGTAGTAGCCGACGATCAGTGAGTCGAAGCCGTGTGGTCCGGGGAAATAGCCTCCGATCACGAACTCTTGCCCACGATTCACGCGATGCTTGATCCAGGCGCCGCTTCGTTTTCCCGATTGGTAGTGGCTGTTCTTTTGTTTCCCGATGATTCCTTCAAGCCCCTGCTCGCGCACCGCAGCTAGCAGATCCGTTGGCGATGCCTCAACGTACTCCGCAGTCCTGATTCTCTTGTCGTGCACAACAACGAGTGCCTTCAAGAGCGCTCGCCGTTCGATCAGTGGAAGGCGTGTCAAGTCACGGCCCTTCCAGCACAATAGATCGAAAATGTAGTAATGAATTCGAGATGCTTCAGCCCGGAAATTCTGAAGAAGGTTGAAGTTCGGACGGCCGCGGTCATCGATCGCAACCACTTCTCCATCGACAACCGTTCCTGCGGGCAGGCCGGCCAGGGCTTCCACGATATAGGGGAATTGTCTATTGAGAGATTTTCTTCGTCGGGAGAATAAAGTGACACCAGTTCCAGGCCTGACCGCGAGTGCTCGATAACCATCGAGTTTGATTTCCCAAATCCATTGGTCGCCCCCAGGCAGCTTCGATACCGACAGACACTCCATCGGCTCAATGAACGATGCTTCTGTTCTGGGTAACGAGTCCAAGCGTGCTCGCAGTTTTCTCTCCATCGCCCTCCTTAGGAAACCAAACGCCCGACAAATAATCAAACGCTCGCACTCGCCTCGACCCCGGAATAAGATGGTGCCAGATGACCGCTCGCAAGATCATTCATATCGACATGGACGCGTTTTATGCGTCTGTCGAACAGCGCGACGATCCGCAACTGCGGGGCAAGCCCGTCATTGTCGCCTGGCGCGGCAATCGCTCCGTAGTGTGCGCTGCTTCTTATGAAGCCAGAAAGTTTGGCGTGCGTTCCGCCATGCCCGCTGTTCGGGCCGAACGTCTGTGTCCTAAAGCAGTCTTCTTGCCGCCGGACTTCCCGCGCTATCGGGCGGTCTCCACCCAAGTGCGCGAAATCTTCAAACGGCACACCGACTTGATTGAACCATTGTCCCTCGACGAAGCCTATCTCGACGTTTCGGAGAACAAGACTGGCTTGCCTACCGCAACACAAGTGGCACGCACGATTCGCGAACAGATCCGCTCAGAACTGAGCTTGACAGCATCGGCAGGCGTAGCGCCGAACAAATTTCTCGCAAAGATTGCTTCGGACTGGAAAAAACCGGATGGACTCTTTGTCATACAACCGAAAGAAATCGATTCGTTTTTATTGCCGCTGCCCGTGGACCGTCTACCCGGAGTAGGCAAAGTCACGGAAGGAAAACTGAAGCAGCTTGAGGTACAAACGATCGCCGACCTGCGGCGAATTGATTTGGCGACACTGGAAGGCCGCCTCGGCCGCTATGGCGTGCGTCTCTACGAGCTGGCTCGGGGAATCGACAACAGCGAGGTAGTCCCTGACAGGACAACGCAATCCATATCGGCCGAGGACACCTTTGAACAGGATGTCTTGCTCGCCGAGATGGAGCCGCTGATCCGAAAACTTGCGGAGCACACTTGGGCCTCATCGCGCAAGGAATCACGAATCGCTCGCACCGTCGTACTGAAACTGAAAACCAGCGAATTCAAGATTCTCACTCGCAGCCACACGCCAGGTTCTCCGCCTTCCTCTTGCGAGGAGCTGACGAATATCGCCCTGTCATTGCGGGAACGTGTCGGCCTCAGCCCGCAGCAGCGGTTCCGCCTCGTTGGCGTCGGCCTGAGCAACTTTTCCGACCCTGAGCATGCCCCCGCTCAGCCGGCCTTGTTTGAGTAGCTCAAATTAATCCCGCTTGATCCTCCTCGCCACCAGGCGGCCGCAGGAGATGAGGATGCTCTTTTGCCTTTGGATCATGAGGGAAGGGGTGGCCAAGAGATGTCTGAGTCCACAGCCGGATGACGTGGCTCATCTGTGGGACGACCATCCTCGAGCCGCCATACCTCGATCTGACCGAGCAGCGCAAACGCCGATCGCTTGCGGACTGGATCCGTCTGCGTCATCTCGAAGAGCCGTTTCCGAAGCGCATTCGATCCCCGCGGCGCGAGGGTGAAGGAGTGCCCTCCCGTTCCATATGGGCGGCGCTCCAGAAAAACGTCCTCGATCGAACGCAGAATTTCATAAGGAATACCCGAACCGTCGTCGCGAAGCACGCAGAGGCCGGCTACTAGATCGGCTTCCTTCTGAAAGCGCGCAAATGCTTTTGCGAGCAGCATTCGCCTTACCGGTGACAGATCACCATTTGCCAGGCGAAAGAGTTCCGCTTTGAACTCGCCGTCTTGCTCCGCACGGTCCGCCAGCAGCCGCGCGAGCAGATCTCCGTTCCGCGCTCACTCCGTTTGGATCAGCAGCCCGGTCAATCGCTCGCTGTAGATAGCTGTGCAATTTCTGGCGCATCTCGTCCGAAACGGTCTTTCGCACGTCGGTCGTTGAGGGATTAAACGTCGCGTGCACGTCCGTCAAAACGGACAACTCCGTGACCTCCGGCTCTTTTTCCAGCTTGTTCGACAATCCGTCGAGGAAAGTTTTCGGAGCGACCGCTTTCAGCAGATCCTCCAGCTGCCGGAACAGATTCCATTTGGGCATGTCCTGTCCGGGCGTGTTTGACAGTCCCCGGCGAACCTCGCAGGCTCTTTCAAAGAGTCGCGCAGCGAGGTCGGCATCAACTGTCGCGGCGAGAATTGCTTGCACGCGATACTTTTCATTCTCTTCCAAGACTGCATTCCCAAACCGCTCTACGAGTCGTTCTCGCTCTTCGGCCGGAAGTGTGGTCACCATCTCGTTCCATCCGCCAAATCGCGTCGAGCCGTCCAGCACCTTCCTGGCAAGCCACTTGCTAACCCAACGCGGATCGGATTTGCGCAGTTCCTCAAGCGCCCACTGCGTCCCACCTTCATTTCCGCTCTTCAGCTGCTTTTCGTCGAGCGTCTCAAGCGCAGCTTTCATTCTTTCGACGACTTTGTCGCCGCCGAACTCTTGCAGCAGCCGCAAAATTCTCAAACGCTCGAACGCGTCGCCTGTCTCCTTGTAAGTCGTTTCGTGAACTTCGATTGCGCGAGGCTGAAGCGAAGGCGGAATTTCGTCCGGGCGCAAAGAGCGCACGGCGACTCCGAAATCTCCCTCGTTCAGGGGAGCCAGAAGCCTTTCAACCTTCTCCACATACCCGTACCAGCTCAGCATGCGGGCGACACTCCACTTGATCTTCGGAGAAGGATCCGCTAGCGCGAACTGTTCGACCGTTTCTGAGAGCCAAGGGTCGTGGGCCAATTGCAAAATAAGATCGAGGCGGGCCTCCTCCGACCAGCCTCGCACCACGTCGCTCCAATGTGGTCCCAAGCTCGAGGGCAGAAATTCTGCGCCGCCGTGATACACCGCCAGGCGAATCTGATCGTTCTGAGCCGTTAATAGCGGAACGACGATGTCCTTGAAATCATCCGACCCCGTCTCGAGCATCGCCGCCAACGCGCATTGCTTGTGGTTGGGGTCCGGTTGGGCGTGCCAGGCTCGCAGCCACACTCCCATTTCGTTGCGGACTTCATTCCATACCGACGGTCCACACCGTTGAGCGAGCTCCCCGGCGAAGATCGGGTCGACGTCAAGCGCCAGGCGCACCAACTTCGCCCCCACTTCAATCATCGTATCGTCCCGGCCTGGCGCTCCGATGTCCTCCGCCAGCATCCGCAATGACTCGCCCCATCGCGGCGCGTTGACGTACGATGCGCGAAATATCCGGTCGTCCTCCGGGTGTTTTCCACCGACCAGGTCGATCAAGAGTGCTTTCAATCCGCCAGCCGCGAAGAATTCTTGAAACTGTTGGTGCTGGAAGCGGAAAGAGATCTCGTCTCCATGGCCCTGCAGGAGAACGTGCCTCTTTGAGAGTTCCTCGAGAATCTCCACGGGGTCCGGCACGCTCGCGATCTTTCCCGCGCCCTGAAGTCCCGCACTGACGGTGTTAACGACGGCGAGTGCGTCGGGCTCTGCAATGTTGGTCGCGCCCCGCTCCGTCATCTCCATTGAGAGCGCGCGAAGATATTCGGCCGCGTGCCCCCTCAGAGGGGCTTGTTGCAAACTAGTTCGATGCTCCGCGGAATGCTCGATCGCGTCCATCACCGCCCCGAGTACACCCATTTTCGTTGGTGGGATTTCCTTTCCCGAACGGTAGAGATCAGCGACTTCCGCAAGGATCAAAGGGGTTCGTGTGATCGAATCCAACACGCGACTGGAATCGAGCTTGACGCCAAGGTCCTGCGCCGATGCTCCGATCGCCAGAACAAGATATTCGTTGCGTTGGGCTCGTCCGAGCGAACTCAACTCCACTCGAAAAGAATTTTTTAGCTGAGGAGTGAGACGATGCATGCGCGTTGCAACAACGATGATCGCAGCAGGGAAATCCCGATCTAGCTCACGCAGAGCCGCGTCGGCCGCTTCCGCGCCGCCGACAGACACTTCATTCCATCCATTCAGGAGAAGGGTAAGAGGCGGTTCCGCACGCAGTTTGGAAAGCACAGTTGCGTCAACCCCGCGAGCCGCGAACGGACGGCGGTCGGCAACAAATGACAGAATGCTCTTCCCCGAGCGGATCCATTCAGGAAGGTCCACGAGCAATGCCAGTCCGCCCGCGGCCAAAACCTGCTGGGCTAGTTGAACGAGGGTAGTTGTCTTTCCACCGCCAGCGGGTGCCTCGAGGATAATTCGTTGTCCCTCGGTTAGAAGAGTCCGCAGCGACACCGCTTCGATAGGGTTTCCGCGTTCATCCAATTTCACCGCGCTGAGGTTAATCAGCGGTCGTCCTGGCTTGCGGAAAGTGCGATCCCAATTTTCTGCCAGTTCGTTAGCCGAGTCCTGCGCGCGCTTGAGGTCCGGCTCCAGCTCCGGCGGCATCGAGGGATCGATTCCCAATTGGTCTTTGCAGATGCCGGCGTTTGCTGGTTCCATCAGCCAGGTGATGAAATCTTCACGCGGGACAACCAGCAGCTTCAAACCAAACTCTTCGAGAATCTCCTTTGCCCAGAGCCCCGCCGTGTGACTCGTAACCTCTCCCGCGGTCGCAAAGACAAGTACACGGACTGCGGGGTAGTTCTCTTTCACCTTCGCCGCGTCGCTCTTAACCTAACTTCCGCGCTCGTTGGGGCGAACTGTTTTGTTTGCAAGGGGTTGTCATTTCATTCCGTCACTATGTCGCCGGTTCATGCCAAGTCTTGACCGGCTTCATGACCTCCGCCGGTATCTGCAGCG
>Ga0193729_1001941_pt1 | contig 10404 bp, 14 predicted proteins | sample U1c2metaG_FD_143036 | JGI IMG/M metagenome (GOLD analysis project Ga0193729, IMG submission 143036) | Soil microbial communities from a riparian zone of the East river system, Colorado, United States - U1c2 | ecosystem: Environmental > Terrestrial > Soil > Riparian zone | place: USA: East River... | reverse complement strand
GATCAGCGACCGCTTTCTGGAGGAGTATTTGAAAACCGCCCGCGGCGCGGAATTTCTTCCGCCGAGCCGCGAAGAGATTATGGCGTTGTTGCAACTGCATGTGCTGGAGAAAGCGGTGTACGAGTTGGGGTATGAATTGAATAATCGGCCGGACTGGGTGGCCATTCCGTTGGAGGGAATTTCCAAGACTTTGGAGTCGTCAAATTTGTAGGGAGAAGGATACGTCGTCATGAAGCCCACTAAGAAGCCTCTCAGTTCCAAACCAAAGATTGCTCCAAAGCCGACCGGCAACAAGAAATCGCTACCAGGCGAGGCGCCGTGTCCGGACGAGAGACGCCCAGATACGCGGATGAGATTTACGGGGACACAAAAATTCCGCCTAGCCACAGGAAATAAGCGTTTATAGGACTGGTGTGGAAAACGGAAAGGGAAGGTGAGCCGAACGGTGACAGGGAAAATTTGGGCTCGGCTTGCGCGAGGAATCGAAGAGAGATTCCTCCACTGCGCAAGCCGACTCGTTCGCGGACGAACGAGAGGAAAAAGCGTCGGCCTGCTCCCGGTCGGAATGACCGTTTAGAAATTTGTAGCAACTTGTATTTGTATCGCTTGTATTTGTGGCGCTTGCACTCATCGCAACGTTCATTCACTTCTCTGCGCAGGCCGACTCGTTCGCGGACGAACGAGGGAAAAACGTCGGTCTGCTCCGGTCGGAATGACCGTTTAGGAATTTGTAGCACTTGAATTTGTAGCGCTTGCACCATCGCGACGTTCGTTCACTTAGTGAGAAGTTTGTTCATTTTTGCCGTCAGGCTCTTGGCGTCGAAGGGCGCGCGTACTTTTGTGTCGTTGTCGAAGTAGACGAAAACGTCGCGTTGGTTTTTTTGCGGGCCTTTTTCTTTGATGACGCGTTCGGCGTCTTCCGGCTCACTACCGCGGGCCCAGTGGTGGACGCGCGTCGCCCACTGATCCAAGGATGGCTCGTCGTAACCGCTGGCATACAAGACTTCGGAGCCGTGCAGGCGGCAATACATGAAATCGGAAGTGACGTCCATCAGGCGCGGCCATTCGACGGTGTCCGCGCAAACTAGCGCGACATCGTATTGGCGCAGAAGATTTATAAATTCCGGAGTCGCAAAGCTGGCATGGCGGATTTCCATGGCGTGGCGCAGGGGGCGCTTGGCGTCGGGCTTTAGCGCAGTGCGGCCGGACATCCATTTGTCGTGTTTGCGAGCTAAGGCGGATGCTTTCTCGGTGTCGTGAGGGAGCAATAGAAAAAAGTCCTCGAGCACTTCGGGCCTGAAGATGAAGTTCGGCGGCAATTGCCACAAGATCGGTCCCAGTTTCGCACCTAGATTGAAAATTCCCGAAGCCAGGAAATTTGCGACTGGAGTTTTGGCATCTTTCAGGCGCCTGATGTGGGTGATAAAGCGCGGAGCCTTCACGGAAAAAACAAAATCGTCAGGGGTTTCGGCGGCCCAGCGTTCGAAACTTGGAGGGCGCTGCAGGGAATAAAAGGTGCCATTGATTTCGATGGAGTTGAAGGTCTTCGAAGCGTATTCGAGTTCGAGCTTTTGTTTTAAGTCTTCGGGATAGAAAACACCGCGCCAGGGTTTGTAGGTCCACCCGGAGATGCCGATGCGCACTTTTCCTGGGTCAGGCATGGAGAGATAGTGTAATCGCTCATTGCAAAACGCGGGCAATCTTCTTGAGATCGGCGATGAAGCGGGCCATTTCTTCGTGGCGGGCGTTTTCATCGGGCGTGCGCAAGATCGAAGAGGGGTGCACGGTGGCGGCAACATAGGGCGCGAGAGTGGAGTCGATGAATTCACCGCGATGTTGGGTGACGCGAAAATCTTTGCCGAGCAGGGCTTGAGCCGCGGTGGCGCCAAGACAAACTATTACTTTGGGGCGGATGGCGGCGATTTCTGCATCGAGCCAGGGGCGGCAAGCGGCGATTTCGGCGGCGTTGGGTTTTTTGTGGATGCGGCGTTTGCCGCGGGGCTCCCACTTGAAATGTTTGACGGCGTTGGTGACGTAAACTTTTTTGCGATCGATTCCGGCTTCCACCAGGGCGTTATCGAGCAGTTTGCCTGCGGGACCGACAAAAGGTTTTCCTGCTTGATCTTCCTGGTCGCCGGGTTGCTCGCCGACGAGCATCAGCTTGCTGTGGACTGCACCCTCGCCGAAAACGGTTTGCGTGCCAAGTTTCCACAGATCGCAGTTTTTGCAGGATTCGGCGGCTTCGCGTAATTCGTCGAGCGAAGCTTTGGTGGGGATTAGGTCCAGTTGCTTGGTTAGAATGCGCTTGGCCATGTTGGCGCTTCCAGAGATCAAAAATAGGATGCGTCGGAGCGTGAGAGGGCGGCAGGCTGTAGACGCACGGAGATGAGCGAATTTCCGGAAATGCGACGTACCAGGACTTCGATCAGCCTCCACCTCCACCCTTCACAACTGCCTTTGAGCTGGTTATGGGAACTAAAGTCAGGATTTTGGTGTCTCAAACACAATGAGGCGAATGGCACTGCCACATTTGCGTCCACGCTAAGGGCTCCTAAATGTTCATTCCTGCTGCATATCAAGATGTAACCAGCATGTATGACGGGTGGTATTTTGTCGCGGAAATGTGGCAAACCGCCGGCCCGCAGGTGGAAGGCTCTGTGGCGTTACTGGTTTTCATGTTTTTTTGGGTCCTGATAACGGGTACAGAACGGGTGATGAGATATAAGTCGGCGGCTTGGCAATCACGCAGCTTTTTAAAACTTGTGCCAAGTTTGCTTGAACGGGAAGATTGGGATGGCGTACTGGCGTTGGCGGAGAAACGAAAGTGGAGTCACGTAGCTGCGGTTTTTGCTGGCGGACTGCGAGAATTTTGCGTGAGCCGCCGGGTTGTGTCGGTGCAGTGGTCGATAGAGACGGCAAAGCGAGGAGCCAGAATCTCAGCGAACCGTCTGCATGAGCAGTTGCGGGAGGGATTGAGCACGTTTGGAACAATCGCGGCGAGTGCACCGCTAGTAGGATTCTTTGGGACCTGCTTTGGAATTCTTGGCTCGTTTCGAGGCATTGGAATGAGCCGCGCAACGGCTTTGGGGATGACCGCCCTCTCAATGGCGCAAGCATTGGTGTGCTCCGCAATGGGAGTGCTCGTGGCGGTTCCGACGGTGTGGTGTTTTAATTGTCTGCGTGACCGGCTGTCTGAGTTGGACGCGGAGATGGATGTCACTTTCTTGGAGTTGGTGAAGTATTTGGAGCGACAGAGCCGGGCTGAAAAGGTGTAGGCCGCTTTTTGGTGAGCAGCGTCGTGGGCCTGCGAGCACCGTCTTCGAAACTATTAGTGCACGCGGCTCTTGAGGTCGAGACAACTCTGGACCGCGGCCTTTTCCGCTTTCGGGTCCCGTGTCTGCTTGGGAATTATAAACACTGGATGCTCCGCGCCTTTTACTATCTGCTAATTGGCCCCTGCGATGTAACGGTCCAGGACGGGCTGGTACAGCGAATTACCGCACTCAAAGACAATGTCATTCACCTTTTCCGAAAATGCAGGGTTGCGGATTAGCGAAAGGATGAAATCATCCAGGTCTTTCATGCCATGAGCAGCAGGTAATCCAACAACTTCGTACTTGTCGAAGGCGGCCAGGATAGCGGCTGTTGCAGGTTCGGGAGTCGCCGGTTTGTTCTGAAGAGTTTGGGCTTCGACTTTTGGTGCGATCAATAGGACAGCGAGCCACAACAACAAGCGGCACAAGCGTTTTGCCTGGACTGTCGGAATTTTCATCAATTAATCCCGCTATATAGTGAATAAACAAATTGGTACTGGGATTTATATTAAGACACAAAATGCTCGACTGGTGGGCGACGACGCAAGGCTGAATTGGGACTAGCGCTACTGCTGGCGGAGGGCGGTCATGGGGTCGATGCGGCTGGCGCGGCGGGCGGGGATAAAGCTGGCGAAGAGCGCGGCGAGGACGAGGACGGGGATAGTGATGGCGAACGTGGATACGTCGGCGGGGCGCATTCCCTCTACGAGGCGATTCAAGATGCGGCCCGCGGCGAGGGCCGCGAGTGTGCCGACTCCAACGCCGACGAAGATCATTGCGAGGCTTTCTCCGAGCACCATGCGGATTACATCGAGAGGTTTGGCCCCGAGGGTCATGCGCACGCCGATTTCGGGCACACGTTGGCCGGTCAAGTAAGCAAGCACGCCGTAAATGCCGCTGCACGCGAGGAGCAAAGCTAATCCAGCGAAAATGCCGAACAAGAGCAAGAGGAAGCGTTGGCGGGCTAGCGAGGCGCTGACGAGTTGCTCCATGGTGAGGACTTCGTAGAGGGCTTGATCGTTGGCCGCGCCGCGTAATTCCCGGCGTAATGGCTCAACGACGTTCATCGGCGGGATGGTTGTTCGCACGGCAATAGACATGATTGACGAAAAGAAATGCAGCAGCGGGGACGGAACTTGGGCAAAGGGATAATACATTTGATCGCGCACTCGCGATTGATCGTCGGCGGCCAGGCCCCAGTGGCGCACGTGGCCAACGACGCCGACCACCAGAGCTGGAGTGGCGCCCATGGCGGGAATCCAGATGGGCTTGCCAACCGCGTCTTTCGTGCCGAAGGCATGCTGAGCGAGATTTTCGTCAATCACGACGACAGGTGAACTATCGATGCGATCGTGTTCATTGAAGAAGCGACCCTGGCGCAGCGGCACGCCCATTACATTCAGGTAGTCCGGTGTTACGCAGGAGGCCAGCGCGACAGGCTCCTGGTTTGGTGGTGGCGGCCTGGCGGAGGTCCAGTACGGGAGGGAGTTTTCTCCTTCGCGCATGGGGATAATGTCGGCCAGGGCGACGGACTCAACGCCAGGGACGCGGCGAGCACGATCGAGAACGTCCTGCCAGGCGGCGCGGATTTGCTCGGGATTCGCGCGCGCGCCGGGAGAAAGCGCGAAGTGCGCGGCAAGTACGTTGTGCACGTTGAAACCGGGATCGAGGGATGAGAGCGCGAGCAGCGTGTGCCCGAGCATTCCGGCGGAGACTAGAAGGATAACGGCGAGGGCGATCTCCGAGATTACAAATGCGCTGTGCAAGCGGCGAGAGCTTCCCGTGATGTTGCGCGCTCCAGCGCGGAGCGTTTGTTCTAGGCCGCGGATGGGAACGCGCAGTGCTGGCGCCAGCCCGAAAAGGAAACCGCTCACGAGGGAGGCGCTAACAGCGAAAACAAGTACACGCCAGTCCAGATGGACTTCTTCCGCGCGCGGCAAGTTGCCTGGCCAAAACGCCACAAACGGATGAACGCCGAGGAAGGCGAGCAGTACACCGAGCAGACCCCCGCCAAGTCCCAGGATTGCGCTTTCCGTAAGGCACTGGCGCGCGAGGCGGCCACGCCCAGCACCTAGCGCCACGCGCATGGCAAGTTCCCGATCGCGTGAAACCGCGCGGGCCAGCAGGAGACTCGCTATATTGACGCAAGCGATGAGAAGTACAAGTCCGACCGCGCACAGGAGGAGCCAGAGAGTTGAGCCGACATCTCCCACCAACTCCTTTTGCAGCGGGTACGGGGCCATGACGAAGCCCGCGTTCGATGTCGGATATTCTTCAGCCAAATCACGCGCGATCAGCGCCAACTCGGTGCGGGCCTCGGCCAATCCAAAGCCGGGGCGCACGCGGGCCAAGACGCGGAGAAAACGCGCGGCGCGATTCTGCATTCGCGGGTCGGTGTTTTGCCTTTGCTCCAACGGAGTGAACACGTCCGCTTCTCCATCCAACTGGAAGCCTGCAGGCGCGACGCCGACCACGGTATGTGGTTTGCCGTCATAAATGAGCGATTTGCCGACGGTGTTTTGTTGGCCGCCAAAGTCGCGCTGCCACAATCCATAGCTGATAACGGCGACAGGCGGTGCGCCCGGCCGGTCTTCGTCCGGTGAAAATGCGCGACCTTGTATGGGAGAGATTCCGAGTGCGGAGAATAACTCCGCGGAGATATCTCGCCCGTTCACGTACTCGGGTTCTCCGGGCTCGCTGATGGTGGCACCAGAATAAGTCCACGCAGCTAAGGCAAGCGTGTGGCTCTGGGCCTTGACGTCGCTGAAATCAAGATGGGAAAAGCCCCAGAGCTCGCCCAAGGATTCGGCGGATCCGCGTAAAGTGACGAGTCTGTCGGGGGCAGGGTAAGACAGCGGCCTTAGCAAAACACTATTGATTACCGCGAACATTACTGTGGTGGCGCCGATGCCGAGAGAAAGTATCAAGAGCGCGATGATGGTGAAGCCGGGCTTTCGCCGGAAGGTGCGAAGCGCATAGAGGGTGTCATGCAGGAAATCTTCCAGCCAGCGGGTGCCGCGTGCGTCGCGGCACTGCTCCTTGACCCGTTCCGGACCGCCGAGTGCGAGCCGCGCTTGTCGTTGTGCCTCGTCCGGAGTTATGCCGCGCGCGACCAACTCAGAGGTGTGCTGCTCGAGGTGGAAGCTCAGTTCCTTTTCAAGTTGCGCTTCCATTTGCGTTCGTCGCGATAACCGTTTCCACCAGTTCATCGCACACCGCCATCAGCCATTCCAAGGATCAGTGCAATGGCATCGATCAGGCGCTGCCAGTCAGCCGCTTCGGATTTGAGCTGCTTCGATCCTTTTCGCGTGAGGCGATAGAACTTGGCCTCGCGGCCGGTTTCGGTTTCTTTCCAATCGGCAGCCAGAAGGCGGCGGTTTTCTAGGCGGTGCAATGCGGGGTAGAGCGAGCCTTCGGGCACTTGCACGACGCCGCGCGACACTTGTTCGAGGCGTTGCGCTATGGCGTAACCGTGGACTGGGCCAAGAGCGATGACTTTCAAGATCAGGAGGTCCAGCGTGCCTTGGGGAAGATCGGATTTGGGAGGAGTCATCCCTTATACCTCGCGCTTCTATGCATTAACACGAAATGAGTGGAAGCGCAAGACACGCGGCTGAGCACTTGAGGATATGTGCGCTCGGAAACAATTCACATGCTTGATGAACGGACTAATCCGGAGGTGTGCCGGGTTTTGATCGCGAGATCGTGGAAATTCGGAACAACGAGCTTCGGAAGTTCAACTGAAGCGGCGAAGATTAATACTGAGAAGATGCTGAAGCAGTGCGCAGGCGATGTGGCCATTTTCGAGTTTTTCCAATGGCGAAGCTTACTACAGCTGGTTGAGGCTCGCTGAAAGGCGAGGAGCATTATTACAATTGCCTTCGCGATGTGGAGTCTAATGTGGCAATTTTATGCGGGCGGGATCGCCGAGAAGCCATCCCACCAGGAAGGCAAGTAGCGAGGCTACTATTGCGATGGCGGCTATTGCAGCCCATTTGCCATAGGAAACCCGAATTGATCCGTCGCGGGCGTAGCTGGGGAGCTTGACTCCACTTTTTGCGAGAAGGTGGCGAAATCGCATCTCTGAAAGAGCACTTTTTTGTGCTGTAAGTGCGGACGGCCGCGGGTTACCCGATACCAAGGGGAATGTTTTTTGCGGCTTTGTATCGGGTGAGTTTGTATTGGGTGAGTTGAGCGACTGCATCCACGGATATGGCTTTGATTCTCCAGGCGAAATTACTTTCTCGTTGGTCTTAATCTCCCGCTGTGCTTCCGGCGACGGAGAATCCGGTGCTGCTAGACGTACCTCTGGGGGCAACAAGCCTTCATCTTCGCCAATTTCTTCTGCAAATGAATTGGTATTCGCTTCGTTGGAAAGCTGCTCGGATTCGGAAGCGACGCTCGTTACCGAATCAGTCGCGACCCATGACGCCGGGATCGAGTCCGAGCCAGTTACTTCTTGTGGAGCCTCGATGGTGGCGCCTGCCTGTTCGGCCTGTTTGGCGCGGCTGGTTCGCACGGTGGCAATAGAAATTCCCGCTCTCAGCTGAGTCCGAGCAGTCTCGGTTAAGCCCTTAAAACGTATTCCCGCCTGTTTCCTGGAATCACTGATCCAGGCGATTTCCGCAGCGATCTCCATCCAATGCTCAAATTCCGGAGCTTGAAACCGCAAATTTTGAAAAGCGGCCAGGTCCAGTTCGTCGGTGGACAGGATGGCCATGCCGCCTTCGCTGATATTGAGGACGATGCCGTTGTTATTCCCGCCCAACTCCACGAGGCTGGCACGCGAGTCCTCAAACCTGTTGTGTACGCGGCGGTCCGCTCCGATGCGTTGTTGGTACTGCGACATTTACCCTCGAAGCGCGCGGTTACGGAGACGGATGAGACGACGCGGTGCTGGCGGAAACACTGCTGACCGCCATAGTTGATTTGGGGACGATGAGACGGCCAGAGACGCGATGCATGGCCAGGTGATCCACGACCAACTCCATCGGAGCGGTATCGTTAGGACGATAGAAGAAAATGGGTTCATCGAGTACCCGATTTTTCTGGACCAAGCGTATGGTGCCAAAAAGAAGCGTCATGTTGAACTGATTTTTCTTCGCATTTGAATCTTGCAACTCTATGGTGACGCCCGCAAGGGTAGTTTTTGCTCCTTTGGCGTTCAGCGCAAAATCATAATCGGTGTGCTGGCCGGCGGTGCGCAGCAGCTCGACCTCTTGCTGATTGTGCTCCAGCCGTTTGTTCAGTTCGCTCACGGTGGCTTGCATATCCTTTTCGGCGTTGGCGGCTTCCTTGCGAACAGCGGCAACTTCCTTGCGGGACTTCGTCGCGACCTCCGCAAGGTCGGTGTCGCTGACCTTGGTGTCCAGCTCACTTGCACTGGCCTTGGCGCTAATTTCGTTGCGCAAGTCCGCATCGAGCTTGCCGATTTGCCGCGCGTCCATTCCGCGGACTCGGTCGGCTATGCGTTGGGCTTCGGCTTCCTCTTCGGGAGTGAGTTGCAGGCGGCCGGCGACGACGCTGAGTTGGCCGCGGAGTTGCGCGCTAGTTTCTTCGGTTTGGGCGAGACGTTTCTCGAGTGAGTTGTAATTTTCAGTTACAGCGCGCTTGGTGCGCAGCGCGGAGCTCCAGGCAAAACCCACGCCGGCGATGCCCCAGAAGACTGACAACGATCACCGCGGGAACCACCATGAGCAGCGAGCTTCGGCGGGCCAACTCGACGTGTTCCGGGTACACACGGGACAAGGGAGCCGACATCGACCCTCCTTCCGACTCCTGAAGCAAAAAATCTGGATGCTAGGAGCTTTTACGCCACTTCCGGGCCGAACGAGGGGCGCAGCGATAAGTGGGCAGTATGGCAATACACCATTTCGATTGGCGCGGGGGAATAACGACATCCATGTAGGTAGTTCGTTTGTAGGAAAGCTGTATTGAAGATGCCGGTGAAGACTACGAGCGGCAGCTACCTTTTGAGACACTCCCGCAGGCGAATCCGACCCGGCTTAGAAGACACTAGACAGAGTTCTATATCTAGCTCGAACCAGGAGAAAATGAGTGCCTAACCGGCGTGTTTTAATTTTGCTCGCGATAATTCTTGGCGTGGCGGCGAATCGTTTGGCACAAGTGAGGGGTAGTGATTGGCCTCCGATCAAACCAGAGGAATTGAAAATGACGGGTGTGCCGGAGGCGCCTGGAGCGCCGGCGGTGATTTTGTACCGGCAAGTGGACCGGGAGGACAAGCTATTCGGATCGCACGAACACGTTTATGTGCGGATCAAAATTTTAACCGAGGATGGACGGAAATACGGCGATGTGGAGATCCCGTCTTTGCAGGGCAAGTACGACATCACCAGCCTGCGGGGACAGACGGTACACACTGATGGCACAGTGATTCCCTTTAACGGGAAGATTTATGACAGAACAATCTTGAAATCGAAAGGACTTAGTTATCTGGCAAAGGTGTTGGTAATGCCGGATGTGCAAGTGGGAAGCATACTCGAATACGAATATTACATAGATTACCAGAATGGACGTTTCTTCCACGAGGAGTGGGTTCTAAGCGACGCGCTGTTCACTCGAGAAGCAAAATTTTCCTTCACTCCGTACACGGAACACGGTATTTCGGTTCGGTGGAACATACCGGCGGGCTTGCCTGAGGGAGCAAAACCTCCTGAGATACAGGCATTTGGAATCGTGCGAATGGAGGCGCATAACATTCCGGCGTTTCAGACGGAAGATTACATGCCTCCACCGTCGGAACTGAAGTACCGAGTGCTATTTATTTACTCAAACGGGACGCAGGAGAAGGAACCGGATAAATTCTGGAAGTCATTCGCGAAGAAGGAAAACGACGAGATAGAAAGCTTTCTCGGCAAGCGTGCGGTACTGGACAAGATCGTGGCGGAGACGGTATCTCCGGGGGACTCGACGGCGGTCAAGCTGCATAAGCTATACGAACGAACGCAAAAAATTAGAAATTTGAGTTACGAACTGCGGAAAACGGACGAAGAGAAAAAACGCGAGGGCTTCAAGCCTATCAATAATGTTGAAGAACTCATTAGCAATGGCTACGGATACAAGAACCAAA
>Ga0193729_1001940_pt1 | contig 10406 bp, 12 predicted proteins | sample U1c2metaG_FD_143036 | JGI IMG/M metagenome (GOLD analysis project Ga0193729, IMG submission 143036) | Soil microbial communities from a riparian zone of the East river system, Colorado, United States - U1c2 | ecosystem: Environmental > Terrestrial > Soil > Riparian zone | place: USA: East River... | reverse complement strand
GATCACGTTCACGCACTGCTGGCCTTTCAGCGGGACGGATCAATGAGTCGTGTCATTGGCGATTGGAAACATTTTCACGCGCGAAGGAATCGGATCGAATGGCAGCAGGGCTTTTTCGATCATCGATTGCGCGATGACGAGCGCGGAGAGCAACTGCAGGCCAAGGTGAGTTACATCCGGCAAAATCCTGTCGCAGCGGGCCTGTGCGCAGGTGCAGAAGAATGGCCATGGGTCATCGATAGGTCGAGTCAGCTGCTTGGTTGAGGCAGATCACGCCAAGGTGGATCGGCCGCTCCGCGGGCGATGCCAAAGCGAGTGCGGCGGTTTCCGCCGCCATTCTTAAAACATCGAGCAAGGGACTGCTCGATCCACCTATCCTTCATCCGCCACGCGCTGCAAATACTCGCGATATTCGCCTTTGGGCAATCGATCGATTAACGCGGTCAGTTTCCGCGCGTCGATGAATCCCATCCGCAGCGCAATTTCCTCGAGACACGCGATCTTCATTCCCTGGCGGTGCTCGATTGTCGCGATGTAATTACTTGCCTCGAGCAGGCTCGTCGGTGTTCCGGTGTCAAGCCAGGCGATGCCACGCCCGAGTTGTTTTACGCGCAGTTCGCCCCGTTTTAGATATTGCAAATTTAAGTCCGTGATTTCGATCTCGCCGCGCCCTGAAGGTTTCAATTCCCGACAAAATTCCACCACTCGATCGTCGAAAATGTAAAGTCCGGGCACGGCGAACTGGCTCCGCGGATGCTTCGGTTTTTCCTCGAGGCTGATCGCCTTGCCGGCGCTATCGAATTCAACTACGCCATAACGCTGCGGATCGCGCACTTGATAACCGAAAATGCAGGCGCCTTGTTTCAGCGCCAGCGCTTCACGGTAGAAATCAAGTTTTCCGTAAAAAATGTTGTCGCCCAAAATCAGCGAAGCCCCGGTGTCACCAACAAATTTTGCGCCGATCAAAAACGCTTGCGCGATTCCTTCCGGTTTCGGCTGTTCAGCGTATTCCAGTTCAATTCCAAAGCGCGAGCCGTCCCCCAAAAATTCACGCAGCATCGGCAGATCTTTTGGCGTGGAAATGATCAAGATTTCCCGCAACCCTCCGAGCATGAGGGTGGCAAGGGGATAACAAATCATCGGCTTGTCGTACACCGGTAGGAGTTGTTTGCAGACGATTGTGGTCAGCGGGAACAAGCGGGTGCCGGCGCCGCCCGCGAGCAGGATCGCTTTTTTTGTCATCGGCACATTCCTGACAGAATTCAGCGCGCGGTCAAACCGAAGACGCGGCCACCTCGAAACGCTCAAGCAACGGGTCGATTGTTTTCTCTATCGTAAATTTTTGCTCGATCCGTAAACGGCCGGCGCGGCCGAAATCGCCGCGCAAATTTTCATTGCGTGCGAGCTGCTCCATTGCGTCGGCTAATGCCCGCGCATCGCGCGGAGGAACGAGCAAACCGTTTTCCCCATTCGCCACCAGCTCTGGAATTCCGGCCACAGTCGTGGAAACAACCGGTTTCCCAGTCGCCATCGCTTCCGCGATAACGGTCGGGAAAATATCGCTCGCGCCGCGCTCGTCGGGCGCAGAAGCCAGGACAAAAACATCACAATCGCGCAACGCCGCCCGCACGTAATTTTGCGATTGCTCGCCGGCAAAACGAATTCGTTCGCGCAAATCCTGCCGGCTCGCGCGCTCCTCCAATTCCTCGCGCAAGGCGCCGGTGCCAATAATTTCGCAATCGAAATTTATTCCTCGTTTTTGCAATTCCGCGCAGGCATCGATCAGAATATCGAAACCCTTGAAAGGGACCAGTCGTCCCACGCTGAGAAATCGGATTTTGGAGGGACGTGCTTCCGCACGTCCCGGGACGTGCAGAAACGCGTCCCTCCGCGGAAAGCGGCTGAGATCGATCCCGTTGTAAACGCGAAAAATCTTGCTGCGCGATTCCGGACAACGCGCCGCCAGCAAATCACGGCTAAAATCGGTCTCGGCGCCGACAAATTCTGCGCTGGCGCAGAGTTCGCGCAGCAGTTCGTCATTGCCGAGATCACTCATGAAATCCTGACCATGCGCCGTCATGCTGAAAGGAATTCCGCTGACTGCTTTCACGAACATGGCGGTATGCGCGGCGCGATTGGCGAAATGGACATGAAAATGGGGCACCCGTGCACCCTCGAAAAGGTCAACAAAAAAAAGCGCGTTCCGCGCCCGCAACGCCGCCTTGTATTCGGCGCCATATTTTTTTTCATGCTCCGCGATCAGCGCGCTCGGCCAGCGACCGGCACGTTTCGCTTTTCGGGCCAGCGCATCAAGCTCGCGTGACGATGGGGCATAACGAATCGGCGCGCGCAGTTTTTTCAGATATTCATGGCGCAACGCTGTCTTGGGCGGATAAAGCGAGCCGAGGATAATTTCATGTTCACGCCGCTCCAGCTCGAGCATTTCCGCATCGCAAAACGTTTGCGACAGGACCGGGTAACGCGAATAAAGATAACCAAGTCGCATCTGTAGCCGTAGCTCTGCGAGCTGCCCGCCTCACAGAGACGCGGCTACACGCTGAAATCAAGAGAAGCGCACGTCTTTGCCCGGATCCATCTCAAAATCGAGCACGAGAGCATCGGATGTGTTTGGTTTAATAATCTCGGCGTCGAACTTTACGAAGATCGAGTCCTCGCGAAAGAGCGCGTATTTGTCCATTGATTCGAAATCGAGCGCGATGAAAAAGGGCCAGGGCATGTTCGAATCGATGCGCTTGCCGCATTTGATGCTGAGGACCTCCGGGATTTTGAGCAATTGCATCCGTGCATTCATCATCATCTCCTCCACCCGGGCAGGAGTGACCTCGGGTCTGAGTTTATAAAGGACAATGTGATGAACCATGAGAGCTAAACGTATTAGGCGGTCTGATCGAGACGTGCAAGAGCGAATCGGATACGATTTTCGGCCGCGAAAATTGAGGGCAGACCGCGAGGATCAGCGCCCGGCCACCGTCAGCTCTTCCAATCAAGGACGCCTTTTCGCAGCGCGTAAATGTATCCGAGCATGAGAATGGAAACGAAACTGAGCATGCTCCAGAAAATGACCGGGTGCCCATGGATCATGTCGCGATAAACCACCGCCCACGGGTACATGAATACGATTTCGAGGTCGAACAGAATGAAGAGCATCGCGATCAGGTAAAACTTTACGCTGAATCGCGGCTGCGGTTCGCCGACCGGTACCATCCCGCATTCATACGCCGAATCTTTGATCCGATTGCGGCGGCCGGCCTTACCCAGAAGCACGCTGACGATCAAAGCCGACCCGGCGAAACCGACCGCGACGATGATCTGTAACAGGACCGGAAGATAATCTCGCAGCATGCTGGCCCCGCTGCGCCCCAACAATTACCTGACCGCGGCTGCGGGAATGTGGCCGTTTTGCGGCGCAATCGCGCTGGCTAGTGCGGAAGGCAAGCCTTTGTATTTCTTGCCATTCTTTTTGACAGCGCCACGCGCAACCAGATTTTGCAATTTTTCGTAAGCACGCAGACGCAGCATTTCCTCGCCACCGCTCGCGGCGTTGCGGGCGCGTAAATTCTCGTGCACGATGTCGAAAAGTTGCTTAAACTCAAACGACGCCCGGCGCGAAAGCACTGCGACGAGTTCCTCGGTCACGAGATCGGGAACCCGGCGTGAAAATGCGTTTTTCTTAAGTATAGCCATAGAACCGGCAATCTAACACAAACCGGGGGAAACGCAGCACATTTCTGATGGTTAGATGAGGAAAAACCCTATGTTATTCCCATAATTTCCAGAACTTTATCGCGGATACCCCGTGGGCCTAGGGAGTTGGCGAAGGTTGAGCCGGGGAAGGCCTCGGCGATGCCGGGGCCGCAAACAGCGAAGGGCCCTTCTGATGCTGAAAAATCATCACTCCAGCGTAAGTCGCTCCCGCCGCAATCGCTGCCTGTCCGATGGTAATAGTGCCGGCCGATTCCGAGCGATAGCCGCCGTCCACATACGATTGCGATGCCACCACCGGACTCAGGTGTTTCGTAATAACTTCTGTTGGAGGCAACTTGTTTGGATCAAGCCGCTCCGAAAGGCTCGGGACAAATGCCGCACTCATTTGTAAAATTGGCCGCAGTGTCGTGTCCAATCGCGAGTAGAGCGCTGCCAGGTCGATATAAGCGAACATTTGTTGCGGCTCGGGAACGAGCTTGCTTGCGGCGCGAAAATTCTCGCTCCCACTAAGTCCATTCCCGGCCGGGGCTTGGGTGACGATGCGATCGACGCTTGCGGGATCAAGCCCTAAAACCAGAAGCCGATCGGAAACGGCAATCGTCGGATTGACTGCTGTCAGAACTCCGGCGGTCGGCGCGGTGTAATAGTCCGCATTGTTTCGCGACGATTTTTGCCATCCGCTCGACGATGCTATCGCGCCGGCAATCTTCCGGGCGCGCCCACTATCGCGCACGGCCACGGTGAGGATGGCATTCGGCAGCTTCGCGCTCGCCGGCCACGCGGCCATTAGCGAAATTTCGTCGCCAAATGCCGCTTTCCAATCATCCTTCGTCACGCCGGCCGAAGAAAGCGCATTGCTGATCAGTTGCAGCGGCGCTGCCATCGAGCCGGCCCCAGCGGGTTCCAGAGCCCATTCAAACTGCTGCTGCATATTCACGATGAACGCGCTGTAGAGTAGTGTGTCAGCGGATGTCAGCGCGAGAGTCGTGCGCTCGAGCTTGTTCTCGGCCACTCGCGGCATCGCCGCAAAACCGATGTCGCGAATTTTGCCACCCTCGAAAACCATCGCGTGCGAGAAACTCTGGATGCGCTCAATCATGGTCTGCTGATCAGGCGGCAACGACCGACCGCTTTGCGCGCGCAACGTCGCCAGTTTTTGCGCCAGCTGTTTTGGTTGCAGATAAAACATCCACGCGTAATCCGCCGGCATCTGTTTCATCGCGGCGCGGAAATTGGCATCGGAATCGAGCGCCGGCGTTTTCGTTCGGCCGTCTACCCGGTCAAGCAGTGCCTTCAAATCTTCCACCCCCGATGCCGCGAAAAACTGATGTCCAGCGATGGTCGAGGCGAGGGTGAATTGCCCGCTGCTGAGGATATCGATGTGATGTTTCTCGTAATCGGCTGAGCTGCGTTGCGTGCCAGGGGCCTCGGTCGCCAACCGCGATTTCCAGCGTTCGATCACGCTTTCCGCTTCTTTATCGCTGCAGCGGAATTCGAAGCCGCCGATTAAGCGGAGAGAATCGAAATTATTCGTTGCGAGAAAGGCATTCCGCATTCGAAGGGAGGCCGAATCGTGCCAGGCCTCTTTCATGGGGCCTTTTGCCGGCAACCGCGATTTCGGTTTCTGCAAAAAGTCCTGCAATGCCGGCTCGCGATACAGTTGATAAAGATCGGTGCGATGCAAGGCGTCGCGATTTTTCTCCGCGTCCGGCATGTGGATGAAGAGGTCGGTATCGGCCGGGAGTAGGTTCGCAATTGTGCTCGGCAATGCCGCCGGATGCTGTCGGACAATGTAGTAGGCGGCTAACGCGGCGATCGCGCCAAGCAGGATAACCAACAGAAATCGCTTCATGGGTTGCACTGTAGGCACGGTCGCTGGCCGCGGTAAAGCCAAGTAAAAAGCTGAAATCCAGTGCTACCCGTCGAGCGAACAAAGGTGGATCGAGCAGTCCCTTGCTCGATGTTGACGTAATGGCGGCGAGACCGCCTTAAATTTTGCATCGCCCGGCGGAGCGGCCGATCCACCAGGTGCACACAGAACCCGCTACGCGCGCGGATGAAATTTTCGGTGGACCGCTTTTAAGCGCTGCTGATCAACGTGGGTGTAAACCTGGGTCGTCGAGATGTCGGCGTGGCCGAGCATCTCCTGGATGATGCGCAAATCAGCGCCGTTGCCGAGCAAGTGCGTGGCAAAACTATGTCGCAAAAGATGCGGGTAAATATTCACTTCCAAGCCGGATTTTCTGGCGTGTTTTTTCACAATCTGCCAGACGCGCACCGTCGTCATTTTGGTTCCGCGCACGGAAAGGAAAATTTCGTTTCCGGTGCGGCGGCCCACCAGTTTTGGTCGCTCGCCTGAGAGGTAGGCTGCCAGGGCCTCGCACGCTTTGCGCCCGACTGGCACCAGGCGCGTTTTATTGCCCTTGCCGATCACCCGCAGAATCCGGTCTTCGGTATTGAAGTTCTCCAGCCGCGCGTTCGCCAATTCGGAAATGCGGAGGCCGCTGGCATAAAGGAGTTCGACCATGGCGCGATCGCGCAAACCCAACGGGGCAGTTGTGTCGATCGCCTCGAGGAATTGTTCGACCTGAATTTCGTTTAACGTCTCCGGCAGATATCGCTCGATCCGCGGAAGGGAAAGCGTCTCGGTTGGATCCCGTCGCACTAATTCCTTACCCAGGAGAAAACGAAAAAAAATCTTGAGCGCGACCACAATTAGCTTGATCGAGGCCGCCGCCAACCCGGCTCGTTTCCGGTCCCCCAGATACTCAGTGATGTGGTCGATGGTGACCGCGCGGGCGCTTTCCAGGGAGTGCCGGCGAAGGCACCACTGCGCGAATTCCGCCAGTGAACGGTGGGTGGAAACCTGATAATTCTCGGAGAGACCGCGCTCGACCGCGAGGTAGCGGATAAAGGCATCTATCTCCTCTTCCACATCCGAATTTCAGGTTAAAGGACTTACAACGCAATTCATTCGTCGCCGTTGACAAGATGACATCGCGTGATCGATCATTTATATGTCATGAGTTTGGATCTCAACACCGTTCTGAAAGACTGGCCGCACGAGCCGGGCATGATCAAAGTCCGGAGAGTGACCGGCCTCGATGGCCGCGACAAACTGCAACTGCGCATCGATCTCGGAGTGCTGCAAATGGAGATGACGGGCCGTCCCGACGGCCTGCGCCCGCACGGTTGCGACTCGTTGCTTAGCTATCACCAGAATCGCGCCCAGCTGGCGGAAGCGTCGGGCAATGATTATGAGCTCAGTCCCGAGGACTGCTCGGAGCTGCAACAGGAGGGAATTCAATATTATCACCGCTACGTTAGTTTGTTTCAGCTGAGCGACTACGCCGGTGTCATCCGTGATACGCAGCGTAATCTCGATCTTTTCAGCTTTGTCGATGAACATTCGCAGCGCGAGGAAATCATTTGGAATTTTCAGCAATTCCGGCCCTACGTGCTGATGATGAACACACGGGCGAAAGCTTCGCTCTTGCTCCATGAAGGAAAATTTGCCGATGCCATGCGCGAAATTGAGCGAGGGCGCGACACTATCATAGAGTTTTTCCAACAATCGAATTTCCCTGAGCTTGCGACGAAAAGCAGTGAGGTCGCGTTTCTGGAAGAATGGCTCGAGGAAGTGAGCTCGAAACGGCCGCTCAGCAAACTCGAGATCATGCAGCGCGAGATGGAAGGCGCAATTGCGAAGGAGCTTTACGAGCGGGCCGCCGAATTGCGCGACGCCATCAAGCAACTCAAAGCCAGCGGGCAACGGGTCTGAGAAACGCCGACGCGTTTCGTTGTCGGTTAAAAGTTATCTGTTAACAAGGGGAAGACCTGGACTGCGGACTACCGGAGAACCGAACAGAGGACCCAATTTGGACTGGTGGGGAGCCAGCCGCATTTTGGACTGCGCCGGCAAAGCGAAGCGACGACGGCGCTTTTCCCGCGCGCTGACGTTTTCGCAGAAGAAAAGCGGTGTGGCGCTGCGCTTCCCACCGCACTCCAAAAGGCGCGGCCTTATCGCCTCAGGCGAAACTTGTAGTGGGCTGACTGTTGGGGAGTTGACGGCGCCGCCTCGTTGTCACGTGTCCTCCTAGTCGCGTGGTCTTGTCGTCCAACTGTTAAGAAAGTCCGCGCCATCCGCGTGTTCCGCGGTTAAAATTCCGCTGATGGCGACGCCTAACCCAAGCTTGGTCGAGCGCAAGGAACGCTGGGCGCGCAAAATGGCGGCCAAAGAAAAACCGCCCGTCCGGCCCGGAAATCCGCCCGTCCGGCCCGGACGCTCTACTGAGCGCCTTCCGCCGGGCCAGCATCTCACCCAAGGGTTCCCGATTCTCGATCTCGGCGTCAAACCGGAAATTGCATTGAAAGATTGGCGCTTGGAAATCGGCGGGTTGGTGGAAAATCCAAAAACATTCACCTGGGAAGAATTCAATGCTCTCCCGCAGTTTGAAGACGTCTCCGATTTCCATTGCGTCACGACCTGGAGCAAATTCGATTGCCGCTGGCGCGGTGTCGCCTTTTTCACGTTAGCGGAAATTGTGAAACCAAAACCGGAAGTGCGCCACGTTCTCTTTAGCAGCTACGATGGCTATACCACCAATGTCCGAATCGAAGACGCGCTCGATGACGACGCGCTCGTCGCGACGCAATTCGACGGCAAACCGATTACGCGCGATCACGGCGGCCCCGCGCGCGTGATTATCCCGAAGCTTTATGCATGGAAAGGGGCCAAGTTTGTTCGCGCGATTGAGTTCGTCGCCGAAGACAAGCCCGGTTTCTGGGAAGTCCGCGGCTACAGCAATACCGCTGATCCCTGGACGGAAGACAGGTTTTCGTAAGAAGCGCCTGCGGCGCCGACTACAAGACCACAGACTACAGGACTACTGGCCACGAGACAACAAGACCGAAGTCGTGGCTAATTGCTGAGAGAGCAAAGAGCGAAGGGCGAAGAGCAGGGCCACCTTCCCGAACCCTTATCTTCCTGCCGTCCTCCAGTCATGTCGTCCTGTTGTCCTGTTTTTGGAATTGTATTCGCTCCTTGAATCTGCCACCCTTGGTCTGAAAGTGAGGTTCTTTCGTGCGCCTGTTCTGCGAGCTTTTCCTGGCCGCCGTGCTTATCTGGCTCGGCTGGACGAAATCTTTTCATGATCGAATTGATCAGATCCGCGGCGTAGAACCGGCACCCACAGCTCAACAAACGGCGGTGCGGCAAACCACAACCGCGGCGGCGACGACGACCGCGCCCGCCCCGCGCCAGCCGTTTGTTCCTCGCTATGCCCCAGGGCGCCCTTCGTCCACGCCGAGCGGCGATTGGATGTGGGATCCGTCCCATCGCCATCCTCTCGATCGTCCAGCCTACAAGACGGAGAGCGGCCAACAGCAATCCAGCCAAAACTACTGGATTGACGGTCGCGGCGTGCGCCATCCCGTCAACGCCACTCCGCCGCCGCCAACAGGGTCGCCGTAGCGGCGAGCGATCGCGGACAGCACGCCAGTTAATTGCTATCGGTTCTCGGTTATCAGGGCGCACGCTCACGCGCGGGTTATTGGTTATCAGCTATCGGCGGTCACCTATCAGCCACCATCTATTCCGATAACCGATAAGAGGCGAAGCTTCTTTCCTTGACAGAACGTACGTTTTTCCGTACGCTTGGATCATGACTTCAATCCCAGTAACCAAAGCTCGGTCCCAGCTTTACCAATTACTGGATGCGGCCGCCGGTTCGCACGAACCTATTCAGATAACCGGTAAACGTTCCAACGCCGTCCTGGTCTCGGAAGAGGATTGGCGCAGCATTCAAGAGACCCTTTACCTGATGTCGATCCCCGGAATGTGCGATTCCATTCGCAAGGGGATGGCTGAGCCGCTCAAGAAAGCGCGAAAGAAGCCCGGCTGGTGAGCTGGGCGATTGTGTACACCAGGCAGGTGCAGAAGGACGCCCGGAAAATCGCTTCGGCAAACCTCAGACCTCAAGCAGAGCGGCTTGACATCATCGCGAAAAATCCGTTTCAGAGCCCGCCGCCTTATGAGAAACTCGTCGGAGATCTCGCGGGCGCATATTCCCGCCGCATCAATATTCAACATCGTCTGGTTTATCAGGTCTATCGCGCCGAGCGCACAATCAAGGTCATCCGGATGTGGACCCACTACGAGTGAGGATCTGATCAGAGATCCAACACCAAAAAGACCACGGACGACAGACAACGCGACTACGGATAGGAGAATCAGTAATCAGAGGTTAGACGACGGAAGCGAAGTGGTGGAGGGTACTTGCGAGACTGCGCCATGTTATGACGCGCGAATGGAGTGTGTAAAAAAGTATTGCTAAAAAGCAATACTGAGCAATTCTCTTCCAGGTGGAATTCGAATGGGACGCGGAGAAGGAAAAGCTCAACCTAATCAAACATGGAGTCGGCTTCTTGGAAGCACAGCGCGCGTTTCTGGATCCGCTCAGAGTCATCGCCGCAGACGAAGCGCACAGCAAAAAGGAACCCCGCTTGTTTTGCATTGGACGCGATCAGCGCGGAATAGTCACCGTGCGTTCACTCGGCGCGGCGACTGTCTTCGAATCATCGGGGCCGGATACTGGCGCAAAGGCAAGGAACTTTATGAAAAAACGAACCGCTAAATATTCAGACGACAAGGGAGAGATCATCGGCGAGCTGCATCGCGT
>Ga0193729_1001936_pt1 | contig 10426 bp, 6 predicted proteins | sample U1c2metaG_FD_143036 | JGI IMG/M metagenome (GOLD analysis project Ga0193729, IMG submission 143036) | Soil microbial communities from a riparian zone of the East river system, Colorado, United States - U1c2 | ecosystem: Environmental > Terrestrial > Soil > Riparian zone | place: USA: East River... | reverse complement strand
CGACAACTACTTCACCGGCAGCAAGCAGAACCTCGCGAGCTGCCTGGACAATCCGCGCTTCGAGCTGATGCGCCACGACGTGACGTTCTCGCTCTATGTCGAGGTCGACGAGATCTACAACCTGGCTTGTCCGGCCTCGCCGATCCACTACCAGCACGATCCTGTGCAGACGACCAAGACCAGCGTGCATGGCGCCATCAACATGCTGGGGCTGGCCAAGCGCACGCGCGCCAAGATCTTCCAGGCCTCGACCAGCGAGGTCTACGGCGACCCGACGGTGCATCCGCAGGTCGAGAGCTATCGCGGCAACGTCAATCCGCTGGGGCCGCGCGCCTGCTACGACGAGGGCAAGCGCTGCGCCGAGACGCTGTTCTTCGACTACTGGCGCCAGCACAGGCTGCGCATCAAGGTGGCGCGCATCTTCAACACCTACGGTCCGCGCATGCATCCCAACGACGGCCGCGTGGTGTCGAACTTCATCGTCCAGGCGCTCAAGGGCGAGGACATCACGATCTACGGCGACGGCATGCAGACCCGCGCCTTCTGCTACGTCGACGACCTGATCGAGGGCTGGCTGCGCCTGATGGACCATACGCCGGACGATTTCACCGGCCCGGTCAATCTCGGCAATCCAGTCGAGCTGCCGGTAAAGCATCTCGCCGAGAAGGTCATCGCAGCGGTCGGCGGCAAGTCGAAGCTGATCTTCCAGCCGCTGCCGGTCGACGATCCGATGCAGCGCTGCCCGGATATCACGTTGGCGCGCGACAAGCTCAAGTGGGAGCCGAAGGTGGCGCTCGATGAGGGGCTGGCCAAGACCATCGCCTATTTCGACGGCCTTCTGCGCAGCAACGAGCAGGTCAGTCGCGTCGGGCGATAGGAAGAGGAAAGGTCCCTCGCTGCGCTCGGGATGACAACGGGTCTGTGAGCCACATTCCCTGTCATCCCGAGGCCGAAGGCCGAGGGACCTTTACAGCAGCAGAATCGATGCTTGCTTACTGCGCCGCCACGGCGCGGGGCAGGGCGTTGACGACGGAGGCCTTGCCCGAGGCCATCTCGTCGTGGATCCACTTGTAGGTCTTCTCCAGGCCGGCCTCGAGACGGATGGAGGGCGCCCACCCCATCAGCTTCTTGATCAGGTCGTTGTCGCTGTTGCGGCCGCGCACGCCCTTGGGCGCATCGAGCTTGTAGGAGCGCTTGAGCCTGACGCCGGCGATCCTCTCGACGATGTCGACCAGGCGGTTGATGCTGACCAGCTCGTCGCTGCCGATGTTCAAGGGCTCGATGATGTCGCTCTGGGCCAGCCGGATCGTGCCGTCGGTGCAGTCGTCGATATACATGAACGAGCGGGTCTGCTCGCCGTCGCCCCAGATCTCGATCTCGTGCTTGCCCGCCAGCTTGGCGGCGATCACCTTGCGGCAGATCGCGGCCGGCGCCTTCTCGCGGCCGCCGTCGTAGGTGCCTTCGGGGCCGTAGACGTTGTGGTAGCGGGCGACCCGGGTGGCGATGCCGTAATCCTCGCGATAGTGGCGGGCCATCCGTTCGCTGAACAGCTTCTCCCAGCCGTAGCCGTCCTCCGGCATCGCCGGATAGGCGTCCTCTTCCTTGAGCGCGGTGACGTCGCTGCGGGTCTGCTTGTCGCCGTTGTAGACGCAGGCCGACGACGAATAGAAGAAGCGCTCGGTGCCGGCTTCCTTGGCCGCCACCAGCATGTGGGTGCTGACCAGCACCGACAGCATGCACTCGGCCTTGTGGGTCTCGATGAAGCCCATGCCGCCCATGTCGGCGGCGAGGTTGTAGATCATGCGGGCGCCCTTGGCGGCGGCCCGGCAGGGCTCGAGCAGGGCGAGGTCGCCGACCTGGTTCTCGACGCCGGGGGTCTTTTGATACCACTCGGCGAGCGGCTTCACGTCGACGGCGCGGATCCGGGTGTGGCCGCGCTGCTGCAGGACGCGAACCAGGTGACCACCGATGAAGCCACCGGCGCCGGTCACCACCACGAGATCATTCTTGGACATTGGGCTGGGGCCTTTCCTGCGTCGATCTACAAGGATCTTCTGTCGACCTTCGGGGAATATTCTCCATTCCGACCGAGGCAGGTGTTGTGATCATGTGAGGGTCGCCACGTGCGATACGCCGCAGGCCGGTTGTGATCATGTAATGGCCACCGCTATGGCTACGCCCTTGCGGGCAACATGGCTCCGCCATCCCCCTATACTTGTACTTGCTGCCGCCACACGGCACGTCCACCGCGGGAATCCGATTTGAATCCGACAAGCACTACGACGAAGAAGTCGGCCTCGGAGCAGCTCCGATCTGTTCAATGCCTGAGGGCTGTCGCCGCACTGTTCGTTGTCGGCTTCCACGGCACCCTTCTCCTGCACGACAACTTCCTCGCCAGCGCGAAGCCCTGGGACAACGGCAACTCCGGTGTCGACCTGTTCTTCGTCATTAGCGGCTTCATCATGATGGTTTCATCCCGGCGGCTTCTCGGCCGGGCCGACGGCTGGCGTCGGTTCATCGTGCTCCGCCTGGTGCGTATCGTGCCCATGTACTGGCTCACCACCATAGCCAAGCTTCTGTCGATCGCAGCGGTTCCCGAGATCGCGCGGCATACCTATTTGACGACGTGGAACACCATAGCCTCATTCCTGTTCCTGCCGGCGGCCGACGGGGCGGGGTTCGTCAAACCGGTGCTGGCCGTGGGTTGGACGTTGTCTTTCGAGATGCTTTTCTACGTCGTCTTCGCCGCGGCGCTGTTCTTCGCGCTTGATCCGCTGATCGTGGTCGGCGTGGCGATGGCAGGCCTCGCCCTGATCTCCCTCGTCGCTCAGCCTGATTGGCCCGTCGTTACCACGCTCGCCAGCCCGTTCGTGCTGGAGTTCGTCTTTGGCCTCATCATCGGTCGCGCATTCGTGGCGCAGCGGCTTCAAGAGGCCTCGCCGGCATGGGCGGTTCCGATGGCTGTCGCCGGGCTGGTCGGCCTTGCCGTCGTTCCGGTCGACGGGCTCTGGGAGCGGGTCGCGTTCTGGGGTATCGCCGCTTCCGCGACGCTCTGCGGCAGCGTGGCCTGCGAGCGCTGGTTGGGACGCCGGCTGCCTGATCTGTTCGTCAAGATCGGCGAGGCTTCCTACACGATGTACCTTACTCACGGTTTCGTGTTGCCGGTGATCGGGGTCGCGCTCGCCAAGTCCGGGATCACGGGCCCGGCGCTCGGCATCGTGCTTGTTTCGTCCAGTCTGATCCTGAGCACTGTGACGTCCCTGATCGTCTTCAAGTGGGTGGAGGCGCCCATGACAGCCTGGCTTCGGCGTACGGTCAGCAACCGGCGTCGGACCAGCGTGGTGTCGTCGGGAGCCGTGGCAACATCGGATTGATCCAGGGTGCTACGCGGCGGCGCCGATCCCGCTGGAGAGCACCGTGGATGCGAAGCGTTGCGGCGTCCGCGACGAGACGAACGTTGCCGCCGACGGCAGGTCGATGAAATTTTGCGGCCCGCGCACGACCATGCGTTCGATCTCGTCGGCGAGGCGGACCGGATCGGACGAGTCGGCGACAGCCCCCAGGCGATGATCGCGCGTCAGCCGTCCGACCAGTCCAAACTCCTGCGCCAACACGGGACGACCGGCACGCGCAGCCCAGAGCAAAACGCCGCTCGAGCCGACGAAGCGCTGGTACGGTGCCAGCACGATATCGCTGCGTGCCACCAGGAGGTCGAGCTCGGCCTGATCGAGCCGTCTATCCTCGACGCGCAGCCACAGTTCGGGCCGCTCTCGCGCCAACCTGCGGCAACGGGCGTCCATGCCGTCGCGAATGGCGGGATCGACGCGGCCGGCAAACAGCACGGCCACGCGCGCGGCGATGGGAGGCGGCAGAAGCCGCAGGGCGTCGAGCACCATCAAGGGGCCCTTGCGCTCGGTGAGATAGCCGAACAGCAGGAGGCCGGTGCGCCCGGGAGGCACGAAATCGGCGACTTGGGTGCTACGCCCGGCGACGTCGGTCGCCGGGTGGCTCGGATCGGGCACGGCCCGGACCTTGTTGCCGTGGCCGTAATGCGCAACGGCGTGCGCGGGAAAGAAAGGATCGAGCGACAGGACTGCCTTGATCGTCGGGTTGCGCAACATCAGCCGGTAGAGCAGATCCTTGCGGAGATCCCGCAGTTTCTCGCCGGTGCTGGGCCGATAGCTGCCCAGGGCACCGTAGTGCACCGAAGGCCGGAACAGTATTCCACCGACCGGCTTTCCCTGGGCGTGCAGCCCCAGCGCGAAAGGCAGGCAGAGAAGATCGATGGAGAGAAAGAATCCGACATCGGCGCCGCTGCGACGTAGATACCGGCACATCGTCCACCAACGTGCGAACGCCGCGATCGACAGGGATCGATGGGTACACAGCCTGAGTTCGCGCGGCTTCAAGGCCATGAAGCGGATGCGGCCCTCGGCGACGACGGGCATCGATCGCGACAGTGCGGCGCACAGCACAGGCGGGACAACGACGGAGATCGCCGCAGCGGTCTCATCCGCCGCGACGAACTCGGCCAGATGCTGCAGCCATTCCTGGGAATGACCTTCGGCATCGGGTTCGAGGATCAGTACTTCGCGCGGTGGCGGCGCGTTACTTGCCGATTGCAAGCGCATCGAGGCGGTTCATGAGGTGCGGCAGGATGAGTCGGTCTGCATGGTCTACGAACGCTGGGCCGCAGCTTCCGTTCGCCTGCCCTCGAAGAACGGGTCGCCGTAGGAATATTGGCGATACTGCTTGGACACCACGCGCGACATCACGATACCGGCCACATCGCCCTGTGCGTCGACAATCTGCTTCAGGGCTTCGAGCACAGCTTCCTGCCTCGTATGACCCCAGCGGACCACGAACACCACCTTCTCCACGAGGCGCGACAGCGACAGCACGTCGGCCGTGACCAGGGCCGGCGGCGTATCGAGGATGATGAACTCATAGTGTGGCTCGAGCGCCTCGAGCAGGCGGCGCATGTAGTCCGAACTCAGCAGGTGGGCAAAACGCGGGCTCCACGATCCTGCCGGCATGACGTCGACGCCGGACAGGGCATCGTGGTGGATCACCTGATCGAGCTGGACGTCCTTGTCGATCAACAGGCTGGCCAGGCCGTCGCGATTGCCGCAGCGGAAGATCTGATGCAGGCGCGGGCTGCGCCAGTCGCAGTCGATCAGCAGCACGCGCTTGCCGTTGCTCGCAAGCAGCCGGCCAAGCGAGGCCACCATCACGGATTTTCCTTCCGACGGAGTCGCCGAGCTGAACAGGATGACCTTGGGCGAGGCGGCTGCCTCGGACAGTTCGACGCCGATGTGCAGGCGGCGGAGTGCCTCGCTGTAGGCCGAGGTCGGTTGGCGGAGCACCTGCATGGCCGGCGGTGTGCGGCCGCCGACCTGGGGCACGACGGCCATGACCGGCAAGCCGGTCATGGACTCGATCTGCTCGGCACGTCGGAACGTATGGTCGCCGCCCTCGCGCATCAGGGCGATTGCGGCACCCACCATCATGCCGCCGGCGACGCCGAGGAAAGCGATGAGCGCCTTGGGCGGGTAGCTCGGCGCGCCGGAGGGGGCGGCGGGGGAGACCAGCTTGGCGTTGGCCTGGAGGATCGTCTCGGCGCCCGTGCTTTGCTTGGCACGCAGCAGCATCGCCTCCAGGAGGTTGCGGTTCACCGTCGCGTCGCGTTCGAGCGATTCGAGCTGGATCGACCGGTCGTTCACGGAGCCCATCTGTTTCTTCACGCCCTCGAAATTCCTGGAAAGTGCCTCGTATCGCGCATTGGCGGAGCGTGCCTCACGCGCCAAGCCGTCGACGATCTTCGCGACCTCGGCGCCCACCCGGCCCTGGATATTGGCCACTTCGGCCCGGGCGTTGACCAACGCGGGGTGGCGTGCGCCGTAGGATGCCGACAATTCGGCGGCCTTCCGCTCGGAATCGGCGAGTTGCTGTTTGAGCACGGTGATGAGGGGCGAGCGGAGCACCTCCGGCACGCTCTCGTTGTTGAGGCCGCCTTTTCGCATTTCCTGGGCTTCGTTCAACCGCGACTCGGCCTCGGCCTTGGCCGTCTGCGCGGCGGTGAGCTGTGTGTTGAGCTCATTGAGCTGCTGGGCGGTGACGCCGCTGCCGGCGCTCTTGTAGAGGTCGTGGCTTCGGCGATAGTCCTCGACCGCCTGATCCGACTTGCTCACCTGCTCGCGCAGTTCGGCCACTCGACCGAGCAGGAACTTGTCGACCCTGTCTATCGACTCGATCTTGTCGCGGCGCTGGTAATCGAGATATCGCTCGGCAAGGGTGTTGGCGATGGCGGCGGCGGTGGCCGGGTTCAGCGATTCCGCCTTGATGCTGAGAACGTATGAGCGGCCGAGCGTCGAGACGTCGACGCGGGACAGCAGGATATCGATGATCCGGTCATCGCTGGTGGCTGCGCCCGCGCTTGTGGAGAATCCCGTAAACTTGTCACCATCGGCAGCCTTCGGCTTGGCCGACGTCAGTTGGGTGATCCAGGCATCGATCGCCGGCGGCAGATATTGCCACGGGTTCAGGCGCGACCAGAACGAGGGCTTGGCCAGGCTGGGATTGAATTCCGGATCGTCACGAAGCCTCAACTGGTCGATCACCTGCTTGGCGATGTTGCGCGACTGCAGGATGAATCCCTCGTTCTGGACGCGTTCGGCGTCCGGGCTGACGTCGGCGACGAAGGACTCCACGTTGGGAAGGCGGGGGGCCTGGACGCCGACCAGCACCCTTGCCTCCGAAACGTAGATGGAGGGCATCGACCACGCCACGGCGGTCGCCGCCCCACCCAACACTACTGTGCACAAGGCGATCAGTCCCCGATGCCGCCAGAGCTTGCGGATCGTTTCGAGGAAGCCCTGTTCCTCCGCGGCTGGTGCCAGTCGAGCGACCGGTTCGGCGGTCAAGTAGTGAGGCGTCGGAGGCACTGCCCGCAAAGCGATGCGCCGACGTCCCGGCGAAGCGGATTGATCCGACGCATATACCATCAGAAAAGCCGTTCGCGAACTTCGAGAGTATCACCCGGCTGAAGCACCGTGCCGGAATGTGCTTCGACGCGAACCGTCTGGCCGTCAGCGGAGGTGCGCCTGATATAGAAGTCATTCTTCTTCGCCCGGCGAGTGAAGCCGCCGGCCATTGCAACGGCGTTGATCGCGGTCAGGCTCGTCACGTAGGTATAGTTGCCGGGCTTCTGCACTTCGCCGATGACGTAGAAGGGACGGCGGCTGATCACTTCGGCGCTGACATTGGGATTCACCAGATAATCCGGCTCGAGTTTGGCGGCGATCGTCTTTTGCAGTTGGCTGGTCGTTACACCTTCGGCAGGGATATTGCCGATCAACGGGAAAGACAAAACACCATTACCGTCAAGAGTGTATTCACCGGTGAGCGTCGGCTGCCCGAAGACGGTGATCCTGAGGCGGTCATTTGCGCCAAGCTTGTAGTCGGCATCTTTGCCCCCTGCCGCACCCTGGCGAAGCCCGCCGCCAGGTGCGTTGGTTGGCGCGAGCTGCAGGCTTTCTCCGCTCTCCTTGACGATCGGAGTCGAATCGCCGTCGCACGCGGCGAGGGCAAACACTGCCGTCAACAGGCCGCGACGGCGCAGGAAGGAGATTGCTGATGGTTCGGCTGACATGTCATCACCCAGTTGTTATGGGGCTGATTGCCTTGTCCCGCTGACGGCGGACTGTTGTGTCAGGCGATCGCACGGTCATCGGAGCGCCTCAGACCCGCCCGTAGGTATCGGACACGCGCACGATGTCGTCCTCGCCGAGATACGACCCCGATTGCACTTCGATGAGCTGCAAGGGCAGCTTGCCGGGATTTTCGAGCCGGTGCTCGGCGCCGATCGGGATGTAAACGGACTCGTTCTCGCGGACGAGCATGCGTTCTTGGTCGCGCTGCACGATCGCGGTGCCGTGCACGACAACCCAGTGTTCTGCCCGATGGTAGTGTTTTTGCAGGCTGAGCTTTGCACCGGGCTTCACGGTGATGCGCTTGACCTGGAATCGCTCGCCGATATCGACGGTGCGGTAGTGGCCCCACGGCCGATGGCAGGTGACATGCTGCTGCGATTCAGGCCGGTTCTGACCGCGCAGTTTCGCGACGATGCCCGAGACTTCGCTGGCAGAGTCGGCGTCGGCGACCAGCACGGCGTCGTCGGTCGCGACCACGATCACATTGTCGAGACCGACGACTGCGACGAGCTGGCCTTCGCTGCGAATGTAGGAATTGTGCATGCGTTCGGCGACGACGTCGCCATGCAGCACGTTGCCGTCGCCATCCGCCTGGCCGACGCCCCGCAGGGCGCGCCACGAGCCGACATCGCTCCAGGCCATGTCGACCGGGACGACCGCGGCCCGGGTCGTCTGCTCCATGACGGCGTGGTCGATCGAGAGCGCGGGCGCTTCGCCGAATGCCTTGCCGCAGAGACGGAAGAAGGCGAGGTCTTCCTTGCCATCCTGCACGGCGCGCTCGCAGGCGCTGAGCATGGCCGGGTTGATGCGCGAAAGTTCCCCGAGATAGGCGCGGGCGCTCAGAAGAAAGATCCCGCTGTTCCAGAAGAAGGTGCCGCTGTCGACGAAGCGCTGTGCCGTTGCGAGGTCGGGCTTTTCGACGAAGCGATCGACCGAATAGACGGCTTCGATGCCGTCCACGGGCTCGCCGCTCTGGATGTAGCCGTAGCCGGTGTCGGCACGGCTCGGTTTGACGCCGAACGTGACCAGCCGACCTGCCTGTGCGGCAGCGAGCCCGCGCATCACGGCTCCATGGAAATCCGTCAGCGAGGCGATGACGTGGTCAGACGGCTGTACCAGCATCAACGCGTCGGGATCGCGCGCCAACAGCCACACGGCGGCGGCGGCGATTGCCGGCCCGGTGTTGCGGGCGAGCGGTTCGAGCAGGATGGCCTGCGGCTTGATGCCGATCTGCTGCAGCTGGTCGTCGACCAGGAACCGGTGATCTTCATTGCACACCAGGAGCGGTGCGGCGAAGCCGACGTCGCTCAGCCCGCGCGCCGCCGTGTCCTGCAGCATCGTCCGTTCGGACGCGAGCTTGAGAAGCTGCTTGGGATAAGACGCGCGCGACAGCGGCCACAGGCGTGTGCCGGCGCCGCCGGAAAGGATGACCGGATGGATCTGCGCCGAGCCCTCTTCCTGAAACTTCGCAAGGCTGCCGAGTGTATCCATGGATTGCGAACGCTCCGAACGTGATCCGTCTCGTTCGAAGCTAGTGATCTCCCGACCACCCGCCTAGTGATCAAGTTGTGGTCCGGCAAACCAATGATTACGCGCCGTTTCGTGGCAGTGTATCCAGCAAACCAATGATTACGCGCCGTTTCGTGGCAGTGTAATGGTCACCGAAAGGCCGCCGCCGATGCGGTTGGCGGCGCCGACGCGACCGCCGAGCGCCTCGACGTTGCGTCGCACGATCCAGAGGCCGAGGCCGGCATGCGCGGAAGGCAGGACGTCGACGTCTTCGACGTTGCGCGGGCGCGACGAGAAATAGCGCTCGAACATGTAGTCGATCTTGGCGGGCTCGACCCCCGGACCCTCGTCATCGATCTGCAGATCCACAGTCTCGCCGTTCGTCGTCAGTGTCATGACGATCGAGCCGCCGGGTGGCGAGAAGCTGATGGCATTCTCCAGCACGTTTTGCAGGACAACCTCGAGCATGCCACGGCCGGCGCGCACGATGGCGCGCTCGTCGAGGCGGCGGATAAGCCGGATGTCCTTGCTGGCGAGAATTTCCCGGAAATGAAGGGCCGCATCGCCGATGAGCTGCGTGAAATCGGCACGAACGCGGGGGGCCTCGATGAGTTCGGCGGTGCTGATGTCGTGACGCTGGGCGGCGATCACGAGGTCGAGCAGGCGGGCCAACGAGGAATCGACGATCTCGAGGGCACGCCGGGCGCGCTGATTGTCGCCGGGCACGGCGCGGCGAACCGGTTCCAGCGCCGAACGGATGGCGGCGAGCGGCGTCTTGAAGGAGTGCGCCTTGTCCTCCGCCGACTGGCGGATCTGTTGCGACACGCCCCGCAGGTCGTGGACCAGCTTGTCGAAGTCGCGGGCCACGCTCGAGAGCTCGGGCACGACATTGCGGTGGCTGAAGGCGTAGTCGCCGATGCGGCCCTGGCTGATCTCGGCGGCGACCTCGCGGAAGCGGCGCAGGCTCAATCGGATGCTGACGGCTACCAACAGGGCGAGCGCCGCCAGCACGAGGTAGATCGCGGCGGCCACGCGGATCTCGCGGGTTTCCCAATAGGGGCGGCCGATCGACGTGTTGAGGAATTCGGAGGTGGCGTGGGTGGACGTCAGAACCCAGCATCCCGCGGTGGTCCGGATCGGAATGATCGAGGTCAACAGCTCGAAGGTGCCGTCTGGCTGCTTGTAGCGGATCTCGTTGGTGGTAT
>Ga0193729_1001935_pt1 | contig 10430 bp, 6 predicted proteins | sample U1c2metaG_FD_143036 | JGI IMG/M metagenome (GOLD analysis project Ga0193729, IMG submission 143036) | Soil microbial communities from a riparian zone of the East river system, Colorado, United States - U1c2 | ecosystem: Environmental > Terrestrial > Soil > Riparian zone | place: USA: East River... | reverse complement strand
TCAGCATTGTGAACAGCACCATTAGCGGCAATTCAGCTGGAACAGGCGGCGGCATCTACAACGTCAACTCCTCGCTGCACGTTGCAAATAGCACTATCAGCGGCAACTCGGCAGGTTCTGGCGGGGGCATCTACAATGGCTTGCTAGGCCAGCTTCAAATTTCCAATACAATCATTGATGCCGGCGCATCAGGCGAAAACATCGTCAACAGCGGCGGCACCGTCACTTCGCATGGATACAATCTTAGCAGCGATGATGGCGGCGGTTATTTGAATGGCCCTGGGGATCAGATCAATACCGACCCATTGCTTGGGCCATTGCAGGATAACGGCGGTCCCACCGAAACGCACGCATTGCTTTTGGGCAGTCCGGCCATAGACAAAGGCAACTCCGGTGGCGTATATGTAGATCAACGCCGGTTCCATCGCCCTGTTGATGTCCCCGGCATTCCCAACGCCAACGGCGGTGACGGAAGCGACATTGGCGCATTCGAATTCGGCTCCTCTGCGATCCGAGGAGATTTCAACGGCGATGGTTTCACTGACTACCTGCTTCTTAATTCCAGCAGTCGAGCAACAGCCATTTGGTATTTGCACGACAATACGTATATCGTCGGCGGCTATGGTCCGAGTCTTCCGGTTGGGTGGACAGTAGTTGATGTGGCCGACTTCAATGGTGATGGCAACCCAGATTATGCGCTGTTCAACCCCACCACGCGTCAAACCGCGATCTGGTACCTGAATAACAGGCTCTACCTTGTCGGTGCCTACGGTCCGACATTGCCGAGCGGTTGGCGATTAGCAGCCGTGGGTGACTTTAATAGAGACAGCAAGCCCGATTACGTCCTTTACAATGCGAGCACGCGTCAAACAGCCATCTGGTATTTGAATAACAACGTGTACGTTAGCGGTGCCTACGGTCCAACTATTGCCCGCGGCTATGTACTATTGGGGCTTGCCGATTTTGACGGCGACGGCAAGCCCGATTACGTGCTTTACAATGCAAGCACGCGTCAAACGGCGATCTGGTATCTGGACAACAACGTGCTTGTCAGCGGCGCCTATGGTCCGACTATTGCCAGCGGCTACGTGCTATCGGGGGTTGCTGATTTTAACGGTGACGGGAAACCGGATTATTTGCTTTACAATTTCACCACTCGCCGGACGGCGATCTGGTACCTGAATAACAACGTTTATGTCAGTGCCGCCTATGGGCCAACTTTGCCGGCCGGTTGGAGCTTGGTCGCGCCCTGAAGTCTCCGGCATTTCATCGCTTGTTGGCACCGTCCAGTGCACCCGGTGGACCGCTTTTTGAATTGCGATAGCCGTCGGCTCCAGCCTTGAAAGCGGTATCGGTTCAGTCGAGACACAACCGGAGCGACCATGTCCGACTCCGAGACCGCGGCCGACTCCACCGGGGTAAAGGGGATCGCGCCAGTGGATGCGCGGCGCTAGAATCGTTTTTGATTGCCGGATGGCAAATGATCCGGCCATGATCATTTAGCGGAAAATGAAAACAATACTGATGTTGATCGTTGGGCTGATGCTCGCAGGCTGTGGATCAATGGAAAAGCATATTCACAATCGTGATGCGGTGGACACGATATGCGCTTGCCCTTGACGATTGACTCCGGGCATTCGCAAGAAACGTTAGCCGATGGCCCGGCCCGCTTCTGTGGCTGTCTGTGTCGCGTAGATGCGTTGCCGCGTAGTCCGATTAAGCTGATTTCCGGATTCCTTTGACCCAACGAATCCTGTAAATCGTATCTTGAAATGGAACGGCCACTTTTTATTCCGGTGATTCTTGGGACCGCTCGTCAGGGACGGAGAAGCGAACACGCTGCGCGCCTTGTTTTTGAGCAAACAAAAAAACGTGCGGACATAGAGACCGAGCTGATCGACGTGTGCAAGGTTCCTATGAAACTCGACGACGCAGGCGAGCAAATGAAAGACCCAAAATTCTCAGCGACCATCCAGCGTTGCGACGGACTCATTATAGTAACTCCGGAATACAATCATGGTTACCCCGGCCTTCTGAAGCACGCACTCGACATGAATCTCGAGGAGTACATTCACAAAGCCGTGGGGATCTGCGGTGTCTCGGCGGGTCCGTTTGGCGGGGCGCGCGCGATCGAGGGCCTGCTGCCAGTTATGCGCGAGCTCGGCCTGGTAACAATCTTTTGGGACGTGAATTTTGGAAACGTGCAAAAGCTTTTCGATGAGCAGGGGAATTTGCTCGATCAAAGTTACGTGCAGCGCCTCGACAAATTCCTGAATGAATTGATCTGGATGGCGCGCGTCCTTCGCTACGGACGAGAGAACATTCCAGAAGTTAAGGCGGAGTAGCGGAGTGGTGGAGTCATGTCGAAAGACGCGCTAGCCGAGCGAATGGAACGCCTCGGCATCCGGCATTTCGACCTTGAGGAAACCTTTGCGCGATCGAGCGGGCCGGGAGGTCAAAACGTAAACAAAGTTGCAACCGCTGTAACGCTGCGTCACAGGCCGAGTGGCATCAGCGTGACAGTGCAGGATTCGCGCTCGCAAGCGGTGAACCGCAAGCTGGCGCGGGGACGACTGCTCACCGCGATCGAGAGCGCTCGAGCAGAAAAGCGTATTGCTGAAACCGCGAAACGCGAAAAAGAGCGGCGAAGAAAATCGCCGAGACCAGGTGCGCTCAAAAGGAAAATCCTCGAATCGAAACGGAAACGCGGTGAGCTAAAGAAGCAGCGCGCAAGAATCGAGTCGAGTTAAACATCACCAAAGCAGATCTTGTAACGTTTTGATTCTGCTCTCGATCAGCTGCGATTTTTCGGCAATGGAAGCAGCGGCATCGCGCTTTTTCAGCCATTCGATCTGCTCTTTCTTGACCGCGGCAAAACGCGCTTGCGGCAAAACCAAACGAACTGCCAGATAAATCTGATTCATCCGGTCATCGAGCCATTTCTCTTTTTCTTCCTCCGTCGAGAAGGTCGTTTCATCGAGCCCAAGGTCACCAAACGGATCACTAACGCCGTCGTATTCGCTTCCGGTCAACGGCCGCGCCTCCGCCATCAGCCACTTTTTCGCGCGCAGATCGAACGTCCCGTGAAAAATCGCGTAGTAGCCGCCTTTCTCGTTAAGTTGCTTCGGATCTGTCGTCGAAACCGCTCCCACGCGTACTTTCCGGTCGGCACCGATGCGGAAATCGGGCGTCGCATCGCCTCCGCTATTTTCGGGATCACGCGACTGTTTGGCGATCGCAGCTTTGAGCGACTTATCAATCTGTTTGCCGATGTCTGTTTGAACGAAACCCGAACCTTTCACTTCCAGAATGGAAATGGTGTCGAATCCAAATCGGCCATCATATTCGACAACGCACCAAGTTGACTCCGGCGCCCATACGACTTGCAACCCGCGATGGTTTTGGCGTTCAAAATAATCGGCTCCTCGGATTTTTCCCAGCAGCCGATGGCTCTTTAAATCGGCCAGATAGTTTGTCTCTCCAAGAGATTCGTCCTTCTCCCAAGCATCCATCGAAGGAACAAGAATGCCGTACCGTCCGTCGGGGGATTCGGTGTTCTCGTAAACGACATATCCACTCGGCCAATCATTATCGCCAGCGGCATCCGATGGGGCGATGCTTAGAGATAGTGCAAAAAGAAGGATCGAAACTCGCTCTCCAACATGCACATGAAAGATACTATCTGATTCTTCCTATCTCCAAAAAGAAGAATTCTTCGCTCTAAATACGTCTGGCGATGCGACCTGCGACGAATCGTTTGTTGAAGAAACAATTCATGATATGAAAAAAGCAATCATCCTTGGTTCAGTGTTCTCCGTTCTCGCCTTGGTGCTCGTCTCTTGTTCGAGTACGCCCGAGACGACTAGCACCACAACGCGCCAGACGACAGTCACAACGGCGCCCCCGCAGCCGGTCGGTCAAACAACTACCACAACTACGCACCGCATGGGTGGCGGCTACTGATTGGTGGAAACCGGCAGCTAGAATTCACGGGTGCTGGCTTCTGTAGCCACCGCCCTGTGGGCCGTTCCCTCCTGATATAAAAGCACTGCCGACGCGGACCGGCCACAGGTCTGCACACCGGACGGATTCGTCCTGCGGCGAACCGGTGGCTATAAGATTTACGAAATCGCTTTACGATTTTTCTGCCGGGGACTCGGCGGTTTGGGCTTCCTCCTCCGCCAGGCTGACGACTGGCGCAATGGCCTGAAGCTTTTCGCTGTTGCGGAGATCCATCAGTTTTACACCCATCGTGTTTCGACCGGTTTCGCGAATTTCTTTAACTCTCGTGCGTACCATCTGGCCTTTGTTGGTGATGAGCATGATCTCATCAGTCTCGCGGACCGTAAGTGCGCCAACCACGTCGCCGGTTTTCTCACCGGTTTTCATGGTAATAATGCCTTTGCCGCCGCGCGATTGGCGCCGGTAATCATCGAACGACGTCCGTTTGCCAATTCCATTTTCGCCGGCCACCAGCAGCATGGCGTTTGGGTCGACAATGGCTATGGCCACTATGTGATCGTCTTTCTCGGGGCGAATCCCCCAAACGCCGACTGTATTGCGGCCCTGATCGCGCAGTTGTTCCTCGTGAAATCGCAAGCTCATTCCATCCTTGGTGATGAGCACGATTTCGTTGTTGCCATTCGTTAGCTTGGCATCAATCAACCGGTCGCCTTCCTCGATCTGGATGGCGATGATGCCGCCACGGCGGACATTCGCGTAATCGGAGAGATTCGATTTTTTAACGATACCGGACTGTGTGGCGAACACGATATGGAGATTTTCGTCCCAGGTCTGATCGACAGCGCTTGGTCCCGTGCCGGATTTTTTTGACTGAATCCGGATCGTGGCGGCGATTTTTTCATCGGGCTTGAGCTCGAGAATATTGGCGATCGAGCGGCCCTTGGCGGCGCGGCCCATCTCGGGAATTTCGTAAACTTTTTCCACATACGCGCGTCCCGTCGCGGTGAAAAACATCAGGTAATCGTGCGTGGTCGCGGTAAAAAGATGCTCCACGAAATCGCCTTCCTCTTCTTCGGTAGCGCCTTCGCGCGTTTGCATGCCGATCACGCCCTTGCCTCCGCGCCGCTGCGCACGAAACGCGCTCACAGCCGTGCGTTTGATGAAACCGCCATGGGTGATGCTGATGATGCAACCCTCGTTCGCGATGAGATCTTCCATGTTGATCTCCGCTTGATCGGGCACGATTTCCGTCAGGCGCGGCGAGCCGTATTTGTCGCGAATTTCCCGGAGCTCTTTTTTGATAATCGTGAAGACACGCTGCTCTTTGGCCAGGATGTCGCGAAGGTCTTTGATGGATTCGAGTAGTTCCTTGTACTCTTTGTCGATCTTTTCTCGCTCGAGCCCCGTGAGCTGATACAGCCGAAGATTAAGGATTTCGTCAGCCTGATGTTCGCTGAAGGCGTAGCGGCCATTTGTCAGGCGGGCCTCATTGCGAATCAATATGCCGATTTGCTCCACCTGACGCTTGGTGAATTCGAAGGCCAGCAATTTTACTCGGGCTTCATCGCGACTGGCCGATCCGCGGATGATGCGGAGAAATTCGTCGAGATTAGCGAGCGCAATGAGGTAACCCTCGAGCGTTTCGGCGCGCTCTTCGGCTTTACGCAATTCGAAGCGGGTTCGGCGAAGTACGACCTCGCGCCGGTGCTCGATATAGCAGGCGTTTGCTTCCTTGAGTGAAAGCAGTTTGGGCCGCCCGTGATCAATCGCCAGCATGATCACCGCGAAGGAGCTTTCCATCGCTGTGTGCTTGTAGAGATTGTTGATCACGACCTTTGGATTGCCGTCGCGCTTCAGTTCGATAACGACCCGCGTATTTTCATCGGACTCGTCACGAACCGCGCTAATGTCTGTCAGCACTTTTTCGTTCACCAGCGACGCGATGCGTTCGACGAGGGTTGCGCGATTGACGTTGTATGGAATTTCGGTGATGACGATTTGTTCTCTGCCGCCTTTGAGCTCTTCGATGCCGGCCTTGCCGCGCACCTTCATACTACCTCGCCCGGTCTCAAGATATTGTTTGAGTCCCGACACGCCGCAGATGACGCAGCCGGTCGGGAAGTCCGGCCCTTTTACGTGTTTCATCAGCTCCTCGAGCGTGATTTCCGGATCGTCGATTTGCGCACAGATTCCATCGATCACTTCGCTGAGATTGTGCGGCGGAATATTGGTCGCCATGCCCACGGCGATGCCGGTTCCGCCATTCACGAGCAGATTTGGAAAGGCAGCTGGGAAAACCGTCGGCTCGGTGCGTGTTTCGTCATAATTTGGGACGAAATCGACCGTGTCCTTATCCATGTCGGTCATCAGCGCGGCGCCCAGATGTGTCATTCGCGCTTCGGTGTAACGCATCGCCGCCGGGGGATCGCCTTCGACGGAGCCGAAGTTACCCTGACCGTTGACGAGCGTTTCACGCATCGCCCACGGCTGGGCCATGTGGACAAGCGTAGGATAGATCACCGCTTCGCCGTGCGGGTGATAATTTCCGCTGGTGTCACCGCAAATCTTCGCGCATTTGCGATGCTGTCGTCCCGGAAAAAGAGAGAGATCGTGCATCGCGTAGAGAATTCTGCGCTGCGATGGCTTGAGTCCGTCGCGCGCGTCCGGCAACGCACGCGAAATAATGACCGACATCGAGTAATCGAGAAAGGACCTCGATACTTCTTCGGCTACATTTATCGGTTCAATTTTCTCGTTTGGATTAAGCATGACGTTTGGATTTATCCATGCGCTGGCAAGTACGCAGAAGGACGCTCGGTAAGGAAGCGCTCTTCCCAAATTCGGGAAATTTCGTCAGCCTGTCTGATCGTCACGGGAGGACCGATCCCAGCACCGCGCGGCATCGAAATTTTCAAGAAATCCAGCGCACAGCGGATGGTTGCCTCATAATCCCGGCATAGTTCTTCGTACTCGACCTGGAAGGGAGCAATTCCGATTCGGTGAAAAAATGTGTGCCAGATATTTTCCTGTCGCTCGGCCTCTCTTAGAGCCTGCTCGATCAACTGCGCATCGAATTGCGGTTCTCGTAAGGCGGTTTTTCCCTCCTGCACTTTCCAAAGACCGGTCTGAAGAGCTCGAGCTGTCGACAATGCTTGCCGCAATTTGTGGCGCCGAACGATGTGCACAAAGCGAAGGCGTGGGAAGGCATTTCGCAACATAGTGAGATCATCAGTCGCTGCGTCGCCAAAAGCATGAGTATCTCGCAGTCGGGCAAGGAAATCGTCCAGATACCAGCTCATTAGTTTAAAGCCGAACACCTCATTGCGGGTCGTCTTCGTGTCGACGATGCCGCGTACGTAGCCCGGATAATCAACACTTGGATCTAGTCCTATCTCGGCGCCGTAGCGGCCTTCGGACTTTGGCAGGAAGAACTGTTTTGGCATGCCCGCCTGGCGCGTGGCGCGCAAGCCATCTGTCAGTAAATTGCTACCCTAACACAGAATTGTGCAGACAACGTAACAGCGTCGCGGATGGCGTAGTTTGTGAAACAGGCCTCCCATCTTGGAATTTACACGTCGAGATTGCGCACATTCAGCGCGTTGTCTTCGATGAATTGCCGGCGCGGCTCAACGACGTCACCCATCAGAATCGTGAACATTTTATCGGCATCGACGGCGTTATCGTCGTTCAGGTCCACCTTCAGGAGTTTGCGTTTCTCCGGATTCATCGTGGTCTCGAACAATTCTTTGGCGTTCATTTCACCGAGACCTTTGAAACGCTTGATCTGCACTCCGCGGCGGCCAATCTCCAAAATCTTCTCCAGGATTTCCGGAATTGAAAACAGCGGATGCAAAACCGCTTTTTCGCCTTCGCCTTCGATCAATTCAAAGATCGGCTGATCACTGGTCGCGTAATGGGCGACTTTCAGACCCTTACGAGCAAGTTCGGCTATGATTTTTTCGATCGCAGCCGATTCGTGCAGCTCTACCAGTCTGCCGCGTCTGCGACTCCCGTCTGTCCGCACTGGCGCTTCGCTCAGCGGAAGCAATTCCTGGCCAAGCTCGGTGTCGAACAGATTCAGGTCCAGATTTTCTTGGTGAAATTTGCGGACTGCTTTTTCGTCGTCAAAATAATGCACCGTTTCCTCGTTTCCCTCGCGCACCTTCACCAGATACGTTGGAAGCTTGCCTGACTTCGAGTTGCGTTTGGAAAGATAAGTTTCGAAATCACCGCCGTGACGGCGCACCGCTTCGCTTAACTTCGCAAGTTTCTCGAGTGATTCCAGAATGTCCTTCAGTTGGGCCGCCGGGATTTCTTTGTCATCGGCCAAGTTTCTCAATCGGACGTCTTCTGCGCCCAGCGAAATCAGGATTTTGTTTAGCCGGGCGTCGTCATCGACATATTCTTCGCGTTTCTTTCGCTTGATTTGATAAAGGGGCGGTTGCGCGATGTAAATCCTGCCCGCACGTACCAGCTCGGTCATCTGCCGGAAAAAGAACGTAAGCAACAGAGTACGAATGTGTGAGCCATCGACGTCTGCATCTGTCATGATAATAATCCGGCCGTAGCGCAGCTTGGTGATATCGAAACGCCCTTCATCTTTGCCGTTGCCATCCTCTTTGGATTTGCCGATTCCGGCGCCGATAGCCGTAATCATTGACTGGATCTCATTGTTCTTTAGGAACTGATCTTCGCGCGCTTTTTCCACATTTATCAATTTTCCGCGAATCGGCAGAATGGCTTGATAACGCCGGTCGCGTCCCTGTTTGGCGGAGCCGCCCGCTGAATCGCCTTCGACAATGTAAAGCTCAGTCAGTTCCGGATCGCGCTCGGAGCAATCAGCCAATTTCCCTGGCAATCCGCCGCCGGTCAGAGCACCCTTGCGAATTGTTTCCCTGGCTTTTCGAGCCGCTTCCCGCGCCCGCGCTGCCGTGAGGACCTTGTCGAAAATGCGTCGCGCGACCGGCGGGTTCTTATCAAAAAAAGTCATCAATCCATCGTAGACGACTGAGTTTACGATCCCGTCGATCTCAGTGTTGACGAGCTTCACCTTGGTCTGCGATTCGAAGCGCGGATTGGGCAACTTGATGCTGAGCACACAAATCAATCCTTCGCGCACATCGTCTCCGGAGATCGAAGGGTCCTTCTCTTTGAGAAAATTGCTTGATCTCGCGTACTGATTGACGGCCTTGGTGAGCGCTGTGCGGAAGCCAGTCAAATGCGTGCCACCATCCGGATTCGGGATTGAGTTGGCGAAGGGTAAAATCTGGTCGTTGTAGCTGTCGTTGTATTGCAGTACCACATCGAGAAACACTTCATCGCGCTGTCGCGAGATGACGATCGGCTTCGGATGCAGGACCTGTTTGTTCTCGCCGAGCTGCTTTACAAATTCTTCGATGCCCTGTTTGTAGAAAAACTTCTCTGTCTTGGCCGGGTCGGTGCGCTCATCCGTAAGCGTGATTTCCAGACCGGGATTGAGAAACGCCAGTTCGCGCAACCGCGTTGCGAGACGCTCGAATTTGAACTCCGTCGTGATGGTGAAAATCGTCGGGTCGGGAAGAAACGTGATCAGTGTGCCGGTGGTCTTTGTGTTTTTGACCTCGCCGATGACAGTCAGTTTGTCCGTCGTCTTGCCCTTGGCGAAAGCCATGTGGTAGACCTTGCCGTCGCGCGACACTTCCGCCTTGAACCATTCCGAAAGCGCGTTCGTGCATTTCGCGCCTACGCCGTGCAAGCCGCCCGAATATTTGTAGGCGCCTTGTCCAAATTTTCCGCCGGCGTGCAGATTTGTCAGCACCAACTCGATCGCCGGCATTTTCCATTTGGGGTGAATATCTACGGGAATTCCACGGCCATTGTCGCGCACCGACAGCGATCCATCGACGTGGACGCTCACTTCTATTTTTGTGCAAAATCCGGCGAGATGTTCGTCGATCGAATTGTCCAAGACCTCGAAAACCAAATGGTGCAGACCCCTCTCATCAGGGTCGCCGATGAACATTCCAGGCCGCTTCCGGACCGCTTCGAGGCCTTCCAATTTGTCGATTTGCGCGGCGTCGTACTTTTGTGCCGCGGCAATTCCAGTCGATCCCCGGCCAGACGATTTTTCGACCGGAATTTCTTCTTGGGTTTTTAGCATAGATTAAGGCCGGAAAGAGCCTCGTAAGATGATATCCAAAATGTCCCCATGAACAACTAATATCTCGTGGGTAATCTTCGATTGCTTGCGCTAGGGATTGGGCCAAAGACTAAGCCTAAACTCAAGATATTGTATCCGAGCGGAGCTGACGGCAGGACTGGTTCCGGAGGCTTTTTTCTCGCTGCTTGACCATGCGATTTTGAACCCGGAAAATGCGGTCTGTGATGCGCGCGCAAACCCTTCTGGAAGCACGCTGGATTCTTCTGATTTTGGCTTTGGCCGCCGTGGCGACGTGGTTCATTTCGGCGTGGTTGTCGCTCATTTTTCT
>Ga0193729_1001934_pt1 | contig 10441 bp, 8 predicted proteins | sample U1c2metaG_FD_143036 | JGI IMG/M metagenome (GOLD analysis project Ga0193729, IMG submission 143036) | Soil microbial communities from a riparian zone of the East river system, Colorado, United States - U1c2 | ecosystem: Environmental > Terrestrial > Soil > Riparian zone | place: USA: East River... | reverse complement strand
AAGATCGCGTATACGACACCCTTTTCGCCGATCAGCTTGGCGGCGTGGTCGAGCACGCTCGCGCTGATGTCCTTGCCGAAGATGGGCACGAGCGCCGTGCGGTAGTCGAACTCCTCGAAGTCCGGCGGGCGCTCGGGCCGCGGCGCCTTCGTCGTGCTGCGCAGGTCGAGCCCCTGATCGCGACGGTAGACGATGTAGAGGGCCATCCCGAACACGAGCCAGAACACGCCGGCCGCGGCGACGTCGAGGTGCAGGATCGTGACGGTCAGGAAGGCCACGCCTGTGCCGAAGATCCCCAGCAGCGCGAACAGCGGCAGCTCGCGTCCGGCCACGCGCAGCGTCCCGGGCCCGCGGTACGGCCGCGGGCGGTCGGGCTCCTTGATGCGCAGGCGAATGACCGAGAGGTGGGCGATCGTGAACGACAGCATCGCCCCGAACGCATACATGTTGCCGAGGAATTCGGCCTTGCCGGGGATCATCGTCAGGCACGCCACCCCCCCGAACAGCAGGATGCCGATCCACGGTGTCGAGAAGCGTGGGTGCAGGCGGCTGAGCCGGTCGGGCACCTGGCGATGCAGGCCCATCGAGTAGATCAGGCGCGACGCGCCGATGATCCCCGCATTCGTAGCGATGAACAGGATCGTCGCCGCGAGCAGGCCTACGTAGATCTCACCGGCCGACTGCAGCGCGCCGAGATGCAGGTGCTTGACGATCCCCAGCACCGGGTCGCCGGCGAACCCGCCCCGCTCCTCGCTGGTGCCGAGCAGCGTCGCGTAGTGACCGTCGGCCCCTTTGTGCACCGGCAGCGCCGAGAGCGCGACCATCGGCAGCGCGGCATAGATCGCGAACACCGCGAGCACGACGAACCTGATCGCGCGCGGGACCGTCCTCGTCTCGTCGCGCGCCTCCTCGGCCATGTTCGAGATCGTCTCGATGCCCGTATAGGCGATCATCCCGATAGGGATCGCCACGAGAAAGCTTTTCCAGCTCGGCGCCACGCCGAGGTGCACGTTGTGCACGAGCACGTCGGGCGAGAGCACGAGCAGCATGCCGACGATCACCAGCAGCAACTGAGTCGCGAGGTCGGTAATCGCGAGCACGATGTTCAGCCCGGCCGCCTCTTTCACGCCGACGACGTTGATCAGCGACAGCGCGATCACGACGCCTATGCCGAACAGGACGTCGCCGGGACCGTGCCGGAGGGCCGGCCAGAAGAGCCCGCCGATGTAGTGCGGCACGAAGAACGCCGAGATCGCGATCGTGATCGTGTAGTTGAGCATCTGCGCCCAGGCCGCGAAGAACGACCACAGCTCGTTGAACGCGTGGCGCGCGAAGCTCGAGGAGCCGCCGGCCTCGGGATACATGGCCGTCGCCTCGGCATACGTCGCGGCCGTCAGGTAGAAGATCACGCCGGTGATCAGGAAGACGATCGGCGTGAGGCCGAGAGCGTAGGAAGCGACCAGCCCGAGCGCGTAGTAGATCGAGGACCCGACGTTGCCGTAGGCGGTCGAGAAGAGGGCGCTCGTGCCGAGCACCCGCCGCAGGCCGTATTGGTTCAGGCGCGCCATCCGCGCAGCGTATACAGGCCGGCAGCGAGCGACGGCAGCGGCGCGATCGGGAGATCCACCGGCCGAATTCGAGAGCGCCCGCGCATTCGATCGGATGCAAAATCCCATGCACCGCCGCCGGCCAAGCAGGAACCCAACGTATGATCCCGACGACCCGGGTGCTCAACGCCTTCCCGGCCTTCTTGCCATGGACACGTCGCGCCGCGGAAACTACGACTCGGGAGAGGACTTCGTCCTCGAATACGGAGAGCTGCGCTTCACGTTCAACGAGGAGGACTTCGCCGAGCGCTGCGAGCAGGCGGCGATCAAGGTCGGCTTCGTCGGCGGTCGCCTCGGCGAGGAGGAGCTCGAAGACCTCGTCAACCTGGCCGTCAACGGTGAGATCTCCGATCCCGCCTCGGCGCTCGGACAGCACGTCAACGACTGCTGGCCCGAGCTGATCGGACCGGCGGAGCGCTCGCTCGTCCACTGGCTGCGCCGCCTGGTCTTCCGTGGTGCGTGGCTCGACCAGCGTGTCAACGAGGGTGAGCTGAGCGTGGCCTTCGACGAGCAGACCGGCGGCTTCGCCTACGTACAGCCGGCCGATCCGCGCGCGGCCAGCGGCGGCGAGCCGATCGAACTCGCGCCCGAGCCCTCCTGGGGCCGGGTCGCATATCGCCGCTGAGCGAGCGTGACGCCGAGGCGCGCCGGCGCTCAGCCGGCGCCGTCCAGCGCGCCGGCGCGCGCTTGCGTGATCGCTTGAGCGCCGTCCTCCCCCACGAGCAGCTCGGGCTTCAACGTCCCGCTGGCAGCCAGATCGAGGATCGGCTGGCGGCCGGTCGAGGTGAGCGCGACGTCGAGCGCGATCACGGTGCTCTCACCGCCGAACGGGCGTGTGGCGGTCGCGATGACGGTCAGCGACCCGCCGTCCCGCAGGTTGCGCGCGGCCGCGAGCGCCTTGCGCGCGGCGTGCGGGTGCAGGCCGTCGAGGCCGTCGATCAGGACCACGGCGTGTCCTCCCCTCGCCGCGACGCGCTTGGTGGAGTCGATCGCCCGCTCGACCGCCTGGCCCTGCGAGTCGGCCGAGGCGGCGAAGCTCAATGCCGCGACCGGCGCCGGCTCACCCTGCTGCCACTCGGCGATCTCCTCCGGCCGTGAGCCGGCCAAAACCAGCGTCGGCTCGAGGTCCTCGCGCGCGCCGACGGCGGCGAGTATCAGACGCAGCGTCTCGGTCTTGCCGGAGCGCGCGGCCCCCACGATCACCACGCGCGAGCCGCGCCCGAACGGCGTGAGCCATTCGATTGCCTCGAGCGTCGGGTCCTTGGAAGCGAACGTGACGCGCTCGCTCGGCCGGTCGACCGGCAGGTCCTCGTAGCGGGCGCCGGCCGAGACGGCGTCCGCCGATGCGCCGTTGATCGTATCGATGCGCACGAGTGACGGATAGCGCTCGGAGCGCCGCGGGGTACGCATGGGCCCGGCCACACGATCGCCGGACACGAGCTCGCAGCGGCGGACCTGAGCGGCGGAGATATACACATCGCCGTCGGAGGGCTCCGGCGGGTCGACGCGCAGGAAGGCCGAGCCGTTGCCGAGCAGCTCGACGACGCCCTCGGCGATCGCCCCGCCGTCCTCGGGCTCAGCGTCGCGCGACTCCGCGCGGTCGCGCCTGGCGGGCTCGCGTTTTGCAGACTCGCGTTTGGCGGGCTCGCGCCGCGACCGCTCGCGTTTCTCGGCGGGCGCGTCATCCGTCGCGGAGTCTCGCGAAGCCGAGCCGGAGCGGCGCGCGCGGCCGCCGCGGCGCCTGCGGCCGCTGGAAGCGCGGTCAGTGGCTCCACTCTCCTCGGCGCTCGCTGACAGCTCGGCGTCCTCCTCGTCCGCGTCCGCGTCGACGTCGGGCGTCTCGCCGAGAATGGTGTCGATCAGCGCCGCCTTGCGCAGTCGCCTGAAGCCGTCGAGACCGAGCTGGTCGGCGATCGCGTGCAGGTCAGCCAGAGGGCTGGCCTCAAGCTCAGAGCGCTCGAGTACTGCCATTTGTCCGTCTCCTTGTCGTTGGGTGGGGCGGTTGGCGTCCCCCCCGCGTTGGACAGCGGCGGGCACCCATGCTCACGCCTCAGACTAGCGGCTAACCCGGCCGGGTCGGATCCTCCGCCGGCCGGAGGCACGGCTTGCAGGGATCATCCGGTCGACTCGTCCTGGCGCAATTGCTCGGCGAGCGTGAGATCCCTGCCCGGCACCGATGCTCCGGAGAGCGCCGCGCGAACGGCAAGGAACTCGGAGGCCGCCGCGACGTCGTGCACGCGAAAGATGTGGGCGCCGGCATCGGCGCCGTGGGCGAGCGCGGCGAGCGTGCCGGCAAGGCGCTCGCGCGGCGGGCGCCCGGTCAGCGCGCCGATGAAGTCCTTGCGCGAGATGGCCATCAGGAGGGGCCGTCCGAGCTCGTGCAGGCGTCCCACCTCGGCGAGCAACCGGATGGTCTGCGCGGGCGTCTTGGCGAAGTCCGGTCCCGGGTCGACGATCAGCTGCTCGGCGTCGACTCCGGCGGCGATCGCCAGCTCGATGCGCTCGCGCAGGAAGGCGAGCACCTCGGCGACGATGTCGACATAGAGGTCCGGGTCCTGCAGTCGCTCGCGGGGCGCCGCGCGCGTGTGCATCACGACGAGCGCTGCGCCGGTCTCCGCGCACACCTGGGCGAGCTGCGGGTCGCGCAGGCCGCTGACGTCGTTGACGATGCTGGCTCCGGCGGCGATCGCCGCGCGCGCGACCGGCGGCTTGTACGTGTCGACCGAGACGATCGCGCCGAGCTCGCCGGCTAGGCGCTCGACCAACGGCACGACCCGCTCGAGCTCCTGCTGGACGGCCACCGGAGGGCGCGAGGTCGTGGCCGACTCGCCGCCGACGTCGAGCACGTCGGCGCCCTCGCCGAGCAGCTGCTCGGCGAGGCGCACCTGCGCCTGCAGGGTGGAGTGCCGGCCACCGTCGCTGAAGGAGTCGGGCGAGGCGTTGACGATCCCCATCAGCCACGGCTGCGCGCCCAGCTCGAGCATGCGCTCCCCGGCCCTCAGGCGGCGAGCGGGGGGCGCTTGGCGCGGCGGCGATGAAGTGTCGGGCAGGCCGGCGGAGGCGCGCGGGTTCACGGCTCGGTTAGGCCCTCCGCACGAGCCTCCAAATAAAAACTCTTGACCTCCTCTCGGGCGCGAGCTCGGCCCCAGCCGAGCTCCCTGGCGAGGATCGCCGCCACGCGGGAGACCGCTTCCGGATGCTCGCTGTGGTCCTCGGCGAGAGCGTGCGCCGCGAGCAGCCCTAGGCGCGTGCGACGCAGCAGCACGTCGCCGATGCTGCGAGCCTGCTCGTTGCGAGCCGCCAGCGCCACCTCGGCGAGCAGGTCGGGCAGTCCGGGGACGATCGGCTGGGCCAGCTCGCCACGCTCGGCGGCCAGCGCGAGCACCTCGTGCGCCGCGTGGCCGTAGCGCGCGGCGAGCGGCGCATAGGACTCATCGGGAACCCCCTCCACGCGCGGCAGCTCATCGACCGAGATCGCCTGCCCCAGCGGGATCTCGTGCGTGCGGCAGGGAGCGTCGCGCGCGTCGCGCAGCACGATCCGATCGACGGTCATCTTGGCCATCCGCCGCCACGTCGTGAGCTTGCCGCCGGTGATCGTGATCATGCCCGAGGATGTCTCGTACAGCTCGGCCTTGCGCGAGATGTCGACCGACTTCTTCGGGTCGCCCGTGGAGATCAGCGGGCGCACGCCGGCGAACGCGCCGGTCAGCTCAGCGCGGCCGAGCGTCGAGCCGAAGAAGTCGTTGATCGCGCTGAGCAGGTAGTCGATGTCCTCGCCCGAGGGCCTTATGTGATCGAGCGGGCCCTCGTAGTCGTTGTCTGTCGTGCCGACGAGCGTGTGCCCCAGCCAGGGCAGCGCGAAGATCGAGCGCCCCGAGCCGGCGGGCACGATTGCGCCGCCGACGAGCGGCAGGTCGTCGTGTTGCAGCGTGATGTGCGTGCCGCGGCTGGGGCGGATGCGCGGCAGCTCGGCCTCGTCGTGCTGGCCGATCTCCGATCGGTCCTGCGGGCGCAGCTCATCGGCCCACACGCCGGTCGCGTTGACGACGTTGGCGGCGCGCACCTCGAACTGGCCGCCGCTCTCGCGGTCGACCGCGCGAACGCCCTGCGCGCGTCCCTCGTGCTCCAAGAGGCCGGTGACGTCCACGCGATTGGCGCAAACCGCACCAAAGCGCTCGGCCTCGCCGAGAACGGTCAGCACCAGGCGCACGTCGTCGGTCTGGCAGTCGTAGAACAGGTAGCCGCTCGTCGGCTCGCGACCGGCGAGCGCCGGGAGCAGCTCGAGGACCTCCTCGCCGGAGATCACGCGGTGGCGCTCGGGACTCCACGACTCGCCGTCCTCGGGCCGCCCGGGCGCGGCGCCTTGCTCGCCACCGGACTTGCCGGCCGACCGTCGCTCCGTCGACCCGCGAGAGCGTTTGCCCCGGCGCGTGCGCAGGCGGTCGCTGGCCGATCTTCGATCGGTAACCGACATCACGTCGTACAGGTTCAAGCCGACGCCGACGAGGCGATCGGGGCGGGCGCCCTCGAAGGCGGGCACGACGAGCGGCAGTGGCCGCACCAGGTGCGGCGCGAGCGCGACCATCAGCTGACGCTCGAGCAGCGCCTCGCGGACCAGCCCGAGGTCGAAGTTCTGCAGGTAGCGCAGGCCGCCGTGCACGAGCTTGCTCGAGCGGCTGGAGGTCCCCGAGGCGTAGTCGGCGCGCTCGAGCAGCGCGACGCTGTAGCCGCGCGTGGCGGCGTCCAGCGCCACGCCGGCGCCCGTGATGCCGCCGCCGACCACGACGACGTCGAACTCCTCCTCCGACATCGCCGCGAGAGCCTGGCTGCGCTCGATCACGACCGCAGTCTCGCAGAGCTGAAGCTCAGATCTGGCCGAGCTCCGCGGTGATCTCGGTCACGGCGGACTTCGCGTCGCCGAAGAGCATCGCGGTCTTCGGGTCGTAGTAGAGCTCGTTTTCGATGCCGGCGAAACCCGGGTTCATCGAGCGCTTGATGACGATCACCGAGCGGCTGTCCGCGACCTCGAGGATCGGCATCCCGTAGATCGGCGAGGAGGGCGTGTTCTTGGCCGCGGGATTGGTCACGTCGTTCGCGCCGATCACCAGCGAGACGTCGGTGCGCTGGAACTCGGGGTTGGCGTCGTCCATCTCCTTCAGCTGGTCATACGGCACGTCGGCCTCCGCCAGCAGCACGTTCATGTGCCCCGGCATGCGCCCGGCGACCGGGTGGATCGCGTAGCTGACTTCGACCTGACGCTTTTCGAGCTCCTTGGTCAGCTCGCGCACGGCGTGCTGGGCCTGGGCGACCGCCATGCCATAGCCCGGCACGATCACCACGCGGCTCGCGTAGGCGAGCTGGATCGCCGCGTCGGCCGCGCTGGTGGAGCGCACGGTGCCCGCATGCTCGCCCGCTCCCGACGCGCCCTCAACGGCGCCACCCCCGCCGAAGCCGCCAGCGACGATCGCCGGGATCGAGCGGTTCATGGCGCTCGCCATGAGCTTCGTGAGGATCGTGCCCGAGGCGCCCACGATCATCCCCGCGACGATCAGCGCCGTGTTGTTCAGCGCGATGCCGGTGGCCGCCGCAGACAGGCCGGTGAAGGCGTTCAGCAGCGAGATGACCACTGGCATGTCGGCTCCGCCGATCGGCAGCACGACAGCGTTGCCCAGCAGCGCCGAGCAGACGAGCAGGCCGATGAAGATGCCCTCGGAATGATCGCCGGCGGCGATGTCGACGCCGGCGGCGAGCGCCAGGATCAGCAGCACGAGGTTGACGATCTGCTGCGCGGAGCCGAAGCTGATCGGGCGTCCAGGGATGATTTCCTGCAGCTTGCCGAACGCGATGTTCGAGCCCCAGAAGGACACCGAGCCGACGATCGCCGCGAACAGCGAGAAGACCGCGATGTAGGTGGCGGTATGGGAGAAGCCGTTCGTCAGGCGGAACTCCGACCAGGAGATCAGGAACACCGCGCCGCCGCCGACGCCGTTGAAGAGCGCGACCATCTGCGGCATCGCGGTCATCTTCACCTGGCGCGCCGCCGGCACGCCGACGGCCGCACCGAGCGCCACGCCCAGGACGATCAGGCCCCAGTTGCCCTCCTCGCGGTTGAGCAGCGTGGCGATTACGGCGATCGCCATGCCGACCGCCGCGATCCGGTTGCCGCGCACGGCGGTCGTCGGGCCGGAGAGGCCGCGCAGCCCCTGGATGAACAGCGCGAAGGCGACGATGTAGAGGACGTCCAGGAAGCTGCGGTCCTGCAGGAAGCTGCTGGCGAGGATCATCGCGTCGAGTCCTTCCCCTCGCCGGCGCCCCCGTCGCGGTCATCGCTCGGGGGCTTCGGCTTGGACTTGAACATCTCGAGCATGCGATCGGTGACGAGGAAGCCGCCGACGATGTTGATCGTGCCGAAGGCGATCGCGATAACGAGGATCACCTTGTTGAACGTGCCGTTGCCGGACAGCCCGACGATCAAGAGCCCGCCGAGCAGGACGATTCCGTGGATCGCGTTGGTCCCCGACATCAGCGGCGTGTGCAGCGTGTTGGGGACCTTCGAGATCACCACGAAGCCGATGAAGCCGGCCAGCACGAGGATCGCGAGGTTGGTCGTGAGGGTGCTGGCGAGGATCATCCGCTGCCTCCTCCCCCGGGCGCAGCGCCGGCGCCGGCGGCTTCGACGGTCGCCTTGGCGCCGGGATTTACGATCTCGCCCTCGCGCACGATGCAAGCGCCCTTGACTATCTCGTCGTCGAAGTCGAGGCTCAGGTTGCCGTCCTCGCCGATCACGAGCTCGAGCAGCGCGAGCACGTTGCGGGCGAACAGCTGCGAGGAGTGCTCGGGCATGCTGGCCGGCAGGTTCAGCGGCGAGGCGATCTTGACGTCGTGGCGCACGACCGTCTGGCCGGGCTCGGTCAGCTCGCAGTTGCCGCCGGTCTCGCCGGCGAGATCGACGATCACCGACCCCGGCTTCATCCCTTCGACGGCCTCGGCCGTGACGAGCCGCGGCGCCGGGCGCCCGGGGACGAGCGCTGTCGTGATCACGACGTCAAAGCCCTTCGTGGCGTCGGTCAGCGCCTGCTGCTGGGTCGCCCGCTCCTGCTCGGTCAGCTCGCGCGCGTAGCCGCCCTCGCCGCTGGCCTCCAGCCCGAGATCGAGCCACTGCGCGCCGAGCGACTGCACCTGCTCGGCGACCTCCGGGCGCACGTCGTAGCCGGTCGTGCGAGCGCCGAGCCGCTTGGCCGTCGCGAGCGCCTGCAGGCCCGCCACGCCGACGCCCAGCACGAGCACCTTGGCCGGCGGGATCGTGCCCGCAGCGGTCATCAGCATCGGGTAGAAGCGCCCCATCTCCTCGGCGCCCAGCAGCGCGGCCTTGTAGCCGGCGACGTTCGCCTGCGAGGACAGCGCGTCCATCGACTGCGCGCGGGAGATGCGGGGGATGGCCTCCATCGCGAAGGCCGTCGCCTTGGCGTCGGCCAATGCCCGCGTCGTCTGCGGGCTCGACAGCGGCGCAAGGAACCCGATCAGGATCGAGCCCGATCCGAGCCCGCGGATCTGCTCGGGATCCGGCGGGGCGATCGTGACGACCACGTCCGAGCCCCAGATCTCAGCGGCGTCCTGGGACAGCGCCGCGCCCGCCTCCGCGAAGGCCGCGTCCGGCACGAGGGCGTCCGCGCCCGCGCCGTTTTGCACGACGATCTCGAGGCCCTTGGCCTTGAGCTTGCTGACGACCTCCGGCACGAGCGCCACCCGGTGCTCGCCTGCCGCGGTCTCCTTCGGAACGCCGATCCGCATGTGCAGGGCGGGAACGTATCCCATCACGCGAACGGGTGGCAGCCCGGCGAGCGGGCCTATCATCAGAGGAGCCGGCGGACACCGGCCTCGCCATGACTGTCAACCTCACGCGCATCTACACGAAGCTCGGCGACGGCGGCGAGACGCATCTCGGCGACATGAGCCGCGTGTCGAAGCTGCATCCGCGAGTCGAGGCTTACGGCACGGTGGACGAGCTGAACGCGACAATCGGCCTGGCGCTGCTGGCGCCCGGCCTGCCGGCCCAGTTCGCGCAGTGGCTGCGCCGCGTGCAGAACGACCTGCTCGACGTCGGCGCCGACCTGTCGGTTCCCCCGCCGGTCGAGGACTCGGGCGGCGCGCCTCCGGAGCGCGAGCGGCTGCGCGTGGGCCCCGAGTACACGGAGTGGCTGGAGCGCGCATGCGACGAGATCAACGCCCAGCTCGAGCCGCTGCGCTCATTCGTGATCCCCGGCGGGACGCCCGCGGCGGCGCACCTGCACGTCTGCCGCACCGTCTGCCGGCGCGCCGAGCGCCGCGCGATCGCGGTCGGCGAGGAGGGCAGCCCGGAGGTCGTCCGCTACATGAACCGGCTGTCGGATCTGCTGTTCATCCTCAGCCGCGCGACGAACGTCGAGCCGGGCGCCGGCGCGGAGTCCGAGCCGCTTTGGCAGCCCGGGGCGCACGGCACAGACGCAGCGCCGCCACGCTCCTAGCTCGGCTAGCTCGCTGCGACGCGTCTCTCAGTGCCCGGCGCCGCACGGGAGGGCCAGCGCCGCTCCGACACGCGCAGGGCGGCGACGGCCAGCGCCATCCACAGGACGGCCATCAGGTAGCCGCCGAGCACGTCGCTCGGCAGGTGCCAGGCGCCGATCAGCAGGGCGACGCCGACGGTCAGCGTGAAGGCCGCGGCGAGCAGGGCGACCAGCGGGCGCCTGCGCGAAGGAGCGACGAGCACAGCGCAGAGCGCCAGCGCGGCGGCCGCCGTTGCGTGGCCGCTGGGCCACGAGGCCGGTCCGATCTGGGTCGCGCCGACGCGCGCGTGC
>Ga0193729_1001933_pt1 | contig 10442 bp, 9 predicted proteins | sample U1c2metaG_FD_143036 | JGI IMG/M metagenome (GOLD analysis project Ga0193729, IMG submission 143036) | Soil microbial communities from a riparian zone of the East river system, Colorado, United States - U1c2 | ecosystem: Environmental > Terrestrial > Soil > Riparian zone | place: USA: East River... | reverse complement strand
TCGTGGTTGCCGAGATCCTCTCCATTCGAGATCATCCCCCAGAAGGCTTGCGGCGGGTTCCCGGTCAGGAGGCCATTGAGTACTATCTTCAGCGTAGTCCCATCCTCCAGCAACTGCAGTTGTCAGTTCCCTCCTGTAAGACCATTTATCGTATCCTCAAAGCCAACGATCGAATAGCTTCGCCTGCAAAACCCGTCCATGAGCCGATAGAGCGCCCAGCGCCCATGAGTCATTGGCAAATCGATGCAGAAAGATGTCAGTAGTGTCCCCGGCGATCCTGATGGCAAGCGGCAACATGCCGTCGAGACGCTCAATATCATTGATACAGGGACCTCGATCCAGCTCGATGCCCATGTGCGCTCCGATTTTACGGCGGAAACGGCTCTAGAGGCCCTGGCAACTACCTTGACCACGTATGGTCTGCCAAAAAAGATTACCCTGGATCGCGATCCCCGTTGGGTCGGCAGTCCTGCAGGCAGTGACTTTCCTGCGGCTCTGATCCGCTTTGGAGCCTGTCTGGGCATTGAAATTGAGATCTGTGAGCCTCATCACCCCCAGCAAAACGGGTTTGTGGAGCGGTACAACCGAACGTATCAAGAGGAGTGTCTGGCCCTGGACCGGCCTGCAACCTTGGAGCAAGCACGCATGGTCACCGAAGAATTTGTGAAACACTCCAATACAGAGCGCCCTCTGAAAGCGGATTTCGTGCGGGAATCGTCCACCACGTACGGCCTTCCCAGAACTGGCTCCCTTGCCGAAACTGCCAGAGACCGTCGACCCAGATGGCTGGCTCAGTGCCCTTGATGGGCTTCACTTGGAGCGGAAAGTGAATCGACATGGGATGGTGAGTATTAGACTTTATCCCGGTTCAAAGGAAACGAGCTTAGGGACCAATACAGAGAAGGGAGGTTCCCACCTCGACACAACACCAACCGGAATAGAGTCTATTGATCTCAAACGGTACTATGTCTCCTCCAAGTATGCCGGACGCCGTGTCACCCTGCATTTGGATGCTGCAGAGCGCTGTCTGCATGTCTTGCTTGAACAGCAATCCGTCAAGGACTTGCCCCTGCGAGGATTGGTCGGGCAGTCCCTCTCATTTGAACACTTTCTCACGCATATGCGCAAGCAGGCTCGTGCTCAGGCTCGCTTGCGCTCCCTGCAAGAACGCAGATACCGTACGGCGGCCAAGGCAGCTCCTTTTTAAGGCAAGATAGACTTGGGTTTCACGAAGTCATTTCCTTTTCTCCGCACTGTTTTAGATGAAATACAGTGATAAATTAGTGTTAGTATATTATTGGAATAATAGAAATAGAATATGCTATTTTATAAAAACAACAAGTAATAGGGTATTATTCGTAATAATAGAAATAATACAAAATATTGATATTTTATCCAATGAAATAGCATAATACTACAAAAATATTGATATTTTATTAAAAATTATCAATAAAATGCTTTATTAGATATTAATACTTATTAGATGTAGTAAATAGAGCATAGCTGTATTTTAATAAAATTATAGAATTTTACATAGAAATAGAGACAATTCATCTATCTCTATGTAAAATACATATTTTAAGAATACTTACGTTTAATACATGAAAAAAGATCAGGGCTATGATGTGCTGGCCCTCGCCGGGTTACGAGGTGGGTAATCCATACACATGGCCATGAATGGCATGCAGGTGCAACGTCTTGGGCGACCAGGAACAGGCTCCATCACCCCTCAGGTGCGGGCACACGATTTATACCCATGAAGGGCACAGGTCGTCATGGGTAGGGACCGCCATTCTATGCATCTGCGACAAGTAAATCAAAGGTCGAATCGGCATCTGGATTCGATGAAGACTCGTTTTTGTAAAAGACGAGAAGTGAAATAAAAAAGGAATGAAAATCGCGACTCAGAGAGCATGGAAGTCCTATGGGCTTGCCAAAGCGAGAAAAATGAGGGAAAATCCTTTCCAAACGCAACAATTTGTCGTGTTGAAAAAGAAGAAAGGAACTTCCCTTATGCTTCATGATACTGTATGCCCGCAACCGTTGCCTCCAGCCATCCCATTGAAGGAGCAGATGGTCAGCTTTTTGGAGCAGATGCTCACGGTTTCCAGCACAGAGCCTGCTAGGCCAGCCAAACGTGGTCGTGGTCGCCCGGCATCTTTTTGCCTGCAGCATCTGTGGTTGGCTCTGCTTGTGGGCATCCTGAGTCAAGCCGACGGCTTGCGTCGAGTGTGGCGCTGTATGGTCTTGGGACCAGTGGGCTCGTTTCCCATCCTCACGGTGACCTATGAAGCGGTGCGCTCTCACTTGCTTGCAGCCGGGACCGAGTCGCTGCAAGAACTCTTTGTGCAAATCTGTGGCCACTTGGCCAGCTTTGCAGCCAAAGAGCAGGTCTCGGCTTTGCCCTTGGCAAGCTTTGCGCCCCAGGTGGTGGCTCTTGATGAAAGCACCCTGGACCAACTCAAACGGCTCACTGATGATCTGGCAACGGTGCCCGACAAAGACCCGCATCTGCAACCTGGGAAACTGGCAGGCCTCTTCGATCTGCGTTTGCAGCAATGGGTGCGTTTGCAGTTTCGTGCCGACGTTCCGGCTGGCTGCAACGTGGGCATTTTGGTGCTGCTGGAAGGTCTGGCACGTGGCAGCCTCATTCTGGCTGACCTGGGCTATTTCAGTTTCCCCTGGTTTGATTACCTGACCGAGCAAGGGTTCTTCTGGATTTCGCGCTTGAAGGAGCGCACCAGTTACACGGTGCAGCAGGTCTTCTATCAGGATACCGATCGTGGAGTGCTTGATGCTCTCATTTGGCTGGGAGCTTATCGGGCCGATCGGGCGGCTTACGCGGTTCGTCTGGTGCAATATCAGCTGGAGGGCAAAACCTACAGCTATCTCACCAATGTGCTGGACCCAGCACAGTTGTCGATGCTGGAAATCGCCCAGCTCTACGCTCGAAGATGGGATATTGAACTGGCCTTTTTGACGCTCAAACGTGAGGTGGGCATCCAGGGCAAACGCATCTTATTTTCTAGGCTGTACCTAGCCTGACGCGAGAGGCAACAGACAAAATCAGGGCTGATACGCTTGCTTGCTTTCATGCGGATCTAGGCTATTGCCCAAATTTAGATGCGTTCGCCCTGGGTGGGCATCGCCTTGTGGTGGGGAGCCAAACAGGAGATGGTCCTGATCCAGTTGTGGTTGGCTCTCATTCTGGCTCAACTCTTGCAAGCACTACGTTTGCAGATTGCTTGGCAAGCTGGTGTGGAGCCTTTTGACGTCTCGATGCATCTGTTGGTTGAGCTGCTCTCGACCTGCTGCCCCACAGATACCGATGTGGTATCCACCTTGGTCCAGCGTGGACGCTTCTTGGGTCTCATTCGCCCAAGCCGCCGCAAGCTCATTGTGGTTCCAGCCAGAGAACCTGAGCACATCTGCTCGCTCTTTGAGGGGGCACCTCCCCCGCGACGTGCTCGCTACGCTGGTCGCAACGGTCATGGGCCACGCAAACCATTTCATCCTCGCTTCACCTCTCACTTTTTACTATAAAGACTTCCCATCGCTTTTCGACTTTTACTAGAAACGATTGAGAAAGGAGTTTCGACTTTTGAATTACTTGTTACAGATGGATTTATCGCGTCCGTGGGGTGAGGTGGGGCAACACGCTCGCTACCCAGAAACCTCCCTCTTTCTTGTCCTGACATGCTCACAAAATTTGCCAGCAGAGTCATAGAATTGCGTCCGAACGTCCGCATTCCACCTCGCAGGCTCCGCTGATGGCTCGACGCAAACAAGTCACGCGCACCCGAACAACGTTGCCCAAAAAGGGAACAACTTCATATTGGCTTGATACAAACATTGGTGATACCAGGGGCAAGATAGCAATATTGCTAGCGCTAAACAGATGTATGCGAAACTCATTGCTGCGTGTGATACACTGCAACTAAAGCATAGTTGTCGGATTCTCCATCCTGACATTTGCACGGCTTGAAGCAATGCGGGGAGGCCTTAGCGTAGTCATTTCAGCTCAAATTTGGGAGATCATCAAATTAAGCGCAGCGGCCGACGACGTGCCATCCATTTGCGCCTGTTCGACTATTAAGACGGTTCGCTCAGGAGTTCAGCTTGATGGTCAGGACCGATTGCGTTGAACGCTGGTTAACAGCCACATGGACCGTCTGGGCATTCGCGTCATAGGTCCAGCCCGTGCCGCTGCTCGTCTGACTCAACGCCTGTCCATTGATCGTGACGCTGGACGGCGCGGTTGCGACATTGATGATATTAATCAGGTAACTCCTTTGGGTGAGTTGTTGAGCATATCGTCCCTGGGCAGCCTCGATCTGAATGGTCGATTGGCGCTGCGAATAGCTGATGGGAGTTAGGGCATACTTATTGTGCTGGTAGTCTAGCCCCTCACCGTTGTCCTCATAGAGGGAAAACGTGCCGTCTGCACCTGTATACACATTCAGCGTCAGAGGATCAACACTCTTCTGAGTCGAGTCGTCCATGTAGGGCTGTATGGGCAAGATGCCACCGGCCCTGATGAATACAGGCATCTTCGTCAGATCGTCGGTGATCGTTTGTACGCTGGGTCCGGTATAGGTCTTGCCAGTGAAATAGTCGGTCCATGTGCCTAGTGGCAGCCAGACCTGGGTGGAGGCGGTGGTACCGGCCGAGGTGATCGGCGCGACCAGCATCTGGTCACCAAGCATATATTCACGATCAAAGGTGTAGGCCTCGGGATCTTCCGGATAGGTGAGGTAGAGGCCACGGGTCATCGGTAATCCATCACTATAGGTCTGCCAGGAAAGAGTATAGAGGTACGGGATCAGGGCCTCACGTAGCCGCATGAACTGCTCAGCAGGGATACGCGCGGTATCGTCATAATCCCAGGGCAAACGATCGCCGTGGTCAGAGTGCAGGCGGAGAATCGGCTGGAAGGTCCCCAGCTGTACCCAGCGTACGTACAGATCGTCCGAGAGGTGTTTACCAGCAAAGCTGCCAATATCATGGGTAACATAAGCCTGCCCGATATTTCCCTCCTTCTGTGTGAAAGCCGACTCGAAGCTCAACATCTGCCACGTAGGTTGTGTATCACCAGTAAACTGGAGCGTGGTACGATGGTTAGACCAGGGGCCACTGGGCACCATATAGGAGTCGTTGGTGTAGCCAGTATAGGCTGACCCCATACGCGAGAAGGCAAAGCCACGTAACCCCTGCTTGGTGGCATCACTTGCATAGAGATAGTTCACCCAACCGTCCGGATTGAGTCCCGGCATAGAGACCCGGCTGGCATCGCAGCACCAATCCAACCACCAAAAACGTATCCCTTGCTGGTCGAATGGGTGATGCAAGTTCATATACGACATTGCCTGTGCTTGGTTACTCCAATCCCAGACATAGTTGTTGTTGCCATTGGGGATCAGGCCAGCCGCCGTCCTGTTGGCAGTGGCGAATTGCGGATCGTCACCCTGCATGCTGGCATGGGTATTCAGCGTAACGTGCAGCCCCTGACCCTGCGCCCAGTGCAGGAACCCTTGCGGATCAGGGAAGAGACTTGCATTCCAGTTCCAGCCATTCCATTGACTGGGCGATTTCCAGTCGGTATCGACCACCAGAGCATCCAGGGGAACCTGCTCCGAGCGGAACTTCGGGAGCAGGGTCTGCTCGTAGTCGGTATCCTTATAAGCGTAGTAACGCGAGTACCAGTTGCCAAAGGCCCAGCGTGGTAATAGGGGCGAGGCACCCGTCAACTGCGCGAGGTCACTGAGGGCGGTCGTGTAGTGATGGCCGTAGCCAAAGAAGTACCCATCCTGATAGGCTCCATTGTGGGAGGGACGCGCTGTGGGCCAGTTCCTGGTATCCCACAGCGCCGTCTGACTATCATCGATTAGGTACCAGCCATCGCGGCTCAGCAGGCCATTATTCAAGGCTGAGGCGTCGCTCTGTAGATCCAGGCTGCGCTCCCAACCACCCAGGTTGGAGGGCGTCATCAGAGGCAGGGCTGAATCAGGTGAGGTGATAGCAAGAGAATCAAGGTTCACGTGACAACTATTGCCACTGCCACAGCTCAAGGCAATGGTATTCTCACCCGCCGTGAGATGAATCGTTTGCGTGACACTCTCCCATGAATCCCAGCTCATCGTTGGGGCAAAGGTCACTGTACTCGCTTGGCCCCCATTGATGCTAAGGCTCAAGGTACGCGACGTCGTCTGGTTGTCACTGCCTAGAAAATTGGCGTAACGGATGGTCAGTATGGCATCTCCATCCAGGGGTACGCTGTGGACCGTCCAGCGTGCTGTGGCACCCGTTTGCTCATAGCCGATCACAAAGCCCTTTCCTGTAAAGCTCTGGTGGTTCGAGCTGACAGAGGCGCCATGTGAAAGTGTGGCCTGCTCCGCTTGGCAAATCTGTCCCAGAGCACAGATTTCCTGCGTGGTCAGCGAATCTATATTCACGTTACAGCTATCGCCTGAATCACAACCTAGTGCGATGGTCGTATCACCGGCGTGCAGTTGCACGGTCTGCTGCACTGTGCTCCAGGTATCCCAGTTAGCGGTTGTGGGAAAGGTGATCTGCCCCGTCTTGCTGCCATTTACATACAGACTGAGCGTGCGCGCTATCGCCTGTCCGTTACTTGCGGTCGCGTTGGCATAGCGGATGGAGAGCGTATCATTGGCGCTTGCCGGGACATCGTGGAGCGTCCAGGTTGTGGTTGCTCCCTGAACCCCATAGTCTGTCACAAAACCCGTGCCAGTATAATGCTGATGGTCGGAATGCACACCCTCGCCACCACTCAAGCTCGCATTCTCAGCCTCACAGCTCTGTGCGAATGTACAAGGGGACGCCGCAGCTTGGCCCCAATCAGGAATGACCAGAGTGGGTAGCTCTGTTGGATAAAAGCCACCGCCATGCGTGACAGCGATCGAGTCAAGGTTGACGTTACAACCGTCCCCTGGATCGCAGACCAGCGCAACAGTGTCCATCCCGCTCTTCAGATGGATTGCTTGCTGCACTGTGCTCCAGGTATCCCAGTTAGCGGTTGTGGGAAAGGTGATCTGTCCCGTCTTGCTGCCATTTACATACAGACTGAGCGTGCGTGCTATCGCCTGTTCGTTACCTGCGGTCGCGTTGGCATAGCGAATCGCCAGGATAGCACTCTCGGCAGTCGGGACACCACCAACTGCCCAGCTCGTCGCGGCACCCGCGTGTTCATAGCCGGTCACAAAGCCTATGCCGATATAGTTCTGATGATCCCTCGCGAGAACAACCCCACCACTCAAGGCCGCGCCCTCGGCCTCACAGCCTTGCGCGAACGTACAGGGTTGTGCCTGCCCTCGTAGCTGAACCGTGAAATTGGTCGGCGAAAACAGGCCGGAGTTTTCTTTGTAGCGCATGACGAGATCATCAGTATGGATCTCACGCCAGCCATTGACCACCTGGGTCGTATAGGAGGGTATCGGGAAATTACGATGAATGGCATTAAAGGTCGTGCCGTTCTGAAAATTGCCATCTGCCGCGTATTCCGCACGCACCAGCAGCGGTGTCAGCACCATAAAGCGTGCGTTCCCATCGACGACTGTGTTTGTTCTCGGGGAGGCATGGGGCACCAATGGATGAAGAATCGAGGCAGGAAGAGGTATGATACAGGTAATTGAGACCATCACCAGTATCACAACAACCACGGCACTACGCCGTTGCCAGGATCTTCTGACCACAGAAGCAAAAGTATTTTTCATGTCTCGCCCAATCTTTTACGAGAAAAGGAGAGCGTTTCCTAATTCTCAACACACTCTGCTACGAGAGCACTCTTCTCTGCTTAGGGTACGCAATGCAAGAGAGGTTCTCCAGGGGGAAAGAGGGACAACTTCGACAACAAAGGGAGCAACTTCAGCTGATATTTGTGAAAGCATCTTCCTTGGATACTGTCCGTGCTCTCTTTTATTACTCAAGTCTTTGCGCCCCTGCTTTGTCATGTGATTCTTGCTGTTTAGACTGTTTCAATTCTGATGCGAATTTAGCTAGCTTTTTTTGCATATCTTCTGCTTCCTTGGCTATATCCAGGTAGTGGGTTATGCTAGGAGGATGGCCCTTTCCAGATTGGAGCGATGTTACCATGATGGTTTCTCCTTCTGACGCATTCAGTGATGCTTTCATTTTCCCACATCATCCTCCCTGTATAACCCACTACCCTACGCCCAACGACGACTACTTTTCCAGGTGAGCCTTAACTCGAATCTGGACATTGTTGCGCAGAGCATTTGAAACAGGACAGCCTTGTTCAGCTTGTTGAGCGGCCTTCTCAAAACCCGCCTGATCCAGTTCAGGAACATTCCCCCGAACATCGAGATCAATGGTGGTGATTTTGAATTTCCCATCAACTTGCTCAAAGGTGCTGGTTGCGTTGACGGATAGCTTCTTGGCTGGTGTACCGGCCTTAGCTAGTGTGTTGGAGAATGCCATTGCATAACATCCAGCATGTGCCGCTGCAATTAGCTCTTCTGGGCTGGTCTTGCCATCCGACTGCTCTGTGCGTGCAGCCCAGGTAATCGGTAGCCCTTCTATTGCACCGCTTCCAACGTTAACAATCTTTCCACTACCCTGAGTTAGATTTCCTTCCCACTGTGCTGTAGCTCGTCGCTCTACTTTTGCCATAATTTTCTCCTTTACAAGTTAGAAAGCTGCTCGTCTATTGAGACTGCTTGATTGTGAACAAACTTTAGGACACTAAAACCTTTGTGGGGAATTTAGCCCAACAAAGAGTATATCATCTTCTCATAGAAAAGGGAAAGATGCACTTTTTTCGAGGCGTGAGATTACCTGGACTTTTGGCACCTATCGTGTATGTATGACACACTGGCATCGGAGATGCTGGGAACAACGCAGGAAAACCAAGAGACCTCTTGACAGCTATGGTATCTTCATCAAAGACACCATAACGTGACATCTAGTGTCTATAGAGTATCTTTGTCCCTGGGTGTTGCCAGCGACTAGGCGTAGGCGCTACAATGTGAATTCACAGAATTTGGAGGAATCGTCAATGCTATGGTCATTGCGAGGGAATAGAATGAAAACACAAGGCGAACAAGGCCTTTTGTTCCCTCGTAATGATCTCAATATCCTAAGCAATCGTGGCTTCAACCAAAAAGCCACGTCTTACTATGCAACAGAGAAGGCTCGAAAAGCTGACGTGTCCTTGACAGGCTATCGGGCAGGGAGTGAGCAACTATGCCGAAGAAATCAGCGAATGTACGCGGTGGGGCGCAGCGCAATAAGCCGAAAGTCCAGAAAAGCTTTGAGCTTGTACGTCCAGAGAGAGACGTTAGCGAAAAGCCTGATGCCACTGACCTAGCTGCTGTCGTACCTGCATCGACAACAGTCTCTACGCGAGAGAAAGACATCACACCGAAAAAACAAGCTACTCCTCTAGAGTCAGAGAAGCAAGAAGAGGGCGAAAACGTTATACCCAAAGGGAGTGCCGCAGCACGTATGGCAGCTCGTCGTCGTGCAGCACAGAAGGCTCAACAACGCAATGCATCCTCACTTATTAGTGCAGAGCATTTTGCTTATGTACGCAGAGATCTTATCACCATTGCAATTCTAGCATGTATCATGTTCACAGCTATTATCGTGCTGTATTATACAATTGGAAGAGCTTAATTGATGCTCCAAAAAAGGGAGAGGCACTGATAACTTTTGTTTCAGTGCCTCTCCCTTTTTGCCTTAAAAATTGATACGAGGCAAAACTTTTTCCCTATCAAGTCAAGATAGCAAGCATGTGGTTTTATTGGTTAGTGAACGAGGGGAGTAGTGCCTAACCCTGCAGGAATACCTTGACGATGAGCAGCTGGAATTGTTACCCCTAGTATACGCTGCATGGCCATCGTATGGCTGCAGTCGCCCCAATCGTGAAAGAAGCGGCAGGTGCATTGCCAAGCTCCATCATCGTATATGGTGGTATGGACATCATTTTCACCTTGGAACTTGGCTTCAAAGCGAGTGAACTGGATTCGCTCTGGTTCTTCCGCATAGCGCTTGGCTTTTGCAATTTTGCTGATCATACTTGAATTCATGATCTTTCTCTCCTTAGTAACTAGGAAGCCTCTTCGTATCCCACTTACCGTTTATCTTGATACGCGTTTACTGGGGATCATACATCTTTCGGTGTAGTGTATTAAAAGCTCGAAAGGAACTATCTTGTCTCCTCCTTTCCGTTTTTCAGAAATAGTGCTCCCAATTGCATTGATCGCTATCTGAGAGTGGTGGCCCAAAGAGTGAAGAATAATCGATGAGCCCAAAGTCCAGAGCATATAAAAAATGAAAGAAAGAAAAACGCACCAGAGATCTTGCTATCTCCAGTGCGCGATTATGTATTGCTATCGCTATCAATGTTGGTGTCAGCCCCAGGCGCAACTGCAATTATCAACAGGAGCGGTATTGGTTGCACC
>Ga0193729_1001932_pt1 | contig 10443 bp, 8 predicted proteins | sample U1c2metaG_FD_143036 | JGI IMG/M metagenome (GOLD analysis project Ga0193729, IMG submission 143036) | Soil microbial communities from a riparian zone of the East river system, Colorado, United States - U1c2 | ecosystem: Environmental > Terrestrial > Soil > Riparian zone | place: USA: East River... | reverse complement strand
GGTCCTCATCGCCTTACATCTCGTTATGAAGGCTCCGGTTTGGTTTTTGATTGCTCGCGTGGACCTGGTCGCAGGCAACTCCGGTTATCATCGCGCCATGCTGGTCGATTCGTTTATTCGGCACTTTTCGGATTGGTGGCTGATAGGAACGAATCAGGCTGCGAATTGGGGCTATGAGATGCAAGACATGAGTAACCAGTTTGTTGCTGAGGGAGAAACCGGCGGCCTTGCAGGATTTATTTGCTTCGTACTCTTAGTCTCGCGAAGTTTTGGGCGTCTGGGTGATGCCAGAAAAATCGTGGACGGAGATCGCCGGGAAGAATGGTTCGTATGGTTGCTCGGAGTAGCGCTCTTTTCTCACTGCGTCGCTTATTTTGGAATCAGTTATTTCGACCAAACCAGGATTTCGTGGCTTGCGTTGTTAGCCATAATCTGTGCCATCACTGCGCCGATCTTGGCTACCAAGGTCGTCGAAAGTGAAGCACCCCTGCCATTGCGCCTGCCAGTTAAACCAAAACTCGCGCTTCCCGTTCCCGTTGGCAGTAGTGCGACTCGTGCTTCTAAGAGTGAAAGAACGTTATCGCGCAAATAACTCCAAAGAGTTTTTATGAGCACGCGAGTTGAAAACAAACCTGTGTTGACCGGTCAACAATCCTTACACGACGAGATCGGGCACCCCACCACCAGATACGTGATCATTTCTCCGGTGCGTGATGAAGAGGCCTATGTCGCAAAAACAATCGAGAGTATTTTGGCGCAGACGGTTCGACCGGCAGAATGGATTATCGTAAATGATGGTTCCACGGATAAGACCGGTCAAATAATTGCCGATTATGCAGCAAAGTATCCGTGGATCCGCGCGATTCATCGCACCAACCGTGGCTTTCGCAAAGCGGGCGGAGGTGTTGTAGACGCTTTCAATGATGGCTATAGCCTTCTGAAAAGCAACGATTGGGAATACCTCGTCAAATTAGATGGGGATTTATCCTTCGATGCCGATTATTTTGAAAAGTGTTTCGCTTATTTCGACTCTGAGCCTCGCCTCGGCGTCGGCGGTGGCGTGATGTGTTACATGGCCAATGGCCAGAAATCGTTCGAATCGAACCCGGCATTTCATGTCCGCGGTGCGACCAAAATTTATAAGCGTGAATGTTGGGATGCGATAGGCGGATTTTGGCCCGCGCCTGGTTGGGACACCATGGATGAAGTGAAAGCCAGCATGCTTGGATGGACTACCAGAAGCTTTCCAGACTTGCATCTTCTGCATCATCGTTACACTGGGGCGGCCGACGGCACGTGGGCTAATCTGGTGAAAAACGGGCGGGCCAATTACGTATGCGGCTATCACCCAATTTTTATGCTGGTGAAATGCCTTCGCAGGCTCGCGGTAAGGCCCTACTTGGTAGGATCGGCGGCGCTGTTCTATGGTTTCGTTACCGGCTACACCAAACGCATACCGCAAGTGAACGAACCTAAAACGATTAGATATCTTCGGAAGCAGCAGTTGGCGCGTCTTACTGGCCGAGACAGCATTTGGAAATAAGCGAATCCACTTCAATAGCCTCGCCGCTTCCAAGGAAAATGAAATTATCTATCATCATCGTGAATTGGAATTCGCTTGGTTATTTGCGGAAATGTTTGACGAGCCTATATGAACACGTTCGGGATTTGTCCTTTGAAGTCATAGTTGTGGATAACGCTTCGCCGGAACCCGGAATCGAATCTCTGAATGCAGATTTTCCGGATGTTGTGGTGATTAAAAGCAATATTAATCTGGGCTTCGCGGGCGCCAACAATCTGGGCTTCAGCAGGTCCTCCGGGGAATACGTCTTATTCCTGAACCCCGATACGGAAGTAACCGACAACGCGTTCAAGACCATGCTGGATGAGTCTCTTTCTGTTCCCGATCCAGGCGTGATTGGTTGCAAATTACTGAACAGCGATTTGACGGTACAGACCAGCTGCATACAAACGTTTCCGACTATCCCAAATCAGCTGCTCGATTACGAATATCTCCGTTTACGGTGGCCTGCTTGTTTTTTCTGGAGCATTGATGCGCTTTTTTCCGAAAGTGAGAACCCCGTGCCAGTGGAAGTTATCTCCGGAGCTTGCATGCTGCTCAGGCGCGACGTATTCGAACGCGCAGGCATGTTTACCGAGGATTACTTCATGTATGCCGAGGATTTAGATCTCTGTTACAAGGTGAAGGCTCTGGGATTTCGTAATTATTATGTCGGAAAAGCGCAAGTGATTCATCATGGCGGACGCAGCAGTGATCTGGTGAATGTAAGTAATTGGTCGATAATCATGAGATTTAAAGCGGTGCATAAGTTCTGTGTCAAACGACAAGGCTCGCTATACGGCTCGTTATTTCGGGCTACCATGGGCGCCGCGGCGCTCTTAAGAGTCGTGCTTTTGTCACTTGCGAAACCTTTTGCGGGGAATGATTCAAGAAAACAGTCTATTAAGAACTCTACTTCTAAATGGTGGGCTGTGCTGAAATGGTCGTACGGAGTAGACGGCGCGGTTTTGAAGACATCGACCCCGCGATAAGTGGTGAGGACCCTATGTGCGGCATCTGCGGAAAATTAAATTTCGACCGCGATAACCAAGTTTCGCAACAGTTGCTGAAAGCGATGGCAGATTCCATCGCGCATCGCGGCCCGGATGACGATGGATACTATTTCTCCGGTCAGATCGGCCTAGGATTTCGCCGCCTTTCGATTATCGATCTCGCTGGAGGCCATCAGCCTCTCTCTAACGAGGATGGAACTGTCTGGATCGTTTTCAACGGAGAGATTTATAACTATCAGGAACTTCGCGAAGACTTACTCAAAAAAGGCCACGTTTTTCGCACCAAAGCCGACACTGAAGTGATTGTCCATTTGTACGAAGAATACGGCGAAGCCGGCATCCAGTCTTTACGCGGCATGTTCGCTTTTGCGATTTGGGACCAAAAGCAACAAAAACTTTTGCTGGCTCGTGACCGACTTGGCATCAAACCTCTTTACTACGGCGTGACCTCGCAGGGCGTGGTATTTGCTTCAGAAATGAAGGCCATCCTGGTAGACCCACATATCAAGCGCGAGATTTTACCTTCTACTGTCGATCGATTTCTAACCTTTGGATATGTGCCCGGCGAAGAAACGCTTTTAAAAGGTATTTATAAGCTGCCTCCGGCTTCGTTCATGATCGTAAAAAACGGAAAAACAGAGGTCAAGCAGTATTGGGACCTTCATTTTTCTTCGACTTCCGTATCATTGAAAGACGCGGAAGAACAGCTCTTAGAAATCCTGGAAGAATCTGTTCGGCTGCACATGATAGCGGACGTTCCCGTCGGCTTTCTCTTGAGCGGTGGGGTCGACTCGACCGCCATGCTCAGTCTGGCGTCTCGAAAAACGGACCGCCCCATCAGCAGTTATACGGTGGGTTTCGCCAATTCCGGCATCGCCGATGAACGCCCTTTCGCTCGTCTAGCCGCGGAAAAATACGGCTCAGAGCACCATGAGATTTCCATCAGCAGCAAAGAGTTTGCGGATTTTTTGCCAAAATACGTGTGGCACATGGAGGAACCGGTTTGTGAACCTCCCGCAGTGGCCCTCTATTACGTGTCAAAATTGGCGCGCAATTACGTAAAAGTTTTGATCTCAGGCGAAGGCGGCGACGAAGCGTTCGCCGGATACCCCAATTATCGCGCCATGCTTTGGATCGAGCGAATCAAACGAATGGCCGGCCCACTCAAAGGCGCGCTTTCCGGGACACTTTCTCTGCTTTACAAGTTAAGCGGCTATCAGAGACTCGGAAATTATCTTCCGCTCTTGAACTCTCCATTTGAATCCTATTACTACAGCAGATCCTCAAGTCCGTTCCGATTTTTCAATGCCCATTCGCAAGAACTGTATTGCGGTGATTTTTCGGCTTCCACCAGCAAGCAATACTCGCTGCGCCCGGTAACTCAATTGCTCGAGCAAAACCGTTCCGAAGATGTGTTAAGCCGGATGCTCTATGTCGATACCAGAACATGGCTGCCGGACGACCTACTCGTAAAAGCCGACAAAATGACCATGGCCAATTCGGTGGAGTTGCGCGTCCCGCTGCTGGACCATAAACTCTTGGAATTTGCCGCCACGCTGCCGTCAAATTTCAAGATCAATGGGTTCTCCATGAAATACATCGCGAAACGATGCCTCGGTAAGCAGATTCCGGTCGAAATCCTCGAGAGGAAGAAGGCCGGTTTTCCAGTTCCCTACGAAAATTGGTTACGCACCGACTTGCGCGACTCCGTGAGTAATATCTTGCTGGATCGCGAAACCGTCGACCGGGGCTACTTCAAAAAATCCACAGTTGAAAAACTTGTGCGTGACAATGCCGAGTCCGGTGGATACGCCAAGGAGATTTTTTCGCTGGTCGTGCTGGAACTATGGCACAGAGAATTTTTAAGTTCAGCGCCGGTTCTTGGCACCAGCATTCAACAACCGGTCCCCGTCGGATAAGATCTTATCGGCAAGCGGATATCCTGAGGTTTGTATTCCTGATCGAATTATGAATGTGAAAAAACCAATCCGCGTACTCTACAGTTTTCCTCATAAGTTGGGTTCTGACCGAATTTGCACTACTGCCTGGCAGCAAGTGAACGGCCTTGCGAATGCCGGAGCCGATGTGACTGTCTTTCCCGGCGTCCTCCAAAAACCGCTTTCCAAAGAATTAGGCGTTCATGTCAGGCCCACGCTCGCTAGGGGAAAGTATCGTATCCCGTACAAACTTCTTGGGAGAATGCGCGCGCTCAAACTTCATGACTATATCGTTTCGAGAAGGCTCGAGAAGATGGCCGGCGAGATTGACGTGGTGCATACCTGGCCTCTAGGAGCGCTCAATACTCTTAAGACCGCGCGGCGCCTCGGTATCACTACGGTGTTGGAGAGGCCGAACGCATACACTCGTTTCGCATATGAAGTTGTCCGGCTGGAGTGCGAGAAACTGGGGATCTCCATGCCCCCGGACCATGAACACGCTTTTAATGCTGGATATCTGGCCCGAGAGGAAGAGGAATACAAGGCTGCCGATTACTTGGCGTGTCCGTCTGATTTTGTTATGAAAACTTTTTTGGACGCGGGTTACCCGCGGGAACATCTGATTCGTCATCAGTATGGCTTCGACGAAAAACAGTTTACGCTCGATAAATCCGCAGTAAGAAAAAAACGTCCATTCACGATGTTATTTGTCGGTGGTGTTGCTCCCAGGAAGGGTCTTCACTATGCTCTCGAAGCTTGGCTCAATTCCTCTGCATCCCGGGACGGCACGTTTGTTATCGCTGGCGGATTTCTTCCCAGTTATAAAGAAAAGCTTGCTCCTATGCTTTCGCATCCAAGCATAAAAGCGCTCGGACATCGCAAAGATATTGCCCAACTCATGCAGGAGAGCGATGTGTTGGTATTACCTAGCATCGAAGAAGGCAGCGCACTTGTTACTTCTGAAGCGCGAGGCTGCGGTTGTGTTCTAGTCGTTTCCGACGCCGCCGGTGCAATTTGCAAACATATGGAGAACGCGTTGGTTCACCACGTTGGTGATGTCAATGCTCTAACTGAGCACATCACTTTGCTGCACGACAATCCAGATTTTTTAGAGAAATTGCGCGCGGATTCGATACGAACTGCTAATGAATTGACCTGGACCGCGGCGGGCGAAAAGCTTTTGGAAACTTACCGTACTATCTTAACTGAGCACAAAATGAAACAGACAAGACCTTTGGTCTTGTCTCCTTGAATTTCACAATCTCGCTGCTTTGCGCCATGCGACCTGATGACCAGACGTGACCAACTTCAAGTAGTCAAGCCGCTAGAAGATCCCCGTTGGATTACGTTGAGCTTGGAACACCCAAAAGCGAGTGTATTTCACTCCGTGGAATGGCTGAGGGCGTTACAAAAGACATATGGGTACGAACCGCTGGCGTACTCGAGCACTTTGCCGGGCGCTCCGCTGACCAATGCTGTCGTGTTTTGCCGCGTGAATAGCTGGTTGACGGGTCAACGATTGGTCTCGCTTCCCTTCTCCGACCATTGTGAACCGCTCGTCGAGGGCGTTGATAAACTGAATGATTTGTTGGCTCCCGCGCTGCAGGAGTTACATGATGGAAAAATCAAGTACATTGATATTCGCCCGCTGAGTTTAGTTTTCAGCGATGGGACGGACGGTGCAGAGTCTTACTTTTTACATTTGCTCGATTTGCGGCCCACGCTGGACGAACTATACAAAAAACTTCACGGCGACTCGATTCGACGGAAAATACAGCGAGCGGAACGCGAGAAATTGACGCTAGAAGTGGGTTCTTCAGAAGAATTACTGGAGGAATTCTACAAGCTTCACGTAATTACCAGACAGAGACAGCAACTGCCGCCGCATCCTTTAAAGTGGTTTCGTAATGTACTCACGTGCTTCGGTGCAGACGCGCAGATTCGCACCGCAAGGAAAGATGGATCCGCGATCGCATCAATCTTCACTCTGGCCCATAAACAGAAAATGGTCTACAAGTACGGCTGTTCAGACGCTCACGCGCATAATCTCGGAGGGATGCAATTTCTTTTCTGGAACTTGATCCGCCATTCGAAAGAAAACGGATTCGTGAAACTAGATTTCGGTCGGTCAGAATGCGCCAACACCGGGTTGGTAACCTTCAAAGACAGATGGGGAACGAAGCGGCAGTTGATAACTTATCTTCGATATCCGCCCCGACCCCTAAGTGCAAAACAAGATCCTTCAATGGTCATGAAACTTGGCAAGAAAGTGTTTTCTCACTGTCCGCGGGGGGTGTTACGACTGGCGGGTAACCTTCTGTACCCGCATGTCGGCTAGCCGACAATTCTCATTAGATAACAACTTGCAGGGCACCTGGTTTAAACTCTGTACCCGAAAAGCACTAATCCTATGACGGTATAATCTAATTAATTATGAACGAGGCGTTGCGATCTTATTTTAGGTGCCCTGACTCCGCGTTTAATTTTCGATTGGGGGAAGAGCTCCAAAAAGAACCAGGATTTTTTTGTTTCGGAGAACATGTCGATTGTTACGGTCAGTCCTGTGTTCGCCAGCCTGCTACGAACTACCGCGCACAGCTTGAGGATATTTCTTGCGAGGTACAGATTGATCGCCGTCATGTCACCCTGCCCTTTGACCCGGATCAAGTCGCCAAGAACCTGAGATTCGAGGCCTATACCGGGCAAATGCAGCCCGAACACACCTACTTCGGCGGCAACACGGTAATTCGAGCGATTTATTATTTGGGGCGTCCCGCTTTTCCTGTTCACTTCCGGCGAATTCTTCAACGAATTCGTCTACAGGGAGGAACACACTCACCCTTCCCCCATTGGCCGGTGGATCGCACCGTAGATAAGCTTTTCGAAGAGCTCATGAAAGCGGCATTGCAAGCGAGGAACAACACTCCGGTGCCGTTCATCTGGTTCTGGCCCGAAGGAGCTCCCGCGGCCGCGATTTTGACTCACGACGTGGAAACCGAGACGGGGCGAGATTTTTGCTCGCAATTGATGGATACCGACGACGAATTTGGGTTTAAAGCCTCTTATCAAGTGGTTCCGGAAAAACGTTACGAGATCACTCCGGCATTTCTGAAGGAGCTCCGGCGACGTGGTTGCGAGGTGAATGTCCACGATCTCTATCACGACGGCAATCTTTTTAGAAATCGGGAAGAATTTCTGAGTCGCGCCGCGAAAATTAACAGCTACTTAAAGAAGTTCGGCGCCCAGGGATTCCGGTCAGGAGCACTCTACCGGAATTTGCGCTTGGTACGACGCGTTGAAATGTTCATATGACATGTCCGTTCCCAATGTAGGGCATTTGGATGCTCAAACGGGCGGATGCTGCACGGTAATGCCCTATTTTGTGGGCAAGATATTGGAAATCCCCGTCACCACCACGCAAGATTATTCTCTCTTTCACATTTTGAGTTCCTATTCCACGGCGCTCTGGGAAGAGCAGTGCCGGCTGATATTGAGCGGTCACGGACTCATAAGCGTGATCGTTCATCCGGACTACGTCATAAACAAAAAATCGAACAACACCTACCGGCGCTTACTGGCATATCTGGCGCAACTGCGCGAAAAAATGTTTGTTTGGACCACGCTGCCCGGCGAAATTAATAAATGGTGGAGAATGCGGTCGGAAATGATGTTGGTGACCGATGGGCTAAGTTGGAGAATCGAAGGCGAAGGCCAAGAGCGCGCTCGCATTGCATACGCACATTTGGCGGACGGTCAGCTTAAATACTCCTTCGACCGATCGCTCATGCCAGGGTTACAGCAGAAAGAAATGAACGAGCTAAACCGACACTCTAAGATAGCTTCCGGATTGCAACGCTCGCCCGATTCTGTCACTACTAGTTAGACCAATCTCATTAGAAATGCTTCAGGCTAATAATTAAGTACCTATTGGTGCGCGATAATGGACAAGTATTTTTTGAAGATGCGGCGTCCGCCCGGTGAACACCGTTAGCGCAGGCGCGGTGACACCGCAACAATTTAGCGTGATTATCACCTGTCACAATCAGGCGATTTTCATTCGCGATGCGTTGAATTCGGCTCTCGCGCAGAGTCACAAGGCATGCGAGGTAATTGTGGTCGATGATGCTTCGTCGGATGGCTCGCTCGACATTTTGAAAGCATTTGGGAATTCAATACGCCTTGTTTGCGCGCCAAAGAATATCGGAGCAAATGCGGCGCGGAATCTTGGCGCGTCGGTAGCGGGCGGAGATTATCTCGTTTTTCTAGACGGAGACGATTTATTGTCACCGTGGGCGTTAAGCGTCTACAAGACGGTGATATCAGCCACTGAAGCATCAATCCTATTGAGCCGTCTCTTTTTCTTTGAGGCTATGCAACCCCCAGAGATTGGAGAAACGCCCTCGGAGATCACTTTCGTCGAATACGAAAACCTGATCGAAAAAGATCGAACGCACCGCGCCAGCGCCAGCGCGACGGTGGTAAAAAGGACAACGTTTCAGCAAGTAGGGGGATGGAGCGAGGGACTATTTCACCTCGATGATTTAGATATCATGATGAAGTTGGGAGTTTCGGGTCATTGCGTTCAAATCTTGTCGCCAGCCACAGCCTGTTATCGCGTTCATCCGGGAAATACGGTGCGTCACGTATCCCCGTTTGTGCCAGCCATGCTCGCTCTAATTAAAAAAGAAAAGGCCGGCGAATATCCAGGCGGTTCGTGTTTTCGATTTGAAAGATATGCATTTCTTGGCGGACCAATTTTTTTCTGGATCAAGAAATGCCTAGGCGCGCGCATGTATACAAGCGCAAACTCGCTGATCATGAAGGGCTGGGTGATGGCCCTCGCCGCCGCGATGCGAAGATTTTTCGCGAAGTTGACCAGCAGGGTGCCGACGCGGACGCTTCGAATGTCCGGCCTTGATTGAGATCGTTTGCTAGATTCGTAAGGGTTTCACGGATGAACAACCAATGACGGCCGCATTTCGCATACGGTGGGACGAATCGGAGTCACCGAAAGTATGAGCAAAGAGGGGTTTATCTCAGGCCTCAAGAATCGGATGCTTCAAAATATTGCGCGCAGCGCGCCTGGGGCCACTGGTCTTCGCGTTAAGCTGCACCGTTGGCGCGGCGTTCACATTGAGGAAGGCGTGTGGATCGGTTACGACGTCATCATAGAAACATCGCATCCTGATTACGTAACCATAAAAGCCGGTGCGTCAATCGGGATTCGCGCGGTAATTATCGCGCATTTCCGCGAACTGCACGGCGTGGTCATTGAGGAAGACGCCTCGGTCGGTCCGGGCGCGATTATTATGCCGAATGTTACAATAGGACGCGGATCGGTGGTCACTGCCGGCAGCGTGGTGACAAAATCGGTTCCCCCGATGATGGTTGTCCAGGGTAATCCCGCGGAACCCATCGCTCGTGTTGGTGTTCCGTTAAAGATGAATATTTCGTTGCGAGAATTCTCCAAAAAACTGCGCCCTCTCGGAAAAACCTAATCGTGCTATCCCAACCTAAATTAAGAATCGCCGTAGCGCCGGCGACAGAGTATCAACTTTGTCGACGTCTGTTTGATATGTTGGGTTCTGAGCTTGAAGTCTCCTTCGAACCGCATACGCCAGACGACTATGAAGGCCTTCAGGGACTCATCGCATTAAACGGGGCTGCTGAGGCCGCGCGTGAGGCCGCCCTGCGCAATGTCAGCTGCTACGAAGTTAATCTTTCGCAGCCAAATTCTTCCGCAGCTCAATCGGCGATCACATTTACGTCGTCAGCAACGGTACACCGAGCGTTTCGTGGTAAGACTCTCGCCGACTCCAGCTTGATAAATTTCTCTGCGGTCTCCGATTCATTCGAATCGCTGGCCAAGGTGGGAGAACAGACCGTCTGGGCCGTCGAACAGCAAGGCAATCAGGAGCACCATTGGGTCGGC
>Ga0193729_1001929_pt1 | contig 10460 bp, 9 predicted proteins | sample U1c2metaG_FD_143036 | JGI IMG/M metagenome (GOLD analysis project Ga0193729, IMG submission 143036) | Soil microbial communities from a riparian zone of the East river system, Colorado, United States - U1c2 | ecosystem: Environmental > Terrestrial > Soil > Riparian zone | place: USA: East River... | reverse complement strand
GAGATCGACGCAGTTGCCGATCGTCTCCTGGCCGTGATCCGACCCTATGAGCAGCAGGATCTCGTCACCCTCGGCGCGCAGCCGCGCGACGGTGCGAAGGACTTCGGCCACGCAGCGTTCGGCCCCACGCAGCGCGTCGGCATGCGCGGGCGAACCGAGCGGCACGCCGTGCAACGTGTGGTCCGGGTCGCAGAGCCAGAGGAACGCCACGGCCGGCCGGCGATCGCCCAGCACTTCGCGGCAAAAGCGCTGCGTCATCGCCCAGTCGCCGGCCGCATCATGGCTGACCTCGAGCGCATCGGCGCCCGTGATGCGATCGCCGCCCGGCGCATACGACCCGGCCCGATGATAGACATGGCCGAAGTGCTCCGGGTCGAGGAAATAAGCGGCCCCCGGAGACACATTGGAAAAGGCGATGAAGCCGCCTGCGCCGGCGACGCGCTCGGCCAGCGACGGCACCAAGAGCGTGCTGCCGGTCGCGCGGCGCATATGGGTGCGAAAATCGGGATTGCCGACATCGCGGACGACGATCCTGTCGCCCTCGATCAACCCCATGCGGTTGCCGTGCAGGCCGTGGCGAGCGGGAAAACAACCAGTCGACACCGACGCCGCCGACACGCGCGTAACCGAGGGGAACACGGCGCTGTGCTCGGGGCACCAAAGGCTGGCGCCGGCGATATCGTGCAGGACGGGCGTCGAGTCGCTGCGCACCCAGTCGCGGCCCAGGCCGTCGCAACACACGAATACCGCCCGACGAGACCTTGCCATGCCCAAAATTCCTTCAAGCGATTGCAGCGGCCGGAACCTCCGACAGCCATGCGCACCTGCTACTTGCGCCGAACGGCCGATGGTAGTCGACTTCCGCCAACAACTCAGGAGGAAACGATGCAGTTCGGATATTTCGCCATGCCGTCGCATCCGCCCGAGAGGCCGCTCAAGGATGGACATGAGTGGGACCTGCAGGTGATCCGCTGGCTCGACGAGCTGGGCTTCACCGAGGCCTGGATCGGCGAGCACCACACCGCGCCGTGGGAGCCCCATCCCTCGCCTGACCTCCTCGTTGCGCAGGCGCTGATGCAGACCAAGAACATCCGCCTCGGCCCCGGCGGCTTCCTCCTGCCCTACCATCATCCGGCCGAGCTTGCGAACCGGGTCGCCATGCTCGACCACATGTCAGGCGGCCGACTCAATTTCGGCGTGGCTGCGTCGGGCCTGCCCAGCGACTGGGCGATGTTCAACGTCGACGGCATGTCGGGCGTCAACCGCGACATGACCCGCGAGGCGCTCGACATCATCCTGAAGCTGTGGAGCTCGCCCGAGCCGTTCGACTACAAGGGCAAGTTCTGGAACGTCAGCAAACCCGGCGAAATGTTCGGCGTGCTACGCCCGCACCTGAAGCCGCTGCAAGCGCCGCATCCGCCGATCGGCGTCGCCGGCCTCTCCAAGGGCTCCGACACGCTGAAGCTCGCCGGCGAACGGGGCTTCATCCCGATGAGCCTCAACCTCAACCCGGCCTATGTCTCCAGCCACTGGGAGTCGGTCGAGATCGGCGCCGCCAAGTCCGGCCGCACGCCCGATCGCGGCGAGTGGCGCATGGTGCGCGAGGTCTTCGTGGCCGACACCGACGAGGAGGCGATGCGCCTGTCGGCCGGCTCCTACATGGGCCGCATGATGCGCGAGTATTTCCTCCCGCTGCTCGGCCAGTTCGGCTTCCTGGACTATCTGAAGCACGACCCGAGCGCCGCCGATTCGGACGTCACGCCGGAATACTGCGCCAAGCACAACTGGATCGTGGGCTCGCCAAAAACCGTCGTCGAGAAGATCGAGAAGATCTACGACGAGGTCGGCGGCTTCGGCCAGTTGCTGGTGTTCGGCTTCGACTATGCCGACAACCCGAAGGCCTGGCAGCACTCGCTCGAGCTGCTGTCGAAAGAGGTGCTGCCCAAGGTGCAGCACCTCAAGCCCAAGCAGCGCAAGCTGGCGGCCGAATAGGCTTGGCCTTGACACGGCTCAATCCACCCGCCACCGCGCTGGGCAGCTTCAACGCGGTGATGGGTGGCGTGTATCCCGCCGATAACCGCCGCTCAGCCGAGCAGGCGGCGGATTTCGAAGGCCCGCTGTCGCTCAAGGTCGTTCTGCAAGGCCAGGGCCGGTGGCGCACGGGCAAGCGGCGCCACGTGGTGGATGCCGGGTTTTGCCTCGTGCTCAATCAGGGCGAGACCTACTCGCTGGCCTTCGACCGCGACGAACCCGTCGAGACCTTCTGCCCCTTCTTCGCCCGCGGCTTCGCCGAGGCCGCCACAAGATCGCTCGCGGCAAGCGACGAGGCCCAGATCGACGAACCGTCTGCTCGCACCGACGCGCTCGTCTTCGCATCGCACGTGCGGCCGCTGCCGTCGGACCTTGCCGCGCCGCTTGGCCGGCTGCGCTGGCTGGTTCGCGAGTCCGAACCCTGCGAGCTGATTTGGGACGACGCGTTCGTCGATTTGTCTCTGGCCCTGGTAAGGACGGCGACGGGCTGGCTCGCCGAGCATGCCGACCGGCGCCACCGGCCCGCCACGCGCGCCGAGATCACCAGGCGCCTGAACCGCGCGCGCGATTTCATTCACGCCGAGGCTCACCGGCGCCTCGGCCTCGCCGAGATCGCCGCCGCCGCCAGCCTCTCGCCGCATCACTTTCATCGGCTGTTCGCCGCCGCGTTCCGCACCACGCCCGCGCTCTACGTGACGGAACTGCGCCTGGCGCGTGCCGCCCGCCGGCTTGCGGCTACGGAAGCTTCAGTCACCGAGATCTGCCTGGCGGTGGGCTTCGAAAGCCTGGGCAGCTTCTCGGCCCGCTTCCGCCGCTCGTTCGGCGCCTCTCCGGTGTCGTGGCGCAGAATCGCAAGATCGGAGAAGCAGGTACAAGCAGGTCTCGCCTAGGATGGCGCCATGACCGATGCCATCCATGCCCGTGCCATCGTCGTGCTCGGCGACTGCCATATCCATCCGGCAAAGGGCGTCGACTGGCCGGTGTTGGCGCTCGACGCCTTCAAAGGGGCCGACCTGTTCGTCACCCTGGGCGACATGGGCGAGAGAGCCGGCCTCGATGCTTTGGCCCGCCTCGCGCCGGTGATCGGCGTGCACGGCCGCGACGACGAGGATGATCCACGCACGGCGCCCACGCTCAGGGTGCTGGAGGCAGGCGGCCTGCGGATCGGCTGCGTCTTCGACCCGGTTGAAGCCGGCGTCGCCTTGCAGGCCGAGCCACCGGTCTGGTCGCCGGCCGAGAAGCTGCGGCAGTTGTTCGATGGACCCTTGGACGCCTTGCTCTGGGCCTCCACGCACGCGCCGTCGATCGAGCGGATCGACGGCCGACTGCAGCTCAACCCGGGCAGTGCGACTCTGCCGGGCAAAAACGCTCCCGCCAGCTTCGCCAGATTGACCGTGGCCGCGGGCGCCATAGAAGGCGAAATCGTCTCACTTCGGACACCGTGAACAGGCCTCCGAGACGATCATCAGGGAGCCGCCTGCGCCAGTCGCGTCCATTCCGCGGCCTGCACCCGGGCCGCCACGGTGTAACCACCCTTCCCGTCGGGCCGCAAGATCGAAGCTTCGCCTTCGCGGACGTCGAACCAGTCCTTGCCGAAGGCGTCCACAATGTTGGGCTTGTGGGTGACGAGGACGATGTTCGTGCCGGCCGGCGGCAGCGTCGCGGCCAGGGTGCGCAAGGCAGCGGTCCGGCGGTTGTTCTCGTTCGGCGTGACGACGAGCCCGCCCTCGGCGATGTCGGCCGTCGACGACACCTCGCCGAAGCCCAGCAGGGCGCCGGTCTCGACCGCGCGCTGGAACAGGCTGGTCTGAACCTTGCCGACGGGAATTTTCAGCTTCCGAAACGCGTCGCCCATCGACTTGGCCGCCGCACGGCCCGCGTCGTTGAGCTGGCGCTGATGGGCGGTGTCCTTCGGGTCGAGCGGATTGGTATCGGCCTGATCGGCGTATGTCGCGCCATGGCGCACGACGATGACGTAACCGCCGTCGCGCAGCGCGGCAACCCAGGCGGGAGCCGCAACCGACGATTGGGCCAACGCCGGCACAACCCAGAGCAGCGCAACGAAGCCAGCGAGACGAAGGCCATTCAGCAGCATGGAACATTTCTCCTCAAGGCGGCGGGGAGAATAGGCAGGGTTTCTCGTCCCTGTCAGCCCATTTGGCGCTTTGATAGCAGTGCCGCTGCAGCAAAGCCCATCGCGGCGATCAGCATGATGCCGGCCAGGCCCCACAACACTGGCGTGTAGCCACCGAAAGCGGCCCAGGCGAGCGAGGCCAGCAGCGGGCCGGCCGCGCGCATGATGTTGGTCGGCATGGTGAGCGCGCCGGAGACCACGCCGTAGCCTTCCGGGCCGATGAACTCCGGCACTGCCATGCCGCGCAGGATCGTCACCAGGCCGTTGGCGACGCCGTAGATGATGGCAAACAGGATCAGGCCGTAGACGTCGCTGATGCCGGCCGCCAGCATCGCCATCGAGATCGGGAAGGCGAAATAGATCAGAGCCCCCAACTGTATCGTCGTGATGTGACGCTGGCCCACCATCAGCAGCACGCGGCCCACCACCTGCATGGGACCGATCAGGGCGATGATCGCCATCACCACGCCGATCGGCACATGGCGATCGTCGAGCAGTGGAATCAGGTGGAAGCTCATGGCCGAGAAGGCAAGGCCATAACCGGCGAAGGCCACGACCAGGCCCCAGAAAGCCGGCACCCGCACGGCCGCGGCGAGCGGGCTCTTCTTCTGCGTGCCCGCGGCGTGTGGCTTGACCTCGGCGATCGGCACGGCCTTCTCGTGCGGGCCGGGGATGAACAGCCAGTGGATCAGGAAGCCCACGCCAAGGTTGATCGCCGCCATCACTTCGAGCGTCGGCCGCCAGCCGATGCGCTCGATCAGGAGCTGCGCGAACGGAATGCCGAAGGTGCTGGCGAGGCCGCCGAGGAAGGTCATCAGCAGGATCGCCTGCCTGTATCGCGGCCCGTAGACCCGGGTGATCACGGCGAAGGCCGGCTCGTAGAGGATGACGGCCTGGCAGGCGCCAAGCCCGATCCACAGCGCGTAAAACATCGGCAGCGAACCGACCCTCGACCATACGATGAGGAGTGCCGCGGCCAGCAGCGAGCCGCCTGTCATCAGCATGCGGCCGTACCCGCGATCGATCCAGGCGCCGACCGGGATCGAGCACAGGCCGGCGACCAGCAGGCCGGCTGACAAGGCGCCGAACATGGCGCTGCGCGACCAACCGAGCTCCTGCGTCATCGGCACGACGAACAGCGGAAAGGTATAGTAGACCAGGCCCCACGAGATGAGCTGGCCGAACGAGAGCATCCAGAGAATGGTCGACGGGCGCTTTCGCCACGCTCGCTCCGCCCCGCCCTTCGCCATAATGACGCCGCCCCTCGCCGTCCTTCTGTTACACGACGATGAACGTAGCGCCGACGCGCTGTGGAGAATAGCCGCATGAATTCGACCAAGCGCGTCAATCTCGCCCTGCAGGGTGGCGGCTCGCACGGCGCCTTCACCTGGGGCGTGCTCGATGCCCTGATCGAGGATGGGCGGCTGGTGTTCGAGGCGGTGAGCGGCACCAGCGCCGGCGCCATGAACGCCGCCATCATGCTGCAGGGCTGGGCGCAGGGCGGCGGCCCGGGCGCGCGCGCAGCGCTCGCCGCCTTCTGGACCGAGCTCGGCACGATGGCGGTCGCGAGCCCCATCCAGCGCACGCCGCTCGACCGCCTGCAAGGCAACTGGAACCTCGACGATTCGCCGGGCGCTCTGTGGGCCGACCTGATCCAACGCACGCTCTCGCCGTGGCAACGCAATCCGCTGAAGTTCGACCCGCTGCGCGAGATGCTGCGCCGGCATTTCGACGAAAAAGCCGTGCGCGGCTGCGGCGACATCAAGGCCTTCATCGCCGCCACCAACGTGCAGACCGGCAAGGTGCGCATCTTCACGCGCGAGGAGCTGTCGGTCGACGCCCTGCTCGCCTCGGCCTGCCTGCCCAACGTGCACGACGCCGTGGTGATCGACGGCGTGCCCTACTGGGATGGCGGCTTCCGCGGCAACCCGCCAATCTGGCCATTCATCTACGAGAGCGAGAGCAGCGATGTGGTCCTGGTCGAGGTCGATCCGCCGTTCCGCGCCGAGGTGCCGCAATCCAACGCCGAGATCGCCGACCGGTTGAACGAGATCACCTTCGGCGGCGCGCTGATGGCGGAGATGCGCGCCATCGCCTTCGTCCAGGATCTGATCGAAAAAGGGGCCATCACCGGCGAGTTCAGCGGACGGCTGAAGCGCATCCTCGTCCATTCTATCGCCGACCCGGCTTCGCTGGCGCCCCTGGGCGCGGTCAGCAAGTTCAACATCGAGCCTGAATTCCTAAAGCATCTGTTCGATCTCGGGCGCGCAGCAGCCGCCTCGTGGCTCGCCGCGACCTTCGACTCGGTCGGCATCAAGAGCACGCTCGACATTCGCGCGCGTTTTCTGTGAACTGATACAGTGCGAATCGGCATCGATCTCGGCGGCACGAAAATCGAGGGCCTGGTGCTCGACAAAGGGGGCGTCGAGCGCGAGCGCCTGCGCGTGCCGACGCCGGCCGGCTCCTACGAGGAAGACGTCGAGGCCATTGTCGAGCTCATCGCCGGGCTCGAACGCAAAGCGGGCCAGCGCTGTACGATCGGTGTCGCCCACCCCGGCGCGATCTCGCCGGCTACCGGCCTGGTGAAGAACGCCAACTCGACGCGCCTGAACGGCCGGCCGCTCAAGGCCGACCTCGAGCGGCGGCTGGGCCGCGAGGTGCGGCTGGCCAACGATGCCAATTGCTTTGCCGTGTCCGAAGCGGGCGACGGCGCGGCCGCCGGCTGCAGCATCGTGTTCGGCGTCATACTGGGCACCGGCGTGGGCGGCGGCGTGGTGATCGACGGCCGGCCGCTCACCGGCGCGCAGGCGATCGCCGGCGAATGGGGGCACAATCCGCTGCCCCTGCCCACCGACAGCGAGCGGCCCGGCCCGCGCTGCTACTGCGGCCGTATGGGCTGCATCGAAACCTGGCTGAGCGGGCCCCGCCTACAGCAACAGTTCGAAGAGCGCAGCGGCCGCACGCTGCGCGCCACCGACATCGCCGCAGCGGCTCTCGCCGGCGATGCCGAGGCGGCCCGGCATATGGAGCTTTATTGCGACCGGCTGGCGCGGGCGCTGGCCGGGATCATCAACATCCTCGACCCGCACGCCATCGTGCTGGGCGGGGGGCTCTCGCGCATGAGCCAGCTCTACGGCCGCGTGCCCGAGCTGTGGAAGCGCTACGTGTTCTCGGAGCCCGACCACATCGCGACCCGGCTGCTGCCGCCGAAGCACGGCGATTCGAGCGGCGTGCGCGGCGCCGCGTGGCTGTGGCCGGAGTGAGCGACCTGCGTCGTCAGCGAAACGGCGGCTCGTCGAAGCTGCGCAGCTTGCGCGAATGCAGCGAGGCCAGTTCGCTGCGCAGCAGGTTCACCGTCTCCAGGCCGATCTGCAGGTGCTCGCTCACCGCCCGCTGGTAGAAGCGTGTGGCGGCGCCGGGCAGCTTGATCTCGCCATGCAGGGGCTTGTCGGAAATGCACAGCAGCGTGCCATAGGGCACGCGCATCCTGTAGCCCTGGGTCGCCAGCGTGGCACTTTCCATGTCGACGGCGATGGCGCGCCCCAGGCTGATGCGGTGGCGCTCCTGCGACCAGCGCAGTTCCCAGTTGCGATCGTCGTAGCTCACCACCGTCCCGGTGCGCAGCCGCCGCTTCAGCGCATCGCCGCGCTCGCCGGTCACGCGCGCGGCGGCCTCCTGCAGGGCCATCTGCACCTCGGCCAAAGCAGGCACCGGAATTTCCGGCGGCATCAGATCGTCGAGGATGCGATCGCGCCGCAAGTAGCCGTGCGCCAGCACGTAGTCGCCGATGGTCTGCGACTGGCGCAGGCCGCCGCAATGGCCGATCGTCAGCCAGCAGTGCGGGCGCAGCACGGCGAGGTGGTCGGTCGCATTCTTGGCGTTGGAGGGGCCGACGCCGATATTGACGATCGTGATGCCGCCCTGATCGTCGGATCGCATCAGATTGTAGGCCGGCATCTGGAAGCGATGCCACGGCGCGGCCGCGACCGCGGCGTCGACCGCCGCCGGCTCATCGCCGCGCCGCACGATGGCGCCGCCGGGCAGTGCCAGTTGCGAATAGGAGCCGCCCGGCCGGCGCAGCTCGGCCACAGCCCAGACAATGAACTGATCAACATAACGCTGGTAGTTGGTGAACAGGATCCAGGGCTGGATCATCCGCCAGTCGGAGCCGGTATAATGGAGGAGTCGGCGCAGAGAGAAATCGATCCGCACGGCGTCGAACAAGGCGAGCGGTCGCGCCCCGCCGTCGCCGTGCCGCCACGTGCCGTCGACCACCTCGTCGCCGACATGGGCCAGCATGGGCGTCGGGAAATGCCGCGCCAGATCGGCCACCGAGAGATCGCCGTGCACGAACTCGTCACCCTCCTCGGTGACGAAGGGATAGGGGATTTCCTGTGCGCTGGCCCTGACCTCGATTCGAGCGCCGAATTCCGAGGCCAGCGGGCGCAACTGGTCGAGAAGGTATTGGCGAAAGAAGGTGGGCTGCGTCACGGTCGTCGAATAAAGACCGGGCGACTGGAACTTCGCCCAGGCACGACGGGTGAAGTGCACGGCGCCGGACGGTTGCCAGTCGACGCAGAGTTCGGGATAGCGGAACAAGCTTCTCTCCTGCGCCGTCGGCACAATCCCCGATCCCGTATAGCGTGCCAGTGCCTCGCGCAGCGCGTTGCTTGCGGCTGAATGAAGATGTTCCAGGCGATCGACAGCTTGTTCGGGCGTCAAGCTGCCACGTTCGGCCCCGTTCGCTGTCATGTGACTGACGCTTCCTAAGTCTGACCGGACCGCGGGCCGGGAGGCCCGAGGTTCGACGAGAGATATTATCCTACTTGCACTCGGGCTTGGGCAGGGGCTCGAGTCGCGTGATGTTGTATTCGATGCCGCCGTCGCTCTCTTCGTGCGTACCGTAGAGCTCGATGCCGTTGTCGAGCGTGATGCTGCTCATCTCGAAGGCAGGTTCGCCCTGCGCCTGGACCTGTCCCTTGGAAAGGGCTTCGAAGAAGCCGGCGCGATAATAGATCCGCGAGCGGCCGTCGGCGAGCTGCTCGGCGCCCTCGGGGATCTTCACCGTCGTGAGGCGCTTGGGCACCTTGCCGATCACGATGTTGACCGACTGCGGCGGCTTGACCTTCTCGCCGTAGAAGAACAGCGCGTCGAAGCCGCCCTCGCCCGCCTTGGCTTGGCGGATCGTCTCGCGCGCGATGGCCACGGGAAACAGCGTGCCGACCGGCAACGCCACCGTCTGGCCCTCGGGCTCGGAGAAGCGCGCCTGGCCGCTGCCGTCGTCACCCAGCAGCGCGTCGCCCTTGACCAGGCTGGTCTCGCGTCCGTCGGTCGTCGACCGGTGTTCGAAGCGCAGTTTCTTGCCGTCGCGGCTCTCGGTCATCTGCGACAGCTGCTCGCTCACCACCATGCCGCGCGGGCCGGGAATCTCCAGCCTGAGGCGCTGGTTCACGATATAGCCGTCGCAGGTGAGCTTGAGTTCGTAGGCATAGGTGCCGGGCACACCGTCACCCGGCTTGCCATGGTCCAGGGTGACTACGGAGTAGACGGCGCGATGCGGCGCCATGTCCTGCGCCGACGCCGGCATGACCGGGACGGCTAGAAGGACTGCAATCGACAACAAGCGGGCATTCAGCATCGCGGCCTCGGCAGAGCTTGGAGTTGAACAAGACGGGCATCCACGGCGAAATCACCGTAGTCCAGCAGCATTGAGCGGGCGATGCCGTTGCCCAGCAGATCGAGCGCCAGCTCATATTCGGGATTGGCGCTGCCCTGATCGCCGGCGGCGAAGAAGGCCAGGCGCACGTTCCACGATGGCTGGTTGCGCAGCAAGCCGACATCTCCGCGCACCGGCGGCGCCCCGGTCGTGCGCGTCGAGCGGCTGATCACCGCATTGACCTGGAAGGCGCCGTCCAGCCGGGCGCCGTCGAACACGCTGTAGGATGCCGATTTGTCGCCGTCGCGCGCGTGCCGGATGATGAGGGCGAGATGGGTGGTCGGGAACAGGGTGCCCGCCGGCAGCTCGAAACTGCGGACTTCAGGCAGGGTGAAGGAAGCCCTGCCCTTGCCGCCTTGCCCTTCGAGGTCGGCCTGGCCGCGCAGCTCCTCCTCGACCTCGTCGTCCTGGATGTTGCGCACGCTGAAGCGCAGGCCCAACCCGTCCTTGGTTTCGTAGCTGGTGAAGCTCGAATCGGTGTTGAACTCCTCGCCGTCGTTGCGCAGGAATTTCAGCTTGATGCGCTGCTTGACCTCCCAGCCGTCGCACGAGTCGACGGTCTCCAGCACCATCGCACCG
>Ga0193729_1001928_pt1 | contig 10463 bp, 8 predicted proteins | sample U1c2metaG_FD_143036 | JGI IMG/M metagenome (GOLD analysis project Ga0193729, IMG submission 143036) | Soil microbial communities from a riparian zone of the East river system, Colorado, United States - U1c2 | ecosystem: Environmental > Terrestrial > Soil > Riparian zone | place: USA: East River... | reverse complement strand
CACGACACCCAGGACGCGGTCGAGAGCCTGAGACAGCATGCGCTGGATTTCACCCCCCACGAAACTGGAGGTGGCTAAATTTAGATTGGAAAGCGCAAGCATGTTGCGCTCGATGCGGCGTTTCTCTTCTTCATACAAGGCCATGACCATGAGCATGGCGACGAAGGCGGAAGGCACCGCGACTACCGCGCTCATGGCAATTTGCTGGCTTTCCCCGGCGGATGAGAAAAACAAAAACAGCGAAAGTTTCAGGATGGCCCAGCACATAAAAGAAATAGCCAGCAAATGGTCGGCGAGAGTCTCCTGTCGCCGAGTTTCCTGCCAAAAAATGATGGCCACGGCCAGGAAAAGACAAGCGGAGGGAACGACCACCGAAACGGGCAGGTAATGTAGATAGTTGGCGATGGTCCAGAGGCCGAGTACCCCTGCAGCAACACCGGCGGGCATGATCCAAGGCTTGCGGTTAGAGTAAAGCTGCGCGCCGATGAAGAACAGGATCGGAACTAGCGCGTACAGCCAGCGACTGAGCGGGGTTTCAGAAGGGCCCTCGGGAACCCAACTCCGCAGGACCGGGCCGAGAAAATGCAATGAGTAGACGGCCCAGCCGATGGTCCAAATCAGGAGATAGGTCTGACGCTTAATGCTGAAGATATAGGCGAAAAATCCGGCCACCAGAGCGGCTGCGGCGAACAAAGCGAGCACGATTAAATTCTGAGGTATCAAATTTGTAATCGCTTCCTTACGCGCAGTGAGTGCCTTGGCTCCGGCATGGCCGTGCCAAATGCGCACAATACCCGAAGTGACGCGTCACTCTGGAAACCGGACGCGGCAGGCTACGAGGCGTGCACAAAATAAAGTACTTGCGATTATGAGCCATAGGATTTTCGGGAACAAGCGTACCTGCGTACTGGTAGCCAAAAGATAACGGAATGAGTTAATAGCCAGAATAAGACATAACAACGAGGGCTGTGAGTTCGGAGTGTTCTGTGACGCTACCGGAACAACTTTGTGATAGGCTCTGGCATTCGCGGGGCGATGTTTTGCGTGGTTTGTGCGGATCGCTATTCCCATCATTGGAAATATTTGTTTTACCGACTAAAGGAGAGTTGTCATGAACCGACTTCGCTTAGGTATTTTTTCGTGCGCGATTTTGGCGATGGGGATCGGGCTAGTGTCATGCGGAGGGGATTCGTATCACCAGAAAGAGGAACGCTACGTTTTCGTAACCTTCAATTCAACTCTGCCCTACTGGGAGGAGGCGGAGGCGGGCTTCCAGGATGCCGGGAAATGGCTCGGCGTGAAGGTGGAATTCAGCGGGCCGGAAAAGTTTTCACCGGAGGAGGAACTGGCAGCTTTTCAAAAAGCGGTGAGTGAGAAGCCCGCGGGGATATTGCTGTCCGCTTCGCGCAAGGAGATGTTCAGGGATGCCATTGACGGGGCCATTGCGCAGGGGATACCGGTGATCTGCATCGATTCCGACGCGCCCAATTCCAAGCGAGTAACGTTTATTGGGACCGATAATTTTCGCGCTGGGACGGAAAGCGGAAAACGCATGGGAGATTTGTTGAAGGGTAAGGGAAACATCGTGATCGTTTCTATTCCGGGACAAGACAACCTGGATGAACGAGTGCGCGGCGTGAACGAAGCGTTGAAAAAATTCCCGGGCATCAAAGTGGTACAGACGATTGATGACAAAGGGGACCCGCGCAGCGCTAATGATCAGATTTCGGCGTTACTCGGGTCGAAAAACGCCAAAGAAAGAGTCGACGGAATTATCTGCCTGGAGGCTTCGGGAGGACCAGGGGCCGCGGAGGCGCTACACCGGCTGGATCAGACGGGAAAAATTCCGATCGTGGCGTTTGACAAAGACCCGGAGACGCTGGACTTCGTGCAACAAGGAGCTATCGCCGCGACGATAGCGCAAAAGCCCTATGTAATGAGTTATTACGGGCTGAAATTCCTGGATGATCTACATCACAACGCGGTGCATGAATTCAAGGAATGGAATACGGCACCGGCGGCACCAATCCCAACGTTTGTGGACACCGGCACAGCCGTGGTGGATAAATCAAACCTGGCAGCGTTTCGCGAAGCATTGGCGGCGCACCCGAAGCCGCTTTAATCCGCGCGACTACCTCAGGAACGACGCGACACACTCATGTGTTGGGGGCTACGCCAGTTCGGCAAGCGTAGAACGCGTTAGCCTTTTTTGTGTTTGAAGTATTCCACTTGCTGCAATCTTTTCTCGGCTTCTTTTTTTGTTTTGTATGGACCACCGAGGTTCTTATTACCCTTCTCGGAAACAACCTTGTAGCCGCCTTCTGTCTTTTTTATCATGGTGACCTCCAAAGTGAATCCAGAACCTGCAGAGAAATGCCACAAACGCAGCTTTGCGGTCCATACGGTTTGTTACCGATCGGCCTAAGTGCCGTTCAGACAAGTAACCAAATGACGCTGGCGATCATCAAAGGCTGATGCTCGGTAAGGTTCGGCCTCGCGTTCGAGGTCATGTAGCGCTTACAGAATTTCTTGTTGCGTAATACGGTGATGCCGAACCGCTGTTCTATTGACACTGCTAATAAGTCGGCCTACACTACGGAGTTTTTAGATGCCCTCAATAACTCACTGTGAGGGTAGGACTCATATGGATAAGAAACGATTAGAGTACTTTAAGAAAAAGCTGTCTACGCGCCGCGAGGAACTGATGAAAACCATCGCGCGCACTCAGGAAGAGGGTCGCACGGCGGATGATGATCAGACCGTCGATCTGGCGGACAAGGCTGCAAACTCGTACACCAAGGAATTTCTCTTTGGCATGACCAACACGGACCGCACCATCTTGAATATGATTGATGCGGCATTGAAGCGCATCCAGGTGGATGAGTACGGTGTGTGCGCCAATTGCCAGGACGAGATGCAGCAAAAGCGGCTGGAGGCGGTGCCGTGGGCTAAGCACTGCATCAGCTGTCAGGAAAAGATGGAGCAGGGCCTGCTGTAAGCTTCTGTACCGTCCAGTTATATTGCTAAATAACAATTAGTTTTTGCGGGTTGAGCAGGTAAACTTCTCCCATGAAATCCGGGGGATTGCTGCGCTCCGATACGCCAGCCGCGCGAGGGTTTGCGGGCGGGTGGCTTAGTATTGCGCGTGCGGCGCTGCTTAGCGTGATGTTCCCTGCCGGTTGCCGCATCTGCGAGCGGCTGCTTACTGCAGCCACGCGCATTCCCATTTGCAATGATTGTCTTGACTCGTTTCGACCGATTACCGGCACATTTTGCGAGAAGTGCGGGAGGCCCGTCGAAGGGGCGGAAGCACCCGATTTAGAAATGTTGGTCTGTCCCACGTGCGTAAACGATGAGTGGGGCGGCTACGCCTTCGACCGGGTAAGAAGCTGGGCGGTCTACGAGGGCGCGCTGGTGCGTGCGATTCTACCTCTGAAATTCGAGAATATTGACCCGCTGGGCGCACTGTTTGCGGGTTTGCTTGAGGAAGTGGTCTCGGATGGCGGGACCGCTTTTCAAGCGGACGTGGTGGTGCCGGTCCCACTACACCGACAGCGCGAGCGCGAGCGCGGCTATAACCAGGCGGCGCTCATCGCCAAACCGCTGGCGAAACGACTGGGATTACCATACAAATCGGTGTTACTCACCAGAGTCCGGCCGCGTCCCGACAAGCATTTGCTGAGTTATGAAGAACGTTGGGAATCGGTCCGTGGCGCTTTTGCCACACGTCCGGGCAGCCAAGTTGACAATTTACGCGTCTTACTGATAGATGATGTAATGACTTCTGGAGCGACGCTGGACTCGTGTGCGAAGACTTTGCGCGAGGCTGGCGCCAGATCGGTGATCGGGTTGACAGTAGCCCGCGCGGTTTTAAAGAACGCTACCGAACGTCTCCGCTAGAATCGTACCCGAGGGAAGCGCGATGAGCGCACGACGGCCAAGCATGGTCGATTCCCGGGGGCGCCATACCCCCGACGTATCCGGAGCGTCTGTGCCCGGCTCCGAAGGTCCCGCCGGCAGTAGAATCCCATCTCCGATAACGGCCCGCCGCATGGCGTTGATGCAGGAGCCTGTGTTGGTGCTGAACGCCACCTATGAACCTATTAACGTGACGGCGGTACGCCGAGCGATGGTGCTGATGCTGAAGGGCGTGGCGCAGGCCGAAGAATTGCATAACGCGGAAGTGCACTCAGCGGCGCATTCTCACCGGGTGCCCTCGGTAATTCGATTGCTGGCTTACCGGCACATACCGCAGCAAAGTCGAGCGCTTTCGCGGAAAAATATTTTATTGCGCGATCGCAATACCTGCCAGTTTTGCATGCGAATTTTCGCCAGTTCGGAATTGACCCTGGATCATGTAGTGCCGCGTTCTAGAGGCGGGCGTTCGTCGTGGGAAAATCTGGTGGCCTGCTGCTACCGCTGCAATAACAGTAAAGGCGACCGAACGCCGGAAGAGGCCGGAATTAAGTTGGCGCGCAAACCAAGGCCGTTTACGCTGCATACGTCAAGACAATTGATGCGATTAATCGGACATCGTGATGAACGGTGGCGTAAGTATTTGTTTTATTAGAGTTTTTGGTGTTAACAAAAGTTAACAAGAAAAATTTAGTTGGCAGTGAAACCTTTTGCGCCGCAGCACATCTAAGTTATCAATACCACTTCGAGGACACACCCCGGGAGGCAGCTAAGACCAAACGTCTCAGCTGCTTCTCTCCTTTTAGGCCCATTTATTCTGCTTCCACTAAAATTATCGATGTAGTGCAACGAACAAGGACCGCGTAGTGTCGTCGGGAGCAAAGTCCGATAAGACGCGGGTGTTGTGTCAGGTGCACTGAAACCATATCCCCGCTTCTCGCCGTCTAATAAATGTCTCCGCCCTAGATGAAGGAGCGCTCAATGCATTCAGTGGCGCGGCCGACGCTCGCCATCGTCGCAGCATTCGTGATCATGACACAGCCTATTTTTGCGTTTCAGTCTCCGTTGTCCGACGAGTCCGTTCGCGAGGCGTATTTCCTGGGGCAGCGTCACGACGGCTCGTTTGAGGGCTTGGTGGAAAAATCCATGCGGCGATTCCCCGCGCCGAAAACCGGCCCGTATATTTCTTCCGTAATGTTCGCAACTCCGTTCGTGAGCGCCGCGCAACTGTCCAATAATTACCTTGGAAATTACAGTGCCCAACAAGCCGAGCGGGATCATCGCGAGGCAGGGCAAGAAATTGTTAAAGTTACGGTGCAAATTCAGTTGACGGAAACTTACGGGCAGTTTATCGCCCCGGTCAAAACGTATTCGCGTTCCGGTTCCCCATCAGCTCTGATTCCCCGACCCGATGATTTCTGGAGAGATTTCCAGGTGCGCATTTTTAACGGCGATCAAGTTCTAACTAACTCCGTCTATCACGGACGCCCAAATTATAGTTGTGGAGAGTACGGGCCCTGCATTCTGATCGGTGCGACGCTCACATTTGAATTTCCGGCGGAAGCTTTTTCAGCTGATTCAGCGAGCATCATCGTGGATCCCCCTGAGGGCGAGCCGGTCACAGCGGACTTTGATCTTGTCCGCCTGCGCTAAACGTTGCGGGCAAATTCTTTCAAGCAACAATAGCTGGTTAAATTAAAATCTCCAATGCCCCTAGCCACTGTCTTACAAGGAATTTTCAATTAGAGGCGAACATTTCGGAACAGCAATGTTTCAATTCGTGGGGTTACGCGGAAATTTGAAATATGGCAATCGCGCGCCGCGAATAAAAATCTGGTCGGCGCGAATATTTGCCGGCGCTTGAAATTCCGCCGCTGCGCTGGAGGCCACGTAATCGTCTTGATCAACGCCATCACCGCTCACGCCCAACCCGCCAATTAAAGCGCCATTGCGATATAAGCCGGTGCTGCCTGGAAAAAATACGATGCCGCTGTTGTTCCCGTTCGGCAGTCCGCCGTCTAGACCCTGCGAGCATGGATTCACAACGTCGTTCATAAACAAGGGGAAGAACGGGCCGGCATTGGAATCATCAATGCCCGGAGGGAAAAAAGGTTGCGCGCCGAAGCCGATGGTGCGGTTCGTGACGGCGGTGCCGGTGGGCACCTGGTTCAAGTCCGCGTCGCTGTGGCTGCCATTGAAGTACACCATGTTGCGCGCCTTGGTGGCCGCAACATCGATGCTAAAAACTGTGGCATCCGGCATGCGGCGCAGCGCGATGATGTTTCCGTCGAGATCGGATATTGCGATCACCATGCGCGCGCGCGATCCCAAGGGAAGCCGAATAGATGCGCGCGTTTGACTCGCGGTCTTCTCCGCGGCATCTAGAATCTGCATTGCTTCCGCCTGAGTTAGGCCTCCGCTTGCCGGTTCCGGATTTGCGCTTGGGCGCGGGCCAACCAGGTCTCCTTCAGGCGGTGCCTGACCTGCCTGCGGCGTAACAACATAGTTGCCGGAAAAAGTGCCCGTGCCAACCGATGGTGGCCGCGTAGTCTGATTGATGGTTGGAAGCGCGACACTGCCAAGAAATATTCCGCCGGGACCCGGCAGCAGATTTGGCACCGGTGAAAAGCCGTTTGCGAGAGCGCCCGAGAAGGCCGTAAATTCGGCCACGTCTGGCGCGACGGCAGCCACGCCAATTCCTCCAACTAAAACCTTGCCCTTGTAAATCGGCAGTCCCCCGGGGTTCACCGCGCTCGGCTTGCCGTCCAGCACGTCCGTTTTGCCGGTTATGATTCCCGGGCCCGGACCGCCACCGAGCGCGGTCGAGGGATGAATACCTCTCGCCTCAAGTTCCGAGGAGAGTTTGCAGCCGCGATTGGTATTTTCTATTCCATACCAATCGGCGTTTGGAGCATCCGAAACGCCCGGAGGGAAATGGACGCCGCTGATGAATCGCACCGTGCGGCTCGGCAGGGGTGCCTGATCGTTGCTAAAAAACGCTCCGGTGCGCGCCAGCCCGATGGCTACGTCGTTGGTGCTGATCTGCATGCCAAAATTTCCGGCAACGGTGAGTGGCGCGTCCGGCTTGCGATAGAGCGCCAGGACATTTCCCGCGCGGTCTACGACGGCAATTACCGCAGTAGTCGGCGACGTTGCGGCTGCTGCCGCGTGGACAATGCTGTCGACATCACTAGAAGTAAGGGTGACAGTTGCAGCCCCTCCGGGAACGGTGTTGACCGCAGACTGGGGATTCATCGGGCTTTGGCTTCCGCCCCCGCAGCCGACCAGGAAAATCGATAGCAGTACCACCAGGACTGCGGCAGTGGCAATGGTGACTATCAGCACGTTTCGACGCCTTTGATGGGCGCGGCGAGCGGGCACGGGTTCTCTCAGCGTATGCATTGGGCCTTGGGGATGCCCTATTCAATCATCCTTTTCCGTTGTATTCAACGAGTTCCGCGGCCCCCTGCAGCCAAGTAATGAAGGTGGAGGGTCATTGCCGTAACTCGTTTATTTCCGTTCCCTAAGGACAAGCCGGAAGACGGCCTCGAAGTCTCACGGTGAGACAGGAACGGCCTCTCTATGGACAGTGAGGTGGCGATCTTCTTTTAGCTAACCGCTGCCTACAGCGGCGGCTACGGGTGCTGTCGCTTTGTTTCGCTTTATGTTTGCCGCAGGTTATCTAAAAGGAACAGTTGAGGTTGCAGTCGCGTGCTGTGCCAAAATGGCTCATCTCCCTTACTTTGTATCGTTTACCAGTAAGCTGCATCTAACAGAATGCTAACATCGCGTTCAATCTTTTTACGCATAGCACCTATCAGAATTATTCGTGACGGTATCACTTGAAATAACGATATCCTTGAAATGCAAGGCGGTTCCAGCCGAAATAGGTTAACCGCCCGTTCCCCAGCAAGAAGGAGTACTAGGACATGCAGAAACAGTATCTTTTGGCGAGTGATTTTGACCAAACCCTTAGCTTCAACGACTCAGGTGTGGTCCTGAGCGAACTGATCGGTTTTCACGGATTCCATGACAAGGTTTCCGGACTATCGCACATGAACCTGGTGCAGCAGGGCGCGGAACTGAGCTACCTGATTTTGCACGACCCGGAGTTCCGCCATGTGCGGCGCTCGCACCTTATCGAGACCGGCAAGCGAATTCGCCTGAAGCACAACGGCGCGCTCGACACCCTGGCGGACGGCTACAATTTTCATTTCAATGTCATCTCGGCAGCGCCGCAGGAGATTATCCAGTCCGCGCTTGAGGGCATCGTTCCCGCGGACCACATCTACGGCACTCGTTTTCGCTACAACGAGGAGACTGGCGAAGTCGAATCTATCATTCGCGCGACGGCGGGTTGGGGCAAAATTACCGTGTTGGAAGAAATCCGCGCTTCGCTGGGGATCAGCCACGACAACATTATTTACATGGGTGACGGCAGCTCCGATTTACCGGTGATGATGCACGTAAATCAGCACGATGGCTTGACCATTGCCGTATCGGAAGCCAAATTCATAACCCGTATCGCGCAGCGCACGGTGCTGAGCGACAACACTATGAGCGTGCTGGTGCCGGTGCTGGAGGAAGTGCTGCGCTGGGACTCCGTGAAGATTCGGCGCTTCTTCACCGCCAGTGGATTGATGCTTCGCGAGTGGGATAAAACTCGCACCGACATGTTGACCATTCAGGACTCAACCCAGGATGTGACGGCTTCGGCCGTCACCGCACATTAAAGCGGTCTCCACAATTCTATAGCTGGTCTATAGCTGGTTCTCACACTGCGTCATCGCAATGTAAAGATGTGAGGATCTTTCAGGCTGAGCCGTGGTGCCTGCATCAGACGAATTTGTTACCCATCTGTAACTCGATTTTGTCGTAGAATTCCCGCACTCAAATCTTATGCTGGTGCATCCAATGCCTGCGCGGAGAATGGAGGCTTAATTGTCTGCCACGGGAGCTGGAGTGAGCGAGTCTAATCTCGATCTACTAAGTATCAATACCATCCGCACGTTATCCATGGACGCAGTGCAGACCGCTAATTCCGGTCATCCCGGCACGCCGATGGCACTCGCGCCGGTGGCTTACACGCTGTGGCAAAGATATTTGCGCTACGACCCTAACGATCCGATATGGCCTAATCGCGACCGCTTCGTGCTTTCCAATGGGCACGCTTCCATGCTTTTGTATTCGCTGCTGCATCTTGCGCAGGTCCGGGCCGTTGATTTCGACAATAATAAAGTGTTGGACTCGATGGCGCTTACTATCGACGACCTCAAAAAATTCCGCCAGATCGATAGCAAAACTCCTGGCCACCCTGAATACCGAATGACCAGCGGTGTCGAAACTACCACCGGGCCGCTGGGACAAGGCGTGGCCAACAGCGTGGGCATGGCCATGGCGCGGTGCTGGTTGGCTTCGTATTTCAATAAGCCGCGATTCGAATTATTTAATTACGACGTGTACGCGATCTGCGGCGACGGCGACATGATGGAAGGAATTTCTGGCGAGGCGGCTTCGCTGGCCGGCCATCATAAACTGTCCAATCTTTGCTGGATCTACGACAACAATCACATCACCATCGAGGGCAACACCAGCCTGGCGTTCAGTGAAGATGTAGCCATCCGATTCAAAGGTTATGGCTGGAACGTGGAACATGTCACCGATGCCAATGACACCACCGCATTGGAAAAGGCGCTGGACGTTTTTCGCAACACTACCGATAAGCCAACGCTGATTATCGTGGACAGCCACATCGGCTGGGGCGCGCCCCACCGGCAGGACACTAAGGAAGCTCACGGTGAAGCGCTGGGCGAAGAAGAAGTGGCGCTTGCCAAGAAATTCTACGGCTGGCCGCCCGACGCCAAATTCCTGGTACCCGATGGCGTTTACGATCAATTTAAAAAAGGTATCGGCGAGCGCGGCGGCGAAGCGCGCAGCGCGTGGGTGAAACAATTCGAGTCGTACAAGACCGAATTCCCTGCGCTAGCCGGCGATTTCAACAAAATGCAACACCGTGACTTGCCGGATGGCTGGGATAAGGACATGCCGACTTTTCCGGCGGATGCCAAAGGGCTCGCCACGCGCGATTCTTCCGGCAAAGTTCTGAATGTAATCGCTAAGAACGTGCCGTGGCTTATGGGCGGGGCCGCCGATCTTTATCCCTCCACAAAAACGCGTTTGACGTTTGAAGGCGTCGGCGAATTCGAAGCAGCATCTCGCAGCGGCCGCAACATGCATTTTGGTATTCGTGAGCACGCCATGGCAGCTATCTCCAACGGGATGGTGTTGTGCAAGATTCGTACGTTTGCCTCGACGTTTTTTATTTTTACTGATTACTGCAAGCCGGCGATCCGCCTCAGCGCCATCATGGAAGTGCCGGTGATCTATATCTTCACGCACGATTCCATTGGCGTAGGCGAAGACGGCCCCACGCACCAGCCCATCGAACATTTGATTGCGCTGCGTGCGGTGCCGGGGCTGATGCTGCTTCGTCCCGCGGATGCCAACGAAGTGATCGAAGCGTGGCGCGTCATCATGCAGTTAAAGAA
>Ga0193729_1001927_pt1 | contig 10469 bp, 8 predicted proteins | sample U1c2metaG_FD_143036 | JGI IMG/M metagenome (GOLD analysis project Ga0193729, IMG submission 143036) | Soil microbial communities from a riparian zone of the East river system, Colorado, United States - U1c2 | ecosystem: Environmental > Terrestrial > Soil > Riparian zone | place: USA: East River... | reverse complement strand
CGATGAATACATGAAGGCAACGCACGGCCGCCGACTGCTCAACGGTGACATCGCAAATTTATCGATCGGTCAAGGCGACACTCAGGTCACGCCGCTGCAAATGGCCCAAGCCGTAGGGATCGTGGCCAACGGCGGCACGTTTTACCAAACGCGACTCGTTCAACAGGTGCAGACATTCGATAACAAAATCGTCACTGCCTATTCCGTTCGCGCGAAAAAGGAGCTCGGTCTCTCATCCGGGACACTCGACGAATTGCATACCGGGATGATCGATGTCGTGAATGGAGCTGGCGGCACAGCGCATCAGGCCAGTCTCGATAATGTCGAAGTCGCCGGCAAAACCGGCACCGCCCAATGGGGTCCAAAAAACAAGGAGCGCACGGCGGCATGGTTTACCGGGTATTTACCGGCCGATCAACCACGTTTCGCGTTCGCTGCGCTCTACGAAGGCGACGTTGGCAGCACAGTGCACGGCGGCAGCGCCGCGGCGCCGATGATCGCGGATATTTTCAAGGAAATTTACAAGGGACAACAGGCGAACGGCCACAAGAAACGTCCCGCCCGCGAAGAAACAGAAGTGCGCCGAGCCGAACCCGTCGAGGAAGAAGACGAATCGGATTAGTAGGGCGCGACCGCCGGGCGCGCCGTCGCCATCTTGGTGTAGGGGCGGCTGTCCTCAGCCGCAACCCTGCGCGTGAGGACACGCGCCTCTACACTCAAACAGCAGCCGCCGTTTCCTTCGGCAATTCCATCGTGCCCTTAAACTTCGGAGGTTCTTCTTCGATCCCAAAGTTTTCGGAATAGAGATTGTCGACCTTCGCCATGTCGTCGCTTGTGAGAGGCGGACATTCTGGAGCTTTCGCAAATTCAACGAGCTGCTCTTCGTTATAAATATTGGGCAGAGTGGAGGCGACGCGATCATCTGCCAGTAGCCATAGCAAGGCCGCCTGACCCAGCGTGCGCTCGGAATTTTCGAGAAAACGCAACTTGTCGATCTTCTTAATCCCGTTGAGCAACCAACTGCGCGGACGATGGCTGCGATGATCGGTCGGCGGGAATGTGGTTTCGGCGGTGTATTTTCCTTCGAGTATGCCGGACGAATGCGTGACGCGAATGAGAAACATCGTGTCTTTGCCTGTTTCGGTCGCGGCGTCGTGCATGACGCGCCCGGGATGTTGTTCGAGCATGTTGTAAATATGCTGCAAGCTCGTGATGTCGCGCTCGCGAATGCAATTCACGCCTTCATAAAGCCACCCAATTGCCGGGCCAAGTGCAATTCCATAGTACCGAACTTTTCCTTCCGATTTTAATGTCTCGAGCGTTGTCCACAGCGCGTCGTCATAAACCTGCTCCATCCGGATATTGTGCAACTGGAGGAGATCGATCCGATCTGTTCTCAAGCGTTTGAGCGCTGCATCGGTCGCACGCGTGATCGCGTCCGGTGAAAAATCCTGCGGGATTTCGCGCTGGCCGCGTCCGCGTGCTTCGCCGTGATGGACAAAATCGTAGCCGACCTTGGTCGCGATCACGATTTCATCCCGCTGGTTTGGGAACGCCTTCGCGATCAATTCTTCGCTCAATCCATTTCCGTAAGTGTCCGCTGCATCGAAAAGCGTGATGCCGAGATCGAACGCCTTGTGCATGAGCGCGACCGCTTCGCCCTCGGTGAAATTCCCCCACCAGCCGGTCGAAATCGTCCAGAGACCAAAGCCAACTTCACTCACGGTCAGGTCGGTGTTTCTATACGTGCGGAACTTCACTATTCAAATGTGAACGCATTTTGCTTGGACGCCAAGAACCTTCGCCCGCATGACGGTTATGCGCACGGAGAAATTGTCGCTTCGCTCGCGCCGAAAGTGGCGGACAAATAACGCCGAGCTGAATCAGCGCAATGTTCGCAATCGACCGAGATCCGTTGAGATCAAACTGGATTCTCCTCTGGAGCTCGCACACTCTTATTTATCGATGTTGTGAGTTACTCCAGGTTGCTGATTAACGAGCAGAGTTCGCGTGGGCAACATCGCGGTGATGGCGATGCAGGAAGAGCCGCAGCAGGGGCGCTACGGCTCGATCGAGTAGTTCTCCGAAGGGATCCGGCGCCACCTACTCGAACGCGTTGCTGTTCGGCGGGCGTTTTAGGGCGATACCTTTGTTGCCGTCCCCTCAAACACTGCTGGTGCTGCGACTGGACCGCTCTGGATCATCCAAACCTGCTTGCCGTCGCCGTGCTCGACGAATATGTCGAAGCTTACTGCCCCCGAGGGTGATAGGGTATAAAAAGAGCTTATGGATACGCCTTCGGTCTCTCCGCAAAGAGTGACCCAGCTCCTAGCGCATTAGTCGGCGTTAAAGCGAATGAATTTTGAATAAGAAAAGCGTGAACTTGAAAGATGTTTTTCAAATCCACGCTCTCCTTCGTGGTTTATTCGGACCTATTCAAACCGGGTTCCAGTCGCCCTGCCGCACGCGGTAAAGAGCAGAGTGCCACCGGCGTTGAAAAAACGGATCGTGGCAGTATAAGTGAAACTATTGGCGCTGGTAAGCTGAACCGCGCCGGTACCTTCAACCCTGCCGTCGAAAACGCCATTGGCGGTGTAGGTGTTACTCACAAACCTGAACGAGTAGGTCTGATTGCCCGCCGTGCGTTGCCAGACGCCCCATTCAGTTCCCTGAGCGGGATCGCCACCAGGCGGGACGCCGTAGCCGGTGTAGGTGCCACCCTGGTGGAAGACCATGATGGCCGGAAATGTGGACAGGACCTGGCCGGTTTGACAGTTGACTCCTTGTCTGGTAACGCGCCACGCTCCGTGGAGGGATGGCTGGCTTGGTAATTGCGCGCTCGCTTCCGCGCCAGTGAGCACTATTACTGCGCTCGACGCAAGCGCGAGAGCGAATCTTAGGATGTTTCGTTGATTCATCATTTTAATTTTCCTTTTGTTGTTTTGGCCTTCTGTGTCTTGTGTTCATAGTTGTTCTTTCTTTCTTTTTGATTTTCGTAGTTTCTGTTGGTTTCTTTTTTCTCGTTTTGTTATTGTTATTCTTGCCGCTGGCGGGAATTACCCCGCTGCGTGTGACAGCTTTCCTCCAAACGGTCGTGAAAGTCCTTAGGATGGAGCTGAATTTTTCTGAAACTTTGTGAAACCTGCGATGAACGCTCCGCCTGGGCACGTTTACGAGTTCGGCGATTTCCACTTGGATGCGGCGAAACGCCTTTTATGGCGGGATGGCGTGCCGGTGCCGGTGACGCCGCGGGTTTTTGACACGCTCCTCTACATGGTCGAGCATCACGACACGGTCCTCGACAAGGAGCGCCTGATGGAGGCGGTCTGGCCCGATTCCATCGTCGAAGAAAATAATCTCACTCAGAACATTTCGACGCTGCGCCGCGTCTTCGGGGAAACGCCCGGTTCGCATCACTACATCGTCACGGTGCCGGGTCGCGGCTACCGCTTCGTCGCCGACGTCAGATTACGGGAGGCGCACGAAGGCCCGGAGCCGCAGAGAATACAGGAGCCCGCAATTGAACCCGCGGAGACGGAGACAGAACGAGTTGCTTCGATTTCTCAGCCGGAACACGCAGCCACCAGCCGCAGTTTCAGGCCATTGTTGCTGGCGACCGCAGCCGTGCTGGCGCTGAGCGTTGCCGCGCTCTTTTTCTGGCGCGGCCGAGCGCAAAATCCGCCTGTCGCGCCGGCCAATATTCCATCTGCCAGGATTGTCATTCCCGAAAAAAGCATTGCCGTGCTGCCGTTCGCGAATCTCAGCGCCGACAGGGAGAACGCATTTTTCACAGAGGGAGTGCAGGATGACATTCTGACCGCGCTCGCCAAAGTCGCCGATCTCAAGGTTATCTCGCGCTCGAGCGTCGCGAGTTACGTTGCCGGTCCGCAGCGGAATGTTCGCGAGATCGGACAGGAACTGGGGGTCGCTAATGTTCTCGAAGGAAGCGTGCGGCGCGCTGGCGGCAAAGTGCGGGTCACGGCCCAGCTGATAGAAATGCGCACGAACACGCATCTGTGGGCCGAGACCTACGACCGCGACCTGACGGATGTCTTCGCGATCCAGAGTGATATCGCCCAACAAATCGCGGCCGCTCTGAAAGCGAAACTCGCTCCAGAAGAAAAGGCACGTCTTGATGCCAGACCCACTACTAACTCGGAGGCCTACGTGCTTTACCTGACCGCGCTTGGGGCGGGGAATGATATCGAGGCGGAGCGGCTCTACATGCAAGCAACCGCGCTTGATCCACGGTTCGCCCTCGCTTACGCGCGAGCTTCTATTATGAACAGCGGGCTTTCCTCGGCGATGACCAGCGATCATCGGGCGCGTAAGGCGAAAGCGCGCGTCCAAGCGGAGGAAGCTCTGCGCTTATCGCCAAACTTGGGCGAAGCGCATATGGCTTTAGGTCTTTGCCTCTATTGGGGGGATGAGAAGTACAACGCAGCGCTTAAGGAGTTCGAGGTCGCCGCGGCGACTTCTCCCAATAACGCCGAGATCTACATTTACGTTGCTGGCATCTATCGCCGGCAGGGGCGTTGGCGCGAATCGGTTGCAAGCTTCGAACGCGCCATGTCCCTCGATCCGCGTAACCGCGGCCTCGTTTTCAATGCCGGAAACAATTACCTTTTCATGCGTGACTGGCCTGCTGCTACTGCCTGTTACAATCGCGCGCTGGAGATCGCGGATTTCGAGCATCCAAAGGTCGGCCTTGCCTACCTCGAAGTGTTTCGTAACAGCAATCCCGCTGCCGGCAGAAAAATTTTGCAAAACATTCCCGAGATTGCCTCCCCCTATGGATCGGTGACTTTGGGACGCGGGGACCTGGCCATGCTGGAGCGAGATTATACCGCAGCGGAAAAGGTTCTGACTGACGCTCCGGAAGATTTTCCTAATGCCGGAGACGCTCCGAAACCATTTTACCAGGGCCGCATCGCCCTCGCTCGCGGCGACATCGAATCGGCCCAGCGCTGTTTTGCCGCGGCAAGGCCAATTAGCGAAGAGCGGGTGCGCGACGATCCCGACGTTGCACAGCGTCATGCCCAACTCGGATTACTCTACGCCTACATGCAGATGAAGGAGGACGCCATTCGAGAAAGTCGTCGAGCCGTCGAACTCGAGCCAGAAAGCCAGAACGCATTTCATGGCGCCCTCTGGGCCGCCAATCTAGCGCTGGTTTATGCACTCGTTGGCGAGCGAGACCAGGCGATCACGTTAATCGAGCGTCTCCTTTCCACTCCTGGCGCGGTCAGTTACCCAGATTATCCGAGTAGCATCACCCTTGCTGAGCTTCGTCTGCGGTGGGAATGGGATCCGCTGAGAAGCAATCCGCGTTTTCAGAAAATTCTCGCCGGACCGGAACCGAAGACGGTATATTAAGCCTGCGACTGAGCGACGGTGACGTGTCGCTGCGTGGTTTGAGCTTTATCCACGGGCCATTCGTTACTATCCTGACTGCGTGAGCGACGAGCGATCCGGCAGCGCGTCGGACGTGACGCAGCATGAGTTTGGTAGCGGGCAAAAAGTCTTTGGCCGCTACACGCTGGTCAAGATTCTCGGCCGGGGCGGGATGGGAATTGTTTGGCTGGCACGTGATGAAAAACTGGACCGCGAAGTAGCCCTTAAATTTCTGCCGGACTTAATTATTCACGACCGGGCGCTCGTTGGCGAAACAAAAAGTCGCCACGTCAATGAAACGTGGCGACTGGTCTAGCTTTCGCGGCATTTGCGGGGCCGCGAGTTGCAGCCCCACGCCACTCAATGTCATTGGATCGGCTGGAAGAAATGCCCGGTGACGTAGCCGCTGACATCCCGCCCGAGGCTCCTGCCTTGTTCGCAGGAGTTGCGAAAGTGGAAACCGGCGAGGGTCCGCGCGAGCATCACGTCCTGGACCGCATCGTGGAAGCGCCGGTACTTGTGCGTCGTGCCGGTGACCCGACTGTCGAGAGAGAAGGAGACGTTGTCGGTGCCGAAGAACGCGCGAAGCGTCTCTGCCACGGCGCTGCTGTGGAAGGCGTGCGCCGCCGGGTACTCGGGGTGGTTCGGCGTCGGGCGCAGCGGCTGCCAGAGAGGGTCCGGCTCGGTCGCGGGGTTCCCGTCTGTGTCTGCCAGCGGAATCGCTCGGTAGGGACGCCAGAACCAATAGTGATACTTGGCTTCGAAGCCGGCGATCATCGCGTCGCCTCCAGCGACGTGCGCCATCGCCAAGATGCGCGCGGTTTGCACGAGGTCGAGTCCGTGGTCCACGGCGAGTCGGAGCATGCCGTCGTTCCATTGCCGTAAGTCGTGATCTGTCCAGAACAGCGCCTGAATCGTCTGCGCCGGAGTCCTGGCTGTGCTATCGAAGCGACCGAGTAACTTGACCTGATTGAAGTCCTCGGCGTACTCCTCACTCGTCAGAGCATTGGGGCCGTCGGGGCGAAACTGCGAGGCACTTGTGAGCGCGAGCGGTCGGATTCCCGGCAACCGCAAACCCAGCACCGGCCCGGTCGGGTTGGGCTGCCAAACACCGGGGCCGGGTGGCGGCGGGTTGAGGTCGGCGAGCGTCGGATTCCTCTCCCGGCCGTCGTTCGCGCGCAGCGCGACCACGGCCGCGGCCACCTGCTCGCCGATTGCGATGCCGTTCGTCTTCGCCGTGCCGTCAGGGATAGCGGCGAGGTAGTTCGCGTAGTCCCCGTCGAGAATCGCCTGTTGCGCAGGCGTCAAGCCAAGCGGAGGCTGCAAGCCGGTCAGCGTGTGGTGGGCCGCGGTTGCGATTGCGGCTGCGGATGACGTGTCGGACGGGGCGGTGAGCGCAATCGCGTACGGCTCATAGCCGCCCTCGATCGCGACTGCAGCGTCGTAGATTGCGGCGTGGACGATTCCCATGTATACGGCCGCCTCGCCCGGGAACTTGTTGCCGTAGTTCTCGGCCCCCGCGCTGGGCGGGACGATCGCACGCCGCGCCTCGTTACTCCAGTCGATCACTGGCGTTGCCGTAAGGTCGGCGGCGTGCGCTGCGGACGCACGTCCGATGATAAACGCGAGTACGATAAGAAGTGGCAGAACTGGTATTTTTTTGAACTGAGTCAGCGAATTCATTGTTGTTCTTTTCTTTTTGGTTTTTTAGTTCGCTGTTCCAATGCGATTAAAACTATCGCGGGGGCCCGAAGGTGAGGAATTCCGGGCGGCCGGGGCTGGAGACAAAGGTGCTTTGCACTCCGCCAGTGAACTTCAAGATAGGGCCGTTCGTAATTGCCTCGGCTACAAAGAGATTGCCGAAGCTGTCAAAGGCCAGGCCACGAGGAAAAGTTAGACCGATCGCGAAGGTGGTCCCCATGCCGCTTGGAGTGAAATAAACAATCGAGTCCGCTCCTGGATCGGTAAAGGTTTCAATGGAAACGTACAGATTGCCGCTGCTGCTATCAAAGGCCAGGCCTATAGGATATTCGCCCTCAGCAAACTGGTCTGAGTCGGCGAAAACGGTGCGGGTCCCGTCCGGAGCGAATTTATAGATCGCGCGCTCTCCGCCAAAATTTATACCGCCCTCTGCTGCGTAGAGGTACCCCGCGCTGTCAAAAGCCAGGCCCCAGCCTTGACCAGGAATCGAGCCGAAGACAATTCGGTCTCCATTTGGTGTGAACTTGAAGATAGTGCTGGCGCCTGTGGGACTAGTATCATCGTTCGCCATGACATAGGCATTGCCCGCGATGTCTATCGCGAGGCCTTCAAAGAAAAAGTGAGCGGCGCTGCCAACGGTACTCCTATGGTTACTCGGGTTAAATTTCAGCACTTTTCCAAGATCAATGTCGTCGGCACTGTGGTCTGTTGTCGCGAAAAGATTGCCGATGCTGTCAAAGGCCAGGCCTCGAGGGTTATCTAGCCCGGTAGCGTAAGTGCTCTGCATCCCAGTCGGCCTGTACTCGAAGATTACGTGCGATCCTCCGGGGACGTTAGCGGAGACGTAGAGGTTCTGCGCGTGAGCGGCGGTGACTAACGCGAATATCGCGCCAAGACTGAGGAGTGGCAGGATTCGTATTTTTCTGAAGTGAGTTAGTGGATTCATTGTTTTTCCTTTCCTTTTGGTTTCGTAGTTTTCCTTTCACTGCCATAAACGAAAACGGGCGCTCAAAGTGCTCATCTGATTGATGATTCTTCTGCAGAAGTTTCTGCGTGTAGAAAACTCTTGCGGGCGATATCATATGAAAGAAAGCCATGGATACGCCTTCTGTCTCTCCGCACAGAGTGACCCAACTCCTGGCGGAATGGAGCAACGGGGACAGTGCCGCTCTCACAGAGTTAACCCCGCTGGTCTATGAAGAACTCCGGCGCCTCGCTCATCATTACATGGAGGGGCAGCGTCCCGACCACACACTGCAAACAACGGCGTTGGTCAACGAGGCTTATCTGCGTCTGGCCGACCAAACCAATTTAAACTGGCAGAGCCGGGCCCACTTCTTCGCCGTCGCGGCTCGTGCGATGCGTCAAATCCTGGTCAGTTATGCCAGGAGCAACCGAGCGCAAAAACGCGGTGGCGGCGCGCTCAGGATAGAATTGGATGAAGCCGCAATCCTTTCACCGGAACAATCCCAAGAGATTGTTGATCTGCACGAGGCATTGGAGAGGCTGGGCACGCTCGACTCAAGAAAAGCTCAAGTGGTCGAGCTCAAGTTTTTTGGCGGGCTCAACTACGATGAGATGGCAGAAGTGCTGAAGATTTCACGCGTAACGGTGAGGCGTGATTGGGAATTTGCCAAGCTATGGCTGTATACGGAATTGCACAGCGTGGACTGACGGAAATGAGAGAAGTTTTTCGGGAGCCCGCGAATCACGCGAATTGACGCGAATCAAATGACTGAAATCATTTACAAGAGCGAGAGTTACGCGATCATTGGCGCCTGCTTCGAAGTGTACAACGAGAAAGGCTGCGGATTTCTGGAACCCGTTTATCAGGAGTGCCTGGGCATCGAGTTTGAATACCAGCGGATTCCGGCGATCGCTCACCCGTTGCTCGCGCTCAGTTATCGTGGTCGAAGATTAAAGCAGACTTACGAGCCGGATTACGTCTGCTTCGAGAAAATTATTGTTGAGCTTAAAGCCGTCTCCGCATTGACCGACTAGCACCGCGCACAGCTCTTGAACTATCTGAACGCAACCGGATTTGAACTTGGTCTTCTCGTGAATTTTGGGCACTATCCAGGGTTGGAGTACGAACGCATTGCGAAAACGCCGCGCATAAAAACGAGGACCGACTTTTCCGATGTTTCTCTCTGATTTATTCGCGTTGATCTGCGTGATTCGCGGGCTCCTCTACAAATGACGCCGGCGCAGCTACAAACGATTGAGGAAATCTTTTACGCGGCGCTGGAACAGGAGCCGGATCAAGTCGCTCAATTTCTGGAAACGGCCTGCGAAGGCGATGAGCTTTTGCGCCGCAAAGTTGAAGCGCTACTCGCTTCGCGTCAACGAGTCGGAGGCTTCATTGAAACCTCAGTTGCTGGCATTGCGACCAGAATTATTGGAAACGGGGAAGCTGACTCGCTCGTCGGTCAAACCTTCGGTCACTACAAAATTTCCAAGCTGATCGGTACCGGCGGGATGGGCGAAGTCTATCTGGCCACCGACGTGACAGCAGGCCGCAAGGCCGCGCTCAAACTGCTGCCCATGCGCTTTACCGGGGACGCGCAAAGGCTGAAGCGGTTTCAACAGGAAGCGCACGCGGTAGTCGCGCTCAATCATCCAAACATTCTGACGGTTTACGAGATCGGTGAGGATCACTCGACCCATTACATTGCCAGTGAACTGATCGAAGGCGAGACACTGCGTCAACGTCTGGCGTGCGGGCGAATGGAGTTAAGCGAAGCTGTTGACATCGCGATCCAGGTTGCGAGTGCGCTCGCCGCAGCTCATGAAGCTGGGATTGTTCATCGAGACATCAACCCGGGGAACATCATGCTCCGGCGCGACGGATATGTGAAAGTGCTCGACTTCGGGATCGCAAAACTCGCCGAACAGGAAGCACCGGCAACAATGCCGAAAGGGGAAGCACTCTTGCTGGTTGAGACCAACCTGGGCTTGATACTCGGAACCGTTTCTTACATGTCGCCGGAACAAGCGTGCGCCGATCCGGTCGATAAGCGGACCGATATCTGGAGCCTTGGCGTGGTCCTTTACGAAATGGTGAGCGGGCATCAGCCATTCACGGGCGAGACACCAAGACACGTCATGACTTCGATTCTAGAGAAGGAGCCACCGCCGCTCAGAAGTTATATCAAGCGGACTCCCGCTGAGCTTCAGCAGATTATTAGCAAAGCGCTGCGCAAAGATCGAACAGAGCGGTACCAGAGCGTCAGCGAAATGCTTCAAGCGCTCAAGAATCTACGCCACAAACTGGAATTGAAGGCTGCGCCTTTATGGCTGCGCTGGACCCGATCGCCCATCGCTCTGGTGTTTGTATTGCTAGTGTCCGCTCTTGCGCTGGCGCTTCCATTCTA
>Ga0193729_1001925_pt1 | contig 10475 bp, 8 predicted proteins | sample U1c2metaG_FD_143036 | JGI IMG/M metagenome (GOLD analysis project Ga0193729, IMG submission 143036) | Soil microbial communities from a riparian zone of the East river system, Colorado, United States - U1c2 | ecosystem: Environmental > Terrestrial > Soil > Riparian zone | place: USA: East River... | reverse complement strand
CGTGGCCGTCCTCAGCATCATTGTGATTCTGCTCGGCGCCACTGCGCTGATCGTCGTCAACGCGCTTAAGTCGAGCCCCTGGGGAACGTTTACGATCGCCATGACGATGCCTATTGCCGTATTGATGGGCGTCTATCTGCGTCGCATCCGCCCGGGAAAAGTTCTCGAAACTTCCGTCCTTGGATTTGTGCTCGTGCTTGCCGCCATCTTCGGCGGCCAGTGGGTTTCCGAGACGCCCTCATGGGCAGCCATCTTCACGCTGACGGCTCCAACGCTGGCAATTCTCATCATCGTCTATGGATTCGCCGCATCTTCATTGCCCGTGTGGCTGCTGCTCGCGCCTCGCGATTACCTGAGCACGTTCGTAAAACTTGGCACAATTTCTCTGTTGGCAGTCGGCATCGTGGCGCTGCGCCCCTCCCTGCACATGCCGCCGCTGACGCGCTTTGCCGACGGCAGCGGGCCCGTGTTTGCCGGGACCATTTTTCCCTTCGCGTTTATCACCATCGCCTGCGGGGCGGTCAGCGGATTCCATTCCCTGATTTCAAGTGGCACTACTCCGAAGTTGATCCGCCGCGAACCGGAAACCCGCATGGTCGGCTACGGAGGCATGATGGCCGAGTCGATGGTCGCGATCATGGCCATGATCGCGGCTTCTGTGTTGCAGCCCGGCGTCTACTTCGCGGTCAACAGCCCCGCTGGTATCGTGGGGCAGGCGCCCGAAGCGGCCGCGACCACGATCAGTTCCTGGGGATTCCCCGTGACTGCCGCCCAGATGGCTTCTCTCGCGCACGCTGTCGGCGAGCAGACGCTCTACAACCGCACCGGCGGCGCGCCCGCTTTCGCTGTGGGCATGGCGCAGATTTTTTCCAACACTCTCGGCGGACAGGCGGTCATGGCTCTCTGGTATCACTTCGCCATCATGTTCGAAGCGCTGTTCATCCTCACCATCATTGACGCCGGTACCCGCGTCGGACGCTTCATGTTGCAGGATGCGTTGGGCCACATCTGGAAGCCGCTCGGTCGCACCAGTTGGTATCCATCGATTCTTTTTACCAGCGCGGTGATCGTTGCAGCGTGGGGAAATTTCCTCTGGCAGGGCATCAAGGATCCGCTCGGCGGAATTAATTCGCTCTGGCCGCTCTTCGGTATTTGCAATCAATTGCTGGCGACGGTTGCGCTCTGCGTGGCGACCGCAATCATCGTGAAGATGGGCCGCGCGCGATACGTGCTCGTCACTCTGGTTCCGCTGTGTTGGCTGGTGGCCGTGACCTTCACCGCGTCGTGGCACAAGGTCCTTGATCCGAATCCGCGCATCGGTTTTCTCGCTCACGCCCGCCAACTCGCTGCTGCCAGGGCCAATCCACGGCTGATCTTCAACGATCGCCTGGACGCTGCAGTAACGGGAGTGCTGGTAGTGATGGTGGCCATGATCCTGATCGAATCAGGTTTCGAATGCATGAGGGTGATTTCCGGACGCAAGTCCGCCGCAACCAAGGAAGCCCCGTTCGTGATGACGAGGTTAGCAATGGAGGAGCAAGCATGAAGGTAGAGTCGCTGCCGGGCTGTGCCCGGCCGGACAGCCGAGGGCGGCTGTCCCTACGTGAGTTGTGTGGCTTGATCGTCGCCGTCCTGCGCGAAATTTTCGACGAATCCGCCTACCAGCGCTTTCTGGATCGTAGCCATCTGCAATCCTCCGCCCGCGCCTACGCGATCTTCTTGAGAGAAAACGAACAAGCCAAATCGCGGAGACCCAGATGCTGTTGAGCGCCAAAAAGCAGGTCCTTCCCCTTCGGCTCCGCTCAGGGTCAGGATGACAACTGAATGCTGAGTGCGGAAAGCTGATGGCTGATTGCTGATTGCTGCCCTGCTACACTTCCTCCATGCGCGTCCTCGGCATCGACTGCGGCACGGAATATACCGGATACGGGGTAGTCGATCTCTTCTCCGATGGCCGCAACAATGATCGCCTCGTGTGCATCGTCTGCGGCGCCATCAAAGTTTCCCCGCGCGACCCGATGCCCACGCGCCTGTCGCGCATTTCGATCGGCTTGCAGGAACTCATCTCCCAGCACCGGCCCGACCGCGTCGCTCTCGAAGACGTTTTCTACGCCGTTAATGTGAAATCCGCCTTGAAACTGGGCCAGGTGCGCGGTGTGGCTATGCTGGCTGCCGCTTCCGCCGGGCTTGAAGTCGCCGAATACTCTCCGCTCTCCATCAAGTCCGCGGTGGTCGGATACGGTCGGGCCGAGAAGCATCAGGTCCAGCAAATGGTGACGCGCCTTCTGAATCTCGATCAGATTCCGGAGCCCGCCGATGCTGCCGATGCGCTCGCCATCGCCATCTGCCATCTCCACACCGCAGCCACGCGGGAACGCCAGAGCGCAACCCGCTGACCCGTGGAGACGCGGAGAAAGACGCGGCAAGCCGCGTCTCTACGAGAAATGTGAACAACTCCGGCGTCATCGTCGGCAACCATCTTTCCGATAAAAGCTTTGGCTTCATTTACGAAAATGGAGTCTTCAAGAACATCGTCTACTCGGGCGCGAACTACACCACGGCCGGTGGCATCAACAACAACCGCCTAATCTCTGGAGAGATCTTCCTCACGGGTAAAACCTTGGGCTACACGGTAGTGTGCAAGTAAGGTCTTAGCCTTTAGCTCTTGGCTTCGAGGCGGTGCCCAAATTGAACGTGGTCTCGATTTCGCACCGAGTCGACCCTTGGAGTTTGCTGAAAAACCCCGGTTTCGATGTCCAGCCCCTAGATGTCCAGCCCCTAAAGGGGCGGGCGATTTCGAAGAACTTACGGCATCGCTGAAGCGATGCCCTGATGCGAAACATGAGTTTTTCAGCAAACTGTTGAGGCCGATGGCTGCGAGCCATGAGCTAGCTCAGAGCTAAAGGCCGTGCTGTGGTGCCCTTGACACTGTTGCCAGCCATCCCCAATCATTACAGCGGCCCATGCCCCGTCCCTTTCAGATTGTTTGCCTGCTCATCTCTTCTTCGATCCTCTTTTTTTCTTCGACACTCGCCTGTTCGCAAAGCGTAGCTCCGGCCGCGGTCACCTTCACCATCGATTTCCCCACCTCTCAGCCTGAGCATTACTCGATTCGGGTTCAATCCGACGGCTTGGCGCGCTACCAATCCAGCGGCCGCCGGTCGCCCGATTCTGACGAGACCGATTCCCGCGAGAGCGATTCCCGCGAGAACGACAGCTTCGATCTCGACTTCACAGTAGCCGGGGAAACGCGGCAGAGAATCTTCGAACTGGCGGCGAAGGCCGGATACTTTCAGAAGGACGTCGACTCGCATCACAAAGACCTCGCCTTTACGGGGAAGAAGACACTCGCCTACAAAGACGCGCGGCGCAGCGGTGAGGCCACCTACAACTACTCCCTCAAACCCGCCGTGCAGGATATGACCAGCCTGATGCAGAGTCTCTCGGCCACGCTCGAATTCGGACATCGCCTCCAATACGATCACCAGTACCAGAAGCTGGCGCTCGACGAAGAACTCAAGCGCATGGAGAATCTCGCGCGCAACAATGAACTGATCGAGGTCGCGGCCATTCAGCCCATCCTCGATCAGATCATCGCCGATCAGTCCGTGATCAACGTAACCCGCGCGCGCGCCCAACGATTGCTGGAGCGGGCAGGTGTGCGATAACAAATTTCCTGGCGGCGTTCGGTCGAAACTCCCTTCTCGAGACGGTGCTCGCCCCGCCTTTGACCGCGTGATGCCATCGGATCGCGGCGGTCTGAGCCGCGGCAAGCCGCGTCTCTACGAACAGGGCGCGAAATCCCGCGTCCGGGAACGCGTCCGGGATCGCCTTGACTTAAGCCCTCGAGGCTAGCAAACTCGAGGCAACTCAAGGGGATGGCAAGGGCTCTAATCGAGTAGACTGAAAGAAGATCTTAAGTTTCGTATCAGAGCATCGCTTCAGCGATGCCATCTGTCCTTCGAAATAAGCGCCCCGTGAGGGGCTGGGCAAAGGGAGCAATCCGGGGAGATGTATATGTCAATCGCAAGGCTCGGCAAGATGCTGGCAACGGTGGCCGTGCTGGTAGCGGCGTTTCTGGTGGTCTCGGCGTCGGCCGAGTCGAAGGCGCGCATCGTCCGGTTAAGCGAAGTGCAGGGCACGGTGCAGATTGACCGCGCCACCGGCGACGGTTTTGATAAGGCGTTTATCAACCTTCCCGTGATTGAGGGCTCGCGCTTAAAGACGGGCAAGGATGGCCGCGCGGAAGTGGAATTCGAAGATGGCAGCGCGTTGCGTCTTGCGCCCGGCAGCGAAGTGGACTTCACTCGTCTGGCGCTCGGCGACGATGGGCAGAAGCTCAGCACCGTGCAGCTTGTCTCTGGCACCGTCTACGCGAATCTTCGTCCGAAAAAGTCTGGGGAGAAAGCGGGCGACCAGTTCGCTCTGAATTTTGCTCACGAATCCGTGACCGTGGCCGGGGCGGCGCATTTTCGCGTGGAACTTGACGGCGCCAGCAAGGCGACTCTGGCCGTATTCAAAGGCAAAGTGAGCGCGACTTCGCCGTCCGGAGAATTTGAGGTTGCTGAGAAACACAGCGCGACCATTGACACCGCGAAAGAGGAACTGGGGAATGGCGATCTTGCGAAAGGCGAACTTGGGAATGGCGATGCCACCAAAAAAGGCGGCTTCGTGATCGCGAAGAATTATGAAGCCGAGCCCTCCGATGGCTGGGATCGCCAGCAGGCCGACTATCACGATCGCTATGCCTCCGCCGGCGGCTCGGGCATTTCGTCACCATATGGTTACGGCATGAGCGACCTGAATTATTACGGCAGTTTTATGAACGTGGCCGGCTACGGCAACGTCTGGCAGCCCTACTTCATCGACGCCGCTTGGAGCCCGTTCCAGGATGGCGGCTGGGCCTTCTATCCGGGGGCAGGCTATCTGTGGGTCTCGGGCTATCCGTGGGGCTGGATGCCCTACAATTACGGCAACTGGGCCTTCGTTCCCGGCTTCGGATGGGTCTGGCAGCCGGGCTACTACAATCCGTGGTATGGAATTCCGCAGGTTGTGAATCCGCCGGTCAGAACGAAGGTGCCGACGCCGCCCGTGCGCGGGCATCAGACGGTGATGGTGGGACTGGGCCTCGCGGCAAATCCGGCGGCGGGGGCGCCGCGCCGCCTGACCATCAATCCCGGCTCCGCCGGCTTCGGAGTGCCGCGCGGATCGGTGCGCCACCTCGATCACGTCGCGAAAACAATGGATCGCACTTCTCGTCCCGTCGTGGTCGCGACGGCTCCGCCAGTTTCAACTGCGGCAAGGTCTACCGGCTTCGGCACGAGTCCAAGTTCACCTTCAACGAGGGGCAGGACTTCTACCGGGATGGCTCCGATGGGAGCGCCGCAACGGTCCTCCGCGCCGCCGCCGTTGCGTCCGCATTGAGAGCAGCATTTAGCATTTAGCCCAACCCGAGGTTTCGCAGTCTGGTGGGGCTACGTGTTAATTGCTAAGTGCTAAATGCTGCAGTTCTACTCCACAATAATTCCTGCGTAACCAACCACGGACTCGTAGTCGCCCGAGACATCGCCCGAAGTCGCGTACTTGACCAGCGTGGCGGAAGTCGCTCCCAGAAGCTTCGCTGCCGTGAGCATGGCAACCGTCGGCCCGAAGCCGCACATGCTGATGTCTTCATTCATCACCACCTCCCAGAGTCCGCGCGCATCCATGGCCAGCGCGCGTTCGATGGCCTTGTGGTCTTTGATGCGAGTGATCGTGTCGGACTCGTAGTGGTTCATGTCGCTGGAGGCGATGATTAAGACTTTCGCTTGTCGCTCCGCTTTTTGATCTTCTTCATGATGATCGGCAATCACATCTGCCAGCGTTTCGCCCAATCCGCGGAGTACACCAAAGTCGCTGGTGCCGATGGCGATCGGGACAATCTTCAATTCCGCCCGCGACGCCTGCAGGAAAGGCAGCTGAACTTCGATGGCGTGTTCGGCGCGGTGCGCGGCGCTGTCCTCTTGCAGCGCGGGGAAGCGGCGCAGCAACCGCGCGGCCATGTCCGCATCGGCCGCTACTTCGCCCAACGGAGTCTGCCACGTGGTATTCGCCATGATGGCAAGCGGACGTCCCTTTCCTGTGTGATTGGGGCAGAGAATCACGCAGCGCTCAGGGATTTTCAGGCGCGAATAAACGGCGCCGGCGACGCCGCCGCAGTAGATAAAACCTGCCGGCTACGGCGGGAGTTCGTACGGCGGAAGTCATCAGTAGCTCGTGTGAGTAGCTCGTGTGGCGCGGGCACTCTGATCCGCAAAAAGTCGGCTCGCAAAAAATAAAGCCCGAAGAAACTATGAACTGCCGTCGCTCAGCGCGCGGAACAAAGCGGCGGTTTTTTCCAGCGGCAGCGCTTCGGCCCGGATCGCAGGTTTGACTCCGCTCTTCGCCAAAGCAGCACGCAGCGCATCTTCATCGTACCGCGTCTTCAGATTATTCCAGAGAGTTTTACGCTTCTGCCCAAAGCAAAGTTTCAGGAACGCAATGAACTCGGCCTCGGAAACGCGAAGCGACTTCAGCCGAGGCTTGATGGTAACGCGAACCACGCTCGAATGAACTTTCGGAGGCGGAGAAAACGCTGCCGGCGGAAGGGTGAAGAGTTGCTCGACCCGTCCGTAGAGCTGCGCCGTTGCCGAAAGCAAGCCATAGTCGCGGCTTCCAGGCGAAGCGGCCAGGCGATCCGCAACTTCTTTTTGCACCATCAGGACGATAGTCGAAAAGTAACGGTGATATTCGAGCAGCCGCAGCAGAATGTCGGAAGTGATGTAGTACGGCAGGTTGCCGATAACGCGGGCCGGTTCGGGCGCAAAGTTCAGGCCGGTGCGCAGGCTCCCAGGCTTCGCGCCGAAGACGGTGTCCAGTTCGATCTTCAGGATATCGCCTTCGATGATTTCAACATTGGGTTGCATGGAGAATTTCATGCGGAGTTGCGCCGAAAGGACGCGGTCCAATTCCACCGCGATCAGCCGCCGTGACTTTCGTGCCAGCAAGTCCGTGATGGCGCCGCGGCCGGGGCCGATCTCAAGCACCGTGGCATCAGAAACATCGCCCAGGGCGTCCACAATGCGCAGCGCCGCCGATTCGTCCGCCAGGAAATGCTGCCCTAGTTTGGGCTTGCGCGGACTGGTTGGAATGGCAGCGCCCTTCGGCACGTTGACCCTCTTTCTTTCCGGCATTTAGACTGGCGGAGTTCTTTGCTGTGCGTCCTGCTTATGAACGCTCGCTGGAGACACGGCAAGCCGCGACTCTACGGAAACATAATCATAACTTGAGCGAGGCATATCTAGTTCTGGCTTAGGAGGCTTCTTCCGAAATGCATATCGCTTTCGCGGCATCCGAGTGCGTTCCCTTTTCTAAAACTGGCGGACTGGCCGACGTGGTCGGCGCCCTGCCGCATGCATTGGCCGCCCTGGGACATCAGGTGAGCGTGTACGTTCCGCGCTATCGGCAAACCAAACTGGCCGATCCGCAAATCGTGGTGCGCAGCATTACCATCCCGTTCGACGACAAGTATCGTTTCTGCTCGGTGGTGACGGCGGGAAGCAGCGGCGGAGTCCGATTTTATTTCGTGGACTATCCTCCGTATTTTGATCGGGAGGCACTCTATGGAGGTCCGGCCGGCGACTATCCGGACAACGCCGAGCGCTTCGCGCTGTTTTCGCGGGCGGTGCTGGAAGCCTCCAAAGTTCTGGGCGTGCCGCATGTGTTTCACTGCCACGACTGGCAATCGGCGCTGCTGCCGGTAATGCTGCGGACGCTCTACGCCGAGGATCCCGCGTTTCGTGAAGTCGCGGCCGTTTTTACCATCCACAACATGGGATACCAGGGTCTGTTCCCGCCCGATACTTTGCCGCTGCTGACGCTACCGTGGGATCTGTTCACGATCTCGAAGATGGAATTTTTCGGGCAGGTGAATTTTCTGAAGGGTGCGCTTGTGCTCTCTGACTTCGTCACGACGGTCAGCAAGAAGTACAGTCAGGAGATCCAGACCACGGAATATGGATTTGGCCTGGAAGGCGTGCTGCGCAATCGCGCGGCGACCGTGACCGGCATTTTGAATGGCGTGGACTACGACGAGTGGAGCCCGGAGACCGACAAATTCATCGTCGCGAAGTTTTCGCCGCAGGATCTGAGCGGCAAGCTGCAATGCAAAAAGGACTTGCTGAACGTCTTTGGAATCACGAACGCGGATGCCAATTCCAGCTCCAAGTCCAACCTGCCGGTGATCGGCATCGTATCGCGATTCGCCGCGCAAAAGGGCTTCGATCTGATCGCCCAAATCATGGACCGTCTGGCGCGCGAAGAGATGATCATGGTTGTGCTCGGATCGGGCGACAAGCTGTTCGAAGAGATGTTCCAGCGGCTCAACAAACAGTTTCCGAACAAGATTGCGGTTAAGGTCGCGTACGACAATGCCATCGCACACAAAATTGAAGCGGGCGCGGATATGTTCCTGATGCCTTCGCGCTACGAGCCTTGCGGATTGAACCAGATTTACAGCCTGAAATACGGGACCGTTCCTATCGTGCGGGCGACCGGCGGTCTTGATGACACGATTGAGCCTTGGGATGCGCGCACCGGCAAGGGCACGGGCTTCAAGTTCTCCGACCACACTGGCGAGGTGCTGCTCGCGACGATCAAACAAGCGCTGCTCGCCTACCGCGACCCGTCATCGTGGCAGACGCTGATGCGAAACGGGATGAGCCGCGATTTTTCCTGGGGCGCGTCGGCGCGCGAGTATGGCAAGATCTACGAGCGTGCACGACAGGTACGGGCCAGTGCGGACGCGATCGCGGCAGCAAAAAGAGCCGGTGCTCGGTTCGCGATGAGCTGACCCTATCGGAACAGCGTCCAGCAAAACGAAGACTTAATCAGAGTTCTTAGTGCGTTTCAATCGACACCAATTCTCCCTCGTTCTTTCCCGCCGCACGGTAGTTCACCGACACGAGCCGGTTTTTCCAATCGCATGAGAACTGATCCTCCCCAATCACCAGCAAGGATTTGTAATCCGAAGCATGGAGCTTGTAAGTCGTCATACCGCTCAGGATCGTAACCGTCGCCTGGGGAGGCTTGGAGCAGTCGCTGCTTACGATTTTACCTTTCAGAAATTGCACCGGCCCGATCGTGCCCGGTTTGACGGGTGCCGGTTTCGGCAGCGCATCTGCCTCCTCATCTTCATCTTGCGCTAAGCCCCCGGCTACAGCAGGCGTCGTGCCCATCCCTGCCCCAGGGGTGTTCGCCGCGCCCGCCGTTGCCGCGCTTTCCCCCGCTCGCTGCGGACGCAATCCATACTTCTGCAGCGTCTCTAAGTCGTCCAATTGCTGCTTCGCCGCTGCTGCTGCCAGCCGATCCGGGCCCGCCTTCAGCCGCGTAAACACTTCCCGCGCCAGATCCCACTTTTTCCCTGCAATGTAAATCTGTCCCAGGTTGAACTGATACTCTACATTTCGCGGCGCCAATGCGATCGCCTGCCGCTGCGCCTCCAGCGCCGAGTTGATTCCTCCCCCCTCCACTCGGGCCATTCCCAGCATGTTATAAGCGTCGGCTAACTCCGGATACCAATCCGCGACCGCCCGCAGATCCTGCATCATGTTCGCCAGCCCCTGCATCTCCGTCCGCGTCGCCTGCGCCTTCTGATACTTCAGCGCAGCACGGTAATACCAAATCCATGGGTCGCGCGGATTCAGCTCCGTCGCTTTTTCCATTTCATCGGCGGCCGCCTCGAATCGCTTCTGCCGCAAATCGTCCCGGGCTAGCGCGCGATGCGCCGCCTCATTGTCTTTTGGATCTGCCGTCAACTGCTGCAAATCGCGCAGCGCCTGATCGCGATGCTCTGGAACGCGCGCCATTACGTCGTCAATTACCGCTCTCGCTTCCTCATCCGTAACCGAGCTCACTGCCATCCCGATGTCGTCCACGTCAAACGGAACCGCGAAATGATCCGGCTGCTGTATGTTCACTGGATCCACAATCGGCTTCTTCGATTGATCGAGCGCGATGCCCAACCCGGCGAGCGATTTGAAATAGGTCTTCACCGCGTCTTCCATCTGCGCCGGCGACATATCAAATGCCTGCACCATTGCCTTCTCCACCGGCACTTTCTGATTCAGCACCAGATCGAAGTACGTCCCGGCCTCGGGCAACTTATTCTTGTTCAGCAGATAGTGGACGACGATCCACGACTGCGCGTAGTACAGAGTGTTGTGCGTCCCCTCGCGCGTTCCCGAGCCGTCATGCTTCATCGTGAACAGGTCCACCATCGACAGCCACACCGGCGAACTCACCAGCTGCGTCAGCGACTGCGGAACATTCGGGTCGCGCCGCACTTCATCGAAGATGTCCTCGTGCCATTCCGGCGCCAGCTCCGGATCGCCTCCCATCCCCACTTGCTTATCGATCTGTATCGATCCAAAGTACTCCGCTAGCCCCTCGTCAAACCA
>Ga0193729_1001924_pt1 | contig 10478 bp, 9 predicted proteins | sample U1c2metaG_FD_143036 | JGI IMG/M metagenome (GOLD analysis project Ga0193729, IMG submission 143036) | Soil microbial communities from a riparian zone of the East river system, Colorado, United States - U1c2 | ecosystem: Environmental > Terrestrial > Soil > Riparian zone | place: USA: East River... | reverse complement strand
TCGCCCGGTGCTTTCCTGCAACTAGGCATCGCGTACAGTCGCAAGCGTGACGTAGGTAATGCAGAAAAGGCTTTCAAGCGCGCCGAAGAGATCTATCAAGTACTGACCAACCACGAAGGCATGGTCGAGGTGGTGTTCCAGCGCGGCGCGCTTTTTTTCGGCACCGGAAAACTGCCCGAGGCGAAGGCTGAATTGGAAAAAGTGCCAGACATGCTCAAGACTGAGCCAAACAACTATCAGCTCACCACCAGCGAATTACAGTTGAGTCTCGTCAACCGCGACCTCGGCAATATCGAGCGCGCGAAAGAACTGGCAAATGACGCAATTCGCGTGGCGCAAGCCAATGACTTCAAAAATCTGGCGATAGACGGGGTGATTGATCTGGGCCTGGCTTTCATCAGCAGCGGCGACTTCGAGTCTGCGACCAATTATTTCCAGCAGGCGTTGGAACTCGCGCGGCGAGATAAATCGCAGGTTGGGGAGATGCGAGCGCATTTGTCTCTGGGCCGCCTGGACTATCTGAAGAACGATAACGATGCCGCAATCGCTGAGCTTCAGATGGCGCTAAATTTTTATAAACCGGCGGGCTATCGCCGCGAGACTTCACTCGCACTGACGTTGCTGGGCCGCGCTTATCAGGACAAAGGCGAAGATGACACCGCCTTGAAGCTCTTTCAGGAACAAAGCGAGTGGGTGAAGCAAGCTAACGACGAATCGGGGATCGCTGATTCACACATGAACCTGGCGCTCGTCCTTGGTTCCAATCAGGAGAAGTACACCGAAGCGCTGGCGCACCTTGACGAGAAGCTCAAGATAGATCAGGAGCATCAATCGGAAAGACTCATGGCTTCCGATCAAGCCAATCGCGCCAATTTTTTCTGGCAGTTAGGACGATACGATGAAGCGCGGACGGCAATCGATGCAGCCTTTGGACTGGCGAACAAGAAGGAAGCGCAAAATAAGACGGTGCTGGCCTGGCTGCCCTTAATTCGAGCTAACATTGCCACCAGTCAGATTCAATATGCGGAAGCGAAGAAGCAAGCCCAGCTCGCGTTGGATTTGAGTGAGAAGATTCCTGATATCGCGGCCCGGTCGAAGCGGGCATTGTGTCTGGCGCAGGCATTGTCCGGCTCGGCGTCAGAAGGAAGGAAGCTTTGCGAAGAAGCTCTGGCGGCCGCGCAGAGTTTGAAGTCTCGCGAACTCATCACCAGCGCGCAACTGGCGCTGGCCGAAGCCATGCTCCTCGATAAAGATACGGCCGGTGCGCTGCAGACAGCACTGGACGTGCAAAAAATATTTGGACAATCCGGGCAGAAAGCTTCAGAATGGCGCGCGCTACTGATTGCCGCCCGCGCCAGCGATCTCGCAGGTGACAAAACGGCTGCCCATGATTACGCTGCGCGCGCAGAGACGGCATGCAGCGCACTGCAGCAGCTTTGGGGCGCTGACAGCTACGAGAGTTATTTGCGACGGCCTGACATTCAGATGTATCGAAAACAGCTCGCGCAAATACATTCTTAGTTTTGGAAACTTAACTCAGTTAACACACCTCTTCCGCAGGGAGAAGGAAGAAAAGGAGAAACCAACATGACTTTCCCTTCGACTATTCTTTTTGGTGATGACCCGGGCAGTGGCAGCGGTGGGCGCAAGCGACCGGCGGCCAAAAAAACTGCCAAGAAGAAGACAGCCAAGAAGCGATAGCTGCCGAAAAAACAATTAACAGCCGATGGCGCTGACGTTCCACCACTGAAACTGCGGCGCCAGCGGCATTTCCTACCAACCTGTCTCACAATCATGTCCGATCAGCTAACAGGTTCGGGTCAGAAGTTCTATGACATCGAGCGCGCCGATGCCATGCAGCCGCTGACCAAGTTTCTGAAGTCGGCGGAACGCACCAGCCACTTGAGTCGCGAGCAGCGCTTGCGAATTCTTGAGCAGGCGCTGTTGCTGCTCGAAATGAATTACGTGCACCTGCCGCTCAAGCAGGCGATGCATGCGGTCAATCCGATTCAGCTACTCAAGCTGCTCAAGTATCGCCTCGAAGCGAAGGGCAGCCAGTTGGAACCGGTGATGCGATTTCATAGCCGCCTGCTGGCGATATTCGCCTCGCTCCGCGACGTGCACACATCTTATTACTTGCCGGACCCTTTCGCCTTCCAGATGGCCTTTCTTCCATTTTTGGTTGAGCAATGCTTCGAAGGCGGCCGGCAGCACCGAACGGAAAAGTTTTTGGTTACGCGCGTGATGCGGGAGGTGCCTGGCGCCAGCTCGGTCGCCGAATCGAGCGCAGCTCTTTTCGAGCCAGGAGTCGAAGCGCTCTATTGGAATGGCGTACCCATTCGGCGCGCGATTGAATTAAATGGTGAGAACCAGGCGGGCAGCAATCCGGAAGCGCGACTCGCGCGCGGACTCGACAATCTGACAGTGCGTCCGCTGGACGCGATGTTACCGCCGGACGAGAAGTGGGTTGACCTGACTTATCGATCGAAATCGGGAAAGGAACTGACGCAGCGATTTGTGTGGTGGGTCTATGACTCGACCTACGAACCTGCGCCGACGGCACCCGAAAATAAACAGGCCGCTATTGACATCAAGAAGACGAAAACTAATCAGTTCAAGAAAAGATTTTTTGCGTCGCCGCGTCCCGTCGCAGCGCGACAAGCCTTCAAACAAAATTTCTATCCGGAGACTCGCGTCATCCGCGGGCGCGAATATGGTTACCTGCGATTGTTCAGTTTCGAGGCTACGAACAAGAACTACGATCAATTCGTCAAGGAAGTGCGGCGCGTGATTACGGCGGAAGATTTTCCGCAGGAAGGTTTGATCCTCGACGTGCGCGGCAACCCCGGCGGGAACATTCGTGCGGGCGAGGCGCTGCTGCAGCTATTCACGCCTCACCGCATCAAGCCCGAACCGTTTGAATTCATAAACACGTCGCTCAACCTGGAGATTTGTCAGCGCGCGCCGAAGAGCTACGAGTTTGCTCGCTGGATTCCGTCGATCTCTGAATCGGTGCAAACCGGCGCTATCTATTCCATGGGTTTCCCGCTGCAATCAGAGGCGGACTGCAACGCGATCGGGCAGGCGTACTACGGTCCGGTAATTCTGATCACGGACGCGCTGTCCTACAGCACCACCGACATTTTCGCGGCGGGCTTTCAGGACCATAAGATCGGCCAAATTCTCGGGACCAGCGACAACACCGGCGCCGGCGGGGCTAATAAGTGGAGATATGACGAACTGGTCAAGGTCCTGGGCCACGGCGGCAAGACTAAATTCAAACCGCTGCCAAATCAGGCTTCGTTCGATTTAGCGCTTCGTCGCAGCGTGCGCGTTGGAGAACGTGAGGGCCGGCCATTGGAAGAGTTAGGCATCAAGCCAGATCATCGTCACTACATGACCCAGCGAGATCTGATGAAGCAGAATGCGGATCTCGTCGGGAAAGCGGCGCGCATTTTGGCGTCAAAGCCCGTCTATTCTCTGTCGGTGCAACCAGTGAAGGGCAGAAACCGCGCTTTGCGTATTACGGCATCTTCAAAAGTTCGCCCGCAAGACAACCAGCTGCGCATTTCTCGCGTGGATATTTTTGTAAACGGCCGGCCTCATAAATCATTGAGTGCCCGCAACGGCGCGCTGCTCCACAAGACCGTCTCACTCGGCAAACCACAAAGAAGTTTCGATTGGCTGGTACAGGCCTTTGACTACAACAACAATTTGGTTGCTCTTGCCCGCCGTCACTGATTATCACCTTCGACCACGAATGCCGCTCGCGAACATGATATTCTTTCGCCTCGCGCTGGAGTCAGCTTCCGTAGTTTCGTCACAACTCTATTAAGCTGATAACGTACACGCTGGGGACGACGCTTGTCAGATAAGATCGAAATTAACAGCACCATCAATGACCAGGCGCGAACGCTGCATGCTTTTCCGATGGAGCGCCTGCTCGATGTGCTGCGCGAGCAATTGAACCTTACCGGAACTAAAGAGGGTTGCGGTGAAGGCGAGTGCGGCGCGTGCAGTGTTTTGATTGATGGTCAACTTGTGAACAGTTGTCTGGTTCCGGTCGCGCAAGTCGCCGGCTGTTCGATCAAAACGATCGAAGGCATCGCGATTAGTGACGATCAATTGCACAAAGTGCAGCAGGCGTTCATCGAATGCGGGGGGGCCCAGTGCGGTATCTGCACACCGGGAATGGTGATCGCGGCCGTGAGCCTGCTGGAAAAAAATTCGCAGCCGACTGAAGCAGATATTCGCGAAGGGCTTGCGGGGAATCTGTGTCGCTGCACCGGGTACATGAAGATTTTTGAGTCGGTAGTGAGGGCGTGTCAAAGCTAGAAGATGCCAACGCTTTATGACGAGTTAAGGAGCTTAGTCAGCGCCCTCGACCGCGATAAAATCGAGTATGCACTTTGTGGCGGGATTGCGATGGCAATACACGGCCGCCCGCGAGCCACAGTTGATATCGACATGTTGATTAAGGAGGAATCTTTACCGGAGACACTTACAATTGCTGAGGAGCTTGGTTATACAATACGGGGGTTGGACCTGAGCTTTGGAAAGGATGAGATTGAGATCCGGCGCGTGTCGAAAATCGATCCGGGTACACGATTTGTGCTTACGCTCGATATGATTCTCGTAACTGAGGCGATTCGAAATGTTTGGGAAGCCCGCGTCACGGCGGATCTGGAGGGTGGAAAACTGTCTGTTGTTTCGAAGGAAGGACTGATAACTTTGAAGACAATAGCGGGGAGACCACAAGACATCGCTGACATAATTGCTCTGCGGGAGAATTCAGATGGCAACAGTTGATATGTCCGCGAAAGCTGTCACCGCACGACTTAAGCTGGTTTCCGAACTCAGAGAACTGTGCTTGCTCCTCGGCACCGCTAAAATCGAATCCAAGCCTTCCGCCCAACACCGACGCATCAAAAAGAGTCGTCTTAACCATCAGAAGAATTCCAAGTGAGAGCTTACGTTCCTTCCTATCAACTAATTTCTCCGCCAACATTAAGCGAAGCTCTGGACGTTCTCTCGGAGGACAACGGAGACTGGAAGCCCTTCGCCGGCGGCACTGATCTGATGGTCCTGCTCGAAGCCGGAAAGCTGCCGCAAAAAAATTACGTCAACATTTGGAATCTAGAAGAGCTGCGCGGGATCGAAGTCAGCGATGACACCGTCACGCTCGGCGCGCTGACTACCTACACCGAGGTGCAAAATCACCCGGTGCTGCAGAAAGAATTTCCGATGCTGGTGCAGGCCGCGAAAGAGACTGGCGGCATCGCGATTCAAAATCGCGGCACGCTGGGCGGAAACATTGTAAATGCTTCGCCCGCAGCAGACTCGCCGCCGGCACTGCTCGCCTATGATGCCGAGCTTGAATTGATTTCGAAACAAGGCGAACGACGAATTCCCTACTCCGGATTTCATAATGCTTACAAGCAGATGGATCTTCGTGCGGGCGAGTTGTTGCGCGCCATTCGGTTGCCGCGCTTGAGCAATCGATTTGATTACTATCGCAAAGTTGGCACGCGCAAGGCCCAGGCAATTTCGAAAGTTTGTTTCGCCGGAGTTATTCGAATTGTTGACGGCAAAGTCGCACACATTCGCCTAGCGCTCGGCAGCGTCGCGCCCATCCCAATTCGTTGTGAGAAAACCGAAAGCTCGCTGCACAATCAGCCGCTGAATAGCGAAGCGATCAAGCTCGGTGCGGCGACGATGAGCTCCGAGATTGTTCCGATCGATGACATTCGTTCGACGCGCGATTATCGTTTGCGCGTTTCATTGAGCCTGCTTCAGGATTTTCTGACGCGCGCATCCACATCTTGAACTCTCTGTACACATCACCGTTAGTGGCGCATCCTCACGTGCGTTACAATCGCGTCTCGAATTTCATGAAGGTTATCGCGCCCCCAGCGAAGCTTTACCTGTCTGCTGCGATTGCGGCGTTTCTCTTTTTCTTTTCCACAGACGCATTCTCACAAAGGCCGCCAACCGCTGCGGCGTCCGATCGTCCGGTGAATGTGCTGGTCCTCGGTGATTCAATTTCGTGGGGCCAGGGTTTGAAGGATGAGCACAAAGCTTCGTCTCTGGTTAAGAGTTGGCTGGAGCAACAAACCGGACGCGAAGTACGGCAGATGATCCAGGCCCATTCGGGAGCGATCATCGGCTCGGCAGAACTCTCCGAAGACAAGACGGCGCGCGACGCGGCCGCCGAGCTCGATGGAGAGTTGAGTCGCGCCTATCCAACCATCAACGATCAGATCGATTACGCCCTGAAGATGTCCAATCCGGCCGTCATCGATCTGGTGATGGTAAACGGGTGCATTAACGATGTGGATTCTCGTCGCTTACTGAATGCGGCGAACACACCCGACCACATTCGCGAGTTGGCCAACGCGAAATGCGGCCTACCGGTTGAGGCCCTGTTGACGCGCATCACGACCGTATTCCCGGCAGCTCATGTCGTGATCTTTGGTTACTATCCGATTCTTTCCCAGAAGACCGCTAACGATTTGTTCATGAGAGCGCTGGCGAAAAGATTTTATACGCCTGAGCCCGGCGCGCCGAAGATGCATGATAAAGCGTTGCGCGCCCGCCTGATCGCGATCTCTCGCGAGTGGTATGAAACATCTGATCAAATGTTGTCGGCGGCGGCTCGCAAAATAGACGCACAATTGGCGACCCGTGGCTCGCATCAGCGCGTGCTGTTTGCTGATCCTGGCTTCCGCGAAGAAAACGCATTCGCAGCTAACGAGTCGCGCTTGTGGGGATTCAATGCTTCATGGTTAAGAAAAATGCTGGTCGTGTTGACGTTGGGACGGGTGCAGCTGCGGACGAATGACGAACAAAGAGGTCATCGCAGTGACCTGTGCAAATCCTTCTTTAGGAAGCCGGCCCAGGAAACGGCCGACCAGGAAGCACAGCGAGAAGACCGGCTGACCCGTTGCAAGCTCGCGGCGGTTGGACATCCGAACCGCAAAGGAGCTGCGATGTACGCGGACGCAATCGGCCGATCTCTAAAGCCCCTGATAACTGACACGGGATGGCTCAAGCAAAAGGCCCCGGCCGCGGTTGCAACCCCCTCGCCTTAGGACGCGTGTCAATATCTCTATTGCCATACAAGTCACAGCCGTGCTAAATGTCCGCTGATGGGGGATGAACAACTATGAATGCAGACCTTTCAGAATTTCGACGGGGCGTGGTCGCGCCGGTGGAATGTATCAAGGAAGGCTGGGCGCTGATCAAAGATCAATATTGGCTGTTTCTCGGAATTTCGTTGGTGGGCCTTCTGATCGGCGGCGCTGTCCCAATAGTTCTACTGGGACCAATGATGATTGGCATCTTTCTTTGCCTGTTGCAAAGACAGCGCGGGGAACCGGTTGAATTCGGCACGCTATTCAAGGGCTTCGAACAATTTGTTCAGGGTCTGGTGGTGGCAGCGCTAAAAATGGTTCCAATCTTCATCATCCTGGTGCCGTATTACGTATTCCTGGTTGCGATGATGGCCACTTCGATGCCGCGCGGTAGTCATCCAAGCCCGGAAGACTCGCAAGCGTTTATGCTCTCCTTCTTTGGAGTTGAAATAGTTTTTGCCGTCGTGATCATGGTGGTGAGCATTTTGATCGAGATCTTTTTCATGTTCGCTTTTCCGTTAATCGCGGATCGAAAGTTGTCGGGACTGGAGGCAGTAAAACTCAGCTTCAGAGCCGGCAAAGCAAACATGGGCGGCATCATCGGACTGATCCTTTTGAATGGGCTGCTAGGTTTTGTGGGCGTGCTCTGCTGCATCATTGGAGTCTATTTTTATATCCCGATCGCATTCGCGTCCCAGGTTGTCGCGTATCGCCGGGTCTTCCCGGATATCGGGCAGACATTCCCGTCGCCGCCGCCTCCGCCGGGAAATTGGTCCTAGTCAATGCATCCTCCCGAGCTCGTCATTCGCGGACGCCGGGTCGTTACTGGAAATTCAGTAGCGCCGGCGTCTGTTCATATCACGCGCGGCTATATCACTTCGGTGTCCATCTTTGAAGATGTTCCCGCAGGCTGCGATCTGGTCGAAGCCGCGCCGGAATCAATTGTCATGCCCGGGCTCGTCGATACTCACGTTCACTGTAACGAGCCCGGACGAACTGATTGGGAAGGTTTCGAAACGGCCACCCGAGCTGCGGCCGCGGGCGGCGTGACCACGATCGTAGATATGCCGCTGAATTCGATTCCCGCGACCACGACGATTGAGGGATTAGAGAAAAAACTAGCAGCCACGCGCGACAAGTTGTCCGTCGATGTCGGATTCTGGGCTGGAGTAGTTCCAGGGAACACCGGCGAGTTGGCCAGGCTCTGGGATGCGGGAGTTGTCGGCTTCAAATGTTTCCTGATTCATTCAGGAGTCGATGAGTTTCCGAATGTTACCGAAAGCGATCTGCGCGAAGCGATGCCGGAATTGGCACGTCTGGGCGCGACCTTGATCGTTCATGCGGAAGCGCCTGGGCCGGTTGCAGCGTGCTGTCAATCGGTTAGCGGCGCGAGTACGAGTTCATACGACACATTTCTTCGTTCGCGTCCCCGCGAGGCTGAGAACGATGCGGTCGCGTTAATGATCAAGCTGTCGCGCGAAACCGGCTGTCGCATTCACATCGTCCATCATTCTTCAGCCGATGCTTTACCGATGCTCCGCCGGGCGAAGTCATTCGGCCTTCCGATCACCATCGAAACCTGCCCGCATTATTTGCATTTTGCCGCGGAAGACATTCCCGATGGCGCTACTGAGTTCAAATGCTGTCCGCCGATCCGCGAGCGGGAAAATCGCGAACAGCTTTGGGAAGCATTGCGCGAAGGCACGATCGACTTCGTCGTCTCTGATCATTCGCCCTGCCCGCCCGAGATGAAGTTGCGCGAGACCGGCGATTTTATGAACGCGTGGGGCGGTATCTCTTCCTTACAGCTTCGCCTGCCGATTATTTGGACTGAGGGACGGGCGCGCGGCTTCACGATCGAACGAATCGCCGAGTGGCTTTGCGCCGCGCCGGCCCGGCAAGTCGGCCTTGGTCATCTGAAAGGTTCAATAAAACCGGGGGCCGACGCGGACATCGTGATTTGGAATCCTGATGCCGAAGTTCGCGTCACACCCGAAATGATCCAACATCGTCACAAGCTGACACCCTATGCGGGCGAGACACTCATTGGAGTCGTAGAAAAGACTTTTTTGCGTGGGCAGATGGTTTATGATGGCGGGGAATTTGTTTCAGGACCGCAGGGACAGGTTATTCTTCGTAATAAGAACGAGCCACAAAAAGGCACATAAAGCACAAAAGGGAAATGCAAAACAGGAACGAGCCAAGTGCTTTGATCGAGAAGTTGCTTCAACCAGCCGAGGTAGACGTTCCGGCTGGTTCTGATATCAACAGGCTCTGTGACGTTATTCGAGAGACAAGTTTTGAGATTCACAAGTTCCTTCGCAGTGGGCACCTCGAAAAAGTCTACGAGAACGCCTTGGCACATCGATTAGCAAAAGTTGGTGTCCACGTCATACAACAGCATCCGCTCGACGTATCCGATGAGGATGGCACTCTGTTAGGACACTTCTGTGCTGATCTATTTGTCGCTGGCAGGCTGGTTGTGGAGATAAAAGCCTGTCGCTGCTTAGTCGACGATCACGTTGCGCAACTTTTGGGCTACCTTCGCGCCTCGCGAATCGAGCACGGACTTCTGATTAATTTTGGCGGCCCCAAATTGCAAATCAAGAAGTACATTCTCAACAAAGACGGTTAGGCTTTTCTCTTAATTCCTTTTGTGCTTTTTGTGCCTTTTTGTGGCTAACTGATTTTGTTCATATGGACTTTACTGATCTAGTAGATCTCACATCAGAACGTCTCGGCGGCGCCGTACTATTCGCTAACGATGATTTCTTTGCGCCTAAAGAGAATCTGCTGAAGCCGTCGGCCCCGGTCTTCATCGAAGGTAAGTACACCGATCTCGGCAAATGGATGGACGGTTGGGAGTCACGTCGCCGCCGCACGCCCGGATTCGATTGGTGCATCATCCGGATTGGTTTGCCAGGTTTGATTCGCGGCGTGGTGGTTGATACCAGTCATTTCAAAGGCAACTATCCCGAAAGCTGTTCGTTGGAAGCCGCCACGATCGATGGCCTGCCAACGGTCGAACAGTTAACCAGCGATTCGGTTCAATGGACTGAGATTCTGCCGCAGTCAAACCTCAATGGTGATTCGATCAATCCGTTTTCAATCAGTAGCGATCAGCGTTGGACACATCTGCGGTTCAAGATTTTCCCCGACGGCGGCGTCGCGCGGCTGCGGGTTTATGGCGAGGTAAAGCCGGACTGGGATCGTTTGGCGAAAGTCGGCGGTCAACTTGATCTGGCCGCGGTAGAAAACGGCGGGCTGGTGCTCTCGTGCAGCGACATGTTCTTCGGTCACCGTCACAACCTGATCATGCCGGGGCGGGCGCTTAATATGAGTGAC
>Ga0193729_1001923_pt1 | contig 10479 bp, 7 predicted proteins | sample U1c2metaG_FD_143036 | JGI IMG/M metagenome (GOLD analysis project Ga0193729, IMG submission 143036) | Soil microbial communities from a riparian zone of the East river system, Colorado, United States - U1c2 | ecosystem: Environmental > Terrestrial > Soil > Riparian zone | place: USA: East River... | reverse complement strand
TTGGAATGCCGGGCAGGCAATCGACCTGATCACGTTTACGCAAGTCTTACGCGACCGAAACCTCCTCGAAAGCGTGGGCGGTGCGGCATTTGTCACCAGCTTGTTCACGTTCGTCCCGACGGCCGCGAATCTTGAATACTACCTGGAGATCGTTCGCGATAAATACATCCTGCGCCAAATCATTTCGGCTGCCACCGAGAGTGTCCGGCGCGCCTACGAGGAGCAGGACGAAGTGAACAATCTTCTCGACGAGGTAGAACAGCGCATTTTCGCCGTGGGCGACGACCGCTTCAAAGGGCAGTTGCTCTCGATGAAAGAACAAGTGATGAGCACTCTTGAATCAATCGAGAAGCTCTTTGAAAATAAAGGCGCAATTACAGGAGTGTCGACCGGCTTTCGCGATCTCGACAAGCTGACGAGCGGCTTACATTCCTCAGAGATGATTGTGATTGCAGCTCGGCCGAGTATGGGGAAAACGGCGCTGGCAATGAACATTGCTGAGCATGCTGCCATCGAGACGAAGCTTCCGGTGGCAATTTTCAGCTTGGAGATGAGCGCACAACAGCTTGTTCAGCGCATGCTGTGTTCACGAGCTCGCGTCAACCTGGCTAAAACGCGAGACGGATTTCTTGCGGAAGCCGACTTTCCAAAACTGACGTACGCGGCTTCGAAACTGGCCGAAGCGAAAATCTTCATCGACGACAGCGCCGGTCTCTCCATTCTCGAATTGCGGGCAAAAGCACGCCGGCTCAAAGCGCAACAGGACGTGCGCCTCATCATTGTTGATTATTTGCAACTGCTGAGATCGACGTCCCGCCGCGCTCAGGATAATCGGCAGTTGGAAATCTCCGAAATTTCCGCAGGGCTTAAGGGTTTGGCCAAGGAACTAGAGATACCGATCATTGTTGTGGCGCAGTTAAATCGCAATCCGGAAATCCGAACAGGCAGCGGCAAAGGAGTTCCTAGGCTGGCGGATTTGCGAGAATCAGGTTCAATCGAGCAGGATGCCGATCTTGTCGGTTTGCTTGTTCGAGAGGAATATTACGCCGATTCAGATGAGGAAAGAACCGAGTTGGAAGGCAAGGCCGAACTAATTATTGCCAAACAGAGAAACGGTCCGATCGGCCAAGTCAAACTTACTTTCCTAAAGGACTTCACGCGTTTTGAAGATCGCGCGGAAGATGCCGCTGAATCAGAGGAAGCGTTCTAAAGCGATTTTGCTGCGTCGATGACATGCTGCGCGTCGATCCCGCGCTCTTTCATCACTTCCGGGCCGGGCGCGCTCAGGCCGAATTCATGCAGACCGATGACTTTGCCGTCGAGGCCGACGTATTGATACCAAATCTCAGTCACTCCGGCCTCGATCGCGACGCGTTTCCGGCATTCGTTAGGCAGAACTTCTTCACGGTATTTTTGCGGCTGGCGATTAAAACGTTCGAAGCACGGCATGGAAACAACGCGCACGCCATTGCCGAGCTCTTTTGCCGCCGCGAGCGCGTGTTGCAATTCGCTGCCGCACGACAGAATAATCAGATCGAGCTCGTCTTTCTCCTTTTTCGCGACGTAACCGCCGCGCAGAACTCCTTCGCGACGCAATTTTGGATCAATATCGTTTAAGATCGGAACGGTCTGACGCGTGAGCGCGAGCAACGTCGGGCCTTCCGTACGCTGCACCGCCGCGACAAATGCGCCTGCAGTCTCTTCCGGATCAGCCGGGCGAATCACGTCAATGTTCGGCATTAAACGAACAGAACTAACCGTCTCTACAGGTTCATGGGTCGGGCCATCTTCGCCGACGCCGATCGAGTCGTGCGTAAAAATGTAAATGTTTGGAAGCTTCGACAACGCGGCGAGCCGAATGGCAGCGCGGCAATAGTCGGTAAACACCAGGAAGGTCGCGCCCGAAGCGCGGAACAGTCCGTGATATGAGATGCCGTTTAGAATCGCGCACATCCCATGTTCGCGAATGCCGAACCGGATGTTGCGTCCGCCAGGGTTATCGCGATTGAAATCACCGCCGCCCTCGATGTAGTTCATTGTCGATCCGTACAGGTCGGCACTGCCACTCATGAGCAACGGCATCGCTTGCGCAATGGGCTGCAATACTTCGCCTCCGGCTTTTCGCGTCGCCAGCTTCGCATCCTTGGGAAAGTCAGGAATCTTCGAGAAAAGATCCGCCGGAACTCTTCGCTCAACACCGTCATCGAGCATTTTCGCCTTATCAGGATTTTTCGTGCGCCACGCGTTGTAGGTTTGTTCCCACTTCTCGTAGTCGGCGAGCAGCTTCTTTTTGTGTTCGGCAAAATAGTCGTACACCTCCTGCGAGACGAAATAATGTTCGTCGGGTAATCCTAGCGCCTTGCGCGCCGCATCAACGTACTTCGCGCCGGCCTCTCCATGCGCTTTGTATGTCCCTTCTACTTCCGGGACTCCTTTGCCGATGAGCGTGTGCGCGATGATGAATTGCGGTTTCCCGTTGTCGCGCCTCTTCGCCACGTTCAACGCATCGAGAAACTGCTGCATGTCGTGGCCATCGATTTCCTGGACGTCAAATCCGTATGCCTCCATGCGTTTGCCGGTATCTTCGCTCTGCGTTTCCTTCGCCGCGGCATCCAGCGTGACGGCATTTGAATCGTAGATGTAGATCAAATTATCGAGGCCCCAGTGACCGGCGAGTGCGCACGCCTCGGAAGCGACGCCTTCCTGCATGTCGCCGTCGCCGCACAAACAGATCACGTGCTGATCGAAAATCTTGTGCTCATCAGTATTGAAACGCGCAGCAGCCATTTTTGTCGCCACGGAAATGCCGACCGAGTTGCCGACTCCCTGTCCGAGCGGGCCTGTCGTGCATTCGACGCCCGGGGTCTCGCCGAATTCAGGGTGCCCCGGCGTTTTGGAATGCAGTTGCCGGAACCGTTTGATTTCCGACGTCGGCAAGTCGTAGCCGCTCATGTGCAGCCACGCGTAAAGGAACATGCTGCCGTGCCCGGCCGAGAGGACAAAGATATCGCGATTGATCCAGCGCGGTTCGTCCGGATTATATTTTAGCGCGTGCCCCCACAGCACGGCACCCATTTCGGCGCAGCCGAGCGGAAGTCCAAGGTGGCCAGATTTCGAAGCTTCCACAGCGTCCATGCACAAACCACGTGCCTGGTTCGCTGCTTCAGAGAGAATTTTGATATTTAGGCTCATGGAAAAGAAAGGAAAGATTTTTAATTTCGGTTGAAAGATTAAAAGGCGCGAATCTCTATATGGCGGAACATTTGCGTTCGACAATGTATTTTCTACTGCTGAGCTATCGCACGCCGATAAATTCAAAGATTGAAAGACTACTCCACCCGTGAAATCGCCATCACTGCTCCAAATTGTCGAGCGCCTCGAACGTCTCGCAGGCAGGTTGCCTTCGAAGATCCGAAAAGCTATTCTCAGCGAGCTCACACCATTGAAGCAATTATTTCTCCAGCAACGCCCGCCACGTTTTCTTTTTGCGGGCTCAGCGAAAATACCTTCAAGAGACGTCATCGGCGCACTCTTTGGTTCGCCCGAATTCGTCGCTCCGGCCACTGCCCCGCTTTGCCGCTGGTTCGACGTCGGCTTTCCTGAACAGGGAAAGATCTCGGTAATTGATGTTCGCGGGGTTGACGATTCCGCGGCCATTCACGTCCGGGACGAACTGAAATATCGCGCTGCCGACATCATTTTTTTCATCCGCGACAACCGACTCGCACCAGAGCTGGAAAAACGCGAACTGGCTGACTTAAACGGATATCTTAGCTGGAATGAGACATTGGAAACGGATCGCAAGATAATCGAAATCATCGTTCCGCCGTTCGAGAAGGTGGCTTCGCGCGATCACAAAGACGTCGGTGCGACACGTGACGAACACGTTGTCGGATCAAGTCTCGTGAAACGCGGCATCTTTTTGGAAACGTTGAGGTTAATTCCTTTGGATCACGATCAGGGATTTGAATTGGCCCCTGCGGAAGCGCGGCGTCTCATGTCGCTGCTTGCGCGTGAGTTGCCGAATGAAGCGCGGATGGAGATGATCCGGATATCGCGAGATCGCGAGGCGCAACGCGAAGTGGCGCAGCTTTTAATAAAATCTACGACCGCCGTCTGTACTGCCATCGGCGCACAACCGATACCGCTCGCTGATCTGCCGATCCTGACCAGCCTGCAACTGATGATGGTTTCCGGAGTCATGTATGTAAGCGGACGCGAACGCAGCCTGCGTGCTTCCGCAGAATTCGCCGGCGCCCTCGGTGCAAATGTAGGCGCAGCGATGGTCCTGCGCGAAGGCGCTCGCGCGATCCTGAAATTCTTTCCGGGTTGGGGGAACGTGGTGTGCGGTCTCGTGGCAGGCTCGGGAACATACGCGATTGGTCGCGCCGCGACTGCGTACTTTATTGAAGGCGTCTCACTGAAGGATGCGCGCCGCACGTATTTGACGAGCCGGAAAAAACGCCGGCGTCGGGAATTGGAAGAAGCTCAATGAGCGGGCGCGAAGGCGTCTCTCGACGCACTGATCAGGTCAGAGATATGCGTCAGCAAATCTCCCGTGAATAACTTGTGAATAAAATTCCTAATTCCTGCATATTTTGTTCACACGATTTTGTGAACAAAGAGCCCAATTTCGCTGGGCTTGTGGCGCCTTTGCCGGCGTTCTAATGAAGCTCTCCGACATACGGGCGACGCTTCAAGAAATACACGTCTCGCCGGTCAAAACGCTTGGTCAAAATTTTCTGCACGACCAAAACCTTGCCCGATGGATTGTCGATCAAGCGCAGATTACTTCGGAGGATTACGTGCTCGAAATCGGGCCCGGCTTGGGGGCGTTAACAGAACTCCTTCTTGAAAAAGGCGCGCGCGTTCTGGCGATCGAGAAAGATACTCGTCTTGCCAATTTTTTACGGGAGCGTTTCGCTCATGAGCGATTGGAAATACTAAACATCGACGCGCTTAAATTCGATGCGCGCATCTTGTTTGCTCATCGACGCGTCAAATTAGTTGGCAATCTTCCGTACAACATCTCGAGCGCGCTGCTTTTCAAGTATCTTGCGCATCAAAGCCCTATGTCGCTGTGGTTGTTTACATTACAAAAAGAGATGGCAAGGCGTCTTTCCGCAAAGCCGTCTACTCATGATTACGGTGCTCTGACATTGCGCATCCAGTTGCGCCATCACGTAAAATTTCTGCGCGCCATTCCGGCAACCGTCTTCTTCCCGCGACCTGAGGTTGATTCCGCAGTAGTGCGAATCTTGCCGCGAGACCCGCGGGAATTGCCTCCACACGACGAAGAGTTGCTTCTAGAATTGATTCGCCTCGGTTTTTCTCAGAGAAGAAAGCAACTAGGAAAGTTGCTTCGGGAGCGCGTCGATAACTGGGATATTCTCGCGCGCCACCTCAACATCGATCCCAAAGCTCGAGCTGAAGAGCTCTCATTACTTCAATGGATCGGCCTCGTGAATTTCATCGTATCGCCACCGTGCCCCGATATTGGCCTGACGAACAATGAGCGTTTCCCCGTCGTCGATAAAAACGATCGAATTCTGCGCGATGCCAGCCGTTCCGAGGTGCATGGGAATAACTCGCGCCATCGCGCCGTTCACATCTTGGTTTTCAACCCGACCGGCGAGGTTTACTTGCAGCAGCGCTCGCGCTGGAAAGATCGGCATCCTTTGAAATGGGACTCGAGCGCTGCCGGTCATGTAACCGTCGCGGAAAGCTACGACGAAACAGCTAAACGCGAGTTAAAAGAAGAATTAGGCATAAGCGTTTCTCTTAAGAAGATTGGGAAGCTTTCTGCCTCGGAACGTACCGACTGTGAGTTTGTCTGGCTTTATCGAGGTGAAGTGACCGGCAATCTGTCACCGAGCCGAACAGAGATTGAAACTGGCGCATTCTTTCCTGAGCAGGTCATCGATGGTTGGGTGGCGGCGCGACCAGCAGACTTTGCGCCGGGATTCATCGAATGCTGGAAAGTCTATCGTCAGAAAAACTGCAGCAGTCGCAGCGCGCTTACTTAAATCCGACAAACTTTCTTCGCGGCAAACGGCGCAGAGCCGTTTGCTTGAATTTCCGTGCGGCTCGCTTCGCCTTCAGTTTGCCTCCATAGACACTATCGCTAAACATCTTGGTTACGATTTTATCTCCGCGAAGAAAGTGGACCTGAAAACCATGCGTCTGCTTCTTCGCGCGCGCTTTTGTGTCGATGCGGCGAATGTTCGCCTCCGAATCAGGATTGGGACGTCTTCGCATAACGAAAGCTAACTGAACAATCTTAGCAATCAACGAGGCAAACTTGCGGAATCGCTGCGGCCGAATGCATCCGGAGGAGGCAGATTCCAGGAACGCCATTTTTTATCGTATTCGTTGGCTGATAATAATGCATAGCAAGGATGCCGTTTCGTTCGAAACCAGGTGATCAGCTTCACAATATTTTCCTGCGCCATCGTCGTGCAGCCAGTAGTCGGCCGATTTACGCCGCGGCGGATATGAAAAAAAATCGCGCTCCCTGCGCCGGGCACCGGTGGATCGGAATTATGACGGATTTCGATGAGCCAGTGATAAGCAAAGTCACCGGAACGCATCTTTTCGTGCGTGTAATTATCCGGTGGATTTTTTGCATCAATCACAATGTGCCGATTGTAATTCGGCGATCGCGGGTCATCGCTCCAAACGTCTGCCTCTGTCACTTGATGGTATGGATAGTCGCCGCCAGGGGGCAAGTGCGCCTCATAACCAAAAACCTGGCCGATCTCGAAAACGCCGGCAGGTGCGCGGCCGTCGCGCTCTTTCTTTCGAAGACCAGGCTCGTTTTGCCCCGCCAGCCCCGTGCCCCAGGCGACGCCATTTTTTCCAAACAACACCGGAAACGGTCCGGCCACCGCAGTCCAATCCCCGCCGCGCCGCCGTTTAAACAGTCGCAGCTCACCGCGCATGGAATTCCACGTGGGTGCGATCCCCACGATGAGCTGCGTGCAATCGCCCGGAACACCATCGGCAAATGCACTAACGCCAAGTAGCGTTAACGAACCGATCACGAAACTGCGCAAGATCGACATAGGCTTTTACAAGGAAATCATTTTAAACATTTCGCCACTTGTTTCACATTCGCGGCAACGATGTGTGACGATTCTTTTTTGTCGGGCTCTCATCAGATTGAGCCGAGCCCCTGTCGCTTATGAAAACATTGCTCTTACTTGGAGCCATGCTCGTCATTCTCGATGCGGCGATTGTCCCTATGTCGGCACAAACCGCGAGTGCGTCGCCTGCGGCAACAGTTTCGCCTCACCCCACGCCGGGCGGAGCATCGCCGAATCCACGCCCGACTCTTGCAGCCAGTCCGTTCGCGACGGGGGTCTCCAACTACGTCTGGTGCAGCGACATTGAGTCCGTCAACTACACCAGAGCGCGGCGCAAGAGTCAGGCCGGCAGTAACGGCTTCACCTAGTGGAGGTGCCCAGCTTGAAGGCGAATCGCCTGACCCCACAACACGGGAATCGTCGCGGAAAGCAGCAACTCCCGCCGTACGAACCAAGCCGACCCCATCGCGCCCTCACAGGAAACTAGAACGGCGAAGCTAACACTCCACCAGAGGGACCCGGGGAACAGAAATAAACGAATTCAATCTTCAGCCCGAACTTGCAGCAATCACTCAGCTGGCTCCGGCGTTTTCTACTGCGGCTGTGTCAGCCGGAAGATATTTCACACCAAGGAGCCAGGCCACGCCGGAGAGGAGAATTATTCCGGACACAAACAGAAACGCCACATGCATATTTGTGTGCCCTCCGATATATCCCAGCAGCCAGAACGCCTGCACGTCACCGAACGCGTGGATGACAAAGATGTTTGCAGCAAACGCCGTCGCGCGGACGGCCGGCAGCGATACGTTGGCCAGCGCCGTGTTTGAGGGACCTGTGTTCAGAAACAGGAAAAAGATGGCCACGAACATGGTGATCCACGCCGCTGGAAATGGAATGTAAAGGGTCGCAATGAAAAACGGACAGGCGATCAGCATTCCGATTCCCGACACCCAGAAGTAGGAACCGGCAAAACGCGAACGCAACTTGTCGGCGACGACGCCTCCCAAGAGCGTCGATACCAAACCCGCGACAACGGTGATCAATCCGAAGATCGTCATGCCTACGTCTGGACTTTGATTCCTAAAGCGTAAATAAGCTGGTGCCCAAAATCCTAGGCCGCCCGTTACAAAAGTCATCAATGTCATTGCGATGCAGTTGATGAGATAGGACCGTGTGCGGAACAAATTCAGGTAGTCACGCAGACTGCGCCGTGGTGCCTTTTGTACCAGATGATCCGCGGCGACGCGCGGATCACGTTGCCAGAAGCACAGCAGGCCTAGCAGCAAACCCGGCGGGGCAACTAGAAAAAATGCCCAGCGCCAGCCGAGATGAGCACCGATCAATCCGCCGATCACATAGCCCAGCGCGCTGCCGACGGGAATGGCTGTGTAAAAAATCGCCATGATGCGGCCGCGTGTTTCGATCGGGAAAAGATCGGACAAGATTGTCGGCGCCGCCGGCCCATAGCCGCCTTCACCAATTCCAACGCATACGCGAGTCGCAAAGAGAATGGCGAATGTCGCGGCAAGACCGGAACCGCCGCTGGCCAGGCTCCACAAAATCACAGCGGAGCCAATGATGATCCAGCGCGAGAATCGATCGGCGAGCAAACCAAGAATCGGCGCGCTGACCATGTAAGTCACGAAAAACGCGTCGCCAAGCAGACCGGTCATGGTCATGGCGTTTACATCGTCGGCCGCAAAAAAACTTGCTCGAATATTAGGCTCGAGCGCAGCCAGGACCTGCCGGTCGATGTAGTTAAAAAGATTGATGGCCAGGAGCAGAAAGAGTGCGTTACGCGCACCGGTCATCGTTGTTCTTCCAACAGATTGCATTGCAATTGCCGATTGCAGTTTGCCCGGCGCAGATTGTAAATCATAAACGATGTCTTCCACGTCCGCTGCTGAACGCGCGCTCTATTTTCTTGGTCGGCTGCTGGTGCGTTGCTTTTATCGGGTCACTGCGTTGGGACTGGAAAACATTCCCGCAGGCGGATTTCTACTCTTGCCCAACCACATCACATGGGTTGATGCCATCGTCCTGCAGCTCGCTTGCTCTCGCCCGATTCGGTACGTCATCGACCAGGAACATTATCATAAACCGATTCTACACCCGCTTCTGCGCACGCTGGGTTGCATTCCAATCAATATTCGGCATTCGCGTTCCGCCATTCGTGCTGCGACTGAAAAAATCGCTGAAGGCGAGATCGTCTGTCTTTTTCCCGAGGGACAGTTGGAACGCACAGGGGTTCTCTTGCGCTTGCAACGCGGCTACGAACTAATCGCGCGGCACGCCAATGCGCAGGTTGTTCCGGTTTGGCTCGATCAGCTTTGGGGCTCGATTTTCTCATTCCAAGGCGGCCGATTTTTCACGAAATTTCCCCGGCGCATCCCGTACCCTGTCATCATCGCCTTTGGCAAACCGCTCCAGGGCGAGGCCGCCGACAATGCGACCGTGCGTGAGGAATTGCTTAAACTAGGTGAATTTTGTTACAGCCGCCGGCCGTCATTAGATCGACACCTAGCCGAAGAATGTGTGCGCGGACTGAAGCGGAGACGGTTCGCGACGGCGGTGATCGACGGAATCGATCATAGCCAGCTGAGCCGGGCAAAACTGCTCGGCGCGGCAGCGGCATTGAGTCGCTATCTTCGGAAAGAATTTTCTGACAAACGAATCGCCATTGTTTTGCCCGCCAGCAAAGCATCGATGGTGGCCAACCTGGCGGTCACGCTCGCGGACAAGGTTCCTGTCGATCTTAATTTCACAGTAGGACGGGCGTCGAATGAATCTTGCTGCAGGCGCGCTAACTTGCGCGTCGCAATTTCAGCCACGCAATTCATGGAACGACTCAAAGATTTTCCGTGGCCGGAACGCGTTTTGAAATTGGACGAACTGATGCCGCAGTTGAAACGCCGGATCGTTTTCTGGTGGATCGTATCGCTCCTGGTTCCTGCACGTTTGCTCTTGCGTCTTTTGCAAATTCCAAAGGAAGGCGGCCACCGAGAAGCGGTTTTGCTTTTTACAAGTGGAACCACCGGAGAACCAAAGGGCGTTGTAATTAGCCACCGCAACGTTGTCGGAAATGTCTCGCAGTTTCGGCAACTGCTGGACGCACGAGAGACCGACGCCATCCTCGCGTCGCTGCCGTTCTTTCACACTTTCGGATCGACCGTCACACTCTGGTATCCACTCATCGAAGGTGTGCGAATTGTCACCTATCCCAATCCGCTGGAAGCGGCAAAGAACGCAGCGTTGATCGAGCAATACAAACTAACGTTCTTTCTGGCGACTCCCACCTTTCTGCGCATGTACCTGCGCAAAGCCGAACCGCATCAGCTTCGCAGCTTGCGCCTCATTATCACCGGCGCCGAAAAGTTGCCGCTCGATCTTGCCA
>Ga0193729_1001922_pt1 | contig 10480 bp, 7 predicted proteins | sample U1c2metaG_FD_143036 | JGI IMG/M metagenome (GOLD analysis project Ga0193729, IMG submission 143036) | Soil microbial communities from a riparian zone of the East river system, Colorado, United States - U1c2 | ecosystem: Environmental > Terrestrial > Soil > Riparian zone | place: USA: East River... | reverse complement strand
CATTGGTCTCTATTTCGAGCTCCATCAGCTAACGCACAAACCAAAGCTGGTTGGCGTAACCGGTCTATCCGAAGCGACGGGAACTTCCACGCTGGCGGCCGGTCTTGCGGCCGCTTTATCTGAAACAGGAGACGGCAAAGTTTTACTGGTTGATGTCAATCTTGGGCCGGAGCATGTCCATCCCTTCTTTAGAGGCAAGCCTGCCCATTCTTTAAAAACAGCTTTGCAATCAGCTGACGGTCTCGCTTCCGTCGCAGACAATCTCTATTTGGCCACGGTCGCGCCTCCTAATGCCGGACCTGCGCAGCTAGGTCTGAAGAAATTTTTCGATCTCATGCCCAACCTAAAAGCAAGCGATTTCGATTATATCATTTTCGACATGCCTCCTCTGAGTGAGACGAGCCCTACGGTGGGAATGGCTCCATTTATGGATAAGGTCTTGCTTATTGTCGAAGCGGAAAAGGACAAACGCGATGCCGTCAAGCGAGGTTATCGGGCCCTCGTGACCGGCCGAGACAACGTCTCAGTCGTCTTTAATAAAGCTCGCTCCTATGTCCCGAAATGGCTTGAAAGCAAAGTTTGACCGTTTTCCGCCTGCCTAATCTATTTCGGTTGATCTCTTTTCCGGACGATCGCCGGCAGCTTTTTTAGCAGTCGGATAGGATAGGCGATCGCCCATTTCGCTTGTGACTTGAGCCATGTTGCGGAACAGAATTTACTACGGGTTAAAGCCGTTTATCCCTCAGTCGTTTCGAACGGCGATTCGTCGAAAGGTTGCCCTCCGGTTGCGGCATCGAATTGGAAGTGTTTGGCCCATTGCGCCCGGCTCCGAACGTCGGCCGCAAGATTGGCCCGGCTGGCCTGGAAACAAAAAATTCGCGCTTGTTTTGACCCACGATGTCGAAAGTGCGACTGGTTTGCGCAAATGCCGGGAACTAATGCAACTCGAGATGGACGCAGGATTTCGTTCCTCGTTCAACTTTGTTCCTGAAGGCGACTACCGGCTTCCGCCGGAACTGAGGGAGGAACTTGCGCAAAATGGATTTGAGATTGGGATTCATGATCTCAAACATGACGGTCGGCTTTATCAATCTCGGCGAGAATTCAGCCAAAGGGCCCAGCGGATCAACCACTATCTGGCTGAGTGGGGGGCGGTAGGGTTCCGATCGGCCTTCATGTTGCACGAGCTGGATTGGCTGCACGAGCTGAATATCCAGTACGATGCTTCAACCTTCGACACTGACCCATTCGAGCCGCAGCCGGAAGGGCATCACACCATTTTTCCTCTTTGGATACCTCATTTTTCGCCGCCGAGTGGGAAGGCGGACCGTTCTTCGCGCAACTCCCCGTCCCGCAACTGCGGTGATCAACTCTCAACTGTGAGCTCTTCGCGTGGCGGTTATGTTGAACTTCCTTACACCCTGCCCCAGGACTCCACCCTCTTCGTGCTTTTGCAAGAAAAGACGCCTGCCATTTGGCTGCGAAAGCTTGACTGGATTGCCCAGCATGGCGGCATGGCCTTGGTTCTCACCCATCCCGATTACATGGTCTCGAGCGGATCAGACCGAAAATCTGGAGAATATCCCATTCAACTTTACCGGCAGCTCTTGGATTACATCCAAGATAAATATTCTGGGGACTACTGGTTCGCGCTGCCCAAGGAAATCGCCGCTTACGCACGACAAATCGTGCCTCGGCCCGTGGCAGGTCTGAACGGAACCCGACCCGAACAGCTTCTAACGTATCGACTGGAGACGGGTTCGAACAGCACTGACCAGAAATATGCTGCTGCCGACAACAAGTGGCGCCTGCGTGGCAAGCGGGCAGCTGTTCTCCTGTTCTCCTACTATCCTGCAGATCCTCGACCTCGTCGCGCGGCCGAGGCCTTGGTCATGGAGGGCGTCACGGTTGATCTGGTCTGCCTCCAGAGCAATCAGGATGAGCCGCGCCGCGAGATTATAAATGGGGTCAACGTTTTCCGCATTCCGATGAAGCGGCATCGTGGCGGCAAAACGAGATACATCGGACAATATTCCACTTTTATCCTGAGGTCGTTTTTCCATCTTGCCTTTCGCTCAGCGATTCGGAAGTACCAATTCGTGCATGTCCATAACATGCCGGACGTTCTGGTCTTCAGTGCGTTGGTTCCCAAGGCATTCGGGGCCAAGGTTATCCTGGATCTCCACGACCCGGTGCCGGAACTCATGCAGACTATCTTCGAGCTTCCGGAGAAAAGCTTTAGCGTCCGCCTTCTAAAGCGACTCGAGAAATGGAGTATCGGGTTCGCGGATTTGGTTCTGACTGTGAATCTGGCTTGCAAGAAAATTTATACTTCCCGCAGTTGCCCGCCCGAAAAGATCAATGTCGTGCTTAACTCGCCTGAGGACGACATATTCCGATTCCAACCGCCGGGCCCGCAGACCTCAAATGGTGAGAAGCCAACCAAGCCATTCGTGATTCTGTATCATGGCTCCTTGGTCCGACGAAACGGATTCGATCTGGCGGTTGATGCGCTCGAGGCCGCGAGAAAATCCATTCCCACCGCCAAGCTCAGGGTGTGCGGCGAGCGGAGCGCTTTTTTTGAGGAGGTCATGGAGTCAGTCCAGCAACGAGGGCTGCACGAGAATGTTGAATATCTCGGTGTGAAGAATCGCAAACAAGTCGTGGATGCAATTAATAGTTGCGACATCGGTGTAATTCCTAATCATCGTAATACCTTCACTGAGATAAACACGCCCACTCGCATTTTCGAATATCTCGCCTTGGGGAAGCCTGTGATCGCTCCCCGAACGCAAGGCATTCGGGACTATTTCGGGGACGAAGAGCTCATTTTCTTCGATGTGGGAGACGCGAATGATCTCGCGCGAAAAATTGAATTCGCCTTCTCCAATCCGGGCGAGGTCGGACAGATTGTAGAACGAGGGCAGCAGGTTTATCTTGCGCACAAATGGAGCCGGGAGAAGTCCAACCTCCTGAACCCAATAAGCGACCTCCTCTGATTACGTTTAATCTGCAGCCTCAATTGTTAGGAAGTTTTCGTAAGGTAGCGGACCCCGTTGCAGACATGTTCAACTTCCCGTTGATTTGCGCTTCCAAGGCGCGCTTTCCGGGATGATTGGCGTTCTAGCGAACGAGGCGGAACATCCTGTCATCTGCGAGTTTTTCGAGCTCTTCAAAACTCCTTGGGAATTCTACCGCAGCAACACAGACTACGATGTTCTGATTTGTTCGAACGCGCCGCCTCGGAAGAGTTCCGCAAGACTCGTTTTAGTCTATGGAGTCGATCAAAAGGCCTTTGATCAAGAAAATGGAATTGAAATACTTTCGCAATTCTCGAACACACTCTTATCGTATAAAGGAGATCGAATCCCGGTCTATCGAGGCTGCCTCACGTTTAAGGGCGCAGGAGTCGGCGCCTTCGTGCACGAACCTACCCATGAACCGGCAGGACTGGAAATTGCCTCGCCAGGACAGACGCTCGTGCGCATCGGCTTTGATCTATTCCAGGAGATCCGTCATTTACTGACACGCGGCCAGCCGCTGACCCACGCCAGGATTCCCACGCTCGAAATGCAAATCGCGGTGCTCCGCGATCTGATTATTAGTCACGCGATCCCTCTCATTGAAATTCCGCCGATCCCGGCTGGCTATCGTTTCATTGTTTGCCTGACACATGATGTTGATCACGCTGGAATCCGGAATCACAAGTGCGATCACACCATGTTTGGATTTCTCTACCGGGCCACCATCGGTTCGTTAATCAGCTTTTGCAGGGGCGGAAGATCGGCCGGGTACCTAGCTGCCAACTGGATGGCAGCTTTTTCTTTGCCTTTTGTTCACCTGGGTCTGGCTAAGGATTTTTGGAATCAATTCGACCGATACGTTGACCTTGAAGAAGGTCTTAATTCCACGTTTTTTGTCATACCAAAGAAGGGGGACCCTGGTCGGAACGCCGACGGACCTGCGTCGGCGAGGCGGGCAGCGCGCTACGGCATTGCGGACATCGCAGATCAGGTGCAGCGGCTCATCTCTGCTCGTCGTGAGATTGCTCTCCACGGAATTGATGCGTGGCACGACGTCGGAAAAGGCCGGACCGAGCTCGAGACCATTCAGCACCTAACCGGCGAATCCGAAATCGGAGTGCGCATGCACTGGCTTTTCTTTGATCAAAACTCCCTAGGTAAGCTGGAAGAGGCGGGATTTTCTTACGATTCAACGGTTGGTTATAACGAGACGGCCGGTTACCGTGCCGGCACGACACAGGCCTTCAAACCGCTCGGCGCGGCGCGCATGCTTGAGTTGCCAATGCACATCATGGACACGGCGTTGTTCTATCCGGACCACATGAATTTGTCGCCGAGACAAGGCGAAGGTGTGGTCGGCGATTTTACAGCCGATGTAATTCACTTCGGTGGTGCGCTAACAATCAATTGGCATGACCGCAGCATTGCGCCCGAAAGATTGTGGGACGATTTCTATGTGGGGTTGATCGAGGACTTGAAGAGCAGAGACGCGTGGTTTCCAACTGCCTCGCAGGCGGTCTCGTGGTTTAGAAAGCGCCGGTCGGCGGTTATTGAGAGTGTTATCTGCGAAGGTGACTCGGTCCGGGTGAAGGTATCGATCGATCACACTGACGCGGATCTACCCGGATTAAGACTTAGAGTTCACAAACCGCCAGCCCGATCGAATGCCAGTCTGAGGCAAACAGATCATGCCAATTTCGTCGAGATTGAATTTAACAATTCTGCTGAGTTTGAAATCCGAAATCAGGGATTTGAAATCTGTCCTCCGACCTCTGTCGTCTGACCTCTGTCATCTGTTCTCTTCAACTTTTCAACTCTTCAACGCTTTAACGCTTCAACTTCCATGAACGAACCCGAGCTTCGCAGCATCGGTATCGTCGACGTCAGATTCGGAAAGAATGTTACCGTCGTGCAGCCCGTCAATCTCTATGGTTGCAGGATCGATGACGACTCTTTCGTCGGTCCTTTCGTCGAAGTTCAAAAGGGAGCACAGATCGGAAAGCGATGCCGCATCCAATCGCACGCATTTCTTTGTGAGCTGGTTACGATTGGGGACGACTGCTTCATCTCGCACGGGGCAATGTTCATCAACGATCTCTTTGTTGAGGGTCGTCCGGCGGCAAACCGCGGTCTCTGGCGTCCCACCAAACTTGGCAACGGTGTCAGCGTCGGGACTAACGCGAGTATCCTCCCGGTCACCATTTGCGATAAGGCCGTGATTGGCGCCGGCGCAGTGGTCACCAAGGATATCACAGAGCCCGGTGTTTACGCCGGCAATCCGGCTCGTCTCCTGCGGAGGCTCTAGTTCAGAGGACAGAGGACGGGAAGGTGGAGGAGGCATGAAACAAACTGTAATCGTCGTCGGTCTCGGAGAGGTCGGCAAAGCATTGATGGAGATTGTTAAGAGCAAGCATCAAACCTTCGGCGTAGATATCAATCTGCCTGCGTCGGTGTCCCGATGCGATGTTATGCATATCTGCTTCCCATTCCAGAGCGACAAGTTCGTTGGACAGGTGGTAGAATACATTCACCGGTATCGACCTGCTCTTAGCATAATCAACAGCACGGTAGCTCCTGGGACCACCCGCAGCATTGCGGTTGAATCCGGAACCACTGTCGTAAACAGCCCTGTTCGGGGGAAGCACATTCGGATGCAGGCGGAGATGCTCCATTATGCAAAATTTGTTGGAGCACTTGACCAAGAGGCAGGACGGCGCGCGGTGGAACACTTCGAGGGGTTAGGGATGAAAACGGAGCTGCTCGGGTCTCCCGAAGCCACGGAAATTGCCAAGCTAACTGAAACCACTTATTTCGGGTTGATAATCGCGTGGGCCCAGGAGATCGAACGCTATTGCGCGTCGATCGGTGTCAATTACGACGAAGTTGTGTCGTTCTACGATGAAATTAAGTTCTTTCCGCCGGTGAAATATTTCCCTGGGGTGATTGGCGGCCACTGCGTGATGCCCAATATCGACATCCTGCTGCAAAAATTTCCTTCAGGTCTTTTGCAGGCCATCGTACAGTCGAATACACTTAAACAAAAAAGTCTCGGTCCGGACGGATGGCTGGAATCGAATGCTGATCATCAACGCTGACGACTGGGGCCGTTCGCGGGCCGAGACGGACGCGGCTCTTCGGTGTTGCAAAGAAGGAAGGGTCACTTCGGTCAGCGCCATGGTTTTCATGGAAGACTCCGAGCGCAGCGCCGAGCTGGCAAAGGAGAATGCGCTGGACGTTGGGTTGCATCTCAACTTTGCCGAACCATTCTCGGGCCGGGGTCAACGCAGCAAGCTGCACGGATTTCACGAAAGAACAGTTCGCTATCTCATGGGGAATAAATACGCCCAGCTTTTTTACAATCCGTTCCTACGAGAAGAATTCGCCTATTCCTACCACGCGCAATCCGAAGAATTCGCGCGTCTATATGGCAAACCGCCATCGCACATCGACGGCCATCACCATATGCATCTTTGCGGGAACGTTCTTTTGAGCTCGCTAATACCAGCCGGAACTAGGATGCGGCGAAACTTCTCATTCTGGCCGGGAGAAAAAAGTTTGCTAAACCGAAGCTATCGAGCCTTTGTTGATTGGTGGCTGGCTCGAAGATATCGCCTTCCGGATTATTTCTTTGATCTGACGCAGTGCCTTCAGGGGAAGAAATTAGATCGAGTGGCAGCGTTGGCGAAGTCAAACAACGTTGAACTGATGACACATCCCATCTCGCAGTTGGAATCGGCCTATCTTCTGAGCAATGAGTTTCAGACGCTCTTCCAACGGGTTGAGGTGAGCAGCTATGTGCTTGTGTGACTGGCAAGGCAGCAATAACGACGAACTAAGCTTACATGAATAGCTCAGCAATCTATCTCGCGAGCATCATGGGTTTGCATTTATCGCCAACAATAGCTCTGCTTTTCACAATTGGGTTCATCATTTTTCTTTTTCGACGCGATTTTCGAGAGCAACCCAATGTGACGAGTGCGCTGTGGTTGCCCGTGATTTGGATGTTACTCATTGGGTCGAGATCCGTAGTGCAATGGCTGGCTGTGTTTGGGGTGCCAATTGGGCGGTCGGTGGAGGAAGGCAATCCGCTAGACGCGCTTGTTTACTTCATGCTGATTGCAGCTGGTTTTGGGATATTAAACCAACGGCAGATTAGTTTAGCTGACGTTTTTCGGCACAATGGCTGGCTGATGGCTTTTCTTATCTATTGCTTTATTGCGATCGCTTGGTCGGACTATCCTTTCGTGTCTTTCAAACGCTGGATCAAGATTTGGGGGCACCCGGTAATGACTCTTATTCTTCTCACTGAAACGGATCCGCAAGAGGCAATTGTGAGATTGATGAAGAGAAGTGCCTACGTGCTGGTTCCCATATCCATTTTGCTTATCAGATACTATCCGGGCATAGGGCGGGGATTTGATGCCTGGACGGGGGCACCGACGAATAACGGAATCAACACCACCAAGAACGAATTGGGCTGGATGTGCATGGTCCTGGGTCTTTTTTTCTTTTGGCATCTGCTACAGACTTTGAAGAACGAGCGGAGCAGGGCCAAACGAAACGAACTTCTTCTGATCGGGGGATTCCTCTACTTGATTTGGTGGCTTCTTCTTAAGTCAGACAGTTCGACTTCTTTAATATCCTTGCTGGTTGGAATGTTGGTTGTGGTCCTTCTCGGTCTGCGGACTGTAAACAAAAGGTTGATCAGCCTATATCTCGCGATAATTGTGGCTACTTTGGCCGTAAGCGAACTTGCGCTTGGGGTTTTTGGGCACGTGGCGACGCTTACAGGCCATAGCGCGACGCTTGCTGGAAGAAGTGAGCTGTGGCGTGACTTGTTGTCAATCCATACCAATCCTATTTTTGGGGTCGGTTTTGAAAGCTTTTGGTTGGGAGATCGGCGGCAAAAACTTGCGGAATTGCATTGGTGGCAACCGAATGAGGCTCATAACGGTTATCTTGAAACATACTTAAACCTAGGATCGATTGGCGTGTTCATCTTAATAGCGTGTATTATCGCAACGTATGGGAAAGCACGTCGGGACCTTTTGATGAATATCCAGTTTGCCAGGTATCGCTTCGGCTTTTTGGTTGCGGTAGTGTTACTTAACTGGACAGAGGCTTCGTTCAGAGGGCTAAGCCCGGTCTGGTTTGTCTTCTACATTATAGCTATGGACTATCCGCAACATCAATTCGCACCTGCACAGCCTTTCGCCTTTGAGCTGTCCGAAGGGGAAAGGGAATTGGTGTATACAGAGGTCAAAGCCCAACGTTCTGAGGGGTTTGAAGGCGAGAAAGGTGGGGACGGCTCGATTTAGGCACGATTCTAGCTATTGTGATTTCGTCCGACAAATTATAATCACCCGGGAAACCTCATGATTGAAGTATATAGTTCGGCTCAATCGAAAAGGCGGCACCCCCTAGCCCCCCTGGCGGGTTGGTTTTTGTTTGGCCGCGACTCAGTTATATTGCCGCTTATCGCCACGCTGTTTTTAGTTGTTTCTGCCTCGGCACAGGCCGCCTCTATTACAGCAGCCAGCCCTTCTCTTGCTGATGTAAAAACGGCAGTATCTTCCGCAGTGGATGGCGACACGGTTGTTGTTCCTGCTGGAACGGCGAGTTGGACACAGAGCTTAACCATTACCAAGGGCATTACCTTGCAAGGTCAAACAACAATCACCGGCGCAGGGACGGCTACGCCTACGATAACAGATTCGACAATAATTCGGGATGATACGCCCAGGAGCGGGCATATCCTAGTCTTCACTCTTACTCCCTCGCAATCAGCACGTTTAACTGGCATTACGTTTGCACCCGGCACGACCACTTTATCGGGTCAAACGGATGGCGCTATTCAATTTGCCAGCTACGGCACCTCCGCCAATACCGGCGTGAGGATGGATCATTGTCATTTGGCATCGCTATACCAGGGTAAATCTGTCCAGTGGACTGGGTGGATATATGGCGTTATGGATCACAACGTCATCGAATGTCGAGGAGGCACCCTCTCTGTATTCTTTCAGGAAGATAGTTATGGGGGAACGTCGAACGGACAGTTTGGAGAAGGCGCTTGGGCTGATTTTCCGTGGTACGGCACTAATAAGTTCGTGTTCGTAGAGGATAATAGCATCATCGGCCCTTCTACTGGGCCGCAGACTAGTGCAAACTTTGATAGCTGGAAGGGCGGACGATGGGTCGCTCGCCACAACTATTTCAAAGATAGTTCTCCGAATACTCACGGAACCGAAGGTAATGCTCCTCATGGACACCGCGCGTGCGAGATTTACGATAACACATTTAACTGGACATACGCCCAAGGTTCCCGTCTACTCCGCTCCGGCGGGATGCTTTCCCATGACAATACGTGGATTGGCATTGAAAGCACCGACCGCGCTCACACGAGATTCGGGGTCTTTCGGTTAATAGGAGCGATCGGCAATGATCTTACCAATTGGGGTCTTGCCACCGGCGTTAATCCTTGGGACGTAAATGATGCTCACGGTCGTTACGATAGTGGTACGACAACGAGTGGTTCAATATCTGGCAGCACTGGCACGATTACGGATACGTCAAAGACTTGGACCGCAAATCAGTACGCGGGTTACAGCGTTACCAACACCAACGCTAGTTCAGCGTGTTTCAATCACAGCTCATACATCATCTCGAATACGCAGAATCAGTTGACGTACTACTATTACAACAGCGGTGATCGCGGAGCGCCATTGGTATTTAACGCCGGGGATACTTATTCGATTTATCGTGTTCTTACCGCAATAGATCAGCCTGGGAGGGGCAAAGGCGATTTAACCAAGCTTGATGCAAATTCTAAGCCATTCAACACGACTACGAATTCGCAATCGTGGACGCACGAAGCCTTAGAGCCAATGTTTTCGTGGAACAACGTTTTTAATAACGACGATATTGGGTTTAGTAACAGCGGAGTGCCGACCGAAGTGCTCAACCGCGAATATTACAATCTGGGGCATGGCTTTGCTCCAGACACAACTCCCTCACAAGTCTCTTCAACATACACGGCCTCCCTCAACGGAGTAAATTACACCGGGACTTTTACTTATCCGCATCCGTTGGTAAGCGGCGGAGGCCCACCAGCGCCTCAGAATCTGCACACCGTGCCGTAAGAATCCCCAGCGGGTGGGTTGGGAAATTTTTGGAATAATTTTCAGCGGTCTTAATGCATCAACGATTCAAGGTTGTAACCTTTTAACGATTTAACGAAATCCTTGTCCTCTGATCTCTGTCTTCTCTCGGGGCTGTATTGCCCCTGGGCAGGAAGCTGAGCCGGCGGCTGACCTCTGATTTGTCTTTTGTTCTTCATTGAACGTTGGACGTTTGCTGGGCTCGCTGTCTGTTTGTTTTCAGCCGTCTTAATGCATCAACGATTCAAGGTTGTAACCTTTTAACGATTTTGACGTGACGTCTGTTCTTCGTCTCGAGCA